>Ga0335070_10000169_pt1 | contig 75425 bp, 49 predicted proteins | sample Lox_Sample_13_FD_206722 | JGI IMG/M metagenome (GOLD analysis project Ga0335070, IMG submission 206722) | Soil microbial communities from Loxahatchee National Wildlife Refuge, Florida, United States - Lox_Sample_1.3 | ecosystem: Environmental > Terrestrial > Soil > Wetlands | place: USA... | reverse complement strand
GCTGTTTTCGGTCGGGCTGATGGATGAGATCTGTCCCCCTTCAACCGTTTTCGCTGCCTACAATCACTACGCCGGTCTCAAACAGATCTGCGTGTACGAATACAACCATCACGAGGGCGGTGGGACGCACCACGTCCAGGAGCGTCTCAAGTTTCTCGGCCGCCTCTGGCCGGAGGGTTAAAAGCTACCTCTATTTCTAAAAAGGAGGGTACAGCCCCTCCTTTTTTGATTCTCTTCATCTTCCCGGCATGTATATACACTATAATTTATACCTACAATATATATAATGCAGGTATTTGATCCGCTATTCTACAAGTGAGGGATGACGATGAACTATTTTCAGAAGTATCTGGCTGAAGAGTTTGCCGAGGATTATCAGGAAGGGCGACTGAACCGCCGCCAGGCGATCAAACTCATCTCGTCGGTAACCGGCAGCGTGGTGATGGCTACTTCGATCCTGGCCGCCTGCGGTCCACGCGAAGCCCCGACCCAAATCGCATTCCCCGGAGGAACTGCGACGCCTACTGCCACATTCCAGCCGCCGACTCCTCCAGATACTCTCACCGAGGAACCGCCGGTCGATGAAAGCCCTACCGGCACTGCCCGGCCATCTCCTCAGGCCCAGGTGCAGGGCACGGTTTCCGTCGACGATCCAGCATTGGAGGCCAAAGCGATTTCCTTGGAGGGCGTCGGCGCAACCCTGATGGGCTATCAAGCCGTCCCAAAGGGCAGCGGTCCCTTTCCGGTGGTGCTGGTTTGCCACGAGAACCGCGGGCTGACCCCGTATATCCAGGATGTTACCCGCCGCCTGGCCAAGGCAGGTTATGCGGCCCTGGCGGTGGATCTGCTTTCGCGCCAGGGTGGGACGTCCGCGCTGAGCGCGGACCAGATCCCAGGCGCGCTGGGGAACACCAATCCCGACCAGTTCGTCCAGGACTTTCTCAGCGGCTGGCAGTATCTCCAGAAACAGTCCTTTGCGCAGGCCAGGAAGGTGGGCATGGTCGGTTTTTGCTTTGGGGGAGGCGTCACCTGGTTGGTGGCCACCCGGATGCCCGAGCTGCGTGCTGCTGTACCTTATTACGGCCCGCTTCCGCCCGTCGCAGATGTGCCTAAGATCCAGGCTGCAGTGCTGGCCTTTTACGGTGGAAAAGATACGCGTATCAATGGAGGGATTCCGCCGGTTGAAGAGGCCATGCAGAAAAACGGCAAGATCTTCGAAAAGGTGATCTATCCCGACGCAGACCATGCATTCCACAACGACACCGGACCCCGTTACAACCCCGAGGCCGCGCAGGATGCCTGGAAGCGCACCCTGGACTGGTTCCGGAGGTACCTGGACTAGCATACCGCTGGAACCAGAAAAACCTTGAATTAATCCTGGAACTTCTCTATACTGTTGTAAGCGTTTACACCATCGTTCCTGAGGAGCAGCGACGAATGCCAAGACCGACCCTGCCCACAATTGAAGATGTCGCGGAACTGGCCGGAGTCTCGATTGCTACGGTGAGCCGGGTGGTGAATGGGACCGAGGTGGTCAGCGCTGCCACCGCGCGCAGGGTTCAAGAGGCGATCCGTCAATTGGGCTATTCCCCCCACTCCGCGGCGCGCAGCCTGGCCAGCCGGCGGACCAGCACTCTGGGTCTGATCCTCCCAGAGATCAGCGGGCCTTTTTTCTCACCGCTTCTACGCGGCATCGAGCTCGCTGCTCGTGAAGCTGGCCTGGAGTTGCTCGTGTATTCAACCCAGAACCGCAGCGCCGGGCGGGTGGGTGGGGCCCGGCCGATGGGACCGCATAATACGGATGGGCTGCTCGTATTCACGGGGGCTCTCCCCGAAGAGGAGCTGGCAGCGCTGGAAAAAGCGCATTTCCCGATGGTCCTCCTCCACCAATCCCCTCCAGAGAAACTGGCTATTCCTGCGGTCGCCGTGGAAAACCGCGCTGGCGCACACCAGGTAGTCAGCCATCTGATCGATGCTCATGGATGCCAGCGGATTGCGTTTTTGACCGGCCCCGAAGGACAGGAAGACGCGCGCTGGCGTTTCCGGGGATACTGTGAGACCCTGGCCGTCCACAACCTGGACCCAGATCCGGCTCTCATCGGTCATGGTGAGTTCGACGAGCAAACCGCTTTTGAAACGGTGAGCGCCTGGATCCGCGGTGGGCTGCGCCCGGATGCCATTTTCGCAGCCGATGATACATCGGCGATCGGCGCGCTGAACGCCCTCATTCGGGTCGGCCTGCGTGTTCCGGAGGAGGTAGCCCTGGTTGGGTTCGACGATATGGATATCTCCCGCTATCTCAGCCCACCTCTGACCACCGTTCGCGCGCCTGTGGAGGAAGTCGGCCGAACCGCCGCGGACCAGCTCATCCGTCTCATCCAGGGCCAGACAGTCGAGCCGCTTATCCTGCTCCCCACCGAGCTGGTCGTCAGGCGGTCCTGTGGCTGCTCTTGAGATAGAGAACAGATCTTTCTGGTAGGGATTTCCCTACCTGTCTCGCTCAGCCGGATCCTGGCGAAGACCGGCTGGAGCCAGAGCGTGGACTTTTTATAACGGCCCTGCTCATTTCACCGACCGGCGCCGGATTACTTTCACTAACTCCACAGCAAAAAACACGATCAGGCTCACACCCAAGCTGATCGCCAGGTCCCCGGCAGGCAGGGGATAGGTGTGGAAAACCCCCTGCAAGAACGGCACATAGATGACTGCCATCTGCAGAGCAAACGTCAGGATGACGCTGCCCAGCAATGGTTTGTTGGATAACAGGCCAAGCTCGCCCAGTGTCTGTGTATCGGAACGCAGCGCCATAACGTTGCCCATCTGTGCCAGGGTCAGTGTGGTGAAGATCATCGTCTGCCAGTGGATATCCCCAACCCTCCAGGCCCAAAACCCCATCCCCAGCGAGGTGATCGCCAGGAGAATGCCAATCCAGATGATATCCACCCCCATATTGTTGGCGAATATGCTTTCATTGGGGTTGCGCGGCGGGCGGCGCATGCTATCGGGCTCGGCAGGCTCATAAGTCAGCGCCAGGCCGGGCAGCCCATCGGTGACCAGATTGATCCACAAGATCTGCAACGGCAGTAGCGGTAGGGGCATTCCCAGGAAAGGCGCGATCAGCATGACCAGGAGCTCACCGGTGTTGGAGGCCAGGGCATACTTCAAGAATTTGAGAATGTTGGCATAGATCCGCCGCCCCTCCTCCACAGCGTAGATGATCGTGGCGAAGTTGTCGTCGAGGAGAACCATATCGGCGGATTCCTTGGCCACATCCGTGCCAGTGATCCCCATCGCCACGCCGATATCGGCTTTTTTCAGCGCCGGGGCATCATTCACGCCGTCGCCGGTCATGGCAACGATGTGGTTCTTTTCCTGGAGCGCCTGAACGATTTTCAGCTTGTGCTCGGGCGAAACCCGCGCGTAAACCGATACGTATTCCGCCTGGCTTTCCAGTTCTTCCACACTCAACCGGGCTAATTCCTGGCCAGTCATCGTCCGGTCCCCATCCTTGGCGATGTCCAGGTCCCTGGCGATGTGCGCGGCAGTGAGGGGATGGTCGCCAGTGATCATCACCGTTTTGATCCCCGCGGTATGCGCCGTGCGCACGGCGTCGTGGGCTTCCGGGCGAGCCAGGTCGATCATCCCGATCAAGCCTAAAAAGGTCAGATCCTGTTCCAGGCTCTCGTCAACCAGTTCGGCAGTTTCAAAACTCTCCGTCTTGAAAGCCACCCCCAGGACGCGGATCCCATTTTGTGCATGGCCGTTGTTGGCCGCCAGGATCCGCTCACGCCAGGCGGCATCTAACGGCTCGGCATGATCTTCGACCCAGGCATGGCTGCAAACTTCGAGCAGGCTATCGACGGCGCCTTTCGTCAAAATCAGGTAGTTGGATTCCATCCCAATACCCCGAACGAGCGACTTCAGCGACTGGGGGATCGGCCAGTTCGGATCCAGGAGGTGGACCGTGGTCATCCGCTTGCGGTCCGAGTCGAAGGGCAGCTCTGCAACTCGCGGGAGGATTCGCTCCAGCTCGTTTTTGTCCAATCCATAGCGCAGAGCCGCTTCGACCAGCGCGGTTTCGGTCGGGTCTCCCTGAATAACGGGCTGGATTGCGGCGAATGTCGAGCTGCCCTGAACAGCAGGTGGTTCGGTGCCATTCGAAGCGGGCTGGAGCACGGCGTCATTGCACAGCGCCGCGCCTGCCAGCAGCGGTTTCACACCCACACAGGCCTTTTCGGGCAGCCCGGTAATAAATTTGCCTGATTCGGTCAGCTCGAGATCGCATCCAGCCACCTCCAGTACGGTGACTGTCATACGGTTCTCGGTCAGAGTCCCGGTCTTATCCGAGCAGACCACGGTCACCGAGCCCAGGGTCTCCACCGCGGTCAGCTTGCGGATCAGAGCATTCCGCTTCAGCATGCGCTGGGCTCCGAGCGACAGGGAGATGGTCACCACGGTCTGCAGCCCTTCGGGGACCGCCGCAACGGCCATACTGATTGCGGTAAGGAATAACAGCCGCGGCTCTTCGCTGCGCAGGAGGCCGAGTGCGAAGACGATGATGACAATTACCACCGCTGCGTATCCCATAAACCGCCCGACCTGATCGAGGCGACGTTGCAGGGGAGTCTCTTCTTTTTCTACCGTTTGGAGCATCGTGGCGATCTTCCCCAGCTCAGTTTGCATCCCCGTCTCGGTGATGACCACCGTCCCACGCCCATATGTGACCGACGTGCCCATGAAGACGCGGTTGACCTGGTCTCCCAGTGGAAGGTCCTGCCCGTTGAGCGCTTCGGTTTGCTTCTCCACTGGCTCCGATTCCCCGGTGAGCATCGATTCCTGGACGCGCAACCTCGCACTCTCGATCATCCGCCCGTCGGCCGGGACCGTATTCCCCGCTTCGAGCAAAACAATATCACCGGGCACGATCGCGGTGGACGAAATCTCACTTACCTGCCCCTCGCGGCGGACGCGCACCTGCGGTACCGACATTTTCTTCAGCGCCGCCATGGATTTTTCTGCCCTGTATTCCTGGGTAAAGCCAAGGATCGTGTTGAGCACCACAATGGCCAGGATGGCGAAACCGTCTTCGTACTCTTTTAGAAACATCGAAATGACGGCTGCCACGATCAGGATCATCGTCATGGTCCCTTTCAGTTGGCCCAGCAGGATCTGCCAGGGGCTGCGGGCACCGCGATCGATCAGCTCGTTGGGACCGTATTGCGCCAGGCGGAGTTGGGCCTCAGCCTCATTTAATCCTCGAGTCGGGTCTACGTTGAGGCGCGCAAGAGCTTCGCTGGTCTCGATCTGGTACCACGGCCTTTCCGGGGAATTCGTTTTTTCTAGAGTCGGATTGTTCATCGGTCTTTCCTTATTCGGGATCACTCTTTCCAGCGAGGAAAAAACAAAAAGACCACCACAACCTGAATTGCGGTGGTCTTGCCATGCACATACAATGAAGTGCGCGAGCTGCCGGGAGGAATGTCCTCCGTCCTGACGGCATACCCAACCTGTTTAACAGGCGGCTACTCCCCATGCATCAAAAGTGTAGCGGATTATGGCGGGTCTGTCAAGGTTATTGGCAGATGAATTAACCGGGGATGAAGGATTTAATCTTCGAACTGAACCAGCTCCCATTGCCCTGGGCAATCGAGCGGATCGCATCGATGATCAGCTCGGGACTCTCATCCTTAATCAGATAGCCGCAGATGCCCTGGTTGAGCAGCGCCATCACATACTGGCGGTCGTCGTACCCACTCAACACGAGGATGCGCACCTTAGAGTGGTCCTCATGTAAGTTCCGGGCCACCTCTATCCCGGACATACCCGGCATTTCCATATCCAGAAGCATGACATCTGGCTTCAGCTCTTCCGTCAGCCGGAGCGCTTCGATGCCGTCTGACGCCTCCCCGACGACCCGGAGATCCTTCGTCCGGTGCAGCAACTTGCGAATCCCCACCCGGACGACCTGATGGTCATCCACAATAAGCACCCGTACCAGGCCACTTTGGCTGTCTATCGATTCCATACCACTACCAGATCTTCATCCGCCTATCTAATCATAACAAGGTGAGGTCATCAGCAAAGTGCATATGAGCCCCCAGTGGTGGCTACTTGCTGATTGGATTATAGACTTATCGCTTTGATTTTTACAATTAGGAATATCCCTACTCCAGCGTGCAGATTCCGCTGTGTTATAGGATGAAATATGCAATTTTCGCCTCTCATCGAAAACAGATGTACAATCAAGGGCGATCAATGGTACCAGCGGAACGATGGAGCAACCATGAAAGATTCCAGATATCATCTCGAGGAAGGGATCCTGTACACGGATATGTACCAACTGACCATGGCGCAGTTGTATTTCCGCAGGGGGATCCACGAGAAGCAGGCTCAATTCGACCATTACTTTCGCGCATATCCTGATTACGGATCGCATAAAGCGGGCTACTGCGTCAACGCCGGCCTGGAGTGGCTTCTGGACTGGATGGAGCAGGTCCGCTTCGGGGATGAGGAAATCGATTACCTGCGCAGCCGGAGAAACCGGGCCGGGGAAGCGTTGTTCAAAGAGGATTTCCTGACCTGGCTGCGCCACAACGGCGATTTCAGCGGGCTGAACCTGCGCGCCATCCCCGAAGGACGGGTGGTGCACCCCAACGTGCCACTCACCGTGGTGCAGGGGCCGCTGGCGATGGCCCAGATTCTCGAGACGCCGCTCCTGAACCAACTCAATTTTCAGACCCTAATCGCGACGAAGGCCGCGCGCATCCGCGAGAGCGGGCGCGGGCAGACGCTCCTCGAGTTTGGCATGCGCCGAGCCCAGGATCGAGGGGCGAACGCCGGCGCGCGGGCGGCCCTGATTGGCGGAGCTGACCTGACCTCGAACGTGGGGATGTCCGCGGAGCTGGGGCTGCCGCCGGTCGGCACCCACGCGCACAGCATGGTCCAGGCCTTCATGGTGCTGGGCGAGGGCGAACTGGGCGCTTTCCGGGCCTATGCCGAGGTTTACCCGGATGACTGCTTGCTTCTGGTCGATACGGTCAACACCCTCGAAAGCGGCGTTCCCAACGCGATCAAGGTGTTCGAGGAGCTGCGCGCCAAAGGCCACCACCCGCTGGGAATTCGCATGGATTCTGGCGACCTGGCTTACCTGACCATCCAGGCAGCGCGGATGCTCAACGAGGCGGGGTTCCCCGACACCCAGATCGTGTGGTCTAACCAACTGGACGAGATCATCATCTGGCAGATCCTGACTCAGATCCAGCAGGAAGCGCCGCGCTATGGTCTCGACCCTGAGGCGATCATCCGCCGGCTGGCCTATGGGGTGGGCACCAGCCTGATCACCTCCGCCGGCGCGCCCGCTCTGGACGGCGTCTACAAGCTGGTCGCCATCTGCGAAGGCGGGGTCTGGGAGCCGGCGATCAAGATCTCAGAAAACCCGGCCAAAACACTGAACCCAGGGCACAAGCACGTCTGGCGGCTTTACGACCGGCGCAGCCGGGCCAACGCCGACGTGCTCAGTCTGGACAGCGAGACTCCGCAGGCGGGCCAGGCGATGCTCCTCCATCACCCGAGCGAGCCCGGGATGTACCGCCGGCTGGGCGCGCAGGATATCACCCGGGTGGAGCCCTTGCTGGTGGACGTGCTCAAGGAGGGCCGCCGGGTTTACGAGCTGCCGTCGCTCGAGGAAATCCGCCAGCAGCGCCAGGCCGACGTGGACCTGCTCGATCCAGGCGTGAAGCGGCTGGTCAATCCGCACATCTACCACGTCTCCCTGACCGAGCGGCTGTGGAACCTGAAGCAGGAGCTGATTGCCGCTGCACAACGCAGCGTAGAAGCCGGGCAGTAGCTTACTGCTACTCTTTCACCGTCCGAACGCCATCGCTTTCGGTCGCGGGTATCACCTTCAAAGTCTGAATTTCCTCGACAACTTCATCGAACGGGGTGGAGAACTGCCAACTGCGCCCATCGCGGGCGATCAGGGTCTCCGCAGACTCGGGACCCCACGCGCCGGAGGGATAATTGGGGAAGCCCGCCGGAGAATTGTTGGTCCAGGCGTCGAGGATGGGAGCGAGCACCTTCCAGGCCGCCTCGATCTGGTCGGCGCGCATGAAGAGGGTCGCATCGCCCATGATCAAATCGAGGAGCAGGTTTTCGTACGCTTCCGGCGGCCCGGAGTTGAAAGCTTCCTGGTAGGAAAAGCACAAATCCACGCCGTTGAGCTGAAACTTGGGGCCCGGCCGCTTGGCCTGGAAGCGGAGGATAATCCCCTCCTCGGGCTGCAGGCGGAGGATAAGCAGATTGGGTTGCATATCGGCGATGGCTGAGGCAGGGAAGGCCTGGTGCGGCACCGGACGGAACTGGATGAGTACTTCCGAGGCGCGGCGGGGCAGGCGCTTGCCGGTGCGGAGATAGAAGGGGACATCCTGCCAGCGCCAGTTATCCACGAACAATTTGACTGCGGCGAAGGTCTCGGTATTCGAATGGGGATCAACCCCGGGTTCCAGGCGGTACCCGGGGACTTTTTCGCCCATGATCCAACCCGGACCGTACTGGCCGCGGGCAGCGGCCAGCGCAACCTGGTCGAGGGGGATGGGGCGCACCGCGTGGAGCACGTCGGCTTTTTTGTTGCGGATTTCATTCGCGGTAAAGGTGACCGGCGGCTCCATGGCGATCAGGCAGAGAACCTGGAGAAGATGGTTCTGGACCATATCCCGCAACGCTCCGGCATGATCGTAATAGCTGCCGCGGTGGCCGACACCTTCGGACTCGGCCACTGTGATCTGCACGCTGTCGATGTACTTTCGATCCCAGATGGGCTCGAATAAAGCGTTGGCGAAGCGAAAGGCGAGGATGTTCTGGACCGTCTCTTTCCCCAGGTAATGGTCGATGCGGTAGATCTGGTCTTCGTCGAATGTTTTGGTGAGATAGTTGTTCAGCTCGCGAGCCGACTCCAGATCGTGGCCGAAAGGCTTTTCGAAGACGATCCGCGAGTGCTCACTTTCGCTGGCCAGGCCGCATTTTCCCAGGTGCTCGCTGATCGGTTCCATCAGCGCGGGGGGTGTGGCCAGGTAGAAAATGTGGTTGGCCTTGGTCTTCCACCTCCGATCAATCTCCGCCAGGTGATCGACAAGCTGCAGGTAGATCTGCGGTTTGGAAAAATCGCCGGATAGAAACGAGTCGAAGTGCTGCGTGAAGCGCTTCCAATCGGCCTCTTTGCTCTTTCCCCGGCGTGAAAATTGATCTATCCCTTCACGCAGGCGGGTGCACAGCTCCTCCAGGTCCATGTGCTTGACGTCCAGGCCGACAATGGCTAATTCCTCGGGCAGCCACCCATCGAGGAACAGGTTATAGAATGCCGGGATCAGCTTACGCCAGGTCAGGTCCCCACCCGCGCCGAAAATCACAACCACAGAGGGTTGGGGTTTTATTTGATTAGACATTAAAATCTCCTCTGGCTACTCTTTACTCCACCGGGTATGGAAGTGGCCTTTTTCGTCAATCCGTTCATATGAGTGCGCTCCAAAATAGTCGCGCTGGGCCTGGATCAGGTTGGCCGGCAGCCAGGGGCTGCGCAAGGCGTCGAAATAGGCCAGCGAGGCGGAAAAGGCCGGGGCGGGGATTCCGAGCTCAGCGGCGAGTTGGACGATACCGCGCAAGGCTTCCTGTCGCTTCCAGACTTCATCGCCGATAGCCGGGTCCATCAGCAGGTTTTCCAGGGCGGGCTGGGCGGCGAAGGCAGCACGGATCTTCTCGAGCAGCGCCGCGCGGATGATGCACCCACCATGCCAGATGCGGGCTACGGTTTCCAGATGAAAGCGGTAGGAATACACCTGAGAAGCCCGTTGCAGCAGGGCCATCCCCTGGGTGAAGGTCAGGATCATGCCCACATACAGCGCGGCCTTTAGGTGAGCGATGATATTTTCACGCTCGCCGGGGCGGCTGGGGATGGGGCGCTGAAAGGCGCGGCTGGCGACCTCGCGTTCGGCCTTACAGGTCGACAGGCTGCGCATCGCGACCGCCGCATCGATGACCGGCGCCGGCACGGCCAGCTCCATCGCGTCCATCGAAGTCCACATGCCAGTCCCTTTCTGGCGGGCCTCGTCGAGGATGACGTCGATCAGGCGCTGCCGGCTGTGTGGGTCGGGGCGGGTGAAGATATCCGCGCTGATCTCGATCAGGTAGGCGTTCAGCTCGGTCTGGTTCCAGGCGGCGAAGACGTCGTGAAGCTCGTCGTCGTTCAGGCCTGCGCCGCGCTTGAGCAGGTCGTAGCTCTCGGCGATCAGCTCCATCAGCCCGTATTCGATGCCGTTGTGGACCATCTTGACGTAGTGTCCGGCGGCCCGTGGGCCAAGATAGGCCGCGCAGGGCTGACCGTCGACCTGCGCGGCAACCGCTTCGAGCACCGGCTGGACGAGCGGGTAGGCCGCCAGCGGACCACCCGGCATCAGGCTGGGACCATGCCGGGCCCCCATCTCACCCCCCGAGATGCCCATGCCCATGAACTGGATGCCTTTCTGGGTCAGGGTGGTCGAGCGCAGCTCGGTATCCTTATAAAAGGAGTTGCCGCCATCGATCAGCAGGTCACCCTGCTCCAGAAAGGGGAGCAGGTTGTGGATGACCGCGTCGACCGGCGGGCCGGCGGGGACGAGGATGAAGATGGCCCGTGGGGTGCGCACAGTGTGGACAAATTCAGCCGCGTCGGTGAAACCGCGGACTTTGAACGCGCCTGAGCGTGCGTGCGCGCTGAACGCACGGGCTTTTTCTACGTCTGTATCCAGCCCGGCAACTGAAAAACCGTGTTCGGCCATGTTCAGGGACAGATTGGCGCCCATCACCCCCAGACCGACCATACCCAGCGAATATGATTCCGATGCCATGAGGTCTCTTATACCCTCCAGAGAAATCCATGCTGACGGCTAGCGCTCTTTTTGCAGGCGCATCTCTAAAAATTCTTTGAGGACCAGGGCGCTGTTGTGCTGCGCGTCTCGGGCGCTGAACAACAGGGTGACTTTTTCCGCCTGACCGGCCTGGAAAAGCCCATTCCAGGCGGAGGGGTTCGCCTCAAGCTCCTGGCGATAGCGCTGCTGGAACTCCTCCCAGCGGGAAAGATCGTGGTTGAACCACTTGCGCAGCGCAGGGCTGGGGGAAACCGCCCGCTTCCACTCGTCGAGGGACAGGTCTTCTTTCTTCATGCCCCTGGGCCAGAGGCGGTCCACTAGGACGCGCAGACCATCCTCTTTCTCCGCGGGTTCATATGCACGTTTGATCACCCACATCTGTGTTTGCCTCTTTCTCCATTATTATGATCAATTATCTCTCTAAATGATGTGATTGAATAGTGGAATTTGAATAATAACGAGAATCGAGAACCGAGAACCGTAATCTGGCTGATGCGGACGGCCGGGTGGATGGGCCTCATTGTCGATCAATCAATGTTAAAATTGGATGAGAGTAACCAGTTCGCACTGTAAGCATATCCCTTTTTTGAGGAGGTATTCTTATGACCGAAACTGATTCGCAATCCACTCCGGGTCGACCGGGCAGAGTGCTGGTCATCGCTTTGCTGGTGACCGTCCTCGTGCTGGGGCTGGCGCTGGTGGTGCTGATCCTCCAGCGGTCCGGTGGACTGACCAGCCCGGCGCGGGTGGACGCCCTGGCCGGCAGCAGCGATCCCTGCGTGACCTGCCACCGCCAGGCGACGCCCGGGATCGTCGAGCAGTTCGGACACAGCAACATGGCGGCGGCCAAAGTGGGCTGCCGGGACTGTCACGCCGTGGCCCAGAGCTTCCCCGGCGCGAAGCTGCACGAGGGGGAATATATCGTCAACCACCCGACCACGGCGATGTGCCAGAAATGCCACCAGCCCGAGACCGCCCAATACCAGCAAAGCCGCCACGGAATCCCGGCCTGGGTGGCTTTCAAAGGGACCGATGGCCTCACGCAAGCTCAGATGACCCAGTTCCAATCCATCTCGGAAGGCCAGTTCGCGCCGAGCAAGGCCCGCAATGCGATCGGGGCGATGGAGGGGGAGAAAATCACCCAGTTTGCCTGCGAGACCTGCCATTCCATTGGCCAGCCGCAGGCGGATGGGAGCATCGGCGACTGTACCAAGTGCCACCTGCGCCACGAATTCAGCCTGGAGCAGGCGCGCAAGCCCGAAACCTGCAATAACTGCCACATCGGCCCGGACCACCCGCAATGGGAGATTTACCAGGAATCGCCGCACGGAATCGCGTATATGACCCGCGGGAGTACCTGGAATTGGGACGTCGCGCCTGGGACGCTGACTGCGCGGGATTTCCCCGCCCCGACCTGCGCCACCTGTCACTTCAGCGGCTTTGGCGCCAGCGGGACGACCCACGATACCGGCGACCGCCTGAGCTGGTACCTGTTCGCCCCGGTCAGCGAGCGCCGCCCGGCCTGGCAGGACAACCGCGTGCGCATGCAGAACGTCTGCCTGCAGTGCCACAACAAAAACTTCGTCGATGACTTCTACAGGTGCGCCGACGAGGGGACCGACGCGGTCAACCAGAAGATCCAGATGGGAAATAAAATTATGGATCCCCTGACCCAAAAGAAGCTGCTCACCGACCAGCCTTTCGACCAGCCGATCGAGTTCGAGTACTTCGAGCTGTGGCACCACTGGGGCCGGACGGCCAAATTTGGGATGTGGATGCAAGGAGCGGATTACAGCCAGTGGCATGGGGCGTACGAGATGGAAAAGGCCTTGGTGAACCTGAAGGAGATGGCCGACCAGATTCTCAAGACGGCCCAGGGCGTTCAATAAGCCGTGGCTGCCCTGGATGCCGTTTTTCCTTTCGCCGGGCGAATGCTGCGCCGCCTGCCTGTGAGCCGCGACCAGGTGATGCTACTGTTGATGGCGGTCAACCTGATCTTTTTGGGCGTTGACACGTTCCTGGCCCATTCGTTGAGTGGGACGATCCGGACTTATGAGTGGATTCCGATCCTCTTCGGCCCGGTCGCCGGGGCGCTGCTGCTGGCTGCCGGTCTCATTGCGATGCGGCGGCGCTCGGCGGCGACTGTGCTGGCCTGCGGGGTATTCACGCTCAGTTTCCTGGTCGGGGTCCTGGGGACGTATTTTCACCTGCGACGTGTGCTGATCGGCATCGCGCCGGTGGGGGAAACCCTGCCGCTGCTGGTCTGGGCGCCGCCGGCGTTGGGTCCGCTGGCATTCTGCCTGATGGGCTGGGTGGGGATCAGTGCGGTCTGGCCAGAGGATCCGGTCGACAGCGGGCGGTTGAACCTGTTGGGTGGGCGGACACTGCAGTTGCCCTACAGTAAGACTCAAGCCTATTATTTTCTGGTCGGGCTGGGCCTGTTGATGTCATTGATCAGCAGCACGCTGGACCACGCGCGGACCGGGTTCAGCAACCCCTGGCTGGTGGTCCCGCTGGCGGCGGGCGTGTTTGGCGCGGTGGTCCCGATCGTGACCGGGCTGATCGATCGGCCCTCACGGTCGGACCTGATCACCTATTCGGCGACGATGGCGATGATGATTTTGGTCGGTGTGGTGGGGGCATTCCTACACGTTCGCGCGGACTTGAGCGGTGGGCCGGCGAGCCAGGTGATCCCGGAGCGGTTTTTGCGCGGGGCGCCTTTCCTGGCCCCGCTGCTCTATGCCAATTTTGGGATGCTGGGATTGATCGCGCTGATGGGCGAGAAGGAAAAAAAACCGAAAGAAGGAGAGCAGTAAACGGAGAGCAGAGACCAGTGAAATAAAATCCGTCATTTTTGGCGGATTGACAAAAAGGAAAAGGCGTGAAATGTGGAGATTTATTCTTCTGTGGGGCGTTCTGCCTCCACTGGCAGGCCCTCGAGGGCCATGATTTTGAGGGCGTTAGTGGTAGGGCTGGGGCCGGGGCGCAAGCGGTATTCGAAGATCATCTGGCCATCGCGGATGTCTTCGCGGAAGTGGAAGTTGTCCAGGCCGGGGATGCTTTCGGCGAGGTGGACCAGCTCGAGGTCGTGGGTGGAGATCAGGCCGGTCCCGCGCTTGCCGGCCAGGGCGCGGGTATAAGACTGGCTGCCGATGCGGCGCTCCTGGTTGTTGGTGCCGCGGAAGATCTCGTCGATGAGGAAGAACAGCGGGTTCTTCGCTGCAGGATCGTCGAGCGCATCGAGGAGGGCTTTCAGGCGCTTCACCTCGGCGTAGAAAAAGGAAATCCCATCATTGAGCGAATCGTTGATCTGGATCGAGGTGAAGATGCGGAAGGGCAGCGTCTGCAGCGCCGCGGCGCAGACCCGGCCGCCGGCGTAGGCCAGGCAGAGATTCACCCCGAGGGTGCGCAGGAAGGTGCTCTTCCCAGACATGTTGGAGCCGGTGATGATGGCGATCTGGCCCAGGCGCTGGATGGTGAAGTCGTTGCAGACGCGCTGCGATGCGGGGATGAGCGGGTGGCCGATGGAGCGGGCGGCGAACACCGGCCCGCTGCTGCCTTCGGCGAGCAGCTCGGGGTAGACACTGGCGGGGTGATCGCGCCCGCAGGTCGCCAGGGAGGAAAGCGCCTCCACCTCGTACCAGGTATCCAGCCAGCGCGGGAGCAACTGGCGGAGTTCTTGCTTGTACCGCTCCAATTGGACTGTGAAAAACAGGTCCCAGGGGACCAGGGTGTTGAGGAAAAGGCCGAGGAAGGGGTTGCTGCGCAGGCTGGCGGCGGAGACGATCAAACCGATGCTGCGCAGGGAGCGGGAGGGACGCTGCTCGCCCTGCCAGAAAGGCGCGCACAGCGCGGCCAGGGGGTCCCCGGTGGGGTACGGGTAGGTTTCCAGCTCGACCAGGACAGCGCGAAACTGGCGCAGCGAGCCGGCCAGGGTGCAGGCCTCGCCGAACAACTCGCTGGCCTCGCGGTATTTCAAGGACTGTAATCCCCAGTACAGGAGCACGCCGGCGATCCAGAAGGGCGGCAGGAGCCCGAGGAGGCTGGCGACGAAGAGAGCGAGATTGACCAGGGCCAGGGTGGAGAGGAGAAGCAGCAAAGGGAGGACGGACCTGTCCAGCGGGCTGCGCTCCAGCCAGGCGAGGAGATGCTCGCCTTCCCAACGCTGGCCGGATGAAAGGCCGGTCGCGCCGGCGCCTGCCATGGCGAGGCGCTCGCGGAAGCCGGTTTTTCCTTCGAGGGAACGGACCAGATCCTGGCGGCGGCGGATCTCTTCCAAGCGCGGAGAGCGCTCGCGGAGCCAGTCGAGGAGGCGCTGGCTGCCGCCGCGCGAGGCGGCGCTGTCCACCAGGCGATGGAGCGAGCGCTCGCCGCTGAGGTTCAGGTCTGCTTCAAAGGGATGGTCGCGGGCAGGGGCGAGGGGCGGCGAGGGGGGAATCCGGTCCCAATCCAGCTCGACGCGGGCGAGCTGCGCGGCGATGAGCTGGCGCAGGCTGCGGAAGCGTTCCTGGCTGGCAATCACCCGGCGGTGGCTGGCAACCAGGATGAGAAAGACCAGCCCGCCGACCCCCAGAACGACCCAGCCGGACCAGGCCGGACCGGCCTCGAAGGCGGCGATGGTCCCCAGAAACCAGGCCAGAAACGCCGCCAGCCTGGCCCAGGGGTAGCGCCGCTCAATTCGAGACAGTTCGGCGAGAAGCCGGTCACAGCGTTCCAGGCGGGCTTTTCTATAGCTGCCAGAACTAAAAAGATTAACCCCCATCCGCGGCCGCCTTCGCATAGGGGATGATAGTGCGGATGCGCGCGCCGCTGCCGGGTGAGGCTTCGATCTCCACTTTTCCCCCGATCGCCTCCGCCCGTTCGGTTGCGCCGACCAGGCCCAGGTGCCCCTCGCGGGCCAGCTTGACCATGCTTTCCGGAGCGTTGAAACCGGTGCCATCATCCGCTACATCGAGGACCACTTCTTCGGGGCCCAACGACAGGCGGATCCAGACGTTCTGTGCTCTGGCGTGGCGAACGACGTTGCTGAGGAGATGCTGGTAGATGCGAAAGAGGGCCAGGCGAACGGGCTCGGAGAGCAATTTGCCATCCTGCATCAGGTCGAGATGGACGACAAGCTCAGGATGGAGAGATTGAAAGCGCTCGGCGTGGGAGAGGATGGCCGTTTCCAGCCCAAAATGAACCAGCGTGGTGGGGCGAAGCTCAGCGCATATCTCGCGCAGGACATCGATTACCTGGTTAAGGGTTTTGCGGGTGTTGGAAAGCTCGGTCTGAACGGTCCGCCCTCCCATTTCGTTTTCAATCGACTCGATCTGGTAGATCACCCCGTAAAGATCCTGCATGGGTCCATCGTGAAGATCCTGGGCGAGGCGCAGGCGCTCGGCTTCGATCCCCTGGATCAGGTGGTGCTGGACCTCGGCCAGCTCAGCCTCGATCTGTTTGCGGTAGGTGATATCGCGCACCACGACCAGGATGCGAAACCCCTGGGCGATCATCAGCGGGCTGAGCTTGACGTCGACGGGAAATTCTTCGCCGTTTTTGCGCCGCCCAAGCAACTCTTTGCCAACCCCCATCGGGCGAAGCTGCGGATTGCGCATGTATTCTCTGCGATACTGGACGTGGATCTCGGCAAAATGTTCCGGCAGGAGAATCTCGACCGGCTGGCCGACAAGCTCGCCGGGCTCGTAACCAAAATCGCTCTCCGCCTGGCGGTTGATCGAGAGGATCTTGCCATTCTCATCGACGAGGATATTCGCATCCGGGTCGGATTCAAAGAGATGCTCAAACAGGGCGCGGCTTTCCTGCAGCTCGAGCTCGGCCTTGTAGCGCTGGGTGATGTCCGAGGCGATCAGGAGCAAACCAGCGGGCCGGCCCTGGATGTTGCTCAGAACCTGGACCCCAAAATCCCAAAAGGTTTCTGCGCTTGGGTCCTGTGCGACGAGCTCGAAGCTGGTCCGCCACCCGATATGGGGCGAACGGGTTTGAACCACTTCGCGGAATATCGGCTCGAACCTGGTGCGCGACTGTGGAAAAACATCGAAGATGGAGCGCCCGATCAGCTCATCGACCGTGCACCCAGTCAACCGGGCATAGGCATGATTGACCTGGATGAAGCGGTAATTCAGGTCCAGGTAAGCAATACAGCCGTTCAGGGATGAGAACAGCCTGTCCAGCATGCTTATCGAGTCATATAGCACTAGATATCGCATGCGGGTGCGAAATTTTGGATAGACTCTTTTTTTCATGCGCAAATAAGCAACGAATAAAGACCGGATAGATGAACATTATATCCCGCTTTCCCGATCTCATTCTGAAGAGTTTGATGGCTCTTTGGGATCCGCCGTGATGGGCTTCTTCACGCGTATTCACAATGAACCGTTTGATTGGTTCATCGGGATTTCCCGTGATGGATCATCCTGCCACGGAGGTTCCTAAAGAACCGTTTGATGAGAAGTTTATATGGAATCGAGTCCTTTTTCCGTGATCCAGCTCAAGAACACCGCGACGATCGCCGGGTCAAAGAGCTTCCCGCTCTCGGAGCGGATGTACTCCAGCGCGGCCGATTTTTCCCAGGCTTTGCGATAGGGACGGTCAGAGGTAAGCGCGTCCCAAACATCCGCCACGGTAAAGATCCGCGCCGCGATGGGGATTTCCTCGCCTTTTAAGCCGCGGGGGTACCCGCCGCCGTCCCAGTGCTCGTGGTGGCAGTAGGGGATGTCCACGGCAGAATGCAAATACTGGATTGGGGCGAGCATCTCATAGGCAAACTGGGGATGCTGGCGCATCTTCTCCCATTCCTGCGGGGAGAGCGGGCTGGCTTTGAGCAGGATGCTGTCGGGGATGCCTACCTTGCCGATATCGTGAAGAAGGGCGCCGCGGCGGATGTGAACGAAATTTTCCGGGGGGAGGTTCATGGCCAGGGCGAGGTGCATGGTCAGCTCGGTGACGTGCTGGCTGTGGTTTTCAGTCTCCCGGTCGCGGATATCCAGGGCTCGCGACCAGCCTTCGATCGTCTCGTCGTAAGCCATGTGGAGCTCCATATTGGAGCGCTCCAGGTCCTGGAACAACTCGGCGTTGTCGATCGCGATCGCCGCCTGGTCGGCGAGCGAATCGAGAAAATCCTGCCATTCCTGGTCGGGGGTGATGGGGGCCCGGTTGTAGATCTCCAGGACACCTTTGACCTGACCCTTGGCGATGAAGGGGACTACGTAGGAGAACTGGAATCCTTCCTGGACGAGGAGGCGAGCCCGGTCGGTGAGAAACTTGCCCAGATCGCTGACGAGGATCTGGCGGCGCTCGATCAGAGCGCTGACCGCCGGGACCGCCATCCCGGGCGCATCCGGCTGAAGCAGGCTCACCTGGTAATTGCGCAGGCTGGGGTCGTGGAAGCCCAGGCCGGCTGCCCAGCGCAGTGTGGACAGCCCGGGATCGTAGAGGAGCACGTCGGCGGCATCGACAAACAACCCGTTGACCACCTCACCGAGGAGGATGTTGAGGGTCAGGTCGATATCGATGCTGCTGGTGATGGCCATATCGAGGGTGCGCAGGGTGGCCAGCCGGCGGAGACGTTTTTCGGTCTGCTCGGAAAGGATCGCCCGGTGAAGGGCGTTGGCGGCGATATTACCGATCGCCATCATCAGGCGTATCTCGCTTTCACCGGCCGGTTCTTTGCGCCCCATGGCTAAGATCCCCAGGGTGTCGTCCTGGACGATGAGAGGAACAGCGAGATAGGCCCGGCTGCGACCGGAAAGGTCCGGCCGGAAAAAACCCGGCTCGTTGAGATGGTCATTTGAGAGATATGGCCGGTTGGTGAGAACCACCTGCCCGGCATTACCGCCGTCGAGCGGGACACGCAGGCCATTTAATTCGATCCAATCTCCCAGGGCCCTCTCGAGAACAATCTCGGTCCCGCCCTGGGTCTTGATCCCGATGGCAGCGCCATCCGCCTGGAGCAGGTCTATCACCTGCTCGAGGGCAATTTCCAGAATCGTCGAACGCGCCTGGACGGTGCGCAGACTGGTAGAAACTTTCTCCAGGGCCGCCAGTTCCCGGCTGCGCCGGCGCTCAGCTTCGAAGAGGCGCGCATTTTCGATGGCGGCGGCCGCCTGATTGGCGAAGCTGAGGGCCAGGGGAATGTCTTTTTCCGTGTACGCGAGAGCTTCTTCGTTATCTATACTCAATATACCAATGACCCGCTCTTTCACAACGAGGGGAAGACCCATCCAGCTTACGATATACCCGGCCCCGGGGACCTGCCTCCAGTGGGGATCCAGGCGCGTATCCGGGATGATCACCACGTGGGTCTGTTCCACAATCTCCCGGACGTGCGCCAGCTCGCTCACGGCTTGCAGAACGTCGCGCTGGCCCGGGGAGCGGAAACCGCGCTGAGCGGCGATCTCCATCTGGCCGCTGGGAGCGAGCAAGAAAACGGAACTGCTGTCATAGGGGATCACCTCGGCGAGGTGGACCAACAGGCGGTGGAGCACCTGTTCGAGGTCCAGGGTGGTGGTCAGCCCGGCGCTGACCTTGCGCAGCGTTTCGGCTTCCTGGCGGCGGCGGCGCTCCGCCTCGAAAAGGCGAACCTTTTCGATGGCTGTCTCCAGCTCACTGGAAAGGATGGTCAAGAGGCGCTCGTCGCTCTCAGAGAAGGCGTCGAGGTAGGGGCTTTCCACGTTGATCGCGCCGATCACCTCTTTCCCGAGGAAGATGGGCACGCACAACTCGGACCGGATATCCGGATCGACGGCGCGGTATCCAGGGTGCGCATGAATGTCGGCGATACGCAGCGGCCGCCCGCTCTGGATGACCTGGCCGATCACGCCTTCGCCGAGTCCCGGATCTATGTGTGGATTGGCTACACTCCCGCGGTAGGAAGGATGAAGACGCAACATTCGCCCCGACTCGGCGACCAGGACGACGCCGAAATGATGGGGGTATAGCTTCTCGCTGGAGATCAGGGTGAACTGCTCGATCAGCTCGTCGACATTGGTGGACGCGGCGGCAGCGGTGGCAACGGCTTTCAGGACGGTCAGCTCATCCAGCTTGCGCTGCAAGGCCCTTTCCGCCTGGAGCCGTTCGGTCAAATCCTGGACCACAACCAGGGCGGCACTGCGGCCCGCAAATTCCATGGTATGCGAAGTAATCTCTACATCAATAGTACGCCCGTTTTTCAGGCAGTGGCGCCATCCCTGGCTGGTCTGCAGCCCGGGCCGCGGCCGGGCGAGGTCGGCCTCCAGCGACGGAATTTCTTCGTCCGGGTGGATGTCGGTGATACGCATGGCCAGGAACTCATCCCGGCTGAAGCCGTACATTTCGACGGCCCGGTCGTTGACCTCGAGGAAGCCGAGGGTCTCCAGATCGTATACCCACATGGGAAGGGGATTCCCGGCAAACAAAAGCCGGAAGGTGGTCTCGCTGTTCTTCAACCTTTCTTCGGTTTGCATCCGTTCAGTGATGTCGAAGGCGGTCCCCAACACCGCCAACTCACCGTCGAAATGGACCGGACCGAAAGTGAACTCATACCAGCGGATTGAGCCCGCCTTGGTGATGATCTTCATTTCCACCTGCGGGGGAAGAGTCTCGCCGCGCCGGCGGGCCGCATCCCGTTCCTGAGCTATCGCAAGCGATTCTGGGTGGATAAAATCCCAGAAGGATTTGCCGATCAACTCCTCCCGGCTGTATCCGGTCATCTCAGAGCAGGCCGGGTTGACATAGCGGAGAGAGACGTCCTGGTAAATGAAGATTGCGGTGGAAGCGGTCTCTGCCAGGGTGCGAAATTTTTCTTCGCTGACCTGCACCTCCTGGATGGCCTGTTCGGCCTCTCTGTTTTTGGTCTGGAGCGTTTCGGCCATCCGGTCGAAGGACTCTTCCAACTGGCTGAGCTCGTTGCCCGGGACGGCGGACGTCCCGGTGCGGACGGAGAGATCGCCGGCTTGAAGCTGGCTGGTCACTTTTACCAGCCTGCGAACCCGCCGCAGGAAGAGCAGGTCGCCCCCGAACCAGACCGCGGAAAAAGCGAGGACCATTATTAGAGCCAATCCAATCAGATTGTTGCGGGTGACGTGTTCTACCTGGGCATAGGCGGTGCTTTCGGGGATGGCGACGGATACATAAATGGATCCACCGGAAGGAGAAGCCGGGTCAAACTTCGCTTCGACGGGTTCGAAGGCATACAAGAACCCCGCGTTATTAGCCAGCCCGGTTCTCTGGCGCAGAATAGTTTGCACGATATCGGTATCGGCGGCGTTCTTTCCAACCAGTTGTTCAGAGGGAGGATTACGGGCAAGAATTGTGCCTTCCCCGTCATATACGGTGATGGTACTATTGGCAGGCAGCGTGTCCTGGTTGACCATCTGGGTCATCCAACTCAGGTCGAGCCCGGCAACAATCATCAAGGTGACCCGGCTGATACTATCCATTATCGGCAGGGCCAGAACTATCACCGGCTTGCCCGTGAGCCGGCTGATCTGATAATTGCCCAGGACGGTGGCGTGGGTCTGCATCGCCTGCTGAAAATAGGGGCGATCCCCCGCGTAAACGGTGCCGTTGATGGGGACCGCAGCGCAGAGCACATTGCCATTCGGCGCGATCACGGTGATGTTGTTGTATTGGGGCAGCCTGGATTTGATCACAGCGAGATCGTTGTGGCAGATTTCTGATATTCCGTAATGAAGGTTCGGATCCAGGGAGAGAATTTTGAGCATTTCATAGGTCTTGTTCAAGACCTCTTTCTGGTTCGTGGCAACCAGGTGCGCCAGGTTCTGCGCGTCCAGCTCAGCATCCTGGGTGGCCTTCTCGCGCTCCTGCTGACCATTGGTCAGGATGAGGCCAACTGCCGGCAACAAGACCAGTGAGGTCAGGATGATCAATCCCATTCGAAAGCTAAACGGTCGATAATTGGACATACCGCGCCATTTCGGAGTGATTCGGAGCCTTTTCCTATTGTACCAGCCGATTCGTTGAATCGTTGGCGGATAGAAGGTTTTTTAGGTAGATTTAATCATGACAGGACTTCGGGTACACCCCCATCGAATAGTTGACATAGAAAGTCAACCAGACTACTATACGATTGGCAATCCGTGTTCTGCCTGAGGAAATCATGTCGATTCTATTGAGACAATTGACCAAGCGTTACGCCGGCCAGCCGGTCGTGAACCAGGTATCCCTGGAGGTGGGAGACGGCGAATTCTTCGTGCTTTTGGGCTCGAGCGGCAGCGGAAAAACCACCATTTTAAATTTAATCGCCGGCTTGATCGAGGTGGACCAGGGCCAAATTATTTTGCGTGGCCGGGAGGTCACCCGCGTGCCGACCCAACAGCGGAGGGTGGGTTTCGTTTTTCAAAATTACGCGCTTTTCCAACATCTCTCGGTGCGCGAAAACGTGGAGTTCGGGCTGGCGGTGCGCAAAGTCCGCAAGGTGGAGCGCCGGAGGCGGCGAGATGAGCTCCTTGAGCTGGTCGGGCTGGCCGGGATGGGCGAGCGTATGCCGCGCCAGCTTTCCGGCGGGGAGCAGCAGCGCGTGGCGCTCGCAAGAGCCCTGGCAGCCCAACCCGAGGTGCTGCTCCTCGACGAGCCGCTGGGAGCCCTGGATGCCAAGATTCGCGGCGACCTGCGCCGCTCGCTGCGCGACATCCAGCGCCGGCTGCGGATCACCACTATCCTGGTTACCCACGATCAAGAGGAAGCCTTTGACCTGGCAGACCGGATCGGGGTGATGAGCCGCGGACGCCTGGTGGAGGTTGGCTCGCCGGAAGAGCTGTATCTCCACCCGCAAACCGAATTCGTCGCCACCTTCCTGGGGACGGCCAACCTGCTCGTCGGCAATCTGGAACGGGGGGAGGTGGTCCTGGGAAAGACTCGTTTTCCAGGCTCGCAGGACGGGCAGCCCACGGGTCAGGTGTCCGGGAGAGCGCAGGTTCTCTTCCGCCCAGAAGACGTGGTACTGGCGCCCAGCGAAGAGGAGCTGGGCTGTCCCGTGTTGGGGGTGGGCCAGGTCTCGGAAAGCAACTTCGCCGGGGCGTTCGAGCGGCTGAGGTTGCAACTGCCGGCCATCCCGGGGGTGCGCCCGATTGCGCCCGAAGCTCCCTTTGGCAGCCGCGCGATTCAGGTCGAAGCAACCCGACTGCCCGAGCAGTCAGCGCACTTTCCGCTCCAACAGGGCTCGCCCGCCTGGGTCGGCGTCCGGCGGATCCACGCGCTGGCGCATCCGGGGCTCAATTTCCTGATCATCAGCGATGGAACGCAGCGTTCGGCCGCGGCGGTGGCGCTGGGTGGTGAAATCGCCCTCACGGCCCACGCCAGGGTTACCCTTCTCGGAGTACGCCTGGGCGGTTCGGAACGCGGTCCAGAGGGGAGCGATCTCCAGGAAGCGGGCAAGCAATTCCCCGGGCTGACCGCGCTGCAAACCCTGGAAAGCAGCGAGGCGCTGCCCAGGGCGCTGGCCGGGGCAGTGGAAGCGCAGGTATTCGATCTGGTGGTGATGGGGTTTCTCCCCGGGGAGGATCTCTCCCTGTACCTGGCAGAACAGGCGCTCCAGACAGGCAATCATCATCTCCTGCTGGTCCCGCCCGGGGATCCATCTCAAAGGCAGAAGGCGCTGGCGCGGTCTCGACCGGAAAAGCGGACACGCGCGCTGATTTGCGTCTCCATCGGGGAGCCGGGGAAGGAGGACATCCTCTTCACCGGGCGGCTGATCCGCCACCTGGGCGCAGAAGCGGTCCTGGTTTCGGTGATTCCCGCCCAGGGGGGCAAACGGATCCCCGACCCGGATACGCTGGCCCATGCGGCGGGATTCCTCGAGCGCGGGGTCGAGACTCTCGGTCTCCTGGACGTTCCGGCGCATCGAGAAGTTCGCTGCGGCCCGGTGCGAGGTGAGCTGATCGATGAGCTGAACCGCGGCGGCTACGACCTGTTGGTCCTGGGGACGCCAATCCCGGGGGAGAGCGGGAGCATCTCGCTACGCGGCCTGCTGGGCCAGATCTTAAGCCAGACTGGATCGCGGCCGGTCCTGCTCGTACGCCATTCCAGCAGTTAAGCATCACGAGGAATAAATGGGATGAAAAAGCCTGCTATCATCGTTGGAATTTTTCTCGACTGTTGGGCGATCCTGGCCGGCTGCGCGGGGCCGGCAGCGGTCACCTCGGCAGGGAAAGCGGTCCACCTGACCCTGGGAGCCTACACAACCCCGCGCGAAGCTTACCAGGAGCTGATCCCTATATTCCAGAAACAGTGGAAGGAGAAGACCGGCCAGGAGGTGACCTTCGACGAATCCTATCTCGGATCGGGCGCGCAGTCACGCGCGATCGTCGAGGGCTTCGAGGCAGACATCGCCGCTCTCTCGCTGGAGGCGGATATCACCCGCATCCAGAAAGCAGGGCTGATCACCCATGACTGGCAGGCAGGCTCCCATAAAGGGATGGTGAGCGACTCGGTGGTGGCATTCGCCGTGCGGGCGGGCAACCCGAAAGGCATCCATGATTGGGCTGACCTGGCCAAACCGGGGATCAAAGTGCTTACCCCTAACCCGAAGACGAGCGGAGGAGCCATGTGGAATATCCTGGCGCTGTACGGGGCGGCCAAACGGGGCTTCGTGGAGGGCGTGAAAGCAAACGATGACGCCGCGGCACAGGCAATCTTGCTGGGAATCCTGAAGAACGTGGTCGCCATGGACCAGGGCGCCCGCGAGAGCATTACCAACTTTGAAAAAGGGGTCGGCGATGTCGCCATCACCTATGAGAACGAAGTCCTGGTGGCCCGGCAGAAAGGCCAGACTGAGGAGCTGATCCTCCCGCGCTCGTCGATCCTCATCGAGAACCCTGTGGCCCTGGTCGACCAATACGTGGATAAACACGGCACGCGGCAGGCGGCCCAGGCCTTTGTCGATTTTTTGTGGAGCAGTGAAGCCCAAAAAGTCTTTGCCAGATACGGGCTACGTTCCGTAGACGAGGCCGTCGCCAGGGTGAACGCCAGCCATTATCCCAACCTGGAGGACCTGTTTACGATAGAGTATTTTGGCGGGTGGGCCAGTGCTTCGCCCGATTTCTTTGGCGAGCAGGGCATCTATACCCAGACAATCGCGAAAGCGCAGGGCGGCGGACAGTGAGCGCGGCAGCGGCTGGCAGAGCAAGCGCGACCAACCCGGCTCCGCCATGGGGCAAATTCGCGGTGCGGACCGCGGCCTGGACCTACCTGGTGGTTTTACTGGTCATCCCCCTGCTGGTGATCCTCCAGGACGGACTGCGCCAGGGGTTGGATGCGTTCCTGCGCGCGGTGTTCCGTCCCCAGGCGTTTGCGGCGCTGTGGCTAACGGTCTGGACGGCAGTGGTGATGACGGCGATCAACACGGTCATGGGCACACTGACCGCCTACGTCCTGGTCCGCTATGAGTATCCAGGAAAAGGGCTGCTCAATGCGATCATCGACCTGCCCCTGGCCATCCCCAGCATGGTTACTGGGGTGATGCTGGTGATCCTGTACGGCCCGCAGCAGGCGCTGGGAAGCTGGCTGGAAAGGAGCCTGGGGCTGCGGCTGATATTTGCTCCGCCGGGGATTATCCTGGCGCTGCTCTTTCTCACCTATCCATTCGTGGTGCGCACGCTGCAACCGGTTTTAATGGATCTCGACCGCGCCCCGGAGGACGCTGCGGCCACGCTGGGCGCGGGAAGCTGGACAATCTTTCGCAAGGTGACCTTACCCGCCCTGGCCCTGCCGCTGGTCAGCGGGTCGCTGCTCAGCTTTTCGCGAGGGATCGGCGAATTTGGGGCGATTGTGATCGTCGCCGGGAACATCCCCTTTTATTCGCAGACGGCAGCGGTCTACGTGCTGGGTGAGGTGGAATCGGAGAACCGCCTGGGAGCCAGCGCGATCTCGATCGTGATGATCGCGGCGGCGATGGGATTGATGCTGCTGGCGACCTGGATTCAACGCCGGGCAGCGCGGACCAGGCATCCATGAGGGCGCAGGACCGGTTTTCCAACCCCTGGCCGCGGCGGATGCTGATCACCCTGGTGATGGGCTACGCGGCGGCTCTCATCCTCGCGCCGCTGGCGGCCCTGTTCGCCGGCGCCTTCCGCGAGGGAGTCGCTGCAACCGCAGCCGCGCTGGCCAGCCCGGAGGTGATGGCGGCTTTTCGCCTGACCCTACAGATCACCCTGGTGGTTGCGGCGATTCATTCGGTTTTTGGGACTCTGGTGGCCTGGGTGATGGTCCGCCATCGCTTTCCGGGGAAGAAGTTGCTCAACGGCCTGATCGACCTGCCATTTGCGGTTTCGCCGGTCGTGGTGGGGTACACGCTCTTGCTGCTGTTCGGGCGCAACGGGCTTCTCGCTACACTGGTGGACGCCTTGAACGTCCGCGTGGCTTTCGCCGTACCGGGGATGATCCTGGCGACCCTCTTCGTCACGCTGCCATTTATGATCCGCGAGCTGATCCCGGTGCTGGAAGCCTTTGGCGAGCAGCAGGAGCAGGCTGCGGCGACACTGGGGGCCAGCGCCTGGCAGATCTTCTGGCGGGTGACCCTGCCCGCGCTGCGCTGGGGGTTCTTCTACGGGCTGACCCTGACGTTTGCCCGCGCGCTGGGGGAGTTTGGAGCCGTGCTGATCATCGGCGGAGGGGTGCAGGGGCGGACGGAGACCGCCACGCTGCTGATCTACCACGCGCTCGACGAGCGGCAGTATACCCGGGCGTATTCGGCCGCGCTGGTGCTGGGGCTGGTCTCGCTGGCCCTGGTGCTGGGGATGAATATGTTGAGGAAGAGAAGGTAAGAGAGAACGGAGAACAGAAAAAGGAGAACAGGAAGAAGACGAGGGCCGGGGTATTCCGAATGCATCGCCCCCACATTTTATATGTCAGCCAATATTTTGGCGAAGATTTCGCTGGCGCGCTGGAGGAGGTAGAGGTCTTCGGGGGACCAATCTCTCCGCGCGAGGACTGTGTCCAGGCCAAGGAAACCGATCGCCTGGCTTTGTGCGACCAGTGGCGCAGCCGCCATGGATCGGATGCCCTGGGCGCGGAGGAGATCCTTTTCGGCCTGGGCTTCGGGGGGAAGATAATCGAGGTTGGAGATGTGGATGATCTCCTGGTTGGCAAGAGCAGCCATCCACCAGGTAATCGCCTGGGCAGGCGGCCCATTGAGCTGGACGTTGTGGGAATGGATTCCCGGGGCGCACCATTCGTAGACGGTGCGGGCGAAGCCCTGGTCGAGGAAGAAATGGATCAGGTAGGCGCGGTCGGCATGGATGGACCGGCCGATGGATTCGAGGGCGAGAGGTATTTCGCGGGCGAGGGAAGGTGGGTCCAGGCGGATCAACTGCGCATAGATTTCAGAAATGAGGGCATCAATTTTTACTTTGCGCCGATCGAGGGCCCGAGAGCGGGAAGGCCGTTCGGGCCGCGCGGTACGAACAGGCTCAGGCGGTTTCTCCACCGAGCGCCGTGGCGGACCGACCACTTTACAGGCGGCGAAATGGATCGCGTCGTCATTCCACGTCCCTTCGGAAAAATGGGCCGCGACGGGAACGGAGTCTCCGGTGGGATTGGTGAGGGAGAGGTAGAACTCGTCCGCCTGGCCGGCCCACAGGCGAGGATCAGACTCCTGTGTTTTGGGAAAAACAAACAGGCTGGAAAGATGGGGGCCTGGACCTTCGGACGGAAAAGATCCCAAAAAACCGCGGGCAGCCAGGCTGGCGTCGAGGAGGAAGCCGTCTCCATCGAACAGGAAGAGCAAGTCCGCCTCGGGAAAAGCAGTACCAATCTGGTGGAGAAGCGCATCCCGGGTCACACCTGGCTCGCTGAGGGTCAAAAGGAAGGGCTCACTCATGGTTGGGTTGAAATTCTCTGGAGTTGATTCCATATTGAGCATACGCCATTCCGCCCGCCAAATCAATGCAACCAGCGTTAAATGCGGGTAAAATTATCCGAAAGACTGAAAATTATCCAGTTCCACAAGCACAGAGTTGCGGGGGAACTTATTGATAGGCCCTAGCGTTAAAAGAGTAGGGGATCTGCGTTTTTTTGCCACCCGTTGGAAACTGGCTCTCCCCGACCATGAACGATCATTTCCAAGCGGAGAAGCGATCTCGAAGGATCGGACCGGCTCTCCAAAGTGAGGGATTATGAAGCGCCATCATTCGCTGCGTTGGATTTCCTCGGTCGTGCTCTTTCTTTCCATCCTCTCTACAGCCTGCGGGCAGGCAACGCCCAGCCCAACCCCCCAACCCCAGCCGACGGCGAAGCCGACCTCACGCCTGCTGGGCGAGGCGCTGGCCCAACAGAACCAGGACCTCCCTCCGAAGGTGACCGGCCGCTCGCCGGCTGAAGGCGAAGAGGCCGGGCCGCAGGACAGCCTGTCCATCTCGTTCGACCAGTCGATGGACCCGGAGGCCACCGCGGACGCGCTGCAGGTCCTCGACGCGGACCAGCAGCCGGTGGAGGGCAAGGTTAGCTGGAATGGGCCGCGGACGGTGGTCTTCAAGCCGGCCAGCGCGCTGTCCCCCGGACAGACCTACCAGGCAAAGATCGGCACAGGGGCGAAAAGCGCCCAGGGAAAGGCGCTCGCTGAGGCGGTTTCATTGAAATTCCAGGCCGCCGGCGAGCTTAAGGTCAGCCAGGTCTTCCCCGCAGACGGCACCACGGAGGTCGACAGCAAGGCGGCGATCACGGTGATGTTCAACCGCCCGGTCGTCCCGCTGGTGATTGCTGAGGACCAGTCCAAGCTGCCCAACCCGCTGCAAATCGATCCGGAGGTCCAGGGCCACGGCGAGTGGATCAACACCGCTTTATTTGTTTTCCGCCCGGAGGGATTTCTGAAAGGCGGGACGAGCTATACCGTCACCGTCCCGGCGGGTCTGAACGACGCGGACGGCGGCGCACTGGCCCAGGCTTATTCCTGGAGCTTCACGACCCATCCCCCGCAGGTAGGCGAGATCGACCTGGGGGACCAAATCAACCCGGCGATGGACCAACCCAACGTGCGCCTGGACCCTACAGTAAGCATCCGGTTTCTGCAGCCGATGGACCCCGCCTCGGTCGAGGCGGCGCTCTCGCTCAAGCCGGATAGCGGCTCCACGGCCCAGCTTTCGACGCAGTGGAAGGATGAAAATACCTGGCTGACCGTTAAACCCGCCCGCCTGCTTGCCCTGGATACGCGCTACACGCTGAAGATCGAAGATTCGGCCAAAGCCGCGGACGGCGGGGCTCTGCAAAACGGCCTCACCTGGACCTTCACCACGGTCCTGCCGCCGGGGGCCAGCGTGATCCCGCCATCGAATACCGGGCCAGCGGGGATCTTTGGATTTGTGCTCAAGTTCGCCTCGCCCATGGATTTCAAGAGTCTGGCGGATAAAGTGGAGATCACCCCGGCTTTAGATGAAGTCAACAACCATTGGTATAACGAGTACGACTGGTCGCTGACCTATTTCGGGCTCAAGCCTTCGACCACTTACACGGTTAAGATCCTGCCGGGGATGAAGGACACGTACGGCAACGAGTTGCCGCCGCAGGCGCCAGTCAGCTTTACGACCCAGGCCGCACCGCCGTCGGCAATGCTTTACATGCCTGGCCTGCCGGTCTACCGCTGGGGCGGGCCGCAGGACTTTTACCTGCGCTATACCAACGTGAATACAATTAGCGCGCAGTTGTTCAGCCTCTCGAAAGACGAGTTCATGAACATGATGCGCGATTATACCAACCAGATCAGCTACGCCGGACAGGCGAGCTCTCAGGTATGGAGCTTCGCAGAGAATTCAACGGGGAAGCTGAACGAAAAGGTAATCAAAGACCTGACCTTCCAGGATAAAGCTGGAAATCCACTGGCGCCGGGGTTCTACTTCCTGGGGATGAACGCCTCGCCGCTTGCACACACGAACGGACCGTTCGTGGAAAACCGGATTCTACTGGTGGCGACGGATAATATCACCCTGAAGAACTCGCCTGGCAACGTACTGGCCTGGGCCACCGACCTGACCACCGGTAAACCGACTCCCAACCTGGCGCTGAGGGTCTACGATGGGAATTTCGCCGAGATCGCCGCTGGCAAGACCGACGCCAACGGCCTGTTCCAGGCTGACGTACCCCTTCCGGGTGAGAACATGGACCCCAACGCGCGCTACGTGCTCACCGACGACCCACAGCGCCTGGGCTTTACCTACACGTATTGGGGCAGTGGGGTCAGCCCGTACGACTTCGGGATTTCCGAACAGTATTACCAGGCCCCACAGAACCTGGTGGCTTACGTCTATACCGACCGGCCGCTATACCGCCCAGGACAACCGGTGTACTTCAAGGGCATCCTGCGCAAGGATGACGATCTGAGCTACAAGCTGCCGGACGCCAACTCGGTCCACGTGACCATCGCCGACTACGAGAAGACGGTGTACGACGAGGTGCTGCCGCTCAACGAGATGGGGAGCTTCAGCGGCCAGTTCGACCTGGGAGAGGATACCACCCTGGGCTTTTACAACATCCAGGCCAGCGTGGAGGGCCAGCAGGCCCCGGCCGGGGCGGTTGGATTCAACGTGGCCGAATACCGCCGGCCCGAGTTCCAGGTCCAGACCAGCGCCGAGCCGAAGAACGTGCTCCCCGGCGACGCATATACCGTCAGCCTGGACGCCTCGTATTATTCGGGGGGCGGCCTGGCCAACGCAGACGTCAACTGGACGCTCAACAGCGATCCATTTACCTTCACCCCGCCCGACGACCTGAGCCAGTTCAGCTTCAGCGACGCCGAGCAGGATAACTGGACGCTCTTCAACGAGGGGAACCTGCCCTCGAACGGAAAGCAGCTCGGGCAGGGGAAAGGCCAGACCGACGAGAACGGCAAGTTCAGCCTGAAGCAGACCGCCGACGCCGGCAAAGACGGCGGAAGCCAACGGATCACCTTCGAGGCCAGCGTCACAGATTTTGCCCTGACCACAGTCACCGGGCGGTCGGAGGTAATCCTGCACCAGAGCCAGGTCTACCCCGGCATTCGTTCGACTTCTTACGTGGGCGCGACCGGCCAGGAGCAGTCCTTCGAGCTGGTGGCGGTGGATTGGGATGGAAAGCTCCAGCCGGGGATGAAGGTCGACGTGGAGATTGTCGAGCGGCAGTGGTTGAGCGTCCAGGAGGAGGATTCCAACGGGGTGCTGCGCTGGAAGAACACCGTCAAGGAAAACCCGGTGACCAGCTTCAAAGACGTCACCCTGGACGGGCAGGGGCGCGGTAAGGTGGCCTTCACCCCGGCCAAGGGCGGGATCTACCGCGCCAGGATCACCGCGCGTGATGCCAAGGGCAACGAGGGCGCAGCTTCGGCCTTTATCTGGGTCGCCGGAGATGATTACATTCCCTGGATGCAGTCGAATAGCCGGGGTTTCCAGCTCGTCGCCGACAAAGCGACCTACCAGCCGGGCGAGACCGCCGAACTGCTGATCGCGTCGCCTTTCCAGGGCGAAGCGACCACCCTGGTGACGGTCGAGCGCGGGCGGGTGCGCGCGTCGGAGGTGGTGCAGCTCAAAGGCAACAGCACGATCTACAAGCTGCCGCTGCGGGCCGACATGGCCCCCAACGTGTACGTCAGCGTGGTGGTGGTTAAGGGGGTCGATGCGGATAACCCACGGCCCAATTTCAAGGTTGGCATGATCCGCCTGAAAGTGATGACCAGCGCCCAGGCGCTGAATGTGACGGTCAAGCCAGACAAAGCCACCGCCGGCCCTGGGGAGCGGGTGACCTATGCGGTGCACACCAGCGATGGGGATGGCAAACCGGTCAAAGCCGAGGTATCGCTGGCCCTGTCCGACCTGGCGACGCTTTCGCTGAGCGACCCCAACTCAGCGCCGATCCTGGACTTCTTCTACTCGCCGCGCAGTCTGAGCGTGAGCACGGCGCTGGGGATCACCCAGAGCAGCGAGGAATACAACGCCATGATCGCCGACCACCTGAAGGCCGAGGGGGCGGGGATGGGCGCCGGGGGCGGGAAAGGCAGCGGGGTGAATGGAGTGATCGAGGTGCGCCAGAATTTCCCCGACACGGCCTTCTGGAAGGCCGACCTGGTCACCGGGGATGACGGCAACGCCACGGCGGCTGTGACTCTGCCGGATAACCTGACCACCTGGCGGATGGACGCGCGGGCGGTCACCGGGGATACCCGGGTGGGCCAGACCACCGTGGACCTGGTCAGCACGCGCCCGCTGCTGGTGCGCCCACAGACGCCGCGCTTCTTCGTCGCCGGCGACCACGCCCGGCTAGGCGCGGCGGTGCACAACAACACCGATCAAGACCTGCAGGCGCTGGTGACCCTCGAAGCCAGCGGCATCACCCTGGATGGAGAGGCGGCCCAGACGGTGCAGATCGCGGCTCACAGGCAAGCGCTGGTCACCTGGGAGGGGAACGTCCCCCTGGATTCGACCCGCGTGGACCTGACCTTCCGCGCCGCGGGCGGGGATTACCAGGACGCGTCGCGCCCGACGATCGGCACGCTGGACAACAACGGGCTGCCAGTCTACCGCTACGAGGCGCCCGAAACGGTGGGGACCGCCGGGCAGCTTTCCGAAAACGGGACGCGGGTCGAGGCGATCAGCCTGCCGGATGGGATGAAAGTCACCCAGGGCAAGCTGGAGGTGGAGCTGGCCCCCTCGCTGGCGGCGGGGATGCTGGATGGGCTGAGCTTCCTCGAGCACTACCCTTACGAATGCACCGAGCAGACCGTCTCGCGCTTCCTGCCTAACGTGCTCACCACGGCGGCGCTAAAAGGCGCCGGGCTGAGCAACCCGGACCTGGAGGCCAACCTCAAGAACCAGGTCGCCATAGCCCTGCAGAAGCTCTATAGCCACCAGCACCCCGATGGGGGCTGGGGTTGGTGGGACGAACAGCAAAGCGACCCGCTGACCTCGGCATACGTGGTCCTCGGCCTGGTCGAGGCGAAGAACGCCGGCTATGACGTCAACGGCGACGTGGTCAGCCGTGGAGTACGATATCTCCTGGCCCGGCTGATCACCTATGAGAAGCTGAATCCGCCGGAAAAGGTAAACCGCCAGGCCTTCCTTTTGTATGTCCTGGCGCGATCCGGCAGCCCGGCGGTCAGCTCGACCGTGCAGCTCTACAATCTGCGCACGCAGTTAGACCTCTATGCGCGGGCGTTCCTGATGCAGACTCTCTACATCATCGACCCGCAGGACGGGCGGCTGAAAACACTGATCTCCGACTTAGCCAGCGCGGCGATCCTCTCGGCAAGCGGGACGCACTGGGAAGAGAAGACCGCCGACCCACTCAATTGGAACACCGACACGCGCAGCACGGCGATCATCCTTGGGGCGCTGATCCGGGTCGACCCGAAGAACGCGCTGAACGCCAACGCGGTGCGCTGGCTGATGAGCAACCGCGAGAACGGCTATTGGAAGGGCACCCAGGAAAACGCCTGGACTCTGATGGCCCTGACCAACTGGATCGTGCAGACCGGAGAGCTGAAGGCGAACTACCAATACGCAGCGGCCTTTAACGGCGAGGCGCTGTTCGATGGGACAGCCAACGCAGATACCATCCGCCAGACCCAACAGCTTAGCGTCGACGTGACGAAGCTGCTCAGCGATCAGGCCAATCGCCTGGTGCTGGCCCGGGAAGGCGACGCCGGCAGCCTGTACTACACCGCCCACCTCAAGCTGTACCTGCCGGTGAATCAGATCCAGCCGCTCGACCGCGGGGTGGCTGTGTCACGCCAGTATTTCAAGCCGGATGACCCGAACACGCCGGTGACCGAAGCCCAGCCAGGCGACGTGCTCGTGGTGCGGCTGACTGTGGTGGCGCCGAATATGCTGCACTACCTGGTGGTGAACGACCCTCTGCCCGCTGGACTGGAAGCGGTCGACCCGACGCTCAAGACCAACCCGCAGGCGCTGCCACCCGACAGCTACGACTGGAAGCGGATCGACCAGGACGGCTGGGGCTGGTGGTATTTCAGCCGGATCGAGATGCACGACGAGAAGGTGGTCCTTTCGACGGACCTCCTGCCCGCGGGTACCTACGTCTACACGTACCTGGTGCGCGCCGCCACCAGCGGGACGTTCAGCGTGATCCCGCCGACGGCGGAGGAGTTCTACTTCCCCGAGGTCTACGGGCGGGGAGCGGGGAGCCAGTTCGTGGTGAACCAGTGAAAGACGGGATAAGACCGTAAAGGACGGTGCGCTTCAGTGAAGATCCGTTGGTCCAAGACATGAGTGGCGCCTATTTCACGGTGAAATGTACCCGCTGCGATTCCACCTGGCTGCCGTCGGGAGCGATCGCCTCTGCCCACAGCTCGTGGGCGCCCGAGACGAGCTTCCACCAGGCCTGGTAAGGCTCGCCGGGAAGGCCGGCCAGGACCCGGCCATCCAGCCAAACCCGCACCTGGGACAGTCCCGGCTCGACCGCCAGGCGGATCTGCAACTGCTGGCTTTCCGCGGCGGCGCTGGCCGAAAGGTGATAGATCCCCTGGTTGGGCGGGGAGATCACCAGGAGCGGCGTGCCGCTGGCGGCAGGTCCGCTTCCTGGGGTGGATACCCCGGAAGCAGCCAGGTCTGCCAACAGGAGCAGGTGGTTGGCTCGCGCCCAGGGATAGGCCCGGGGCGGCAGATCCAGGGCCAGCAGGCGAGAGATCCGCCCGGATGGGGTCGCGCTGCCGGCCAGGAGCCCGGTCGCGGCGTCGATCTCCACGGACCGGTAGAAGGTGTCCGGCCGGGTGGGCTGCGTCCCTTCGATAAACCACTCAAAGCGGCGGTAGGGGCAGGCGGGGGTGGGGAGAAGCCCAGAGAGCGAGCAGACCTCCATCTGGACCAGGCCTTCAGGCTTCTCGAACTGGCGTGCCGGCCGGCCTTCGAGGACCGCACGGATAAACTGATGCCAGATGGGAGCCGCGCCGGTCAACCCGGTCACCTGGCGCATGGCTTCGTGGCTGGCGTTGCCCGCCCAGACCCCCACGACCACATCGGGAGTGTAGCCGATCGTCCAGTTGTCGTGGAAATTGGTGGTCGTCCCGGTCTTGACCGCGGCCGGCCGGTCAATGCGCAGCAGGCTGTTACGGCCAAACCCGATCGACCGCGCGTCGTCGTCGGAGAGGATGTCGCTGATCAACCAGGCCACCCGCGGGTCAATGACCTGCACCGCCGGCGCGGGCCGGGCCTGGAACAGGACCGTTCCATCCATCCCGCGGATCTCCGCGATGGCATAGGGTTCCACCCGCATGCCGTGGTGATCCAGGGCGGCGTAGGCAGCGGTGAGCTGGAGCAGGCTGACCTCGCCGCCGCCGAGGGCCAGCGAAAGGTCGTAACGGTCCGGGTCGTTGAGGGTGGTGATGCCCAGGTGAGAGGCCAGGTCTAACAGCGTTGGGAGGTGGATGTGGTCGAGGGTCAGCACGGCGGGGACGTTCAGGGAGGACGCCAGCGCATCCCGAGCCAGCACCGGGCCGTGCTCCAGGTTGTCATAGTTGGCCGGGGTATAGGATAAGCCATCGTGGGTGACGAAGCTGGTGGCGACGTCCAGCAGCATGGACGCGGGGGTCCAGGGCTGGGGTTGAGCGGGGTCGAACGCGGCGGCGTAGATCAGGGGCTTGAGCGCCGAGCCAGGCTGGCGGGGGGCGAGGGCCATGTTGACCTCTCCGGCGTGCTGCGCGTCGCCGTAATCGGGGCTGCCGACCATAGTCAGAATCGCGCCGCTCTGCGGGTCGATGGCCACCAGCGCGGCATTGTTGACGTTATGGCTGAGCGATTTCTGCCCTTCCTCTTTCAGACGGGCGAGCTGCTCGCGGACCACCTCCTCGGCGCGGCGCTGCCAATCTAGGTTCAGCGTGGTTTTCACCTCCACGCCGCCGTGGCGGTACAAGTCTGCCGGGGAGACCAGCGAATCGAGCTGATCGCGGACCATCATCACAAAATGGGGAGCTTCCAACGGGTAGGGGGCGTCGCTGAAGACCAGCGGCTCAGCCCCGGCGAGCGCCTGCTCCTCCGCGTCGATCATGCCCTGCTTTTCCATGAGCCCCAGGACTACCGCCTGGCGCTGTTTGGCCGCGGCGAGGTCGGTGAAGGGATTGTAGGCTGTGGGGGACTGGGGCAGCCCGGCCAGGAGAGCCGATTCGGCCAGGTCCAGACGGGAAACGGGCTTGCCGAAAAAGGTCTGGCTGGCGGCTTCCACCCCGTAAGCCATGCCCCCATAGTAGGTCTGGTTCAGGTAGTAGGCCAGGATTTCATCCTTGGTGTAGCGCCGGGCAAGCAGCCAGGCCAGCAGGCTTTCGCGCAGCTTGCGCCGCAGGCTGCGTTCCACCCGCTCTTCGGGGGTCAGAAGCAGGGTTCGCACCACCTGCTGGGTGATGGTGCTTCCCCCGGAGAGCGCTTCCCCGCCGCGCAGGTTGATCCACACCGCGCGGACGATCCCGCCCAGGTCCACGCCGGGGTTCTGGTAAAAATGGCTGTCTTCGGTGGCAATGGTGGCCTGGCGGAGAGCCAGGGGAATATCGGAGAGGGGGACAACGGAATGTCGCCCGCCGTTCTGAGGGAAGACCTCGTAGAGCAATCGCCCTTCACGATCGGCGATGCGCACGCTGGGCGAGTCGAGGCGGGCAGGCAGCATTGCCGGGTCGGGCAGGTCGCGCACCACGCCCAGGTAAAACCAAAGCCCCAGGGCCAGCAGAGCCGCGAGCGGTACCAGTCCCATCCAGCCGGGCCAGAAGCGTCTCATCAGCTTGAGTATACTCCCGGGTATCAGACGCCGGATGAAGGAAAAAAGTTCACACGGGGAAGCGTTCTCTCAGGAGCAGCGAGGCGGCGTTCCTTTCGAGGGGCCGGGAGAAGAGGAAACCCTGCCCGTACGGGCAACCCAGGTCCCGCAGCCCGGCAAGCTGCTCCTCCGATTCGATCCCCTCGGCGATGGCCTCCATGCCCATATCGTGGGCCAGGGCGACGATGGTTCGCACCAGGCCGGGGCTGGTTCCATCTCTCTCGATCTCCTGGACAAACGTGCGGTCGATCTTGAGCGTCTGGACCAGGTTGGGGAAGTGGTTCAGGTATCCCAGGGCCGAATACCCGGTGCCGAAATCATCGATCTGGGTTGCAACGCCCATGACTTTCAGTTGATTGAAGGTTTCCTGCGCCGGGCCGCTGCTTTCCAGGCAGACGCTCTCGGTCAGCTCCAGCTTCAGGCTGTTCCCATCCAGGCCGGTTTCGCGGAGCACCTGTTGGATCTTTCCGGCGAAGTCGGGCTGGTTAAACTGTTTGCTGGAGATATTGACGCTGACCGTCAGGGGTGGGTCGCAGGGGTACTCCTGCTGCCACTCGAGGAGCTGGCGGCAGGCTTCACGGAGGACCCAGTGGCCGAGGGGGATGATCAGGCCGGTCTCCTCGGCCAGGGGGATAAAGCTGCCCGGCAAGATCAGGCCGCGCTGGGGATGCTTCCAGCGGACCAGGGCCTCGAAACCCGCGATCTGGGCCGTATCCAGCTTGAGGATCGGCTGGTAATAGAGCAAAAACCCGGTTCCAGACGCCAGCTCGCGGCGCATATCGTTTTCCAGTTCCAGGCGGCTGATCGCCTGCTCGCGAAGGTGCCTGTCAAAAATCTCATACCGGGAGCGGCCCATGGTTTTGGCGTGGTACATGGCGATATCGGCGTCGCGCAGGGCATCTTCGGGTTGGGCGTAATCGCTGATATCCTGTACGATGCCGATGCTGGCAGTCGCGACCACGGTCCGTCCGAGGATCTCGAAGGGATTGGCCAGGTCGGCGAGGATGCGCCGGGCGACCAGCGGGGCAGAACGGGCTTCGCAAGAGTCTTCGAGGAGAATGACGAACTCATCTCCGCCCAGGCGGGCGACCGTATCGGAGGCGCGCAGATTCCGTTTGAGCCGCCCGGCGATGGCTTTGAGCAAATCGTCGCCGGTGCTGTGACCGAGGCTGTCGTTGACCACTTTAAAGGAGTCCAGATCCATGAAGAGGATCGAAAAAGGACAGTCGGCCCGGCGGCGGGTGTATTCCATCGCCCAGCCCAGCCGGTCGAGGAAGAGAGTGCGGTTGGGCAGGCCGGTGAGCGCATCGTGAAGTGCATCGTGGCTGAGCTGCTGCTCGGCGCGCTTGCGCTCGGCGATCTCCGACTGGAGGGCCAGGTTGGTCGATTCCAAATCGCTGGCCTGGCGCTGGACCTGCTCGAGAGCGCGGCTCAGGTCGGCCGCCAGCTTCTGATTTTCCAAAAGGGCGATCACCTGGCGGATGACAGCCAATCCGATCACCACTCCCACCCCGGCGGCCAGAAGGTTGAAATCCAGAATGGAATGAGCTTGATGTGCCCGCACTAATATCCAGAAGGCAGCGATCGCCCAGATAAACCGAGCGTACTGGATGAAAAACTGCCTCAGGCCAGATAAAAACCGCTCGGAACGATGCGGGTTGCCTTGATCTGGCCGCCCGGCCAGCTCGCCCTGGCAGACGCCGGCGGCTAATGAAAGCAGGTGGGTTGTGATCCAGCCCAGGTCAGTCAAACCAGTCTGGTAGTTGTCATTCAACGTTTGGTAGCAGAAGACGCTATTGGTGACGATCAACATCGTCATGCTGGCAACCAAAAACCAAAGCGGCGCGGGATGCTGGCCCCTGGGAGGATAGAACAACAATATCGTTAAAGCCCAGAGCATAACGAGGCCACCAACGGGGTACGCCAGGCTCAGGGCCTGTTCCTGTAAGGTGTTTTTTGCAACCGAGATGATCACTGGCCCGAGGAGATAGTTACCGAAAACCAACAGTGAAGCCAGCATGATGATGCTGATATCCAGAAAAGTCTTCAGGGCTTCATAGCGGCTGGCTTTCGCATCGATCAGCAGACGGATCCCGATGAAGAAGATGGGATAGTGACTCAGATAATAGAAATCGGCGATGGAGGGAAACGGCGCCTCATGGAAACCCAATTCCAGAACTGCCCAGGTGACATCGCCGATGGCATAGCAAAGCTGGGCGACGGCGATCAAAGTCCAGGCACGGCCGAGGCGGAAGGACTGGGGCATCGTCCGCCGTGCGGCAAAGAACAGCGCGGCAGCCGCCGCGAGGCCCAGAATCGCGCTGGATATATCCGAAAAAACGAGGAATTGATCCCTGGAGGAATCGAATAGAGTGACAGCCAGGTCGACCAGGAAAGCGGCGACACAGAAGAACCCGGCCCACCAAAAGAAACGATTGCTCCCACGCATCGATGTGATCTTATCAACCATAAGGTCAACGCTCGTATCTCGATTTACATTGGTATGGTGCAAGGAACTATCCCGATTGTACCTTTTCGTCCATCGTAAATGAATTTATTTCGGATAAAAACCGCGTTTAATTTGGATTCAGTGGGATCGGATCGTTGGCCGGAACCGAAGGCGAAAATGAGACCGGATTATTGGCCGGGAATATTGAAGAAGTTATACACCGCCATGGACAGATAGGCTACCATCGTATTGATGGGATCAAAAACCAGTTGATTGGGGCTGTACAGGTAAATGTCGATCACGTAATCCCCGCCGGGTGAAAAAACGACGCCGGCATCGGCCATGTTATGGATCAGGCCATCGCTGGTCTCGACCACCCAGCCGTGCTTATGCCCGAATCGAACGCCATCCGGCAGGCCGGCGGCCAGCAGCATGGGGGTGTGGTTGCCTTTCAACAGCTCGAGCATATTCTGGCACTCAGCCTGGCTGATCTGCCCGGAAAAGGTTTCGACCAGCGCGCCAGAGTCTTTTTGGGCGCAGGTATATATCTCCGCAAGCAGCCGCCCCATCTCAGCCGGCGTGGTCTGGGCATAGATATCCGGGCTGGTGTTAATATCGGTGCGCTGGTTCGCCGGGGTGTGATAAATGTCTAACAGCGGGGCCCCGGGGGTAAAGAAGCCGGCCCAAAAGATATTTTTAAAACCCAGAGCCCGGATATCGGCGGTGACATTGAGCGGGGCGGTCACGGGGTCGAGGACTTCCTGGGCGACTTTATCGGTGGAAGGGTTGTCCGATTCGGTAATCATGTTCGCGACCAGACCGGCAACTTCAGGGGAAGTAGGCTCACCTGCGCTGCGGAATACGGAGACCATGACCGGGATCTTGATCGTGCTGGCGGCGGTGAAGGCGATCCCAGGCTCGACCGGCCGGGCATTGCGCAGGCCGAAATTGAGCTCTTTCCCACTGCGCAAGTCCTGAATATAGATCTCCAGCAGCCCGGAATAGTTCTCGTATTCGACCACCTGGCGCAGCAGCCCCTCGAGCGCGGCGAGCGAGGGGCGGGGGGCGGGCTCTCCACGGACCGGCAGTTGCACTGTGCGCTCCGTCCGTGAGAAGAGCGCGGCCCTTACGAGAGGGACGGCGGCTTCTATGTCCAATACAATCCCGGGAGCAGGTGGGGAAAAAGTGATCGCGTCGCTGTTGACCAGACTCCCCCGGGGAGCCTGGTCGTAGCGCGCCGCGATCTGATTTTCCAGATAGCGGCGGAGGACAGCTTCATCCAGGCTGGCCGAGAGGGGGATCTTCTGAGCGGCAGCTGGCTTCGCCCGCGACCAGAGTGCTTCCCAGAAGGCGACCCAGGTCCGCTGGCTGGCGCCTGAGAGACCCGCCTGGGAGATCATCTGGTCCAGGTCGAGGTGGAAGCCGACCTCATCCGGCCGGGCCTGGATGGCGGCGTCCTGGTAGCGCAGTTCCACGGGGATGGCGTAAGCGGCGCGGACGCGAGCCGCGGCCTCCTCGCGGGTCAGCCCGCCGACCGGCACCCCGGCGATCACTTCGCCGGTGGGAAACCGGTTCGCCTCTGGCCTGACCTGGAACTGGCGGTATGCAATGAGAGCCAGCCCCAGTGCGGAGAGGAGACAGAGGAGCGCGGCGGCGCGCAGCAGGAGGATGAGCGGCGGAGATTTAATCATTGCGGGTCGATGGAGTGATTGTACCGCAACTCCTTAGAGTTTGATGAATCCGGATATCAGCGACAGAAATCAGGGTAAAATCGAGGCTATGGTTGACCCTTCCCAAAATGCTTCGCTGGCCGGTCGCGCTGAAGAAAGCCGGTCATCTTCCCTTTCCAATTCTCAATCTCTGGAAACCCCACGTCCGGCAGCCGCAGACCACCCCCGGACGGCCTGGCAAGAGGCCATTGACATTCATCTCTCGATTTCCTGGGAGATGGTTGCCTGGATCGGCCTGGCCCTTCTGGCGGTTTTCACGCGCTTCTGGAACCTGGGTGCGCGGGTGATGAGCCACGACGAGAGCCTGCACGTCTACTATTCCTGGCTTCTCTCGCAGGGCGGCGAGTACGCTCACAACCCGATGATGCACGGACCGCTGGTTTTCGAGATGTCGGCGTTGCTCGACCGCCTGTTCGGTGTGAACGATTTTACCGTGCGACTACTCCCGGCAATCGCCGGTATCGCTGTCGTCGTCGGCGCGCCGCTGCTCCTCCGTCGGTGGCTGGGGAAAACGGGCGCCCTGGCTGCGGGCGGTCTCCTGCTGATTTCTCCATACGTGCTGTATTTCTCGCGCTATAACCGTCACGATATCCAGGCGGAGCTGTGGATGCTAGTCCTGGTGTTCGCCGTGTTCTCCTATCTGAACCGGAAGGATGACCGCTATCTGACCGTGGCTGCCGCGGCCCTGGCGCTGATGCTCACGGCGATGGAGATCAGCTTCATGTACATGGGGATCCTTGCTGTATTCCTGGCGGGCCGGCTGCTGGCGACCTGTGGCCTTTCCTGGACTAAAATCCGCCAGGCCGCGGAGTTCGACCTCCTGGTGGTGATCGCCACGCTGGGGGCCTTTTTCTCGTCGCCGATCGCGCTGTTGATCCTGAACCCGATCTTCAAAGCGGCGACCGGCAAGGATTTCGTGGATATCGTCACCGTGCTATCCGCCCAGGACGCAAGCTGGCTGACCGGCCCGGCCGGAGCGCGCCTGCTCTCCCTATTTCTCCTGTTTTCGAGCCTGGCGGTGCTGATTGGAGTGTGGTGGGGCGGCTTGCGCTGGGCTAAATTGTTCGCGGTCTTTGCCGTGATTTCGATCGTACTTTACACAACCTTTTTTACCAACTGGAAAGGGATCTTCACCGGCACGATTGGCTCGCTGGGTTACTGGCTCTCGCAGCACGGTGTGGACCGCGGCTCGCAGCCGTGGTATTACTATTTCATCGTTTTTCCGATCTACGAATTTCTCCCGCTGTTGGGCGCGATCGCAGGGGGGATCACCTACGCCGTGCGCTTCAAGCAGATCAGCCAGCCGGTGCGCGCTTATGTCGGTTTTCTCCTGCTCTGGGCAGGCATGATCTTCCTGGGGCTGAGCGTCGCGGGCGAAAAAATGCCCTGGCTGTCGCTCCACATCACCATCCCCTGTATTTTCGTGGCAGCCTGGTGGATCGGCGAGTTGCTTGCCTCTACCCGGACCGCTGCTGAGGCGGGAAGCGCGGTCCAGCTCCGCTCCTGGAACTGGCTGGGCCTGGCGGGGCTGGCCGGGGTCGCGATCCTCGCCGCGGCAACGATTCGCACCTCCTACCGGGTCAATTACGTCACCTACGATTACACGACCGAATTTATCGATTACGCCCACGGGGCGCCGGGGGTCAAATGGGCGGTCGAAGACGTCCAGAGGATCGCCGCCTTTACCGGCGAAGGCAAATCCATGCCGGTTGCCTATGACGATTCGATCGCCTGGCCGATGAGCTGGTACCTGCGCGATTATCCCGGCTTTTTTGGGGTGACTCCCTCCCGCCAGTCATTGAACGCGCCGGTGGTGATCGTCGGGCAAAACAACTGGCAAAAAGTGGATGCCTGGATCGGCCAGCAATACCACCGCTACGAAGTTATCCGCATGTGGTGGCCGTTGGAAGATTATAAGGATCTCACCTGGCAGCGGATCTGGTACGCGCTGACTAATCCGGAAATGCGCAGCGCCCTCTGGCAGATCTTCTGGAACCGGGATTATCGTCCATATGCCGCTCTGACCGGTAACGCGAGCCTGGACCCACCCCGCCAGTGGCCGCTGCAGGACCGGATGCGCGTCTACATCCGCAAGGACATTGCCGACCAGATCGCCGGCCTGAGGCTGAAAAACTCGCAGATCGCGGACCTGGAAACCCCGGTGGATGCCTATGTCGCTATCGAGAAAGACATCGCGCCGGAGAAAGTAGTGGGGAGCGGGATGCTCAATGCGCCGCGCAACCTGGCCATCGGTCCAGACGGCGAGATCTATGCCGCCGACAGCGGCGATGGGCGCATCGTACGCTTCGACCAGGATGGGACGGCGGGCGCCGCCTGGGGGAGCAAGACCGCCGAGGGCCAGACCCCGGCCGCACCGGGCACGTTCAACGAGCCCTGGGGAATGGCCGCTGATTCCAGCGGTAATCTCTACGTGGCCGATACCTGGAACCACCGCATCCAGAAGATTGACTCGAGCGGCAAATTCCTGCTGGAGTGGGGCGTCGCGGGCCTCTCCAGCGAAGGACCGGACCGTTTCTGGGGGCCGCGGGCCATCGCGATCGGCAAGGATGGGCGGGTCTACGTGACGGATACGGGCAACAAGCGGGTGGCTGTTTTCGACGGCAACGGCAAGTTCCTGCTCCAGTTCGACCAGCAAGGGGATGCAGCACTAGACGAGCCGGTCGGGCTGGCGATCGGACCGGATGGGAACGTCTACGTCGCCGACACCTGGAACCAGCGGGTGGCGATATTCACGGCGGATGGGCAGTTCGTACGCAGCTTCCCCGTCCAGGCCTGGAGCAGCAACGCAGTCGAGCACAAACCCTACCTGGCGATCGACCAGACAGGACGGGTGTACGTCACCGATCCGCAGACGTTCCGCGTGCTGGTCTTCACGTCCGATGGCCAGCCGCTGGCTGCCTTTGGGGCGACCGGGAACGACGCCCTGGCCCTGCCGAACGGGATCGCGGTCGCCGCGGATGGAACGGTATGGGTCGCCGACGCAGGCTCATCGCGGATCGTGGAGTACCCGGCGCTTCCGTAAGTACCTGTTCACCACAGAGGACACAGAGGAAAAGAGAATGGGGAACAGAGAGCAGTAACGGCTGAACCACAAGGAACACAGAGACCAGAAATCCGCGTCCAAAAGGCTTTATCAATAATCAGAGAGACAGGTGGGAGATGAAGAACTGCTGCCAGTGCCAGGGTATCGAGGAGCTGTTTGACCAACGGATGGTGAACAGCGAGCTGGAGGCGTACCGGCGCAAGGGTCCGGAAAAAACCACCCGGATGCTGGTCAATGCGATCAAGCAGGGAGGTATTCAGGGAGCCAGCTTGCTAGATATCGGCGGGGGAATCGGCGCGATTCAACACGAGCTGCTGGCGGCGGGCGTGGAGACGGCGGTCGACGTAGATGCTTCGCGAGCCTATCTCGCCGCGGCGCGGTCCGAGGCCGGGCGGCGCGGGCTGGCCGGGCGGATCAGCTACCAGCACGGCGATTTTGTGAAAATCGCCGTGCAGATCCCGAGCGCGGACATCGTCACCCTGGACCGGGTGATCTGCTGCTACGACGATATGGAAAGGCTGGTCAGCCTATCCGCAGCCCGGGCGAGGCGCCTATACGGCGTGGTCTACCCGCGGGATACCTGGTGGACCCGCCTGGGTTTGAAGGTGCTGAACTTCTTCTTCCGCCTGCGCGGCAGCGCGTTCCGAACCTTCGTCCACCCAACGAAGGCCGTCGAGGCCCTGGTCCGCGCCACCGGGCTGCAGCGGCGCTATTATGCCGAGAGCTCAGTCTGGCAGATAGCGGTCTTTGCCCGGGAATTGTAGATCTAAGGTCGAAACGTATTAGATTTTCACCTTGCCTTTCGAGGATCGATCTGGATTTGTCCGGTGGTAACTTCCGGGAATACTGACAGCCTATAGGATCCCAGTCCTGAAAAGGGAGGCGATTCAGGGATCGACGTGGCCGAGGTTAATTGGACGATGTATTGGACTGTATCGGAAGTCAGAGAGCCTTTGTAATAATCGCGACGCATCACGCTGGAATAGAGTTCCAGGCCCGACCCGTCGGCGTCGTAGCGCAATACGGCATCGCCGGGGTGAAGGTACTGTTTCCAATCTCCGCCGTCCCAATACAGGAATTTTTCTTTGTTCACGAACTGCCAGTAGTGGATCGTCTTTCCGAAAGTGGTAGTCCCGGTAGTCGGTCCAGTCACGGTGAACTTCTGCCCGTCGATCAACACGGTTGTGCCATTCGTATACGTCGCCCAGTAGCTCAAAATGAATGGGTCAGCCCATTTCCAGGCAGGATCACCCACTGTCGACGAAGATTTCCAGACGCCGGTAGTCGGGGAGTAATATGAATACCAGGTCATACTTCCCCAGCCGTACGGATCCGGATCGTACCAATCGGTCCAGGATGCACGCAGGGTATCCGGCTCAGAGAGCAGGTCGAAGGACGCTGTATAATGATAGCCGACCTCAGTGTAGGTGTCGCTGTGGATGTAACCTGTCCCATCCCACCGGATGTTCAAACCCATGAACAGGGGATACACAACCACCGATTGGGCGGCGCTCCACTCACCGACATTGTATTGGTTGATGCCCCGGACGCGGTAGTAATAGGCGCGTGGCGTTTTGCTATCGTAAGCGGACCAGGCGAGGCCAGGACCGCGGTAAATCTCCACGGAGCCGGAGAAATCCGCGGAAGCGGCCTCTTCCAAGATGTATACATCGGCATTTTCGACAGCGCTCCAGGACACGTCGAAATGATTATCCATGTCTCCGTTCCAGATGGGGGCGAGCAACGGAGTTCCGGGGACAGGAGGCCATTTGTTGAATACGATGGGAAGAAAGATAGGCAATGTGTCCTGGCCAGAAGCGGCATGGAGGCAAGAAGTTCTTGCGCCGCAGAGAGCCGGCGATCTCAATGGGCCATTTGTTGAATACGATGGGAAGAAAGATAGGCAATGTGTCCTGGCCAGAAGCGGCATGGAGGCAAGAAGGGCAAGCATTGCGATTTGGAGGGTTTTGTTAATTTTCATAGATGGGTACTCCTTCCAGACGAGACGTTTTTGCCAGGACGGCGCGGGTTTCCGTAAAAAGCGTTATGATCCCCTATTTGATTTACAATGAGTGTTTGGGTAGAACGGGCGGCAGGCCAGATTCCCCGCTATCATCTTGCAAGCCCAATTTAATATTAGTCCAAATATCTGCCGAGTCAAGGCCAGAATGGTTTGTAACGCCAGGAAGGTTATGCATTTTTCAAAGAACGAAAATGGGGTGGGAAAGAAACGGCCGCTGATGTGCTTGACAGTGGTCTGAAAAGCGCGTATGATTCAGGTGTGACTTGAGAGCGCTCCCAATAATTTCAAAACAGGAGTTCCCAATGCAGTCTCAGTCCTTAGCAGGAAGCTGGCTGTTCCGCCAGGCAGGCACCCAGGAATGGCAGCCCGCCCAAGTACCCGGCGGAGTCCACACCGATCTCCTCGCTCTGAACGCCATCCCCGATCCATTCCGCGCGGATAACGAATGGCGCGTCCAGTGGGTCGCCGAATCCGATTGGGATTACCGGCTTACCTTCAACGTAGCCGCGGAACTTTTAAAAGAGGAGACCCTCTGGCTGGTCTGCGACGGGCTGGATACGCTCGCGACGGTCGTCCTCGACGGGGAGATCATCGGCGCGGCGAACAACATGTTCCGCCAGTTCCGCTGGGATGTGAAGTCCCTCCTGGTTGACCGGGGTCCCCACGAGCTGGAGATCCGCTTCCCTTCGCCGGTGCGCTTTGCCGCGGAAAAGATGGCGGTAGAAAGCCTGCCGGGCGTTCCCGAGGCGATCCCGGGCGGGCCTTACCTGCGCAAAGCGCCCTGCCAGTTTGGCTGGGACTGGGGTCCGCAGCTCCCACCGATCGGAATCTGGAAGGACATCCGCCTGGAAGCGCACACCGCAGCGCGAATCGGGGACCTGCACCTCCGCCAGGAACATACGGCGGGGCAGGTCACGGTGACGGCGCGGGTCATCGTCGACCGCCTGAAAGCCGCCCCCGCGGTCAAGGCCCTGACCGCCCGAGTGCGGATCAGCGCGCCTGACGGGGGGGCGCTGGAGGAGACTGCTGAAGTCTCCGCGGATGGGCGGGCGGACCTGCGCGTTTCGATCCCCCGCCCCCAGCTCTGGTGGCCCAACGGGTACGGCTCCCAACCCCTCTACCAGGTGGAGATCACCCTGGAGCAGGACGGCGCCGCCCTGGACCGCCGCGGCGCGCAGATCGGGCTGCGCACGATCGAATTGCACCAGGAAAAGGATGAATGGGGGCGCTCTTTCGTCTTTGTGGTGAACGGCCAGCCGATCTTCGCCAAGGGGTCGAACTGGATCCCGGCGGATTCCTTCCCTACCCGCATCACCACCGAGCGGTTGGAATGGCTGATCCGCTCGGCGGCGGAGACCCACCAAAATATGCTCCGCGTGTGGGGCGGGGGGTTTTATGAGGACGAGCGTTTTTACGACCTGTGCGACCGCTACGGCATCCTCGTCTGGCAGGATTTCATCTTCTCGTGCAGCGTATATCCGCTCACCGACCCAGAATTCCTCGAAAACGTCCACGCCGAAGTGGTCCAGAACGTGCGGCGCCTGCGCCACCGGGCCAGCCTGGCGCTATGGTGCGGCAATAACGAGATGGAACAGGGCTGGTGCGAATGGGAATGGATGCGCGGCGACCACCTGGCCCACCTCAGGGCGGCCTACGACAGTTTCTTCCACCAGACTCTGCCGGCGTGGTGCCATGCCGAAGATCCCGACCACGATTACTGGCCATCCTCCCCATCTTCGGATACTCCCATTACCGATCCAAACGGCCAGATCCAGGGCGACGCCCACTACTGGGACGTCTGGCACAAGCGAAAGCCGTTTACCGCCTACCGCGACCAGTACCCGCGCTTTATGAGCGAGTTCGGATTCCAGGCGCTGCCCCCCCTGGCGACCATTGCGACCTACGCCGACCGGGCCGACTGGAACATGACCTCCTACATTATGGAGCAGCACCAGAAGAACGCCAGCGGGAACTCGCTGATGGTCGGCCAGATGCTAGATACCTTCCGGCTGCCCAAGGACTTCGAAAGCCTGGTTTACCTGAGCATGGTCCTCCAGGCCGAGGGGATCCGCTACGGCGTGGAACACTGGCGGCGGCACGGCAACCGCGTGGCGGGGACGCTCTACTGGCAGCTCAACGACTGCTGGCCGGTCGCCTCCTGGTCCAGCCTGGATTACTACGGGCGCTGGAAGGCGCTCCACTACGCGGCGCGGCGTTTTTACGCCCCAATGATGCTCTCGATCGAGGATGAGCCTGCCCGGCAGGGTATCTTTTTGACCAGCGACCTGTCCCGGCCATGGAATGGGTCCGTGCACTGGTCGCTGGAGACCCTGGACGGCGAGATCCTGGACGGGGGCAAGGAAGTCGTCTGGGCAGCGCCGCAGGTCACCACGCACGTCTGCACCCTCGACTTCAGCAAGCGCCTGAATCTGGACGGCCAGCGCGAATGGATTTTCGTTGCCGAGCTTCGGCAAGGCGACCAGCGGGTTGATCTGAAGGTCGCGACCTTCGTCCCTACCAAGCACCTTTCGTTGCGGGACCCGGCGATCCAATCTAGCCTGCGGCGCATCGACGGCCGGCTGGTGATCGATCTCGAGGCGCAGTCGCTGGCGCGCCTGGTCGAGGTCTCTCTCGATGGACAGGATGCGGTCTTCAGCGACAACTATTTCGACCTGCCCGCCGGCCGGGCCGTCCGAATCGATTGCGCGTATCCCGAAGGGTGGACTTTAGCGCAGGTCCAGGAAGCTCTCAAAGTGCGCTCGGTGTACAACTCGTACGCCTGAACCGGCGTTTCATCCCCAGTCCCCTGTACAACTCCGTCCAGGGGACTGCGACTCTCCAGTACAACCCGGCTGTCACATCTCATCTTGCCTAATAAGGGAGGCTATTCCATGCAGGACATCCAATCCATCATCAGCCAGATGACCCTCGAAGAAAAAGCGGCTCTGTGCACCGGAGCCACCGTGTGGACAACCCAGGAAGTGGAGCGCCTGGGCGTGCCCTCCATCACAATGAGCGACGGCCCGCATGGCGTGAGGCGCGTCGCAAACGCCACCGGGCTGACCAGCAAGAGCATCCCAGCGACTGCTTTCCCGACCGCTTCGTGCACGGCTTCGACCTGGGATTTGGACCTCGTGCGCGAGATGGGCGCGGCGATCGGACAGGAATGTGTGGCCCTGGGAGTGGATGTGCTTCTCGGGCCCAGCAATAACATGAAGCGCACCCCTCTCTGCGGGCGCAATTTCGAGTATTTTTCCGAAGACCCTTTCCTCTCCGGGGAACTTTCGGCCAGTTGGATCGACGGCGTGCAGAGCCAGGGCGTTGGCGCCTCGCTCAAGCACTTCGCGGCCAACAACCAGGAGTACCAGCGCCTGTGCATCGACGCGCGGATCGACGAGCGGACCCTGCGTGAAATCTACCTGGCGGCCTTTGAAACCGCGGTTAAGAAAGCCAGGCCCTGGACGGTGATGTGCGCCTACAACAAGCTCAACGGCGTTACCTGTTCCGAGCATCACGAGCTGCTCGTAGACATCCTCAAGAAGGAGTGGGGTTTCGAGGGCGTGGTGGTCTCGGATTGGGGCGCGGTCCACGACCGGGTCGCGGCGTTGAAAGGCGGCCTGGACCTGGAAATGCCCGGCCCGAAACAGCGGCGCGTCCAGGCGGTGGTGGACGCGGTGCGCGCCGGAGAGCTGGATGAGGCGGCGGTGGACGAGGCAGTGCGGCGCATCCTGCGGATCGTGTTCCTGGCGGAGGAGACCGTGAAAGGCGGCGGGTTCGACGCGGCGGGCCACCATGCCCTGGCGCGGAAGATCGCCGGCGAGGGGATGGTGCTGCTCAAGAACAACGGTGTGCTACCATTGAAGAACCCGCAGCGAATCGCCGTGATCGGGCGCGCCGCGCAGGAGCCCTGTTTCGAGGGCGGCGGCAGCTCGCACGTCAACCCTACCCGGGTAGACGACCCTCTCGAGGAGCTGAAGAAAGCAGCCCCCGCCAACACGGAATTCACCTACTCGGAAGGCTATCCCAAAGATGACAGCCTGCGCCAGGACCTGATCGACGCGGCCGCCGAACAGGCGCGCGCCGCCGGGGTGGCCCTGCTCTACATCGCCCTGCCCGGGTACATCGAATCGGAGGGCTATGACCGGCCCGGCCTGGACCTGACTCCCCAGCAGGTGGCCCTGATCCAGGCGGTGTACACGGTCCAACCCAACACGGTGGTGATCCTCCACAACGGCTCGGCGGTGGCGATGAGCGAGTGGATCGACGGCGCAGCCGCGGTCCTCGAGGCGTGGATGATGGGCCAGGCCGGCGGCGGGGCGATCGCGGACATCCTCTTCGGAAAGGTAAACCCGTCCGGCAAGCTGGCGGAGACCTTCCCCGTACGCCTGGTGGATACCCCGGCGCAGATCAACTTCCCCGGTGAATACGGACAGGTGCGCTATGGCGAGGGCCTGTTCATCGGCTACCGCTATTACGAGTCGAAAGACATGCCGGTCCTCTTTCCGTTCGGTTTTGGGCTGAGCTATACCAGCTTCGACTACCGCTCCTCGCGCATCTCGGCGCGGACCTTTCGCGACGTCGATGGGCTGACCGTGTCGGTCGATGTGACCAACAGCGGCGCCATGGCCGGGAAAGAGGTCGTCCAATTTTATGTACGCGACCACCAGGCCAGCGTGGCGCGACCAGTCAAGGAACTGAAAGGCTTCGTTAAGCTCGATCTAGCCCCGGGCGAAACGAAAACAGCCACGATCCACCTGGACACGCGCGCCTTCTCCTTCTACCACCCGGTTCACCGGCGCTGGGTCGCCGAGAGCGGCAGGTTCGACATCCTGATCGGCGCCTCAGCGGCGGATATCCGCTGCGTTGAGACGGTCACCCTGCAGAGCACCGTTGAGCTGCCCTGCATCCTCAACAACGAATCGACGGTCCGCGAATGGCTGGAGGACCCACACGGCAGGCCGGTCTTCGAGCCGCTTTACCGGCGGCTCAAGGCGCAGATGAAGGAAGTTTTTGGCGGCGGCGAGGAAAATAAGAGCGCGATCGGGATGGACACCGAACTGTTCTTCATGGATATGCCCCTGTCAGGTATTCTGGATCATATCCCCGAGGAGCGCCTGCCCAGACCAGCCGAGGAGATGATCGAAGAAATGCTCGACCAGGTCTACCGAAGAGCGGCCTGAATGGACGGCTGGCGCTTTATCGATGATAGCGGAGATTTTCACCTCGAATCGCCGCAGGCGACAAGTGGGCTGTATTTTCCGCTGGTCAACGAAGCCGGGATGATCTCGGTGGTCACCCCGCTCCTCCACGGGGACGTCAAGACCGGCCAGCACACCTTTTTGACGCTACCCGTCTCGGTGGAAGACCTGCACAACACCCGCTCCGGGCGCAACTTCTGGGTTGCCAGCGAGAAGCACGGGGCGTGGTCTGCCGCCGGGAACTCGGCGCGGCAGACCGTCCAGCGTTTCTCCCCCGGCGAAGATGCGGTATCGCTCGACGCCGGTTTTTTGTGGCAGCGCCTGACCCGCTCCTGGCCGGCTTCCGGCCTGCGCGCCGAGATCACCAGCTTCGTCCCCGCCGCGAGGGAACGGGTCGAGCTCATGAAGGTGGTCTTGACCAACCTGGGCGCCGAGACCCTCGAGCTGACCCCGACCGCGGCGATCCCGATCTACGGGCGCTCGGCGGATAACCTGCGCGACCACCGTCACGTGACCTCCCTGCTGCAGCGGGTCGAGTGCCGCGCGGCAGGGGTGCTGGTCTGCCCGACGCTCTCCTTCGACGAGCGCGGCCACCGCCCCAACCGGGTGACTTACGCGGTGCTCGGTGTCGAAGGCGATGGGACCCGACCAGCGGGCTTCTTCCCGCTGGTCGAGGACTTCATCGGAGAAGGCGGCAGCCTGGACTGGCCAGCCGGGGTCGTCGACCCGGTCCGGCAGAACTCGTGCGTCCCGGCCGGGACGACCTGCGCCGGCTACGAGGCCCTGGGTGGAATCCGCTTCCGGGACGTTTCTCTGGTCCCTGGCGAAAGGCGCGCATACGTGATCCTGCTCGCCGTTCTCGATGAGACCGAAAGCGCGGAGGCGCTTCTGGAAACCTACGCCAGCGAGGCGGCCTTCGACGCGGCCCTCGAGCGCACCAGGACCCACTGGAATGAAAAGCTCAGCGGTTTATCCTTCCACTCGGGGGAAAAACAGCTCGACCTGTGGCTGAGATGGGTTGGCCTGCAGCCGATACTGCGTCGCCTGCTGGGCAATTCGTTCCTGCCTTACCACGATTACGGCCGCGGCGGGCGGGGCTGGCGCGACCTGTGGCAGGACGTCCTCGCGCTGCTGGTGATGGACCGGGGGCAGGTGGACGAGCAGTTGTGGAGCAGCTTCGCAGGAGTGCGCCTGGACGGCAGCAACGCAACCATCATCGGCAGCCGCCCAGGGGAGTTCAAGGCCGACCGCAACGATATCCCACGCACCTGGATGGACCACGGCGCCTGGCCGTTCCTCACCACCCGCCTCTACGTCGACCAGAGCGGGGACCTGGACTTTTTGCTCCGCGAGCAGGTTTATTTTAAGGATCGCTTCGCCTGCCGCACACGCGAGATCGACAGCGAATGGGAGCCGGCCCAAGGGATCGTGCAGCGCACCGTCTCCGGCGAAGTCTACTCGGGGAGCATCCTCGAGCATCTCCTCGTCCAGCACCTGACCGCCTTTTTCAACGTCGGCGCGCACAACATGCTGCGCCTGGAGGGCGGCGACTGGAACGACGGCATGGATATGGGCGCCCGGCGCGGCGAGAGCGTGGCTTTCAGCGCGTTCTATGCCGGCAACCTGTTCGAATTGAGCGGGCTGGTCCTGAAGCTGGGTGAAAAACGGGGCCTGTATTCCATTGGGCTGGCGGCCGAGCTGCTCCCGCTGCTGGACACAGTAGAGAACGGGGTAGACTATACCTCTCCCGCCGCGAAGCAGGCCCGCCTGGGCGAGTATTTCCACACGGTGCGCCACACCATCTCGGGGAAAAAAGTCAGCGTGAGGCTGGTGGACCTGGCCCGAGACCTGCGCGCCAAAGCAGACAGCCTGAGCGGGCAGATCTGCGCCCAGGAGTGGATCGAGGGCCGCGAGGGCTACGCCTGGTTCAACGGCTACTACGACGACGATGGGCAGCGCCTGGAGGGCGACGATCCGGGTGGGGTACGGATGACTCTCACCGGCCAGGTCTTCCCGCTGATGTGCGGGTTGACCAGCCGCGAGCAGGCCCGCGCGGTGGCACGTGCGGTGGAGCGCAATCTCCACGACCCGGCGCTGGGCGGCCCGCGGCTGAACACGGACCTCAAAGAAGTGCGACTCAACCTGGGACGCTTCACGGGCTTCGCCTACGGCCACAAGGAGAACGGGTCGATGTTCAGCCACATGGCAGTGATGTACGCTTATGGGCTTTACCGCCAGGGATTGGCCCGCGAAGGTTACCGCGTGCTGGAGGAGATCTACCGGCACTGCGTCGACTTCGCCGCCTGCAAGATCTACCCGGGCATCCCGGAATACATGAGCGACCGCGGGCGGGGGATGTATCCCTACCTGACCGGCTCGGCGAGCTGGTACCTGCTCACCCTGCTGACGCAGTCTTACGGCCTGCGCGGCGATCTGGGCGACCTGATCCTGGATCCACAATTGGTGCGCGAGCAGTTCGACGGCGATGGGCGCGCTGGCGTGAGGACCCTGTTCGCCGGGCAGACGCTGGAGGTAACCTTCATCAACCCAAAGGAGCTGGATGCCGGCGAGCGCCAGGTGGGCAGGGCGCTCCTGGATGGGAAGGAGCTCACGTTAGACCGCCCGGCTGGTACGACGCGCATCCCGCGATCTATGCTGGCCGAGCTGGATGCGAATGTTGTCCATGAGTTGGTGATCGAGTTGGAAGAAAAAGCTGGGGCACGGATTTAACGGATCGTATGGATCAACACGGATAAAAAAATTGAACCATAAAAAACACAATGATCACGAAGAGCAGTGAAAATCCGTAGGATCCCTGCCATCCGAGTCCAGAATTTGAGGAGACATGATGGGCCTCGACGACAGCTTGATCGAAATTCGCGAATATGATGGGGAAGGGTATCTTCCGCTGGTCGATTACCAATCCTGGCGGGTGGCAATCCTGAGGTATATCGACGAGCTGCTCCCGGAGCGGATCGATACCATGGAACGGCACGACGAGACGGATGAAGTGTTCGTACTGCTGGCCGGGCGCTGCTTGCTGTTCATCGGCGAGCCGGGGTCGGATCCGGATGGGGTCGAGCGCATCCATCCGGTCGATATGCAGGCATTGAGGCTCTACAATATCAAGAAGGGCTGCTTCCACACCCACACCCTCGACGAGGCGGCCACAGTGCTAATCGTCGAGAACCGGGATACCACGGCGGAGAACTCGACCCAGGTGACACTGTCTGAGGAGCAACAGGAAGAGCTGATCCGTCTGACGCGAGAAGTGTGGGGGAAAAGAGAAAACAGTAAAGATCTTCAAGACTGAGCTTCGAACACACGGGCGATTTCGTCGCGGGCGGGGTGGGGGAGCAGTTCGCCGCTGGTCGCGTCGATTACCCCGGGGGAGCCAGCCTCGGCCCGGCCGATCTCCGCGCAGAGAATCCCCTCGACTTCCAGAGCGCGAATAATCTTTTCGCTCTCGCCATCCGGTGCGGCGACCAGCAGCGCGCCGGAGGCAATCGCAGCCAGCGGATCGACGCCGAAGGCCGCGCAGACCCTGCAGGCCAGATCCGGGATGAGAATCGCTTGCGGATCCACGCGCAATCGGCACGAGCCGGCCTGGGCCAGCTCCCATAATGCCGTGAGGACCCCGCCTTCGGTCGGGTCGTGCATCGCGCTGACCTGGCCCGCGGCGCAAGCGATCTGCGCGTCACGCAGCACGCTGATCCCCGGGTCGAAGAGATAGTTCTGCGCCTGCTCGATCTCTTCGCGGCTGAGGACGGCGCTCAACCGCCCGGGAAGCTCGCGGGCCAGGATCGCCGTCGCCTCGATCGGGACGCCCTTGGTCAGCAGCACCCGGTCGCCGGGACGGATGCCAAGCGGGGTGACCAGCCGCTCCGCCGCGACCTCGCCGATCAGCGTCCCCATGGCGATGGGCCGCTCGAGGCCGGCGGTGATCTCGGAGTGCCCGCCGATCACGCTCACCCCGGCTGCCTCGCAAGCGGCGGCGAGCTGCGCGGCCAGCTCGTCGACCAGGGCCGGGGTCGTTTTTCCTTCGGGGAGGAGAAAAGTGGCCATCAGCCAGCGCGGCCTGGCGCCGGTGGTGGCGATGTCATTGGCGTTGACCTGGAGCAGGTACCAGCCAATCTCGTCGGTGGCGAAGGTGATCGGGTCGGACTTGACCACCCAGAGCCGGTCGCCCATCTCGATTACCGCGCAGTCCAGGCCGATCCCGGGGCCCAGGCGGACCTGCGAGTCGCGAGTGGGCAGCCGCTTTAACATCCGATCGAGCAGCTCAGGGGGAAGTTTACCGGTGGGGAGAGGCGTTTCGGGGGAAAAAGTCATCGCGGCGTCCAGGGAAGTGAGTTCCAACTATTGTATACTGGATTTCCAGAACCTGGTCTTGATCGTCCTTTGCCGAAAATGCAATTTCGATTAGAATGGATTCGCAACCCAGGAGGAAACCATGTCCTCTGCGGAGGATCCGGATCAAAAGAGCTCGCTCAACTGGCGCTGGTTCGCCACCGGAGCGGCGGCGGTCGCGCTGGTGGGGATTGTCGCCGTGATCGCCAGCGCGCTGGTAACCGGCAGGCTGAGCGGTCTCCCCTCGCTGGCGGGGACGCCCGCGCCCACCGAGTCTGGGGATGGCGCAGATCTGAACGTCACCCAGGAGGTCAAGGGCATCTGGGAAGCGCTGGTGATGATCCCATATGGCGGGACCGATGCGTCCGCTAGCCGCAATTTCTCACCCATCACCATCCACGAGACTTTTGGCGTCAGCGGGCAGGTTTGCGTGGTCAACCGCGGCAACCAACCGACCGAAGGTCTCTACATGCGCGGCGACCTGCAGTACGCCGAGCCCTCGGGCCTGTACCAGGACATGACCGGCATCCGCTTCGAATATTATGCCGAGGAACAGCTCAAGCCCGGTGAGGGGCGCTGTTATCTTTACCGGATGGATTTTCTGCCCGTCGTCGAGGCTTCCTACCGCATCCGCACCCAGGTCACGGTGCAGAACGGCGAGGGTTATCTGCCGGGCGGCAAGAACTGCCCGGGCGAAGAACGCTGCCCCACCGGCCCGCGGATCGACACCAATTTTGTCCTTCCCAGTGAGCCCTCTACGCGGACGGAAATCACCGCCACCCCCTTCTTCCCCACCGCGACGATCACCATCACCCCGACCCTGACCGTCGGCCCGACCTACACTCAGGTTCCCACCTACACCCGGACCATCACCCAGACCCGGACTCAGGTGCGCAGCGCCACCTCGACGGTGACCAACACATTCTCACCGACCTATACGGCCACCCCCAGTCCCTCAACGACGTCAACGACGACATCCACGGCGACCCCCTCGCAAACCAGCACGGAGACCTTCACGTCTACCGCCACCTCGGGGGACACACCGACCGCCACAGCCACTTCGACCAACACCGCGACCCTCACGCCAGCTTCCGAATAACCCGGCGCAGCCTACACCACGCTGACCCGCAAGTCCTGCAGCAGCCGGTCGATCTCGCTGCTGCGTTGATATTTCTTCAACAGGCTCCAATCATGGGCTGTTTCAGCCCGGACCAGGTCTTTCGCCACCACCGCGTGCTCCAGCCAGCTGAAGATGGCCTGGTTGGCCGGGCCTTCATCTCCCACGGAACAGTGGCTCGCCGCCCAGCCGTCCGAAAAGGTAAGTTCATGGATCGCTGCCGGGCAGAGCAGCTCGCTGACAAACCGCAGGATCGAGAGGGTCGTTTTGGTATCCGTCTGCTGGTACTCGCCTTCCCCCATCAAAATCAAAACCGGGCATTCAATCTGCGAGGCCAGGCCTTTGATATTGAAGCCCTTCCAGGCGGCGAGCAGCTCGTGAGGCTTGCTCACCCCAAAGTCCCACCTGGAATGGTTGGCAAACCCGCGCAGCTGCGGGCTGACCTTTTCCAGCGATGTAAAAATCGCGTCGAACAGGCCGGGCAGAGCGCTGCGCAGTACGGCCGGCATGACCGCTTCCCAGGCCTCAGCGACATCTACGACGATGCCGCCGAAACAAACGCAGGCGCAGATCCGCTTCTCAAAGGCGGCTACCCGGGCGGCCAGCTGGGAACCAAGCGAGTAACCAATCAAGGCGATCCGTTTCGCGTCAACATCTTCGCGCTGGACCAGGTAATCCACGACCGCTTTTACGGGGACCTCGAAATCGGGGCGCAAGTACAGGTGGGGATTCATCTGGAACGCGCTCCACTGGCCCGGCCCTTCGAAGACCAGGCAGTTCCACCCGCGGCTGCGAGCGGTCAGTCCAATCCAGTGGACCATCTCCTCGTTCGTGCTGTCAAAGCCGTTGATCACCAACAGGGTTGGCCGCCGCCCCGAGCCGCCCGAGAGGAAATATCCTGGCAGGCGAGCGCCTTCAAAGGGAATTTCGACCACTTCAATCGGCGGATCGAACAGACCGGCGGCCCGCTGGAAGCTCTCCCGGCTCAACCGGATGAACTCGTCCAGACGCTCATCGGTGGGGGGCATGGAGAACATGGCCGCGCGGTAATAGTTGCTCGCCCGCAGAAAGGCATTTCGCGCCGCAGCCGAATTGCCTTCGGAATGCTTCTGCCCGGCAGTCTGACCCGCCTGCCATGCAAGGGCTGCCCACTCCTGCACCCAGCTCTCCGGATCACTGCTCTGGATGCGGGCGGCTGCCTTGAGGCAGTCGCTCACCTCAGCCCCGCCGGTCGGCGCGACCATGAGCGTTCTGGCAAAGTTGAATTGAAGCGTCCCGACATCCATATTGCTGAAATCGAGCTTCATACGATCCCTCCTTTATTCCTTCACCCCGGCGTTCTCACCGGGCTGGTTTGCCAGCAGCCCTCGGGTGACAAATTCGGTCACGAACTCTCGGGCCCGTTCGACCGCCCGCGGGGAATTCAGATCGCTCCCGGGGAAAAATGTCCGGAAGAGGGGGATGGAGGCCAGGAACAACATCGGCACCAGATTGGCGATGATGACCTGGATGGTGGGGTCAAGATCCGTATGCAAAAGGCCAGCCTCCTGGACCCGGGACATGAGTGGCGCCAGGGCGCCCAGCTCATCCGCGCCAATCTGATCTGCGATCCGGGTGTAGGTTTGCCAGCCTTCCGCCATCTCCCAGAGAAAAATCCGCGCCATGTGCGGATTTTGAATGTAAAAATCGAAAACCTGGCCGATAAAGCCTTTGAAGAGGGGGGCGGCGGTCCCGGCCTGGAGGCTGGATCCGCCTTCCAGAAGCGCGGAGACGACCTGGTTCTGGGCCTCACGGGTTTGCGCGTCGGCTCGCCGGATCACCTCGGCGTACAGGCCGAGCTTGTCTCCAAAGTACTGGAAGATCAGGCTCTTGTTGTAGCCGGATGCCGCGGCGATCGCATCGATGCGCGCCCCATCGAACCCGTGCTCGGCAAACATTTGCGTGGCGGCGTTCAGAATGGCTTCGCGCGTTTCCTCTGCGTGATGTCCATGTCCGTGTCGTAGATTAACCTGCGCCATATGATCCTCCTTTAACTAACCAATTAGTTATATAACCAACTGGTTAGATTATGACTCAACTAGGGATCGTTGTCAAGAGGGAAAATTCAGCCCTTATTTCCTTCATGACAAAAGTAGTGTTTTGCTAAATAGGGCAACGGCTGACCAGAATCTGGCATGGTGGCCAGGAGATTGCTTCGTCGCCCTGGACTGTCCGTCCAGGACAGCCGGGTGCAGGCAGGACAGGCGCAGAACGCTTCTCCCAGTAATATGACTGGAGCGGCTTTGAATGGATGGCAGTACAATCGGTTCTCGGTTCTTGCTCCCTCTATTCCCTTCTTCGCTAAAAAAGGCTACAATTCAGGGATAGATTAGCTCTTCTGTCACAAATTGGGTGATAAGGTTCAGAGGAAAGGAGAAAATATGATGTCGGCAAGACCTCATCTCGTTAAATGCATTCTGCCCCCGTTCATCCTCGACCACATCGCCAGCAACGGTAGCGATCTCCAGCGGGCGCGGGCGTCCCAGACCCAGCAGCAGTCAGCCCAGTTCCGCGCACAGCGCGCCGCTGCCGCTACTATGCAGGCATCCAAAGCCCCCGCGGCTGGCGCGGGCAAATCAAGGAACGTCTACACGGCGAACTCTGGCACGTCGCTCCCCGGCCAGCTCGTGCGCCAGGAAGGCGGCCCGCCGACCGGCGACCCGGCTGCTGATGAGGCCTACGATGGCGCCGGCCTGACCTACGATCTCTACTGGGACGTGTACCAGCGCAACTCGGTCGATAACCAGGGTCTGCGCCTCGATTCAACCGTCCATTACGACCGCGGCTACGACAACGCCTTCTGGAACGGCGCGCAGATGGTCTACGGCGATGGGGACGAAGACCTGCCACCGGATCAGCGGCTCTTCAACCGCTTTACCATCTCCCTCGACGTGATCGGCCACGAGCTAACACATGGAGTGACTCAATATACTGCCAACCTGGCTTACCAGAACCAGCCCGGCGCGCTGAACGAATCGATGTCGGATGTATTTGGCTCGCTGGTCAAGCAGCGCAGCCGCGGGCAAGACGCCGCCTCCGCGGATTGGATCATCGGCGAGGGCCTCTTTACCGCCAACGTCCATGGGGTGGGCATCCGCTCGATGAAAGCTCCCGGCACGGCCTACGACGACCCGGTCCTGGGAAAAGACCCACAGCCCGCCCATATGAGCCAGTACGTGAACACCACCCAGGACAACGGCGGGGTGCACATCAACTCCGGCATCCCCAACCACGCTTTTTACCAGGTAGCCACGGCCATCGGCGGGAACGCCTGGGAAAAGGCCGGCCAGATCTGGTACGTGACCCTGCGGGACAAGCTCAACCCGACCAGCAACTTCCAGGCCGCCGCGGACCAGACCTTCGCCGTCGCCGGAAGCCTGTTCGGACAGAACAGTCTCGAGCAGCAGGCTGTGAAGGATGGTTGGGCGGCAGTTGGGATCACGGTGGGCGGGGGTGGGACGCCCGAGAGCCCGGGTTGTTTCGCGGGGCTGCTCAAGGCGCTGGGGTTCCGGTCGGTGCTGTTGTGAAAATCAGCCTGGAACGCAGCGGCGGCTTTACCGGTATCTCTTCGAAAGTAACCCTCGATACGCAAGAACTGGACCCGGCGGAGAGAGCGGAGCTGGAAACGCTGGTGAATAAGTCCGGATTTTTCCAGATGCCGGAGAAAATCGACTCACCGGGCCTGGGCGCAGACCGATTCGCCTACCGCCTGACCGTCGAAGACGCCGGCCGCAGCCATACCGTCGAGGCGGTCGAAGGATCCATTCCGGAAGCGCTCCAGCCGCTCATCGTCCGCCTGAACCAACTCGGCCGCCGCTCGCGCGGATAACAGGTTTACCACATACTATGACAAACCATGCCAACCGGCTGGTGGTCGGGATCTCGGGCGCGTCCGGCGCACGATTGGGTATTCGCCTGCTCGAAGCCCTGCGCGCCGCCGAGATCGAAACCCATCTCGTCATCACCCCCTCGGCCCGGCGGACGATCGTCCAGGAAACCAACTGGAAGGTTGAGGACGTTCTCGCTCTTGCCGCCGTAAGCTACAGCATCGATGACCTCGGCGCGGCAATCGCCTCGGGTTCTTTCTTCACCCGCGGTATGGTGGTGATTCCCTGCTCGATCAAGGCTCTGTCCGCGGTGGCCAACAGCTATAGCGCCGACCTGCTCAGCCGCGCCGCGGACGTGACCCTCAAGGAAGGTCGCCCACTGGTCCTTGCTGTGCGCGAGACGCCGCTCCACGTCGGCCACCTGCGCCTGATGCGCCTGGCGGCCGAGGCCGGGGCGGTGATCTTCCCGCCAATACCGGCGTTCTACGCCCGCCCCCAGACGGTGGAGGAGCTGGTCGATGGGTTTGTCGGCCGCGTGCTCGACCGGTTGGGGATCGAAAACGGACTGGCCTACCGCTGGAGTGGGGTTCAGGCGGAAGATAAAAAGTAGGGCGCAGCATAGAAAGAACTGCTGGCCCTGCCGGTGATGATCCTGGCGACGCTCAGCGTGGACTGCCAGCCTCACGCCGCCGTGGCGATCTATGCCCCGTCCGACGGCAGGAGCGGGGCTCGGAGCCTGCAGCTCCGCGGCCGGGCGCGACACGCTCTTCGCCTTCGTGCCGGCCTGGATCCGCGGAATCGATCACAGCCGCGGATCTGGCGATTCGGACGAGTGGAACGTCTCCTGAAACGCCGCTCTACTTTTCCATGCGGTCGATGATCTTCTGCAGCTCATCGTTGACCTGGCGCAGGGCTTTGACCAGGCGCGGGCGGATTTCCTCGGCCGTCTGTTCGGTGGCGACGCGCAGCGATTCAGCCGCCCGGTTGGCTTCGGTCTTGATCTTCTGCCCCTCGGGCGAAGCAGCGGTGTCCTGCATGGCCTGGTCGACGTTGCGCGCGATCGATTCCAGCCCGCTGCGCATCTCCTGCAGGCGCTGCTGGTTCTCTTCGCTATTCCAGGCTGCACGGAACGCCTTCGCCAGGCTCTCGCCCAGGGTCTCGAACTGCTTGCCGACATCTTCCCACGCGTCTCCGCTGCTCGTGGTCTCTTTTTGCGGTTTGTTCTGTTGATCGCTCATTTTACTTTTTCCTTTTTGATCCATTCCCTGATTATTTATTTTCCAACTTCACCGTCAGGTTGATCTGCACGTTGTCGTTGGTAACCTTAACCGAATCGAAAGTAACGTGGTCGCGGTTTTCCACGGCGGACTGCCTCAGGCTCTTCGCGACTTCCTCGTTGGTCGACTGCACGCGCGGGTCGTCCAGGCTCATCCCGGGGATATCCACCCCGACGATCTCGGCTTTGAGCTCCCCGTCTACGGCGGCCAATTTTACATCGTAGCTGCCCGAGACCTGTTGGCCCTGGTGAGTGCGCGTACCATAGACGCGGATCAGACCGTCGTGCAGGTCGACTTTGGCGACCTTGTCGAGCAGGTCGCGGTCGCGATCTACGGAGCTATCATGGGCGTTGGATAACATGGTGTTGATCTGATCTTCGGTGAGCGTGACCTGGAAATCCAGATTGTTGCCGATCTTCGAAGTGATCCCGCTGAAGCCGCAGGCCGCGGAGGTGAGCAAGACGAATAGACCCACCAAAATGACGATCGTGGTCAAGTTAATTGTAGCGGATTTTGTCGTTTTCATGGGTTTTCCTTTGAAGGATTCAAATGAGAGGACTGGCTCAAAGCCAGGTTCTATGCGAAAGAGAAAGATCTATTCCATATACGCCGGAAAAAGGATTTGGTTGCAGAAATCCCATTGGCAAAATTAAGGAAGGAACTTTTCATGAAAGCCTTACTCCACAAAATCGTATATCATTTTTTCTACTTCTACCCTGCGTATTCTCAGACTTTCCTTCGCCTACGGTACTGACGGCGCCCTCAATGGGCGTTGATCCACTTCGATTGCAGACTCTTCAGCAGGTTGTCTCTCCACATGGAGAAAGCCTTGGTTTCTTTGGTCGCGCATTAGTCGTTGATGGGGCACACCTGGTCGTTGGCCCACCCCGTCATACGGGCGGAACCGATTACTATCACGGCGCTGCCTATTTCTACACCCTGGAAAAAACCATTGGATTATGAAGACGTACATTGAGCCCACTCCAGGAGGCTCCTTTGGCGCTGCAGTGGCGATCAGTGGAAATACTGTCGCGATTGGCGCTCCCTGCCAGCTTAACAAACCTGTCAGTGAATATGGCACCAAACACCGCACCGTCTTAATCTATACCTGGGATGGGGACACTCCGGTCCCTCAACAATCCATTGTCTCCCCCGCAAGCGGTGATTGCGATGGGTGGTTTGGCAATTCGCTGGCAATAGAAGACGATACGCTTCTAGTTGGCGCACCTTTTGCAAATGAAAACTCGAGAAATTACGTAGGATCCGCATACCTGTATACTCGGGTGAATGGCACCTGGACTCAGGCAGCCAGGTTCAGCGTTCCGGGTCAAATCGGCAGCGAGTATTTTGGCAAAGCGGTTGCTTTATCGGCTGCTGGGGATGCAACCTTTGTCTCTGCATCCCAAAATTAGACTGACTAGATAAAACCAGGGGCAGTTAATGTGTTCCCAAAACCGGTTGGCGGATGGCAGAATGCGACCGGTGAGATTATCCTGGACCATACGGGCAATCCGAGCGATCTATTCGGCCAGTCTCTCGCGGTAGATGGAGATCAGGTTGCGGTTGGCTCGGGGTACGAAACAGTTAACGGCAACGAGGGACAGGGGAAAGTATATTTCTATCAAAAACCCGCTGGGGGTGGAGTGGAACGATCGCTGCCACAGCGGCGGTGACGCCCGCGGATGGAAAAGCCTATGACCGGTTTGGGTATTCCATCGCTTTTGACGGGTCCAATCTGGCGGTCAGCGGCAGCGACAAGCGGAAGATTTATCTGTACTCGAAAGATGGGACGGGCGCATGGCTTCCCAGGTTTCCCATCTTTCAACTTGCGGGCAAACAAGATATGGGGACGGTATACGTCCTGGGTAAATCCCCGCTTCACATCATGCCTGTGGGAGGAATGATCTATGAAGGAGGCGGTTCCCTGGATTATCAACTGGTTCTGGATCAACAACCTTCGGCAAATGTCACCGTCACGATCCAGGTCAGCCCCGATTTCGACCCTGGGGGTGTCACCGTGAAGCCTGTAAAATTGGATTTTAATCCCAGCAACTGGGACCAACCGCAAACAATCACAGTGCTGGCCTTGAATGATGGGATCACCCAAACTCAGCACTCGATTGTGTTGGGCCATTCCGTTGCATGGTGTGATGGGGCTCGCACTGCCGACCTGCGGTTGGCTATATGGGATGCAGGAATGGCCCCTCAAGAGCAAATCTATCTGCCGCTGGTTCGCCGGTAAGCCCGGCGACAAACCCCTGGTTTTCCTGCGGGCAGGTTGACGTCTGGCCTACCCGCTGCTGTTGCGGATCCATTGGATGTAAAACCTGACCATCCGGGCGCAGTTTTCCAACGAAATACGCTCGTTGACGCCGTGCATGCCGGCCAGCTCTTTGCCATCAATGAGAACGGGCATGAAACGAAAGATGTTGGGACTCAGGGCAGTGTAGTGGCGGGAATCCGTCGTTGCGACCAGTAGATACGGCGCGACAATCGCTTCCGGGAAAACCTGGCGGATTGTGCGTTCCAGGAGACGATACTCGGAACTGTTCAGCGGGGTAGCGAGAGATGGATTCCAGCCATTGACCGGTTCAGCATTGTCATCTGGCGCATTGGCGACAACCGCCTGTCCTGACTGGCTCAATTTCGATCCGGCATTCGTCTTTTCTGGCGTTTTTTCGGTCTCACGCTGCAAAGGGCCGATCTTCACCCTGGGGTCGGAAATCGCAGAGCGGACGTGGTGGATGGTGCTCTCCACGTTTTCGCCGGGAAGGATGCGACAATTCACCACTGCTTTGGCCTGCCGGGGTAATACGTTATCTTTAGACCCACCCTTGATGATGGTTACTGCGGTCGTCGTACGGATCAAGGCATTGGTTTCTGGGGTTGCGGAAAGGCTGCGCTTGATCAGCCCTCCAAAAAGCCAGGCGTTGGCAAAAATCAGGCGCATTCCCAGCGAAAGCTCTTCCCCCAGATAGCGAAACAGGGTGATTGCCGGGTCCAGGTGGGCCGGGGCCGGATGGATCTCCAGATTGGCAATCGCCCGCCCGAGGATGCCGATGGCGGTCTGGGAAGATGGCATTGAGGAATGCCCACCCTCCTGGTTTACACTCAATTCAAGATTGAGATAGCCTTTCTCGGCAGCGCCAACCAGGCCTACGGGGCGTTCTACGCCAGGTACCATGCTTTTTAACAGAAAACTGCCTTCGTCCAGGATGCTTTGGAAAGTCAGGCCGCGTTTCTCCAGAACCTGGGCGATTTTTTTGGCTCCCAACAATCCATCCAACTCTTCATCGTGCCCGAAGGCGATCATCACCGTACGGCGCGGCTTGTATCCGTTACGCAGCAGCCACTCAACGGCTTCCAGGATGCCAACGACCCCGTTCTTACAATCAATTGCCCCGCGGCCCCAGACAAAGCCATCGGCGACCTGGCCGGCGAAGGGCGGGTACGTCCAGTCGCTTTCGCTACCCGGTTCCACCGGGGCGACGTCGAGGTGGGCCAACAGCAGCGCCGGTTCCAGGGCGGGATCGGCGCCCTGCCAGGTATAAAGCAGGCTGAAATTGTTGACCTGCTCGACATTCAGGCTGCGGTGGGCGCGGGGGTACATATCCTGCAGGGTGCGGTGCAGCCCGACGAAAGCCTGGACCCGCGCGTACGAGCCGCTAACGATCGGGTCCGCTTCTTCATTGGAGATCGTCTGGCAATGGATGGCTCGCCCGAGATGGCCGGCGACCAGCTCTGGGTCCACGTCCATCTCCGGGGCAGGATCCACGGTTGGGCCGGTCCTGCTAAAGAGGGCGGTGCGGAAGAGGATCAGCGCCAGTAGGAAGAGCAGGAGGACGAGAGGAATGAGCAGAACGGGGGTCATAAACGCCTCAATGGGGTAGGGACCGGTTTGACCATACGGGTGTATTGTAGCATGAAGCGAAAGGCGAGAACCGAGAATCGAAAAGAAAGAAAAGGCCTGTCCTGGCTGACAGGCCAGGGGGAACAGTGAACAGAGGATGGGGGGATTTTTATGTCCTTTCCGGCGTGACTTTTGGGAAAAACCGGGGTTGTATATACAAATTCGCCAAAGAAACGAGATGGAGGTGCTTATGTTCATTCGCCTGTTCCACGCTCGCGTGCGTCCTGGTCGCCAGGCTGAATTTAAGAGGACGGTGGAGATGCTCTCCTTACCCGCCATCCAGGAGAAAAGCGGCATGATCGCCTGTTACCCGGGGCAGCCTGTCGGGGCCGGCTCGACCGATTTTATCCTGGTGACGGTCTGGAGGGACGTGGAGGACGCCGAGACCCGCACCAAGGAAGACTGGGCGCGAGCGATCGTTCCCGCCGAGGCGCTGCCGCTGGTCGAAGATTGGAACCTGTACGATTACAAATCGTATGGGGTGTTCGAACAACCGCTCAAGCCGCTGTTCAAGAGCATCTGAGGAGGCCTGAGCATTTCCTGATTGAAACGTGAAAATTGAAAATATTGGCCGCTCGATCAATCGGCAGGCAACGATGAGGGAAACGGGCGGCGCCTGAGGCAGGTGGTGATGGGCTGTGGATGACAGCAATTGACCACCTGCCGATATTTAAGGGCGGAGCCTTCGAAAATGCATGGGTCTTTCATAGGCCCGCCAGGCATTCGAAGGCTTCGCCCCTACTTGTAAACGCTTACATTTTGATATATACTCAATAAGATCGACTACCAGCCCGTGATTCCATGGTAAAAAAGCAGGTTCCTGATGACTTTGCTCGAGGAGCTTTACCAGCAGCCGCAGGCCCTTCGCGACCTGATCCAGCACCAGGATCGGGACGGATTTTCCTTATTCGACCAACTGGGACCCAAACCCATCCTGCCTGTCTTCAGCGGGATGGGCGCTTCTTTTCATGCGGCGTGGATCGCGGCCCTTCACCTGCGGAGCCTGGGACAACTGGCCTTATCGATCGAAGCCGCCGACCTCTTTTACCAAGGTTCCCGCTTTCTGGACGCCGCGCGCGGAACCCTGATTTACGTCTCCCAATCCGGGGAAAGCGGCGAAGCGCCCGAAGTACTCCGCGGGCTGCCCGAGGGGGTGGACCTGATCGCGGTGACCAACAATCCCGGCTCGAACCTGGCGCGCGCCGCCCGCTTGGTTTTCCCGCTGTATGCCGGCGAAGAAACCCTGATTGCCAGCAAGACCTACCTGAACAGCCTGGCCTGGCTGTGGCTGATCGCCCGGCGCTGGGGTGGCGCCTGGATCGGCCAGGAGCTGCAAATGCTGGACCGGGTGGCGGTCCAGGTCGAAGCCCTGTTGAACCGCGGGCCGGCGCTGATCGATCCATTGCTGGAGGATCTCGACCTGGACCGAGGGATCGCCTTTTTAGGCCACGGACCATATGCGGCGACAGCCCGGGAGGCGGCAATGACCCTGGCCGAATGGACCAAGCTGCCCGCCCTCTCCTACAGCGCGGCCGCCTTCCGGCATGGATTTATCGAAACGGTCCAGCCGGGGATAAGCGTGGTGATCTTCACCGCGCCGGGACCAGGGCACGCTTCGGCGCTGGACCTGGCGGCGGAGCTGGATGGATATGGGGCGCTGGTCCATATCATCCAGCAGGGATCCGTCTTCCGCCTGCCCGGTGGGACCCAGCCTGAGGAACCGGTCGATGAGTTCCTCTCGCCGATCCTGGATATTCTCCCTATCCAACTGCTCGCCCAGCGGCTCGCGGACGATCGCGGCATCCAACCCGGTTTTCGTTTTATCCGCAAGGTGGTGCGCAAGATCTAACCGTTGCGATGAAGATCCATCGAAGTGAAATGGGAAGGGAGGTGCGACCATCCGGAATAAGTAAGCAAGGCTCGGCCCAGATGAGTTCCCCTGGATCTATGTTTGTTTCTTTTCAAGAGAGGAGAGGATATGTCTAAAAAAGGTCTCGTCTTACTCAGCCTGATCCTGATCGCCAGCACGATCCTGGCTGCCTGCGGCACACCGCCAACGCCCGTTCCTCCCGCGGCCGCAACCAACCCTCCCCAGCCGGCCCAACTGTCTCAGCCCACCCAACCTCCCGCCCAGGCTTCCCAGCCAACTCAGCCCGCCCAGGCGGCCAGCCCAACCGAGGCGACCCCTGCCCAGGGGAAATTCATGATGATCAACCAGGAGCTCCAATCTACCTGGGTGCGCAACTTCAACCCCTTTTCGCCGGATGCGCGCACGGTTTCCACTACGATCATGTACGAGCCCCTGATGGTCTATAACAAGGCCACCAACCAGTTAGTCCCGTGGCTGGCCGATTCTTATTCCTGGAACGGGGACAATACCATCCTGACCTTCAAGCTCCAGCCCGGGGTACAGTGGTCGGACGGGCAGCCGTTTACGGCGAAAGATGCGCAGTTCACGTTCAACCTGGTCAAGGATAATTCCGCGCTCGCTTCCCAGGCCTCTGGAGTGATGAACCAGTACGTCGACAGTATCACCGCGCCGGATGACACCACGCTCGAGTTCAAGTTCAAAATCGCATTCACTCCTGCGGTGTACGACCTGGCCCTCCAGCTCATGGTCCCCGAGCACATCTGGAAAGACGTCCAAGACCCGGTCACCTTCACCAACGATAACCCGGTCGCGACAGGCCCCTTCACCGAGGTAACCAAGTTCCAGGAACAGGTCTTCGTGGTGGAAAAGAACCCGCACTACTGGCAGGTGGGAAAGCCCTATTTTCAGGGCTTGATCAGCCCGGCCTACCCAGGCAACGACCAGGCGAACCTGGCCATCGTCAACGGCGACCTGGACTGGATGGGCAATTTTATCCCCGACATTGAAAAGACCTATGTCGCCAAGGACCCGGAGCACAACCACTACTATTTCACCAACGGCGCCGCGGTGCTGATTTATCTCAACACAAAGATCAGGCCTTTCGACAACGCCGAGGTGCGCAAGGCGATCAGTATGGGCATCGATCGCAAGAAGGTAGTCAACCTTTCCGAGTTTGACTATGCCCCAGTCCTGGACGACACCGGCATCGGCGACCAGTTCAAATCCTGGAAGGACCCCGCGCTTTCGAAAGCCACCTGGACCAATTACGATCCGAAGGCGGCCAACGACCTGCTGGACAAAGCCGGCCTGAAAAAAGGCGCGGACGGCATCCGCATCGGCCCGGACGGCAAACCGATGAAGTACGAGCTGATCGCGGTCTCAGGCTGGACGGATTGGATCTCGGCCTGCCAGGTCGTCTCGCAGAACATGAAGGACCTGGGGATCGACGTCGCGGTCTCCACCCCCGAATACGACTCGTGGTATGATTCGCTCTCCAAGAAGAATTACCAGTGGGCAATCGGCTGGAGCTCGGACGGACCCACGCCGTACAACTTCTACCGCGGGCAGTTGAGCAAGGTCACGGCCAAAAAAGAAGGCGAATCGGCGGACGAGAACTGGAACCGCTTTGTCGATCCGGAAGCGGACAGTTCGCCCAGACCTCCGATCCGGCCAGGCAAAAGGAGCTGATGAACCAGATTCAGGCGATTTTCGTCAAGGACGCCCCGGCGCTGCCGCTCTTCCCGGGCCCGGACTGGTACGAGTACAATACGGCCCGCTTCACCGATTTCCCTACCAAGGATAACCCTTACGTGACCGGCTCGCCGTTCAATACGCCGCCCAACGCGATGAACACCCTGATCCTGATCACCACAGTTAAGCCCAAGTAGAAGATGGTTTTTGGGGCTGCTCTGGAATAGCCGGGGCAGCCCAAATCGGTTCCTGGCCCGATTGACTAAGAACCAAGCAACCTGGTAACTAATTTCTCATGAAATATATCCTTCGGCAGCTCAGTCTCTACCTGGCAGCGGTCTGGGCGTCTCTGACGATCAACTTCCTCCTTCCGCGCACCATGCCGGGAGACCCGGTGACCGCGCTCGTGGCGCGCATGCGCGGCCAGCTTACGCCTTCGCAGATCGAGGCGGTTCGCGCGGCGTTTGGGTTCAACAACGATCCGCTCTGGAAGCAGTACCTCCAGTATCTCAGCCACGCCATCCGCCTGGATTTTGGCCTGTCGATTTCCTCGTACCCGGTCAAAGTCAGCACGATCATCGGCACCGGCCTGTACTGGACCATCCTGCTCGGAACGGTCACCCTGGTACTCAGCTTCGTACTGGGCACGGTGCTCGGGGTGGTCATCGCTTGGCGGCGCGGCGGGCTGCTGGACAGCACCCTCCCCGGACTGACCAGCTTTTTCGGTTCGTTCCCCTATTTCTGGCTGGCAATGGTGGCCCTTTTCTTCCTGGGATTCGAGCTGGGCTGGTTTCCCATGGCCCACGCCTACTCGGACGATATCTCTCCCGGGCCGACCCTGGAATATTATCAAAGCGTGGGTTTCCACATAATCCTGCCGGCGTTGACCATCATCCTGGTTTCGGTGGGCGGCTGGATGATGGGCATGCGCAGCACCATGATCGCCGTCCTCGACGAGGATTACATCACCATGGCTGAAGCCAAGGGGCTTTCTCAGTGGCGGGTGATGTTTGGCTATGCCATGCGCAACGCGATCCTGCCCAACTTCACCCAGTTCGGAATGTCGGTTGGCTTTATCCTCAGCGGCCAACTGCTGACCGAGATGGTCTTCTCTTACCCCGGGCTTGGATTTTACCTGGTGCGAGCGGTGACCACTCACGATTATCCCCTCATGCAGGCCCTGTTCTTCATGATCACCCTGGCGGTCCTCGGCGCGAACCTGATCGTGGACCTTCTGTACATCCGGCTAGACCCGAGGGTGCGAGCCGCCTGAACGGGAAAAGGATGCGGTTATGGCGAATGTCAATCCCGTTCCCGCGGATGCCGAGAATCCCCAGGCGCTGACCCCGGCGATCGGAGAAGGAGCAGCCCCGAAGAAAACCGCCGGTAGACAGGCACGGTCGGCCAACCGTGAGACCTTCCGGCGCCTGGTCGGGCAGCCCAAGGCTATGATCGGCCTGACGATCCTCGTCATTTATATCCTGGTGGCGATCTTTGCCCCACTGATCGCCCCCGGAGATCCCAGCCGGTTGGAGGCGCGCCAGAACCAGCCCCCGTCGGCAGAGCACATCCTGGGCACGACCGGCCAGGGGCAAGACGTTTTCCGCCAGCTCGCGTGGGGGGCGCGAATGAGCCTGGCGGTGGGCTTTATGGTCGGCTTTCTCAGCACGCTGATCGGGCTGATCGTCGGCATGACCGCGGGCTACCTCCCCGGGCTGATCGACGGCGTGCTCAACCTGTTCACCAACGTATTTCTGATCATCCCCGGGCTGCCGCTGCTCATCACCCTGGCCTCTTTCCTGCCTCCCGGGCCGCTGACGGTAATCCTGGTGCTGACCTTCACCGGATGGGCCTGGCCGGCGCGGGTCTTTCGCTCGCAAACCCTGACGTTGCGCGAGAAGGACTTCGTCTCTGCGGCGGTGGTCAGCGGGGAGAGCCGCCCCTATATCATCTTTTCCGAGATTCTGCCCAACATGCTCTCGCTGGTCGTTTCGTCCTTTTTTGGCGCGGTGACCTACGCCATCGGGGCGGACGCCGGCCTGGCGTTCCTGGGCTTCGAAAACGTCAACACCGTCTCGTGGGGGACGATGCTGTTTTGGGCTTCCAACAATTCCGCGCTGCTCCAGGGCGCCTGGTGGACGATCCTGCCGCCGGGACTGAGCATCGCACTGGTAGCCTTCGCCACCACCATGCTGATCTACGCCATGGACGAAGTAACCAACCCACGCCTGCGCAGCGAGAAGGAGATTTTGCGTGTCCTCAGGAGATTCCACGTCGTCTCGAAACGCTCAACCCCCGTCGTACGCAAGGCTGCCGAATAACCTGGCGCTGCTCGACGTGCGCGACCTGAGCGTCGAGTACCTGACGGCGCGCGGGCCGGTCCAGGCGGTGAATGGGGTATCCTTTCAGGTCCGCCAGGGGGAGGTGTTTGGCCTGGCGGGGGAATCGGGCAGCGGCAAATCAACCATCGCCCACGCCATCCTGCGCATCCTCCACCCTCCGGCGCTGATCACCGGCGGCGCGGTCCGCTTTGGCGACCGGGACGTGCTTGCGATGAGCGAGGGCGAGCTGGAGGAGTTCCGGTGGAAGAGCATCTCGATCGTATTCCAGAGCGCCATGAACGCCCTCAACCCGGTGATGCACATCCGCGACCAGATCAGCGACGTGCTCCTGACCCACGGTTTTCCACGCTCGGAGGTCCAGGAGCGCGCCCGGGCCCTGTTCGACCTGGTCGGCATCGACCCGCGGCGGCTGGATTCGTATCCCCACCAGCTTTCGGGCGGGATGCGCCAGCGCGCGGTGATCGCCATCGCTCTCTCGCTTAGCCCGCCGTTGATGATCATGGACGAGCCGACCACCGCGCTGGACGTGGTGGTGCAGAAGGACATCCTCCAGCAGATCGCCAATTTGAAAGAGAAATTGGGCTTCTCGATCCTCTTTATCACCCACGATCTGTCGCTGCTGGTGGAATTCTCGAATTATCTTGCGATCATGTATGCCGGACACATCCTCGAAAAGGCTCCGGCTCACGAGCTCTTCGAGCGCCCGCTTAACCCATACACGGTGGGGCTGATGAATTCCTTCCCTTCGATCTCGGGGGAGAAGCGCCGGCTGACCGGCATCGCAGGCGCGCCGCCGGACCTGGTCGCGCCGCCCAAGGGCTGCCCGTTCCACCCGCGCTGCCCGCGAGCAATGGCGATCTGCTCCGAGGTGATGCCGGCCATCCAGCAGGTTTCGCCGGGACATGAGGTGGCGTGTCATTTGTATTGATGTAGCGCAAGCCTCCCCGCTTGCGCTCTGGAGGACAAACCAGAAGGCATGTCCCACAAGCATTGGTGATGAAAAGGCGCTATGGAACAAAAACCATCCGAGATCGGCTCTTCGGTGACCACGCAAAACCCACATTTGTTGGAAGTGCGCGGCCTGACCAGATATTTCACGGTGGGCAGCCTGCTGAGGCCGCGCCACGTCCATGCAGTGGAGGACGTTTCCTTTGCCGTGCGCCGCGGGCAGGTGGTGGCCCTGGTCGGGGAGTCTGGGAGCGGGAAAAGCACCACGATCCGCCTGGTAGCGCGCCTGATCGAGGCGACCCGCGGCGAGATCCTGTTCGAAGGCGTCGACGTAATCCAGGACGAGCCGCGCCAGGCCAGCCGCGAGTACCGGCGTAAAGTTCAGATGATCTTCCAGGACCCCTTCGCCTCCTTGAACGCAGTCCATACCATCGAGCACCACATTGAGCGCCCACTGATCATCCACAAGAAGGCCGAAATCCGCGCGGAGCGCCTCGACCAGATCCACATCCTGTTGGGTACGGTCGGGCTGAACCCCCCCGAGGAGATCGCCCGCCGCTACCCGCACCAGCTCTCGGGCGGCCAGCGCCAGCGGGTGGCCATCGCCCGCGCCCTGGCAGTGGACCCGGAGCTGATCCTGGCCGACGAGCCCATTTCGATGCTGGACGTCTCGATCCGCATGGGGGTGCTCAACCTGATCGCCCAGCTCAAGGAGGAGCGCGGTCTGGCTTTTCTTTACGTGACCCACGACCTGGCGTCGGCGCGCTATATCGGGGACGAGATCATCGTGATGTACGCCGGGCGGATGGTGGAAGGTGGGACCAGCGAGGAGGTCATGCAGGAAGCCGCCCATCCCTACACCCGGCTGCTCATCTCCGCCGTCCCCGACCCACATGCCGGCCTGCGCACGCGCAAGGAGACCGGTCTGCGCGGCGAGGTACCTTCGCTGATCGACCCGCCGCCCGGCTGCCCGTTCGTGGCGCGCTGTCCCAACGTGACGGCGAAGTGCCACGAGGCGATGCCGGGGGTGAGCCAGATTTCACCGACGCATTGGGCGAGATGTTATCTTTATTGATTGCCTTTCACCGTGATCGGCTTTGACGGATTATTGTCTCTTCCCTGGTGAAATTGCCTTCATCGACCTGGTAAGGGGCGAAGCATTCGGATGGGTAGCGAGTCTAAAAAAAGACCTATGCTTTTCCGAATGCTTCGCCCCTACGCCAATCGATCCGGGTCCTGGCCAGCCGTAGGGGTCGCCCTATATATCGACCCGCTCCGCGGCCAATCTTGGATTGACCTGGTCGTGGCAAGTACCAGGCGGACACATCGGTCCGCCCCTACCCTGACCAGGCAACCTATAGGATCCGATCCTCGATCTCCCAGGCGTGGTCGAGGATGTGCCAGGCGGCCCGGCGGACGAAGTAGCGCGGCGACCAGCGCGCGCCGCCGCGTGGGCCGACCGCCGGGATCTCTCCGCAGGCAGAGGCTGCCAGGGCCTCCCTATCCTCCTGCAGCGCCAGGTCGATTTGTTGACCCAGGCCGGCTGCCCCCCACTTCTTTGCTTTCCAGCCGAGCGCTCCCAGGTAGCCTTCATGCGAGTCCAAAACGTGGCGGGCGATGGCTTCCAGCTCCCGCCCGCCGCCGCGCGGCCCTTTGCGCAACTCTTTCCCTTCGGCCAACTTCACCGCGACGGCGAAAGCGCGCCAGGAAGCCTCGAGGAATTTCTGAAAGAGGCGCAACTCCTCCTCGCTGACCGGCCTGGAATCGAGGGCCGGGGGGAGATCCGGCGCGCCGAAGTCCGTCGTCGCATTTCCGTCAAGCCGCTGAACTACATTCAGGTGAGACGTTTCCACTGGCGCCTGGAACCCGGGCACGAAACCTTCCAGGGAGCGGGCATAGCGTGGGCCGTATTCGACCAGGGCCTGAAGCGCCGCTTCCTCGGTGGGACCGCTACGGCACCAACCCGGCCAATCAATCGCGCCGGCAAAGGTCCGTTTCTTGCCAGCCTCGAGGTAGACATCAATCTGATTTGGGGATTGTTTCGCCAATCAAACCTCCACAAATGGTGCGATTACTTTTTCCGCTGGTCCTTGATTGGATACCTTAAATCGGCCATAATTTATCTCAAGGAACGATATTGTATCCGAATTTTTTGCTGAAAATTGTTGCCATTCTGGCCCATCTGGTGGGCAGGGAACCCTTTCATGGAATATCCATTCATTCAGCCGCCGGTGCATAAAAAATTCACGGAAATGACCCGGGAGGAGGCCCAGGCGCATTTTGCCTGGTTCACCGAGCAGATCCCCGCCCGCATCGCGATCCTCGAAGCGGCCATCCAGGCGACCCCCGGCTATGATTCATGGAAGGCGGACGGCACGCCTCACTCACTGGTTTTATTGGGAAAATGGTTCTACCAGAAAATCATCTTTGCCGAGCGGGACAGCCCCCCACTACCGGTTGTGCTGCCGGATGGCGCGGCACCAACGAAGACTGCCGGCCGTGAATTGACCGCGGAGACAGTCTCGATCGTCATGGATGTAGCAATGTACCTGAGCCAGGCCTTGTTTCGGAGTATCCCTGACCTGAAGTGGAAGCTGGGGGCCGGATCTAAGTGGGACGTAAATTACCAGCAGGTGGTGATCGTGGGGAAAGGTCCGCTCCCCTTCAATCCATTCCACATCATCCTGGTCTATGCGTTTGGGGTGATGGACCGGACCTGGGGACCGAACCGCCTGCGTGAGCTGTATACGATCTGGTTCAACTCGCTGTCGAAGTAGCAGGCTTTCCATTCCAGCCACCAAAACCAGGTTCCCACTGTTTTGCGGGTCAAACGGCGAACCATCCAGGCTGCCGAAGATTTCGATCTCCTCGAAGCTGGCTCTCCCGGCCAACTCGACCAGCTCGGCGCGGGTCTGTGGACGTAACAGTGTAGTTGTGATCGTTTGCTTCCATTCGCCCAGTTTCTCTCTCCGCAAGGT
>Ga0335070_10000168_pt1 | contig 75679 bp, 66 predicted proteins | sample Lox_Sample_13_FD_206722 | JGI IMG/M metagenome (GOLD analysis project Ga0335070, IMG submission 206722) | Soil microbial communities from Loxahatchee National Wildlife Refuge, Florida, United States - Lox_Sample_1.3 | ecosystem: Environmental > Terrestrial > Soil > Wetlands | place: USA... | reverse complement strand
CGGTAGGTGAGCTGGCAGGACGGGCCGCCGCCGACGAACAGGATCCTCCCCCAGACCTCGGGGGTGCGCAGCGCGCGCGCGATGGCGACGGCGGCGTCGTCCGCGTGCAGGGCCTCGATGCGGTTGTCGAGGCCGATCTCGAACATGATCGGGTGCGGGTCGCGCAGGCCGAGCACGGGCACGTCCGAGAAGCGGAAGATGCACCAGGGGAGGGCGGAGCCGCGGACGAGCGCCTCGGCCTCGATCTTGTGGCCGGTGTAGGGGTCCGTCGCCACGAGCGGATCGGTCACGCGGCGCGGGGGAGGCTTCGCGAGAGTGTGGCCGTGCACGTCGAAGGTGGAGGCGAACAGGACCTTGGGCTTGGCGGGGAGCGCCTCGCAGGCGGCGAGGAGGTTGCGGGTCCCGTCGACGTTCACTGCCCGGGCGTGCTCGGGGTCGTCGTTGCTCGTCGGCGGGATGACGGCGGCGAGGTGGACCACCGCCTCCACGCCGGTCGCGGCGCGGGAGACGGCAGACGGATCGCGGACGTCGCCAAAGACCACCTCGATGCGCCGCCCGTGCTTGCGCGCCGCGCTGCGGTGGTCGGCCGTGTCGAGATCGAGACAGCGGACCTGGTGCCCCTCCCTGAGGAGCTCCGGGAGCGCGTGGGAGCCGATGTTGCCGAACGGACCGGTGAGGAGGAGCTTCACGATGGGGGCCTCGCGGCTAGCCGACGAAGGGGATGAGGGCGCGGCGCTCGGCCGGGTAGTCCGAGAACTGCCGGCGGTACCAGGCGTGGTGGGCGAAGGCCCGGGGTGCGAGGTTCGCCGCCGTGTAGACCGCGAAGGCGGCCCCGGCGAGCGACCAGGTGGCGAACGCCCATCCCGTCCACTCGAGGATCTCCCCGAGGTAGTTCGGACAGGACACCCACTCGAAGGCGCCCCCGCGGGGGATCCGGTAGCCGGTCTCGCCGGGCGCGCGGAGCCTGCGCAGCGCCCGGTCCGAGGTCACGTTGAGCGCGAAGCCCCCGAGGAAGAGCGCCGCCCCGGCGACGAAGCGCGGGTCGGAGAGCCAGCTCGCCGGATAGGAGCCGAGCGCCGAGACCCAGCGAGCGTTGATCCAGGCGTTCAGGAGGTTGAAGCAGACCGCGAGGAGCGCCACGAGCACCGGCATGCGCCGGCTGCCCTCTCGGATCTGGAGCGGATAGAGGAACGCCCGGTAGAGGTAGTGGACCTGCCAGAGGCCGAGCAGCGCGAGCGGCGCCGCGGCCGCGGAGTTCGGTCCCGCGAAGTACACGGCCGCGAAGAACAGCGGCGCGGGGCTCTCCATCGCGATCCAGCCGAGCCGGGCCGGGATGGTCGGGCCGAAGCCGCGGCGCGTGTAGCGCCCGTACGGCGCGGGCACGAACCACAGCGAGAGGAACGTCGGCACGGCGAGCGCGAACTCGAGGAAGACGAGGTAGCGGTACGGCATCGGGAGGTCCACGGGCGGAGACTAACTCACAAGGGCGGGCGCGCGCTGCTAGGATGTGACGGGGACGGGTTCGATGGCCCATCAGGACGACATGGGAACGGGGGGGCGAAGCGCGGCGCGGCCGCGCGCCGCGCCTTCTCCGCCGCCGTCCCGGAGGTCCGGGCGGTGAGCCCCGTGCGCGTGGTGGTGACCGGCGGGACGTTCGACAAGGAGTACGACGAGATCCGCGGGCGCCTGTACTTCCGTCACACGCACATCCCGGAGATGCTCCGGCTCGCCCGCTGTCGGGTGGCGGTGGAGGTGACGTCCCTCATGATGATGGACAGCCTCGACATGGCCGATGCCGATCGCGCGCGCGTGGTGGAGGCGTGCCGCAGCTGTCCGGAGGAGCGCGTGGTCGTCACCCACGGCACCGACACGATGGCCGAGACGGCCCGGGCGCTCGTCCTGGCAGGCACGGGGAAGACCGTGGTGCTCACGGGTGCCATGATCCCCTATGCCTTCGGCAGCTCGGACGGCCTCTTCAACCTCGGAAGCGCGCTCTCCTTCGCGCAGGTCCTGCCGCCCGGGGTCTACGTCGCCATGAACGGGCGGGTCTTCTCCGGGGACCGGGTGCGCAAGGACCGCGAGACGGGCGTCTTCGAGGAGCTGCCCTGACGTCGAGGAGGATCTCGGCGGCCGCGGTCGTCGTCGCGGTGTCGCTCGCCGCCCGGGCCGCGGCCGAGGAGCCGCAGCAACCACCGGCGTCCCTCGCCGCGCCGGCGCGCGAGAGCGAGGACACGAGCCTGACCTGGGGGCGCGCGGGCCTCTTCGCGGCGGGGGCGCTCACCGCCTTCATCGCCCACGAGACCTGCCACCTCTTCGCCAACCTGGCGCTCGACAACACGCCCACCATCCAGCCCGTCCGCTTCCTCGGGGTCATCCCGTTCTTCGCCGTCTCGCCCGGGATCCAGTGCGTCGGCGGCCGCTGCTACAAGGCGAACGGAGCCCCGTTCCCCTCCGGGACGCAGGGCGTGTACTTCATCGTCTCGGCCGGCATCGTCTGCCAGGAGGTCGAGGACGAGCTCATCCTGAGCAACGAGCCGCGGCTGCGCGACCGGGACCTGCCGTTCCTGAAGGGCATGTTCGCCTTCAACACGCTCGCGTCGGTCGGCTACGCCATCGCCAACTACTTCTCGCTCGAGCCGCCGGAGGGAGACCTCCGGACGATGGCCCGGCTCGTCCCCTTGCCGCCGGGTGTCGTCGCCACGCTCGTCCTCGCCACCGCCGCGCTCGACGTCTCCCGGTACTTCTTCCCCGACGTCGAGTGGATCCCGTGGGTGAGCCGCGGGACGAAGGGGCTCACCATCGCGCTCGTGTTCACGTTCTGACCGGACCCGTCCGGGGCGGCTCGTGCGCATTTTGGCCGGCGCGGCCCCGGGGCGTGGTTGAATACCGGCCGAGCGCGGACGTCCCTCGGACGAACCCGCCACGAACCCCAGAAAGGACGATCCATGAAGCGAGCCGCAGCCGCCCTCGTCGCCATCCTCGCAGCCTCCCTCGCCCGCGCCGACGGAGCCGCCACGTTCAAGGCCAAGTGCGCGATGTGCCACGGCCAGGACGCGAACGGCGGCGCCATGTTCAAGCAGTCCATCCGCGGGCTGCCGGAGGCCGAGGTCCTGAAGATGGTGCAGAACGGCAAGGGGAAGATGAAGGCTGTCCAGCTCGAGGCCGCCGACGCCCAGGCCGTCGCGAAGTACGTGAGCGGCCTGAAGAAGTAGCGTTCCGGGCGCTCGCCCCGGCCGTGCCGGGGCGGGCGCTGGCCGGGCGAGCGACCGCGCCCCGGGAGGGCGCGGGGCGCTAGAGGAACTCGCAGAGGTACGCGGCGGGCGCCGAGGTCTTCACGTCGAAGCCGCTCTTCCCCGGGACCTCGAAGGTCGTGCCCGCCGGGAAGGCCCGGAAGGCCGGGTCGCCGGGGAGGCGTGCCCACAACTCGCCGGAGACGACGGTCATCCTCTCGGCGCCGTCGGTCCCGAAGTGGAACTCGCCGGCGTCCACGACGCCGGCGGTCATCCGGCGCCCGTTGCGCTCGAAGCCGACGCTCTGGACCCGGCCCTCGAAGAACATGTTGTGCTTGAGCATGCCTCTCCTCGCGGCGAGGCATCCAAGCACGGCGCCGGTTGGCGGTCAAAGGGCGAGGGGGCGGGCCGGCCGCCGCGCCCGATCTCTACGCCCAGGACAGCGGGTAGCGCCCCCGCTCGAGCGTCGGCGCGACGACCACCTCCCGCCAGGCGACGACGTCGCCAGGCTCGTCGTCGAGGAGCTTGCGGAGCCGGGCGAGGTGCGTCCGGGCGACCGCAGGGTCGCGCACGGCGCCGAGCAGTGCGGCCCGGGCGCGGGTCCAGGCCCGCGTGTGCGCCTCCTCCGCGTAGAGCTTCACGCAGGCGTCCGCCACGGCGTCCGGCTTCTCCTGGAGGGCGCGCGCCACCGCGCTGTCCACCGCGTAGGCCTCGATGGCGACGTCCGCGAGCGCCCCGAGCACCTCCTGCGAGTCGCCGAGGGCGGGGCCGAGGGCCTCGCCGGCGACGCCCGCCGCGTACGCGAAGAGGAGCTTGTTGAGCTCCGCGACCCGGCGCTCCCGCCCGAGCCGTCCCGTCGGCGGCGGCGGCAGGTCGCCCCCCGCGACGGCCTGCACGGCCCGCTTGGCGAGCGCCTGCAGCGGGTACTGCCCCTTCGCGGCCCGCTTGAGCAGCGTCCCGGGGACGAGCAGGCGGTTGATCTCGTTCGTCCCCTCGAAGATGCGGTTCACGCGGTTGTCGCGGTAGGTGCGCTCGATGGGGTACTCCTCGACGAAGCCATAGCCGCCGTGGATCTGGACGCCCTCGTCCGCCACCTGCCAGAGCGCCTCGGAGCCCCAGACCTTCAGGATCGAGGCCTCCACGTTGTACTCCTCGACGGCGGCGATGAGGTCCCTGTCGAAGTCGGGCGTGCCCCGCGCCGCGCCCCCGGCCGCCGCCCGGCGGTCGATGAGCCCCGTCGTCCGGTAGCTCATCGACTCCCCCACGTAGATGAGCGAGACCATCCGGGCGAGCTTGTCGCGGATGAGGCCGAAGTCGGAGATGGACTTCCCGAAGGCCTTGCGCTCGCGGGCGTATGGCGCGGCCATCGCGACGACGTTGCGGCAGCTGGCGATGCAGGTGGCGCCGAGCTTCAGCCGTCCGATGTTCAGGATGTTGAAGGCGATGCGATGGCCCTTGCCGACCTCGCCGAGGAGGTTCCCGGCGGGGATTCTCGCGTCCTCGAAGATGAGCGGGCAGGTCGAGCTGCCGCGGATGCCCATCTTGTGCTCCTCCGGACCGACCGTGAACCCGGGCGTTGCCCGCTCCACGAGGAAGGCGCTGAACTTGTCCCCGTCCACCTTGGCGAAGACCACGAAGACGTCGGCGAAGCCGGCGTTGGAGATCCACTGCTTCGTCCCGTTCAGGATCCAGTGCTTGCCGTCGGGCGAGAGCGCCGCACGGGTGCGGGCCGCGAGCGCGTCCGAGGCCGAGGAGGGCTCCGAGAGGGCGTAGGCGGCGGCGAACTCCCCGCTCCCGAGCCGGGGGAGATAGCGGGCCTGCTGCTCCTCGGTGCCGAAGTACACGACGGGGAGCGTCCCGATCCCGACCTGGGCACCGAAGATCACCGACCAGGCGCCGACGACGGTCATCGCCTCGGCGACGAGGACGCTCGTCGTCATGTCCTGCGCGAGCCCGCCGTGGGCCTCGGGCAGGTCGAGCGAGAGGAAGCCGAGCTCGCCCGCCTCGCGGAGGAGCCGGCGGACCACAGGGAAGTCCTTTCGCTCGATGGCGTCCGCGCTCGCGAGAACGCGTTCGACGGCGAACTTCTGGGCGGCCCGGAAGAACTCTCCCTGCTCCGCCGTGAAGTCGGAGGGGGTCTCGATGCGCCGGGAGCCGGCGGGATCGAGCAGGAACCCGCCGCCGGGGGGCAGCGCCGCGGGGGACGTGTCGGCCGACATCGGAAACCTCCTCGTTGATTCTGGAGTCAATGAAGATGCCGCGGCTGACGCCTCGCGTCAAGGGCCGATGCGGATCCAGGTCCAGGGCCGCGCCGACCGGGGCGCAGCGCCGGCCGACCGGGGACGGCCGCGGGGAGGCGCCCCGGGCCGCGGTCCCGGCCGAGGAGCCCACGACGGCGGCGAGGCGGGGGCTGCTTTCTTTGCCGCAGGGGCCACCCGGGGTAAAAGATCGGATATGTCCGAGCCCACCGACAAGAGAAAGCAATCGCTGTACTTTCCGGAGGAGATGCTCCGGGAGATCCAGGAGGAGGCGAACCGCCAGGACCGCTCCCTCTCCTGGATCGTCCAGCAGGCCTGGAAGGTCGCGCGCGGCCAGATCGCGAAGATCCCGGGCGTGAACGAGCCCGCCCCCCCGAAGCCGTAGAGGTCGGCGCTCGCGGCTGCGCCGCCCTAGTGGGCGCGCTCGATGACGCCGCAGGCGATGCGGGCGCCCGAGTTGCCCGCCGGGTCCGTCTTCATGTCGTCGGGCCCGGCGTGCACGACGAGGGAGGTCCCTCCCTCGTGGAACAGCGAGTCGGGCCCGCCGTCGAGCGAGACGCCGGTGAGCTTCACGGTCGCCGTGCCCGTGCCGTCCGCGCCGACGACGAGGTTCGGCATGTCTCCCGCGTGCGGGCCGGCCGGGTTCTCGAGCCCGTGTTGCTTGCCAGCCGGGTTGAAGTGGCCGCCCGCGGACTTGAAGTCCGGTCCCTCGCACTTGCCGACGGCGTGCACGTGGAACCCGTGGGTTCCGGGCGGGAGCTTCGAGGCGCGGACCGTGAGCGTCGCGCCGCCGGGAGCCGGCTCCACGGTCGCTTGCGCCACCGTCTCCCCGGCTGCGTTCTTGATCTGGGCCGTCGCGGCCGGCGCCGCGCGGGCCAGGATCGGCAGCGAGAGTGCGAGCATCGAAAGCGCGAGGCGGGTCGTCATGGTGTCCTCCCCTTGGCTCCGGTGTGGGTGCGATGCGGTCCCGAAAGGCGTGCCGCGAGCCTAAGCGGCAGTTTCGCGCCGCGCACGCGGGCAATCGAGGGCACGTCGAGCGGGGGGCCGTCCGGATCGAGGAAGCCGGACCCTCCCATGCCCCCAAGGGGGCACGGGTCCCGCGGTTTCACAGAGAAAAAGTCGGGATCGCGGACGAGGGCCGCAGTAAGAGTCCCCCCGGTCCGCCATCCGTGGCGCCCGCCGGGCGGCCACCTCAGGAAAGGTCGATGCGACGAGAAAGTACACACCGAGACACATGCCGGCCGGGCGCGCCGTGGATCGGGCGCGTCGCGCGCGCCGCCGCCGCGGCCGCCCTGTTCCTCGCTTCCTGCAGCCGCGACGACGTGACGCACGCGAGGGTTCCGAAGGTGCCGGGCGCGGAGGGCGCGCCCCCGGGCATGGCGATGCCGCCGCCCGGCGTCGCGGCGGGGCCGAGCGCCGCCGTGCCGCCGCCCTCGGCCCCGTCCGGATCGGCGGCGCTCCGCTGGACCCTCCCGAAGGGCTGGAGGGAGTCGGGCGCGAGCGCGATGCGCTACGCCACGCTCCAGCCGCCCGTCGCGGGAAAGCTCGACGTGTCGGTCGTCGTTCTCCCGGGTCCGGCCGGCGGCGAGCTCGCGAACGTGAACCGCTGGCGCGGACAGATCGGGCTTCCCGCCATCGACGAGGCGGCCCTCGCGACCGCCCGCCGTTCGCTGGGCTCCAAGGCGGGGACGATCGCCCTCTTCGACTTCGTGAGCGAGGGCCAGGCGAAGTCCCGGATGGTGGCCGGGATCCTCTCGGCCGGAGGAAATAGCTGGTTCGTGAAGATGGTTGGCGATGCGGGTCCCGTCGAGGAGGCCCGCCCCGCCTTCATACAACTGCTGGAGAGCCTCCGCCTTGGTCAAGCCGACTAGCCATCCGGTCTGGGACGCCCTCGCGTCCATGCGCCTCACCATCCTGCTGCTGGCGCTCCTCATGGTGCTCGTCTTCCTGTGCACCCTCGCGCAGGTCGACCTTGGAACCTTCGGGGCCGTCGCGGTCTACATGCGGAGCTTCCTCGTCTGGTGGCGGGTCCCGGGGACGGGGTACTCCGTCCCGATCTTCCCGGGCGGGGCACTCGTCGGCCTCGTCCTCGCCGTGAACCTGGTGGCCCAGTTCGCGCGCATCGCCTTCAACCGGCAGAAGTTCGGCCTCTGGCTCGTGCACCTCGGCCTCATCCTGTTCGTCGTCGGCGAGTTCGTGTCGGGGGCATTCCAGGTCGACTCCCAGATGGCCATCGAGGTCGGCCAGACGGTGAACTACGTCGAGGGAAAGGACCAGGAACTCGCGGTCATCGACGTGACCGACCCGCTGACCGACGACGTCTACGGGATCCGCGAGCGGAGACTCGCCCGCGGCGGGACCGTCGAGCTTCCCGGCTCCCCGGTGTCGATCAAGATCCACGAGTTCTACAGGAACGCCGAGCTCACCAGCCGGCGGCCCGGCGACCCGCCCGGCCCCGCGACGGCGGGAGTCGGGACCGGCGTCGCGGTGCGGCCGCTCGCACCCGTGTCGAGGGACGACGACATGAACCGGACGGCCGCGTTCGTCGAGCCCGTGGCGGGGGGGCGCAGCTACGGCACCTGGCTCGTCTCGAACGTGCTCGGCGCGCCCCAGTCGTTCATCCACGAGGGGCGGACCTACGTCCTGCAGATGCGCCCGCGCCGCCAGTACCTGCCGTACTCGATCACGCTGAAGAAGTTCTCGCACGACGTCTACGCGGGCACCGACATCCCGCGGAACTTCTCGAGCCTGGTGCGCCTCTACAATCCGTCCCGCGGCGAGGACCGCGACGTCCTCATCTTCATGAACCAGCCGCTTCGCTATGACGGGAAGGCCTTCTACCAGGCGAGCTTCGGCAAGAACGACACGCTCTCGATCCTCCAGGTGGTGGAGAACCCGGGGTGGCTGCTTCCCTACGTGTCGTGCGTGCTCGTCACCGTCGGGCTCCTCTACCACTTCGGATCGAGGCTCAGGCGTTCTCTGAGGCGGCGCGAGGCCGCCGAGGCCGCGGGGGAGCAGCACCCGGCGGCGCAGGAGGCGTAGATGAAGAACGGAAAGCTCATCGCGTGGGGCGCCGGGGCGCTGGCCCTGGCCGCGGCCATCGTCATGGCGGTCGCGCCCGGGTCGCAGCGAGGCTTCGACATCGCCGGGTTCTCGAAGCTGCCGGTGCTCGAGGGCGGCCGGGTGAAGCCCATCGACACGGTGGCGCGGAACTCGCTGCTCATGATCCGCTCGCAGCAGAGCTTCCGCTTCCAGGACCGGACCATCGGCCCCGACGAGTGGATGCTCGACGTGCTGTTCCGCCCGCAGGTCGCGGATCAGCAGCCGATCTTCGTGATCAACGACCCGGACGTCCTGGGCCTCATCGGCCTCCGGCAGACCTCGGATCGCTACTTCAGCTTCCGCCAGTTCGGTCCGTACCTCGGCGAGATCCAGCGGCAGGCCCGCGCGGCGCACCCCATCGACCCGAAGGAGCGCAGCCGCTTCCAGTCGGCGATCGTGAACCTCTTCGACCGGCTCTACCTCTACCACCGGCTCAAGAACACCGTTCAGCTCGAGGGGACGCCGGGCCTCGCGGCGGAGATCCAGACCGCGCGGGGGGAGGGGGCGGGCGAGCGCCAGATGGCCCTCGTCGAGCTCGCCGACTTCCGCCCGCTGCCGCCCGTCGCGGGCGCCCCGAAGGACGCGTGGAGGAGCACCGGCGAGGCGCTCCGGCAGGCGGCGACCTCCGGCGCCCCGGACACGGACCTCGGGGAGTGGGCCCGCCTCGGCTGGGCCTACTCCTTCCAGGAGCCGGCCGACTTCGCGCGGGCGGTCGCGGCGCTGCGCGCGTCCACGCTCGCGCGACACCCCGACGCCCAGACCCAGGCCGACCACGAGACGACCTTCAACCGCGCCCAGCCGTTCTACGTGGGGATGGTGGTCTACGTTCTCGCGCTCCTCGCCATCTTCGCCTCGTGGCTCTGGAAGCCGGAGCTCTTGCGTCCCGCCGCCTTCGGGCTCCTGTGCGCGGGCGCCATCATCCAGACCGGAGGCCTCGTCTCCCGCGTCGTGCTCCAGGGCCGGCCCCCGGTGACGAACCTCTACTCGTCGGCGGTCTTCGTCGGGTGGGCGGCCGTCGTCCTGAGCGTCGTCCTCGAGCGCATGTATCGCCGCGGCTTCGGGACCGCCGTGGGGGCGGCGGCCGGCTTCGCGTCGCTCCTGGTCGCCCACCACCTCACCGGCGACGGCGACACGATGGAGATGATGCGGGCCGTCCTCGACTCGAACTTCTGGCTCGCGACGCACGTCGTCTCCATCACCATCGGCTACAGCGGCACCTTCCTCGCGGGGGCCATCGCCATCGCCTACACGCTGCGGCGACAGTTCGCGCCCCGGATCGACCCGGCGAGCACGAAGACGCTCGTCTCCATGACCTACGGGGTGCTCGCCTTCTCGCTCCTCTTCAGCTTCGTCGGGACCGTGCTCGGGGGCATCTGGGCCGACCAGTCGTGGGGTCGGTTCTGGGGCTGGGACCCGAAGGAGAACGGCGCGCTCCTGATCGTGCTCTGGAACGCGATCATCCTGCACACCCGCTTCGGCGGCTTCGTCCGCGAGAAGGGGGTCATGGCGATGGCCATCTTCGGCAACGTCATCACGAGCCTCTCCTGGTTCGGGGTGAACATGCTCGGGGTCGGCCTCCACTCCTACGGCTTCATGGACAAGGCCTTCTGGGCGCTCGCCGCCTTCATCGCGGCGCAGGGCGCGCTCATCGGCCTGTGCCTGCTCCCCCGTCGGTTCTGGAAGCCCCGCTCCGCGCGCGAGGTCGGCCCAGGGGAGCAGCCGGCGAAGGCATGAGACGCGAGATCGCCCGGCGGCGGACGTTCGCGATCATCTCGCACCCGGACGCCGGCAAGACGACCTTGACGGAGAAGCTCCTCCTCTACGGAGGGGTGATAAAGCTCGCCGGGGCCGTGAAGGCCAAGCGCGGCCGCGCGAACGCGGTGAGCGACTGGATGGAGATGGAGCGCGAGCGCGGCATCTCCATCACGACGAGCGTGCTCCAGTTCCCCTACCGGGGGCTGCAGCTCAACCTCCTCGACACCCCGGGCCACGCCGACTTCAGCGAGGACACCTACCGGACGCTCCACGCCGTGGACGGCGCGGTCATGCTCCTCGACTGCGCGAAGGGCGTCGAGGCGCAGACCCGCAAGCTGTTCCGGGTGTGCCGCCAGCGCGCCATCCCCATCTTCACCTTCGTGAACAAGATGGACCGGCCGGGGCGCGACGCCTTCGAGCTCATCGGCGAGGTGGAGAGCGTGCTCGGGATCGGCGTGTACCCGGTCACCTGGCCCATCTTCCGGGGCGGAACCTTCCGGGGCGTCTACCATCGCCTGCGCAGGCGCGTGTACCTGTTCGGGGAGGACGACGCCGGGTCCTCGGCCACCGCCGGCGCGGAGCGCCCGCCGGTGGAGGTGACCGGGATCGACGACCCGGCCGTCCGCGACGCCCTCGACAGGGACGGCCACGACCGCCTGCGCCACGACGCCGAGCTCCTCGAGGCGGCGGGCGACGGCTTCCACCCCGAGCGGTTCGAGGCCGGCGAGCTCTCCCCGATGTTCTTCGGCAGCGCCGTGAACAACTTCGGGATCGAGGCCTTCCTGGAGACGTTCTGCGAGCTCATGCCGCCGCCGAGGGCGCGCTCGTCCGACCAGGGAGCGATCGATCCCGGGCGCGAGGAGTTCTCCGGATTCGTCTTCAAGATCCAGGCGAACATGGACCGGGCGCACCGGGACCGGGTGGCCTTCGTGCGCATCTGCTCGGGCCGGATGACGCGCGGGATGAAGGTTCGCCACGTCCGGACCGGTCGCGACGTTCGCCTCGCCGCCCCCACGCAGTTCATGGCCCGCGACCGGAGCGTCATCGAGGAGGCCTACGCCGGCGACGTGGTCGGGATCCACGACCCCGGCAACCTCGAGATCGGCGACACGCTCACCGGAGGATCGGCCTTTGCCTACGAGGGGATCCCGAGCTTCGCGCCGGAGCACTTCCGGCGGCTCGCCCTCGTCGACCCGATGCGGCGCAAGCAGTTCTCCGCAGGCATCGAGCAGCTCGCCCAGGAGGGCACGGTCCAGCTCTACCGCCCCCCGGCGGGCCGGGTGGGGGACCTCGTGCTCGGCGCCCTCGGCCAGCTCCAGTTCGAGGTGGTGAAGTACCGCATGGAGTCGGAGTACGGCGTCGAGGTCCGGGTGGAGCCCGTCCCCTACGTGCTGGCGCGCTGGATCTCCCGGGCGGACGGGAATCCCATCGACCTCGACGAGGTGGCGAGCGCCATCGACGGGCTCGTGGTCCTCGACGTCCGGGGCCGCCCGGTGGCGCTCTTCGACCGGGAATGGGCGCTTCGCATGGCCGAGCGCGACCACCCCGAGCTCGCCTTCGCCGAGACCGCCGTCGGCGTCGTCGTCCGCGCCGCGTGACCGGCTAGGGCGGGTCTCCGCTCTAGGCGGCGCGGCGGCGGCCGGGCAGGATCTCCCGGAGGATCTGGTGCGCGCCGCGGAGCATCTCCGCCGTCGTGTCCCATCCCACGCAGGCGTCCGTCACCGACTGGCCGTAGCGCAGCTTCGAGAGGTCGGCGGGGATGGGCTGGCTCCCGGCCTCGATGAAGCTCTCCACCATGAAGCCCACCACCGACCGGTTGCCCTCCCGGATCTGGTGGACGACGTCGCGCATGACGAGGGGCTGCAACTCCGGCTTCTTCCAGGAGTTGGCGTGGGAACAGTCGACGACGATGTTCTGCGGAAGGCCCGCCTTCGCGAGCGCCTGCTCGGCGAGCGAGATGGACACCGTGTCGAAGTTCGGCCTTCCCCCGCCGCCGCGCAGGACGAGGTGGCCGTACCGGTTCCCGCGCGTCCGCACCACGGCCGACCGCCCCTGGCCGTTGACGCCGAGGAAGCTGTGGGGCCGGGCCGCTGAGACGATGGCGTTCACGGCCGGCTCGATGTCCCCGTCCGTGCCGTTCTTGAACCCGACGGGGGTGGAGAGGCCGGAGGACATCTCCCGGTGGGTCTGGGACTCGGAGGTCCGCGCCCCGATGGCGGTCCAGGCGATGAGGTCGCCGTAGTACTGCGGGGCGATGGGGTCGAGTGCCTCGGTGCCGGCGCCCACCCCGAGCTCGTTCACGTCGAGGAGGAACCGACGGGCCTTCTCCATCCCCTCCTCGATGCGGAACGAGTCGTCCATGTAGGGATCGTTGATGTAGCCCTTCCACCCGAGCGACGTGCGGGGCTTCTCGAAGTAGACGCGCATGACGACGACGAGGGTCTCCGCCACCTCGTCGGCGAGCCCCTTCAGGCGCTGTGCGTAGTCGAGCCCGGCCACCGGGTCGTGGATGGAGCACGGCCCCACCACCGCGAACAGCCGGCGGTCGCGGCCGTCGAGGATCGCCTCCAGCGCCCGCCGGCCCCCGAGAACGGTCTCGGCGGCGCGCTCGCTCAAAGGCACGCGTCCCTTCACTTCGTCGGGCGACGGCATGACGCTCAGCGAGAGGACGTTCAGGTTCTCGGTCTGCTGCATGTCGCGGTCTCCCCTTTTCCTTCCCGCCCGGGACATAACCCGGGAGCGCCGCCGGGAAAAGGGCCGTCGCCCGGCACGCTACCCGTAGAGCCGGCGCGTGGCGCTTCCCATGATGCGGATCGTCGTCCGCCGGGGGAGCAGCCGCGCGAACAGGAAGGCCGCGAACTTGTTCAGGGTGCCGGCGACGACGGACGGGCCCCGGCCCATCGCGGCGAGGGCCTCCTGCACCACCTCCCCCGGGTCCATCGTCGGGACGGCCCGCTTCGGGTTCGAGGCGGCGTAGCCGGGCGTGCGGGTGGCACCGGCCCGGCACGCGAGCACGTCGACGCCCCGCCGCCCGAGCTCGTCCCAGAGCCCCTCGGCGAGCACCAGGTTGAAGGCCTTGGACGCGGCGTACGAGGCCACGAGGGGCCCCCCCTGCGACCCGGCGAGCGACGCCATGAGCAGGATCCCCCCGCGACCGCGCTCCGCCATCCGCCGCCCGAGGAGGTGGGAGAGCACGAGCGGCCCGCGGCAGTTGACGTCGAGGACGCGCAGCTGTTCCTCGAGGGGGCGGTCGACGAACGGGCCGATCGCCGAATGGGCGGCGTTGTAGACGAGCAGGCCCACCTCGGCTCCGTCGGCCAGCGAAGCGACCCGCGCCCCGAGCTCCGGGCTCGCGAGGTCCAGCGCCGCATGGCGCACCTCGACCCCGTGCCGCGCGCGCAGGTCGGCTGCGAGCGCCGCGAGCGCCTCGCCTCGGCGCGCGACGAGGAGGAGGTGGAGCCCCTCGGCGGCGAGCCGCCGGGCGAAGGCCTCGCCGAGCCCGGCCGAGGCGCCTGCGACGAGCGCCCACGGGCCGTACCTCTCGCCGATCCGGCTCACCCGGGGCGCGCCTCCGCCGGCTCGGTGAAGGGGTGCTCCGCGCCCCACATGCGGGCGACGACGATCACGGGGACGATCGCCCAGGGGGCATTGGCGAGGACGACGACGGCCGGGTGCGGGCTCGCGTGGATCCCCCAGATCTCGTCCGAGAGGATGATGACCACGTTCGTGAAGAGCATGGTCGCCCAGATGATGCTCGGGACGCGGATCCACTCGCGCCCCCTCGCGTAGGCGAAGATGGCGACCGCGTAGAAGGGGCCGAAGACGAGGACGTCGAGCCAGACGGTGGCCCGGTACCAGGCCGGACGCGCCCACAGCAGCGGGTCGAAGCCCCGCTCCCACCAGTGGACGAGCGCCAAGAGGCGCTGCGGCGGCCAGGCGAGCGGCGCGAAGTGCGCCGGGTCCGCGATCGCCACCTGCTCGAGGCTCACGACGTAGGTCGTGAAGGTGAGGTTCACGACGAAGAACAGGACGAGCGCCGCGTCGAGAGGGCGGCGCCCGAGTGGGATGACCTCTCGCATGGCCGCCACCCATACCGCAAAGCGCCGCCGGCGGCGACCGGGAGGGCGCGGCCCGATTCAGCCGAGCCGCTCCTCGAGCACGCGCCGCACCAGCCCCGCATCGGCGGCGCCGCCGGTCTCCTTCATGGCGGCGCCGAGCAGGAACCCGAGGAGCTTCCGCTCGCCCGCCCGGTATCGCGCCACCTCGGCGGTCTTGGACGCGAGGACGCGCTCGACCGCCTTTTCCACCGCGCCCCGGTCCTCGACCCGGGCGAGGCCGAGCTCCGCCATCCGGGCCTCGGGGTCGCCACCCCGCTCGACGAGGGCGGCGAGCAGGGCCTTCCCGCCCGCCGCCGTGACGCGCCCCGCGTCGAGGAGCGCGACGAAGCGCCCGAAGCCGGCCCCGGAGAGCGGGAGGGAGTCGACGGCGCGCTCGCCCGCGAGCCCGAGGAGCTCGTTCACGAGCACCCGAGCGGCGGTGCGCGGCGAGGCCCCGGCGCCCACGGCCGCGTCGAAGTAGGCGGCGGTCGCGGCGTCGCCGGCGAGGAGGTCGGCCTGCTCCTGGGGGATCCCCATCCCGTCGACGTAGCGGGCGTGCCTCTCCGCGAGATCGGGGCTCGCCGCGCGCGCCTCGGCCCGGACGTCGCGCCGGGGCTTCCGCGGGGCCGAGGGCTCCGGCGGGGTCCCCCGCCCCTGGCGGGCGGCCCGCCGGGCCGGGGCGGCGACCCGCGACGCCCAGGTGTCCTTCAGGGTGATGGTGCGGTTGAAGACGGGGGAGCCGGGGCGGGAGTCGACCGGGTCCGCGAAGAAGTAGCCCTGCCGGAGGAACTGCCATCGGCTCCCGGGCTCGGCCTGGCCGAGCGCAGGCTCCATCCGGGCCGCGCGAGGCTCGGCGAGCGAGTCGGGGTTCAGCACCGCGAGGAAGTCCTCCTCGGCGTCCGGCTGCTCGACGGTGAACAGGCGGTCGTAGAGGCGCACTGGGGCCGGCAGCGAGCGCCCGGCGTCCACCCAGTGCAGGGTCCCGGCGCCGCGCCTCCGCTCCGGGGACTCGCCGCGGGAGGCGGGGTCGTGCGTGCAGCGCAGGGCCACCACATCGCCGGCCGGTCCGCGCACCACCTCGTCGCAGCGCACGAGGTAGGCGCCGGCGAGGCGCACCTCGCGCCCCGGGGCGAGGCGGCGCCAGTCGCCGGGGGGCTCGAGCGCGAAGTCGTCCCGCTCGACGAGGAGGTGGCGACCGAACGGGACGCGCCGGTGGCCTCGCGCGGGCTCGGAGGGCCACCAGGGGATCTCGAGCTCCTCGACGCGTCCCTCGGGCCAGTCGACGATCTCGACCGGGAGCGGGTCTAGGACCACGAGCGCGCGGGGCGCGCGTGGCTCCAGGTCGGCGCGGATGGCGTACTCCAGCTTGCCGATGTCGACCAGGCTGTTGTTCTTGGCGACGCCGATGAGCTCGGCGAAGTCGCGCAGCGCCTCCGGCGTCACGCCCCGCCGGCGCATGCCGGCGATGGTCGGCATGCGCGGGTCGTCCCACCCCGAGACGCGCCTCTCGTTCACGAGCTGCAGGAGCTTGCGCTTGGACATCACGGTGTAGCCGAGCGCCAGCCGCGCGAACTCGTACTGGTGCGGGCGCGGGTCCCAGGGGCCGAGCTGATCGAGGACCCAGTCGTACAGCTCCCGGTTGGTCTCGAACTCGAGCGTGCAGATGGAGTGGGTCACGCCCTCGAACGCGTCCTCGAGAGGGTGGGCGTAGTCGTACATCGGATAGATGCACCAGCGGTCGCCGGTGCGGTGATGGTGCGCATGCCGGATGCGGTAGAGGAGCGGATCGCGCATCAGGACGTTCGGGTGCGCCATGTCGATGCGGGCGCGCAGGACGCAGGCGCCGTCGGGTAGCTCCCCGGACCGCATGCGGCGGAGGAGCGCCAGGCTCTCGGCGGCGGGGCGGTCTCGAAAGGGGCCGTTCGTGCCAGGCCGGCCGAAGCTGCCCCGCTGCTCGCGGATGGCCTCCTGCGGCTGACTGTCGACGTAGGCCTTCCCCTCGGTGACGAGCCGCTCGGCGCACTCGTACATGCGCTCGAAGTAGTCCGAGGCGTAGAAGAGGTCTCTCCCCCAGTCGGCGCCCAGCCAGCGCACGTCGGCGAGGATCGAGTCCACGTACTCGGTCTCCTCGGTGACCGGGTTCGTGTCGTCGAACCGCATGTGGAAGCGGCCGCCGTAGCGACGGGCGAGGCCGGAGTTCAGGAGGATGGACTTCGCGTGGCCGATGTGGAGGAAGCCGTTCGGCTCGGGCGGGAACCTCGTCACCACGCGCCCCCGGGTCCGGCCGGCGGCCAGGTCCTGGTCGACGATGTCGGTGAGGAAGTTGGAGGAACCCGGGGTGTCGCTCATGCGGCCGTGTTATCGCAGCGGCCTGCCTGAGGCAACTTGGGAGGACCCCGCGGCGGAGGGGCCCTAGCCGCGCCTGCGGGAGCGCGGGGACGCGGTCGGGTAGTGCAGCTCCACGCACAAGGGGCATATCCCGTGCGAGGCGTCGGGGTGGACCCGGGCGACGAGCGAGGGCACGAGGTCCCAGGCGTCCGCGCGCGGGTCCCGCACGCGGCGGCAGCAAGAGCACTGGCGGATGAGCCCGCCGGTGCCCCGGTAGCCCTCCGGGTCCCGATCCACGGGCGGGTAGCTTTCGCCGATCGGCACCTCCCGCAGGAAGGTGTAGACGGCGGAGAGCCCGAGGAGCTCCCCGGACGGCGTGCGCAGCGGCTCGAAGCGCGAGGCCATGAGGCGGGCCTGGCCCTCGCTGTTGCACTCGCCGACGAGGACCACGCCGCCCACCGGAGCGGGCGCGGAGAGCGCCCGGGCCCGGTCGAGCGCCTCCGCGTGCCAGGCCCGCGTCTCCCCGGCGGCGACGTGGTCGAGGAAGGGCGTCCCGACGACCGCCGCGCCGAGCGCACGGGGCGCGCCGCCGTTCGCCGCGGCGAACCGATCCCAGGCCTGGTTCACCCACAGGATGGAGCCTGCCGCATCGAGCAGGCAAGCAGAGCCGGGCTCCGCGTCGAGCGCCTCCGCCACGGCCCCGAGCATGGCGTGAGGCGCGGCCCATCGCTTCTGGCTCATCGACGTCAGTCTCCCCCATTTCCCGTCCGGCGCGCAGGGGGCTCTTCGCCGAGGCCCCGCGGGGCGCTAGGGGGACCCCCCGGCCCGCCCTCGTCGCCGTCGTCCGCCGTGGCCGCCGGCGCGAGGGTGCCGGCCGCTCCATCCGCGAGCGGGCGGCGGTGGCGGGGCCGCCGACGTCCTCCCCGGGCACAGTCGAGCTGGAGCTCCACCTGGCGGTGGAAGGCCTCGATCATGGGGGCGAACCGGGCCGCGTCGCGCTCGAGCGCCCCGAGCGCGAGCGCCACCGCCTCGAGGGTCGAGAGGTGCACCCGTCCCGGCTCGCGGCGCAGCGCCCCGTACCCGCTCGGGCGCCCGGCGTCGACGGAGAGCCGCGGCAGGGACGCGAGCACCGGGTTCTCGCGGAGCATCTTCTCCGCCTGCGTCCAGGTCCCGTCGACGACGAAGAGGACCGGAGGGGGGGAGGAGGCCCTCTCCGCGGCCGGCGCGGACCCCTCGCCGGGGTACAGGAGGGCGGTCCCCGGCCGGCGCGCCTCGGAGAGCGACGTCTCCGGATCGAACCGGACGCCGCGGCGGATCTCCGCGTTCGCGAGCGCGAGGCGGGTGAGCCAGGCGCTGCAGATCGCGAGGCGCGCCTCGCGGGGGTGCTGGAGGATGACCACGCGGGTTCGCGAGTGCGCGGGCGCTAGCGCCTGGCAGACGCAGAAGGGCCCGGGCCTCAAGCATCGCAGGCAGGTGGGGCGCATCGAGGTGCCCGCAGCCTAACGGAGAAGCGCGGCGCGGGCATCCCGGGCGGGGAGGGGTCTCTCGGGTGCCCGGGCCGCGGGGCGCGAGCCCCGGCCGGGCGCGCGAGCGACCCACCCCCAAGCGCCGCGGTCCCCTCGCGACCTCGCCCCACCCAGGGCGGGGCCGCCGGGTCGGGTCGTCGCCATGCCTCCGACCCGCCGGGCGGGAGCGGGAGGGCAAGTCAGTACACGGCGAGGAGCTCGACCTCGAACACAAGGGTCGCGTTGCCCGGGATCTGGGGAGGCGCGCCGGCCGCGCCGTAGCCCAGTTCGGGCGGGAGGGTCAGCTTGCGCTTGCCTCCGACGCGCATCCCGGCGACGCCCCGGTCCCACCCCTCGATCACCTCTCCGGCGCCGAGGCGGAACGAGAAGGTGTCGCCGCCGACCGACGAGTCGAACCGGGTGCCGTCCGTGAGCCAGCCCGTGTAGTGGACCTCGACGGTCTTGCCGCGCACCGCCTCCGGCCCGCCGCCCTTCACGAGATCTTCGATCTTCGGCTTCGCCATGGCGCCGTACGTTAGAGCGGACGCGGCCGTCGGGCAACGGCGGCGGGCGGTGGGCGCCCCGCAAGGAGCAGTTGCAGCCCGGGGGCGATCTGCGTAAACGTGTAGTGGAGAGCATTCCACAGGTGGAAGTCTCGGAGGGAGCATGAGCAACGAGGAGAGGGTTCCGCCGGCGGCCGGCGAGATCATCGAGAAGGTGGCCGAGAAGGCGCAGGAAATCCGCGAAGCCGTCGAGACCGAGGCGAAGACCGTCGCCGCCGAAGCGAAGACCGTCCTCTCCGAGGCGGCCGTGGAGGTGGAGAAGGCACGCAAGGCCGTCGTGAAGAAGGCCGCCGCGGTGGGGAAGAAGGTCCGCGCGCAAGGGAAGAAGCTGCGCACGGGCGCGAAGCGGCTCGCCGCCCGCGCGCGCGCGAAGGGCAAGAGCGTCGCCGCCAAGGCGCGCAAGGCAGGCGCCCAGGCGAAGAAGGCGGCGGCCAAGCGGAAGGCCCGCCCCGCGCGCAAGGTCCAGAGGAAGGGCCAGAAGAAGGCCCGCCGCCGCTAGGCCCTCCGCCTGACAGCCCTCCTCGTCCGGGGCCGCGCCGGTTCCCCGGGGGGGAGTGTGCGCGCCGGCCCCGCCGCCGTCCAGTCGCGCCGCCCTGCCGTCGACATGGTCGGGCAAGGTGTGGTTTCCTTCCAGGTCCGATTTCCCCACCTTGCCCCGGACCGGAGGAGCCATGGCAACCCCTGCCTTCCAATACCAGGACCCCTTCCCGCTCGCGAAGGACGCGACGAAGTACCGCCTCCTCACCCGCGAAGGCGTGTCGTCGGGCGCCTTCGAAGGACAGGAGATCCTGAAGGTCGAGCCGTCGGCCCTCGAGCGGCTCGCCCGGGAGGCGATGCGCGAGATCTCGTTCTTCCTGCGCCCGGAGCACAACGAGCAGGTGGCGAAGATCCTGTCGGATCCCGAGGCCTCGGCGAACGACAAGGGGGTCGCCCTCGCGTTCCTCCGCAATGCCGAGATCGCCGCGGAGGGCGCCCTGCCGATCTGCCAGGACACCGGGACCGCCACCGTCGTCGGCAAGAAGGGGCAGCAGGTCTGGACGGGCGCCAAGGACGAGGAGTGGCTCTCGAGGGGCGTCTACCGCACGTACACCGAGGAGAACCTGCGATACTCGCAGACCGCCGCGCTCAACATGTACGACGAGGTGAACACCGGCACGAACCTGCCGGCGCAGATCGACCTCTACGCCACGGAGGGGAGCGACTACAAGTTCCTCTTCGTCGCCAAGGGCGGCGGCTCGGCGAACAAGACGATGCTCTGGCAGGAGACGAAGGCGCTGCTCACCCCGGAGAAGCTCGAGAAGTTCCTCGTCGACAAGATGAAGTACCTCGGGACGGCGGCCTGCCCGCCCTACCACATCGCCGTGGTCGTGGGCGGCACCTCCGCGGAGCAGACCCTGAAGACGGTCAAGCTCGCCTCCACGAAGTACTACGACGCCCTTCCCACCGAGGGGAACGCCCAGGGGCAGGCCTTCCGCGACGTGGGGCTCGAGAAGCGCCTGCTCGAGGCCGCGAACAAGCTCGGCATCGGGGCGCAGTTCGGCGGCAAGTACTTCGCCCACGACGTCCGCGTGATCCGGCTGCCGCGCCACGGGGCCTCCTGCCCGGTCGGCATGGGCGTCTCCTGTTCGGCGGACCGCAACATCAAGGCGAAGATCAACAAGGAGGGGATCTGGCTCGAGGAGCTCGACCACGCCCCCGGGCGCCTCATCCCCGCCGCGTACAAGTCCGGAAAACACGAGCACGGCGTGAAGATCGACCTCAACCGGCCGATGAGGGAGGTCCTCGCCGAGCTCAGCCGCCACCCGGTCTCGACGCCGCTGCTCCTCACCGGAACGCTCGTCGTCGCCCGCGACATCGCCCACGCCAAGTTCAAGGAGCTCATCGACGCCGGGAAGGGCGTGCCCGACTACCTGAAGAAGCACCCCGTCTACTACGCCGGCCCGGCGAAGACGCCCCCGGGGAAGCCGTCGGGCTCCTTCGGCCCGACCACGGCGGGGCGCATGGACTCCTACGTGGACCTCCTCCAGTCGCACGGCGCCTCGCTCGTGATGATCGCGAAGGGGAACCGGAGCGCCCAGGTGACGGAGGCCTGCAAGAAGTGGGGCGGGTTCTACCTGGGCTCCATCGGCGGCCCGGCCGCGGTGCTCGCCGAGGAGAACATCAAGAAGGTCGAGTGCATCGACTTCGCCGAGCTCGGAATGGAGGCGGTCTGGAGGATCGAGGTCGAGAACTTCCCCGCGTTCATCCTGGTCGACGACAAGGGCAACGACTTCTTCAAGAAGCTCGGGGTCTGAGGCCGGCCCGCGGCGCAGCGCCGCCAGCGCGCCGACGGGGGACGCGCCCCGTGCGCGGCCCCCTGGGTCGTTGTATACTCGGCCCCCTTTTTCCCCGGAATCGCCGAGGCCATGACCGAACCGCGCACCCTGTTCCAGAAGATCTGGGATTCCCACGTCGTCGCCCAGGAGGACGGCGCGCCGGCCGTCCTCTACATCGACCGCCACCTCGTCCACGAGGTGACCTCTCCCCAGGCCTTCACGGGGCTGCGCACCCGGGGCCTCCCGGTGCGGCGGCCGGACCGGACGACGGCCACGGCCGACCACAGCATCCCCACGAGGGGCCCGGTCGTGGACGAGCAGGCGGCGAAGCAGCTCGCCCAGCTCGACGAGAACTGCCGCGAGTTCGGCGTGCCCCTCTACGGGCGGGGCAGCCCCAAGCAGGGGATCGTCCACGTGATGGGCCCGGAGTTGGGGCTCACCCAGCCGGGGATGACCATCGTCTGCGGCGACAGCCACACGGCGACCCACGGCGCCTTCGGCGCGCTCGCCTTCGGCATCGGCACGAGCGAGGTCGAGCACGTGCTCGCGACGCAGTGCCTGCTCCAGAACCGGCCCCGGACGTACGAGGTCCGGGTCGACGGACGCCTCCCCAGGGGAGTCTCCGCGAAGGACGTCATCCTCGCGCTCATCGCCAAGATCGGCGTCGGGGGCGGCACCGGCCACGTGTTCGAGTACACCGGCTCGGCCATCCGCGCGCTCGACATGGAAGAGCGGATGACCGTCTGCAACATGTCGATCGAGGGCGGGGCGCGCGCCGGCATGGTGGCGCCGGACGACGCGACCTTCCAGTACCTCGCCGGACGGGAGTTCGTCCCGAAGGGAGCCGCCTGGGAGCGCGCGCTCTCCCGCTGGAGGGCGCTGCCGTCCGACCCGGGCTCGAGGTTCGACCGGTCGGTCGCGCTCGACGCCCAGGCCCTCGAGCCCATGCTGACCTACGGCACGAACCCCGGGATGGCCATTCCCGTCACCGGGCAGGTCCCGGACCCGGCCCGCGCCGCGGACGCGGCGCAGCGCTCGGCGCTCGAGAAGGCCCTCGCCTACATGGGGCTCAGGCCCGGCGCGCCGCTGCTCGGGCACCCGGTGCAGGTGGTGTTCATCGGCAGCTGCACGAACGGGCGGATCTCCGACCTGCGCGCCGCCGCCAGCATCTTGAAGGGACGCAAGGTCGCCGGGAACGTGCGCGTCCTCGTCGTGCCCGGGTCCCAGGCGGTGAAGCGGCAGGCGGAGAGCGAGGGGATCGACCGCATCGTCGAGGCAGCCGGCGCCGAGTGGCGGAACCCCGGGTGCTCCATGTGCATCGCCATGAACGGCGACCAGCTCGAGCCCGGACAGTACGCCGTGTCCACGAGCAACCGGAACTTCGAGGGGCGGCAGGGGAAGGGGGGGCGGACGCTGCTCGCCTCTCCGCTCACGGCCGCCGCCGCGGCGGTCACGGGCAAGGTGACCGATCCGAGGACGCTCCTCTCCTGACGCCCCCGAGGGATCCCATGGCCAAGTTCACGACCCTCTCCTCGCGCGCCGTGGTGCTCCCGGTGAGCGACGTCGACACCGACCAGATCATCCCGGCGCGCTTCCTCAAGACGACCGACAAGGCGGGTCTCGGGGCGAGCCTCTTCGCAGACTGGCGATACGACGAGACGGGGAGGGCGAAGCCCGACTTCCCGCTCAACCGCCCCGGCGCCGTGGATGCGCAGGTGCTCGTCGCCGGCGACAACTTCGGTTGCGGCAGCTCCCGGGAGCACGCCCCCTGGGCGCTCACCGGGTTCGGCTTCCGCGCCGTCGTCTCCACGTCGTTCGCCGACATCTTTCGCAACAACGCGCTGAAGAATGGCCTCCTGCCGGTGGCCGTGGACGCCGCGGCGCACCGGTCGCTCCTCGAGGCGCTCGAGCGCGCCCCCGAGGCGACGCTCACGATCGACCTCGCCTCCCAGACGCTCGAGCTCCCGGGCGGACGCCGGGTGGGCTTCCCGGTCGACGCCTTCGCGAAGACCTGCCTGCTCGAGGGAGTGGACGAGCTCGGCTACATCCTCCGATTCGCCCCCCGCATCGAGGCGCACGAGAAGCGCGCGGAGGCGCAGTGATCCAGATCTACGACACGACTTTGCGGGACGGGACCCAGCGCGAGGGCATCTCCCTCTCCTGCGACGACAAGATCCGCATCGCCCGGCGGCTCGACGAGCTCGGGGTCTCCTTCATCGAGGGGGGCTGGCCGGGGTCCAACCCGAAGGACGCGGAGTTCTTCGATCGCGCCCGAGACATCCCGTGGCAGACGGCGAAGGTGGCGGCCTTCGGCTCGACCTGCCGGGTCGGGGGCGGGCCCGAGGACGACTCGAACATCAAGGCGCTCCTCGACTCGGGGGCGCCGGTGTGCACGGTGGTGGGCAAGACCTGGACCCTGCACGTGACCGAGGTGCTCCGGACCACCTTCGACGAGAACCTCCGCATCATCGAGAGGAGCCTCGCCTACCTGCGCGAGCGGGGTCGCCGCGTCGTCTACGACGCCGAGCACTTCTTCGACGGCTACCGCGCCGACGCGAAGTACGCCCTCGCGACCCTGCAGGCGGCCATCCGCGGGGGCGCGGAGACGCTCGTGCTCTGCGACACGAACGGCGGCTCGCTCCCGTGGCAGGTGGGGGAGGTGGTCCGTGCGGTCAGGGACGCCGTGCGCCACCCGCTCGGGATCCACGCCCACAACGACAGCGAGACGGCGGTTGCGAACTCGCTCGCGGCGGTGAACGAGGGCGCGATCCAGGTGCAGGGGACCGTGAACGGCTACGGCGAGCGCTGCGGCAACGCCAACCTCTGCTCCGTGATCCCGGCGCTGGAGCTGAAGCTCGGCCTCGCGGCGCTGCCCGAGGGGCGGCTCCGGACGCTCGCCGAGGCTTCGCGCTTCGTGTCCGAGGTCGCGAACATCGCTCCCGACGAGCACCTGCCGTACGTGGGGAAGTCGGCCTTCGCCCACAAGGGGGGCATCCACGTCGCCGCCATGCGGCGGAACGCCACCTCCTACCAGCACGTCGACCCGGACCTCGTCGGCAACCGGATGCGGGTGGTGGTGAGCGAGCTCTCCGGACGCGGCAACCTGCTCAGCAAGGCCGAGGAGCTCGGGCTCGGGAGCGCCACCGACGTGGCCGGCGTGCTGAACGAGATCAAGGACCTCGAGGCCAAGGGGTTCAGCTTCGAGGCCGCCGAGGCCTCGGTGGCGCTCATGATGAAGCGCCAGGAGCCCGGCTATCGCGCTCCCTTCGAGCTCGTGGACTTCCTCGTGAACGTGGAGCACCGCACCGGGCGCGGCATCTTCGCGGAGGCGATGGTCAAGGTCCGCGTCGACGGCGAGGTGCTCCACACGGCCGCGGAGGGCGACGGGCCGGTGGACGCGCTCGACGCCGCGCTCCGCAAGGCGCTCACCCCGCGCTACCCCCAGGTCGCCGACCTCCACCTCAAGGACTACAAGGTCCGCATCCTGGACAGCGAGAGGGGAACGGGCGCCATCACCCGGGTCCTCATCGACACGCAGAAGGGCGAGCGTCGCTGGAGCACGGTGGGCGCGAGCACGAACATCATCGAGGCGAGCTGGCGCGCGCTCAGCGACGCGGTCGAGTACGGCCTCGCGCTCGCCGACGCGTAGGCCGGCGCCCCTCCCGGAGGAGACATGAGAGCGAGCATCGTCGTGCTGCCGGGCGACGGTATCGGGCCCGAGGTCACCGCGGAGGCCGTCCGCCTCCTTGAGGCGGTCGGGCGCCTGCGCGGCCACGAGTTCCGCTTCGACGAGCGCGAGATGGGGGGCTGCTCCATCGACCGCCATGGCACCGCGCTCACCGAGGAGGTGCTGCGGGCCTGCCAGTCGTCGGACGCCGTCCTCCTCGGGGCGGTGGGCGGGCCGAAGTGGGACGACCCCGCGGCCAAGGTCCGGCCGGAGCAGGGGCTGCTCGGGCTGCGCAAGGGGCTCGGGGTGTTCGCCAACCTGCGCCCGGTCCGCGTCCACCCGAGCCTCGTGGACGCCTCGCCGCTCAAGCCCGACCGGCTGAAGGGCGTGGACATCCTCGTCATCCGGGAGCTCACGGGGGGTCTCTACTTCGGCCAGCCGAAGGGGAGGGACCGCCAGGGCGGGCACGAGCGCGCGGTCGACACGCTCGAGTACCACGACTACGAGGTGAAGCGCGTGGTGGACCTCGCCTTCCGGCTCGCCGGGGAGCGCCGCCGCAAGGTGACCTCGGTCGACAAGGCGAACGTGCTCGAGTCGTCCCGCCTCTGGCGGCAGGTGGCGACCGCGGCGGGCCAGCAGAACCCCGGGGTGGCCCTCGAGCACATGCTCGTCGACACGGCCGCCATGCGGCTCGTGCAGGCCCCGGCGAGCTTCGACGTGCTCGTCACCGAGAACATGTTCGGGGACATCCTGACCGACGAGGCGGCGGTGCTCGCCGGCTCCATGGGGATGCTGCCGTCGGCCTCGCTGGGGGACGGCGGCCCCGGGCTCTACGAGCCCATCCACGGCTCGGCGCCGGACATCGCCGGCCGCGGCATCGCCAACCCCCTCGGGACGATCCTCTCGGCCGCCATGATGCTCCGCCACTCGCTCCAGCTCCCCGCCGAGGCGGCGCTCGTCGAGGCGGCGGTGGATGCGGCCATCGCCGCGGGCTGCCGCACGGCCGACCTCGGCGGGACGCTCTCCACGCGCGCCATGGCGGACGACGTGATCCGCCGGGTCGAGGCGGCGGCGACGCGCTAGGCGACGCCCGCCTCCGGGGAGGCGCCGCGGCTACTCCTCGGGCGTGGGCTGGGGTCCGGGGACGATCCCGGCGATGTCCGGGTCCTCCCCCGGGGCGTGCGTCTGCTCGCCGCGGAGTTCCTTGTCCCGCTTTCGCTGCTCCCGCTTCTCGTCCTTGCGGCGCTGCTTCTCGCGGCGGGCCGCCTCCTTTTGCCGCTTCGTCGACCCAGGGTTGAAGGGCATCGCGAGCCTCCGTGGACTTCGAGAAAGGCAAAGGCCCGGCCGGGGGCCGGGCCTCTGCGTGCTTCGCCCGAGGGCGAGGCCTAGAGCGGCCGCACGTTGGCGGCCTGGAGACCCTTCGGCCCCTTCTTCACCTCGAACTCGACCCGCTGACCCTCCTTGAGGGTGCGGAAGCCCTCCACCTGGATCGCGGTGTGGTGGCAGAAGACGTCCTCGCCACCGCCGTCCTGGGTGATGAAACCAAAGCCCTTCGCATCGTTGAACCACTTCACAACACCACTGGCCATCTGAGCGCTCTCTCTTCGTATTCGAGCGGGATACATTCCCGCTTGGACCCGTGCCATGACGATGGCGGGGACGAAGAAATATCTAACCGGACTTCGCCGACTTGTCGAGGGGGTGTCGCGGCGGCACGGCGTCCCACCCTCACCCGCCCAGGTCGAAGCGGTCGAAACGCATCGTGAAGAGCGCCCGTCCCTGGGTGGCGGACCGCAGCTCCGTGGCGTACCCGAACATCCGCTTCAGGGGGGCCTCTGCGGCGACGACCTTCACCGCCTCCCCGCGGCTGGCCACGTCGAGGACCGAGCCCTGGCGGCGGTCGAGGCTCCCCAGGACCTCCCCCAGGCTCTCCCCGGGGACGATGACCTCGATGCGCATGATCGGCTGCAGCAGGACCGGCTTCGCCCTCGAGGCCGCCTCCCGGACGGCGTCGGCGACCGCCACCTTGTAGGCGAAGGGCTTGGAGGAGCCCTCCCGCCAGGTGGCGCCGGCGAGCGACACCTCGAGGTCCTGGAGCGGGTAGCCCTCGAGGGCGCCCGCCTCCGCCGCCTCGCGCGCCCCCTCCTCGACCATGTGCAGTGTCTCGCCGCGCAGGAAGGGCAGGGCCTGGGCCTCCGGGGAGACCCGGAAGCGGTATCCCGCGCCGCGAGAGAGAGGCCTCACCCGGACGCGGGCCTCGCCGAAGATCTCCACGTCGTCGGTCTGGCGCGAGAAGGTGGCCGCTCCCTCCGCCTCGGCGGTGATCGTTTCCCGCAGGAGCACCTGGGGCTGGCCGGTGCGCACCTCGAGCCGGAACTCGCGGCGAAGGCGCTCGGTCACGATCTCGAGGTGCAGCTCCCCCATGCCGGAGATGAGGAGCTGGCCCGTGTCCGGGTCCTCCCCGTAGCGGAAGCTCGGGTCCTCGTCGGCGATCCGGGACAGGGCCTCGAGCAGCAGCTCCCGGTCCGAAAGGCTCTGGGCCTCGACCGCGGCCGAGATGACGGGCTCGTAGCCCGAGATGTTCTCGAGCAGGACCCGCTCTCCGGGCGCGGCCAGGGTGTCGCCGGTGCGGGTCTCCTTGAGCCCCATGACGGCGAAGATCTGGCCCGCCCCGAGCGACGGCACCCGCTTCTTCTGCGAGGCGTGCATGAGCAGGATCCGGGAGACGCGCTCCGACTTCCCCTGCGTGGCGTTCCAGACCTCGTCCCCCTCGGCGATGCGCCCCGCGTAGACGCGCACGAAGACGAAGCGGCGCATCTCGTCGAGGAGCGAGACCTTGAAGGCCAGCGCGAGCAGCGGAGCCTCGTCCGACACCTCGCGCGCGCCGCCGGGGACGGGCACGTCGAGCGGCGACGGCAGCCAGTCGCACACCGCCTCGAGGACCTGGGGGATGCCCTTGTTGCGGAGTGCCGACCCGCACAGCAGCGGCACGAAGCGCCCCGAGACCGTCGCCCGGCGGATGGCCGCGCCCAGCTCCGCGGGGCCGAGGTCGCCGTCGGAGAGCACGGCCTCGGCGGCCGCGTCGTCCACGTCGGCGAGGGTCTCGAGGAGGGAGCGCCGATCCCGCTCGCCCTCCGGCGAGAGGCCCTCCTCCACGTCGAAGGCGCGAGGGTCTTCGGGGTCCGAGAAGCGGATCCGGCGCCTCGAGACGAGCTCCTCGAATCCCGTGAAGCTGGCGGCAGCGCCGAGCGGGCGGTGCACCGCCGCGATGGCGTGGTCCGGGAAGTGGGTTCGCATGGAGGCGAGCGTCATCTCGAAGTCGGCGCCCACCCGGTCCATCTTGTTCGCGAAGGCGATGCGCGGGACCCGGTAGCGGTCGGCCTGGCGCCACACCGTCTCGCTCTGGGGCTCGACGCCGTTGACCGCGTCGAACACGGCCACGGCGCCGTCGAGGACCCTGAGGCTCCGCTCCACCTCGACGGTGAAATCGACGTGCCCCGGGGTGTCGATGAGGTGGACCTCGTGCCCGTTCCAGTCGAAGGTCGTGACCGCCGACGTGATGGTGATGCCGCGCTCGCGCTCCAGGTCCATCCAGTCCATGACCGCGAGCCCGTCGTGGACCTCGCCCATCTTGTGCGTGCGCCCGGCGGCGAAGAGCATGCGCTCGGTGAGCGTCGTCTTCCCGGCGTCGATGTGCGCCATGATCCCGATGTTGCGGATGGCGCGTATCCGCCTCCTCGAGGCGGGCTCCCTTCTGGCGTGTTCCTCGCTCACGGCGCGGGCAGTATACCCGCGACCCTTCCGGGGCGGCGCTCGGCGCCGCCCGCTCGATACCCTTTCAGGGACGGGCGCGCGCGCGAAACGGTGACAGAATCACCCGGCCGCGGGCGTCCGGGACGGGCGCTCCACCGAGAGGGGACGAGGGGGAACGCATGCCAGAGACGGCCGCGCCGGGGTCCGCACACCGATGGAAGTTCCTGCGGTTGGGGGGCCTCGACCAGGTCCAGCTCGACACGGCCGACGACCTCCGGAACCTGGCCTCGCTCGACCAGAAGCTCTGGGTCGCGCTCGGCTGCCCCACGAAGGGGCTGGAGATCGACGCCCGCACGCTCGAGTTGCTCGACACCGACAAGGACGGCCGCGTGCGCGCGCCGGACGTGATCGCCGCGGTCCAGTTCTGCGAGCGCCGGCTCAAGGACCTCGGCGACCTGCTTGCCGAGAAGGAGGCGCTGCCGCTGTCCGCCATCGAGGAGCGGACACCCGAGGGGAAGGCGCTCCGCGGCGCCGCACGCCGGATCCTCGAGAGCCTGGGGAAGGGTGCGGCGACCGAGGTGACGGCCGCCGACGTGGCCGACACGAGCAAGGTCTTCGCGAACACCCTCTTCAACGGCGACGGGGTGGTGACCGCGGACTCGGCCGGCGGTGGCGAGGTGAAGCAGGTGATCCTCGACGCGATGGCGACGGTCGGCTCGGTGCCCGACCGCAGCGGCCAGCCGGGCATCGACAAGGCGGGGCTCGATGCCTTCTTCGCGGAGCTCGAGGCGTTCGAGGCCTGGTGGGTGCTCGGCCGGGGCGCCGAGGTGCAGGTCCTGGGTGCGGGCACGCCCGCCGCCGCGGACGCCGTGCGGGCAATCCGAACCAAGGTGGACGACTACTTCACGCGGGCCGGGCTCGCGGCGCTGGACGCGCGCACGAACCCGTGGGTGGGGCGGACCGAGGCCGAGATCGCCGCGCTCGCGCGGGGCGAGCTCTCGCCCGCGAGCCCGGAGGTGGTGGCGCTGCCCATCGCCCGCATCGCCCCGGGCGAGCCCCTCCCGCTCGCGACCGACCTCAACCCGGCCTGGCAGGGTGCCCTCGCGGTGCTGCGGCGCGACGCGGTGGTCCCCGTGTTCGGGCCGGACAAGTCGTCCCTCGCCGCGGGCGAGTGGGAGGCGCTGAAGGCCCGCCTGGCGCCCTACGAGGCCTGGGTGGCCTCGAAGAAGGGGCTCCGGGTGGAGAAGCTCGGGGCCACGCGGGTGTCCGCCATCCTCCGGAGCGGCGGGAAGGCTGCCGTCGAGGCGCTCATCGAGGAGGACAAGGCGCGCGAGGCTGAGGCCACGGCGGTCGCGGACGTGGTGCGGATCGTCCACTACCGGCGCGACCTGTACCGGCTTCTGCGCAACTTCGTGTCCTTCGTCGACTTCTACCATCCCCAGCGGCCGGCCGTGTTCCAGGCGGGGACCCTCTACCTCGACGCGCGGGCCTGCCACCTGTGCGTGCGCGTCGACGACCCGGGCGCGCACGCGGCGCTGGCGGCGGGAAGCCGCATGTACATCGCCTACTGCGAATGCCGGCGCCCCGGCGGGGAGAGCATGAAGATCGCGGCCTGCTTCACCCAGGGGGACTCGGACTACCTCGCCGCCGGGCGCAACGGCATCTTCTACGACCGAAGTGGCCGCGACTGGGACGCGACCATCGTCCGTGTGCTCGACAACCCCATCAGCATCCGCCAGGCCGTCTTCGCCCCCTACAAGAAGTTCGTGAAGATGATCGAGGAGCAGGTGGCGAAGTTCGCCGCCGCGAAGGACAAGGAGGGGCAGGCGCGGCTCGGCGCCGTGGCCGAGCGCGCCACCGGTGCGGCCACGACCGGAGCGCCGCCGAAGCCCGAGGCGGTCGACGTCGGGAAGATGGTGGGCATCATCGCCGCCCTGGGCGTCGGCGTCGGCGCCCTGGGGACCTTCTTCGGCGCCTTCGTCTCGGGGTTCATCGGCCTGCAGCCCTGGTGGGCGAAAGGGGTGGCGATCCTCGGCGCCATGGCGGCGATCTCCGGCCCGGCGGTCGTGATCGCGTGGCTGAAGCTCCGCCAGCGGACGCTCGGCCCGCTCCTCGACGCGAACGGGTGGGCGGTGAACGGCCGGGTGCTCGTGAACATGGCGCTCGGGATGGTGCTCACCGACCGCGCCTCGCTCCCGGCGGGGGCGAGCCGGTCGCTCTCCGATCCCTACGCCGACCGAGCCGCCCGGCGGCGCCGCGTCGTCTTCTGGCTCGTGGTCATCGCCGCGGCGGTGGCGCTCGCGGTGGCGCGCCACCTCGGCAAGTGGCCGTTCGCGCCGCGGTAGCTAGCTAAACAGGATCCCCCGGAACGGGATCCAAAGAGTTGACCCGTGATCGAGCGAGGATCACAGTGCAGCGATCTCTCCTGTTCAGGGGGTGATCGTGGCTCGCTCGAAGAATGGTCAGGCGGTTCGCCGGGAGCGCAGAACGCCGGAGCAGATCGTTGCACTCCGGGCGCTCTTGCAGGAGGCCGAGTCGGCCAAGGACCTGGGTACCTGGCGGCGGGCGAAGTCGGTTCTGGGCTACCTCGATGGGCAGCGGGTCATCGCCCTCAGCGAAGCCTTGGGCGTGACGCGAGGCTCCATCAATCGCTGGTTGCAGTGGTACCAGGCCATGGGGGCCGAGGGGCTCCGGAATGCCGAACGTCCTGGACCCGCGCCGCGCTTGAGCGAGGCCCAGAAGGCGGACCTCGCGATCCTCATCGAGGCGGGACCGCAGGCCGCTGGCTTCACGAGCGGGGTGTGGACCGGCCCGATGATCGGCGATCTGATCCGCCGTCGTTACGGAGTGCGCTACCACAACCATCACATTCCTCGCCTGCTTGGCTGGATGGGGTTCTCCGTGCAGCGGCCGCGCAGGCGCCTGGCTCGAGCCGATGCCGAGGCGCAGGCCTTCTGGCTGCGCAAGCGACTCCCCGCGATCAAAAAAAAGCGCGCGCCTGCCGCGGCATCGTGATGTTCGAGGACGAGGCCAGTTTCTGGCTCGACGGTACGCTCCACCAGACCTGGGCCCGCATCGGTATTCAGCCTCGCGTGGACACCTATGGCCAGCGCATGACCGCCCACGTCTTCGGAGCGGTCACACTTGACGAGGCCGACTTCACCTACCGCTTCGCCGACGTATTCAACGGCGCGACCTTCCACGGCTTCCTCAAGCAGCTCGTTGCGAAGTACGCCCCGCGGAAGATCTTCCTCATCATCGACAACGGTCCTTGCCACAAGCTCGACGACGCTGGGAGGGCATGGCTCTTCCAGAACTCCGCCCGGATCGAGTTGCACCGTTTGCCTGCCTACTCGCCCGAGTTCAACCCTACTGAGGGCGTCTGGAAAGCCACCCGGAAAAGGACCACCCACAACCGCTTCTTCCCAACGGTGGATGAGCGCGACAGTGCCCTCGTGCAAACCTTCCGCAGCTTCCAGCGGCGTCCTGGTCTCATCGCAGCGCATGTCGCGAGGTTTCAATGATCGTTAACCCGAGTGAAGGTGTTTAGTTCTTCGGATAGACGCGCTCGAAGAGCGAATCGCCGTTCTCCGGGTCCTCGCCCTCGAGGTCCGCCCAGGCCACCGTGGGGATGACGCCCCCCGCGCCCGTCTGCACGAAGATCCGCTTCAGGACGCCGGGCCGTCCGGCGATCCGCACCAGGGCTGCCGGGCAGCCGTTGCGCAAGGTCAGGTGGACCGGCCGGTCCTTCTTCGCCTTGAGGATGACCTGGAAGCCGTCACCTTCGGGCGCCGGGTCGACGCTGAATCCGTAGGCGAGCAGGTTCTCGAGGAAGTTGAGCCCCTCCCGGTGGCCGTCCTCGGCGAGCATGTGCCACTCGGCGGAGAGCGGATCGGCCTTGTCGAGGCCCCCCCCGCGCGCGAGGCGGGCCGCGTACACCACCTGGTTGGCGTTCGTGCTGCGGGCGATCCGGAAGAGCTCCGGCGGGCAGGGCGGAGGCGCGGCGCGGGTCGCCGGGGCGAGCGCCGCCTCCGGGCGGGCCGCGGCCGTGGAGGTCGTGTCGGCCGGAGCGGTGGCGAGGGCTGCGGCGAGTAGAAGTGCGGTGCGCATCCGTTCGCTCCTCTGGGGGGTCGATCGTCAAGGCCCTCGGAGGCGAGGCAGGCGGACGGAGCCGACTCCCTCCCGGGGGCGCGGCGCGACGAGCCGGGCTCCCTCCTCGGCCGGGCGATCGACGAGGTCGTCGGCGAGCCGCATCGCCGCGCGAATCTAGCAGATCGGGCTCAGGGGCGTCCCGCGGCCGGAGGCGCGAGCGCGGGGCGTGGCCACTTCCAGTCCCGGACGGAAGGGAGGTCCTCGCCGTGGCGCCCGATGTACTCCTTGTGCTCCAGGAGCCGGTCGCGGATCTCCTGTCGGGCGTATGCCGCGAGGTGTGCGAGCCTGGGCACCCGGTCGACGACGTCCCCCGCCAGGTGGAAGCGGTCGAGGTCGTTGCGGACGACCATGTCGAAGGGGGTGGTCGTCGTCCCCTCCTCCTTGTACCCGCGGACGTGCAGGTTCGCGTGGTTGGTGCGGCGGTAGGTGAGGCGGTGGATGAGCCACGGGTAGCCGTGGTATGCGAAGATGATCGGGCGGTCCCTCGTGAACAGGTCGTCGAACTCCCGGTCGGGAAGGCCGTGGGGATGCTCCTCGTGCGGCTGGAGGGCCATGAGGTCCACCACGTTGACGACGCGGATCTTGAGGTCGGGCACCTGCCGGAGCAGGAGGTCGACGGCGGCGAGGGTCTCGAGCGTGGGGACGTCCCCGGCGCAGGCCATGACGACGTCCGGCGTGCTCCCGCGGTCGGTCGAGGCCCACTCCCAGATCCCGATCCCGGCCGTGCAGTGCCTCTCGGCCGCCTCCATGTCGAGGTACTGGAGCGCCGGCTGCTTCCCCGCCACGATCACGTTCACGTAGTTGCGGCTTCGCAGGCAGTGGTCGGCGACGGAGAGGAGCGTGTTCGCGTCCGGCGGCAGGTAGACGCGGACGACGTCGGCCTTCTTGTTCACGACGTGGTCGATGAAGCCCGGGTCCTGGTGCGAGAATCCGTTGTGGTCCTGGCGCCACACGTGCGAGCTGAGCAGGATGTTGAGCGACGAGATGGGCACGCGCCAAGGGATCCCGCTCTTTGTGGTGTGCAGCCACTTCGCGTGCTGGTTGAACATCGAGTCGATGACGTGCGCGAAGGCCTCGTAGGTGGACAGGAAGCCGTGGCGGCCGGTGAGCAGGTAGCCCTCCAGCCACCCGAGGCAGGTGTGCTCGCTCAGGATCTCCATGACGCGACCGTCCGGCGCGAGGTGGCCGCCGTCCCGGTCCGACGGGATCGTGTCTGCGAGCCAGGTGCGGTCGGTTGCCTCGAAGACCGCGTCCAGCCGGTTGGAGGCCGTCTCGTCCGGGCCCATCAGCCGGAACCGGTCCCGGTTGAGGCGCACCACGTCGCGCAGGAAGGCGCCCAGGGCGCGGGTGGCCTCCGCCTCCACGGCGCCCGGGCTCGGCACGGCCACCGCGTAGGTGCGGAAGTCGGGCATGCGCAGGTCGCGCCGCAGCACGCCGCCGTTCGCGTGGGGGCTCGCGCCCATGCGTCGCCTCCCGCGGGGGGCGAGATCGGCGATCTCCGGCCGGACGCGCCCCGCCTCGTCGAAGAGCTCGGCCGGCCGGTAGCTTCGCATCCAGCGCTCGAGGAGGCGGAGGTGCGACGGGTCGCCGGCGAGGTTCGAGAACGGCACCTGGTGCGAGCGCCAGGAGCCCTCGGTCTTCTTCCCGTCGACCTCCTTGGGCCCGGTCCAGCCCTTCGGAGTCCGCAAGACGATCATCGGCCAGCGCGGGCGGGTCGCCTTTCCCTTCCGCCGGGCGGCGGCCTGAACGGCGCGGATCTCCGCGACGACGCGGTCGAGGGCCGCTGCCAGGGCCTGGTGGACGGCCGCCGGCTCCGACCCCTCGACGAAGGTGGGTCGGTACCCGTAGCCTTCGAGGAGGCTCGCGAGCTCGTCCTTCCCGACGCGCGCGAGGACGGCCGGGTTCGCGATCTTGTAGCCGTTGAGGTGGAGGATCGGCAGGACCGCCCCGTCGGCGACGGGGTTCAGGAACTTGTTGGAGTGCCAGGCGGCGGCGAGGGGCCCGGTCTCCGCCTCGCCGTCCCCCACGATGCAGGCGACCACGAGGTCCGGGTTGTCGAAGGCCGCCCCGAAGGCGTGGGAGAGCGAGTAGCCGAGCTCGCCGCCCTCGTGGATCGAGCCGGGGGTCTCGGGTGCCGCGTGGCTCGGAATGCCCCCCGGGAAGGAGAACTGCCGGAACAGGCGGCGCATCCCGTCCGCGTCCTGGCTCACGTCGGGGTAGTACTCGGTATAGGTTCCCTCCAGGTACGTGTTCGCGACCATCGCCGGCCCGCCGTGGCCCGGCCCGCACACGAAGATCATGTCCACGCCGCGGCGGCGGATGACCCGGTTCAGGTGGGCGTAGAGGAGGTTCAGGCCGGGGGTCGTGCCCCAGTGGCCGAGGAGCCGGGGCTTCACGTGCTCGATGCGCAGCGGCTCGGCGAGCAGCGGGTTGTCGAGCAGGTAGATCTGGCCCACGGACAGGTAGTTCGCGGCGCGCCAGTACGCGTCGATGAGCCGGAGCTCCTCGGGGGACAGGGGACCTTGGTCCTGGGGGCGCCGCGTCCGGGCGGGCCTCCGCGTTCGATTCTCTCTCATGGCGTCCCTCCCGGAGCCGGCTCCGCGACGCACGCGAGCGCCTGGCGGGCGATCTCCATCTCCTCGTCGGTGGGCACGACGAGCACCGCGATCCGGCTCGAGTCGGCGTGGACTGCGCGGATCCCGGGGCCGGCGGCGCGGTTTCGTTCCTCGTCGAGGGCGAGGCCAATGCCCTCCAGGCCCCGGCAGCAGCCCGCCCGGATCTCCGGGCTGTTCTCGCCGACGCCCGCCGTGAAGACGAGCGCATCCAGGCGTCCCAGCGCCGCCAGGTACGCGCCCACGTACTTCTTCACACGGTAGCAGTACACGTCGACGGCGAGGCGCGCGTCGGCGTCTCCCGCCTCGGCGCGGCGCAGGACCTCCCGCATGTCGCCCACTCCGGCGAGGCCGAGGAGGCCGGAGCGGTCGTTCAGGACCTCCTCCCACTCGGGGAGGGGCCGCCCCGTGGCGCGGGCCATGTGGAAGACCACCGACGGGTCGACGTCGCCGGAGCGCGTGCCCATGACGAGCCCCTCGAGCGGCGTCAGGCCCATCGACGTGTCGAGGCTCTCGCCGCCCCGGATGGCGGCGGCGCTCGCGCCGTTTCCGAGGTGCAGCGTCACGAGGTCGAGCGAGGCGATCGGTCGACCGAGCCACTCGGCGGCGCGGCGAGAGACGACCGCGTGCGAGGTGCCGTGGAAGCCGTAGCGCCTCACGCCGAAGCGGGCGTAGAGCTCCCGCGGGAGCGCGTAGCGGTACGCGCGAGGGGGCATCGTCTGGTGGAAGGCCGTGTCGAATACGGCCACCTGGGGGACGCCGGGGCAGGCCTCGCGCGCGACCTCGATGCCGAGCAGGTTCGCGGGGTTGTGCAGCGGTGCGAGGTGCGCGTGCGCTCGGATCGCCTCCATCACCGCCGCATCGATGCGGACCGCGCCGCGAAAAGCCTCCCCGCCGTGGACCACGCGGTGGCCGATGGCGGCGAGAGCGGAGGCGTCCGGCAGGGGGCCGAGCCGGAGGACCCGCATGACCTCGGCGAGGCCGGCCCGGTGGTCGGCCGCGTCGCCGGGGTGGCTCTCCTCGACCATGCGGCCGTCGTCCGCGAGCCGTCGGTGCGTATGGCGCCCGCCCGCGACCCCGATGCCCTCGAGGCGGCCCGAGGCGAGCGCCCTCCAGCCGACGGCGTCGAAGAGCTCGTAGCGGATAGAGGAGCTGCCGGAGTTGAGGACGAGGACCTTCACGTGGGGGTGGCCGGCTAGTCTGTCACGTCCTGGTGCGCCGCTGGCGGCGCACGGGGAGGCGACCCCGTCGGGGCTTGCCCGGCGCGCCCCCCGGCGCCTGCGGCGGGCGCCAGACGGGCTCCGCTCCAGCGGGGCGGTCCCCGGCCGAACGCCTCGGCAGCTGCTGCGTCATGCAGTGGATCGTCCCGAGGCCCCACACCAGGTCGAGCGCGTGGATCCCCAAGACCGCCCGCCCCGGAAAGAGCTCGCCCAGGATGCCCAGGGCGGTGCGGTCCGCCGGGTCGTTGAAGGTCGGGACCAGGACCGCGGCGTTCGAGACGTAGAAGTTTGCGTAGCTCGCGGGCAGCCGCCGCCCCTCGAAGGCCACGGGCCGGGGCATGGGGAGGTCGACGACCTCGGGGCGCGAGCCATCCTCGAGCCGGGCGGAGGCGAGGCGCTCCCGGTTCTCGGAGAGGGGGGCGTGGTTGGGATCGCTGGGGTCGTCCTCGCGGGCGAGCACGATCGTGCGCGGCCCGACGAACCGTGCCACGTCGTCCACGTGTCCGTGGGTGTCGTCGCCCGCGACGCCGCGCCCGAGCCAGATGGCGCACGGGGCGCCGAGGACGTCGCGGAAGACCGCCTCGTAGTCGACCCGGCCGAACCCCGGATTCCGCACCTGGACTCGTGGGTCGAGGAGGCACTCCTCGGTCGCCAGGATCGTGCCCTTCCCGTTCACGTCGATGGCGCCGCCTTCGAGGACGACCTTCCGCCCGCCCCGGACCACGGGGAGGAGCGGGACGCCGATCGCCCGGGAGGCGCGCCCGGCGACGCGGGCGTCCCGGCCGTGGTCGCGGTACTTCGCCCAGGCGTTGAAGGCGAATCCCGCGGCGGCGCGCCTTCGCCCGTCCCGGTGCCGCAGCACGATCGGGCCTGCGTCGCGGGTCCAGAAGCGGTCGGTGGGGATCCGGTGGAGCCGCACCCGGGAGAGGTCGACTCCCTGTCGGCCGAGGTGTCCGAGGGCGCGCCGCTCCTCGCCGCCGTCCCGCACGAGCACGCGAACGTCCTCGCCGGCCGCGATCTTCTTGGCCACGTCGGCGGCCACCCAGGGGATGGCGCCCATGCGCCCCGGCCAGTCGCCCCGGTGGTGGGGCCAGGCGAGCCAGGTGGCCTCGTGCGGCTCCCACTCGGCCGGCATGGCGAACCCGCGCGCCGCGGGTGTGCGAGAGCCCGTCACGCGAGACTCAGTCGAGGAAGCGGCGATCGAGCCCCTGGTAGGCGTCGATGCGCCGGTCCCGGAGGAACGGCCAGTTCCGGCGGACGTCCTCGATGCGCGAGAGGTCCACCTCTCCGACGAGGATCTGCTCGCCGGTCGCGGATGCCTCGGCGACCACGACGCCGAAGGGGTCCGAGAGGAAGCTCGAGCCCCAGAACTCGAGGCCCCCCTGGCCGGGAGGGCCGGGCTCGAACCCCACGCGGTTCACCGCGGCCACGTACACGCCGTTCGCGATGGCGTGGGCCCGCTGGATGGTCCTCCAGGCGTCGCGCTGCGCCTCCCCGTGCTGGGTCTTCTCGGCCGGGTGCCAGCCGATGGCCGTCGGGTAGAAGAGGGCTGCCGCGCCCCGCAGCGCCGTGAGCCGCGCTGCCTCGGGATACCATTGGTCCCAGCAGATGAGCGCCCCGACCCGGCCCGGCTCCAGGTCGAACGCCCTGAAGCCGACGTCTCCGGGCGTGAAGTAGTACTTCTCGTAGAAGGCCGGGTCGTCGGGGATGTGCATCTTGCGGTAGATCCCGGCGAGGGAGCCGTCCGCGTCGATGACGACCACGCTGTTGTGGTAGAGGCCCGCGGCCCGGCGCTCGAAGACCGGGACAATCACCGCGACGCGACGGCGGCGCGCGACCTCCGCGAAGCGCTCCGAGCTCGGGCCGGGGACGCTCTCGCCGAGGTCGAACAGCGAAGCGTCCTCGCGCTGGCAGAAGTACGGGGTCCGGTAGAGCTCCGGCAGGCAGACGACCTCGGCGCCGAGGCGGGCCGCCTCCTCGACCCGGCCGGCCGCGCGCTCCAGGTTCGCGTCCGGGTCCGTCGACATGGCCATCTGCACGAGGCCGACCTGGAAGTTCCGGTTCGCCATGTCTTGCCTCGCCGACGGGGACGGGATTGTGCCAGAAGGCCCGGCCGGGGAGAAGGACGGCGCGCTCAGGCGGCCGGGGCACCGCCCCCGCCGCCGCGAGCCGCCGGTGGCCGTCGCGCCGCGGGGGCCTCCAGGATGCCGATGGCCACCGTGACCTCCCGGAGGAAACACCCGAGCGCGACGGTGAGCGCGGCCATGGCGGACACGAAGAGCGCGGCCACGACGCGGGAGAAGTTCGCCTGCAGGATGAAGCCCAAGAACGCGAGGCCGATGACGAGGGACACGAAGAGCGCCGCCCCGGTCCCCAGGGTGATGGCCCACCGGACGAGCGTCGCGCGGTGCTCGAGGACCAGGATCTCCTCGGCCGCCTCGCCCGCGCTGGCGGGCGCCGAGGGGGCGCGCAGGGTCCGGTAGCGGTCGACGATGCGCGCCAGGCGGTTCGCGAACACGTTCAGCAGGGATCCCACCGCGGTGAGCAGGAAGGCCGGGGCCAGGGCGAGCTGGATGACGCGGGTGATGTCGTGGATGTGGGTCTCGTCCATGCTCTTCTAGTCTCCGCGCTCGAAGACGAGCGGCAAGGTGATGCGGGAGCCGCGGGCGCGCCGCGAGAAGCGCCAGCTCGTCAACGCCGCGCGCACCCTGGCGACGAAGCGGCGGCGCTCGGCCTCCGCTCCCGAGGGCGCCCGCGTCGTGTCCGAGAGGACGCGGGTCCCCCGGACCGCGCCCGAGGGCGACACCGCGAGGCCGATGGAGAGGAGCCCGGCGAGCGGCAGGCCGCCGAGCAGGGCGGCCATGCCGGCCGAGAGCTCCCCGATGCGTCCTGCGAGTTCGCGGGCCGGGAGCGGGCCCTGGACGAAGGGGCGCGGGTTCACGAACCAGCCGTGAATGACGATCCGCCCACGTTCCGGAGCGAGCGTTCCGTGCACGGGTGCCACCGCGTGCGGGACCCGGGGGTCGAAGACGACGAGCCGTCCGAGCCTCGGGGCGACGGTCCGGAAGAGCTCCGGCCGCTCGAGCCTCCGGACGGAGCGGAAGCCGGTCCAGTGGTCGAGGACACGGTCCCTGAGGATGAGCGTCTCGCCTCCGCGGAAGGCGCGGCCTCGCCAGCGCGTGAGCGAGTACACGAAGGCCCACGGTCCGTGAGGGAGGTCGCCGTGCAGCTCCTGGCCGAAGCCCTCCACGTAGCAGGAGAGCCAGGGGGGCGACACGTCGTGGCAGCCGAGGACGCTGCGGCCGAAGAGGACGAGGCGCCGGTGGAAGGACTCGTAGAGCGCCTTCGGGAAGTAGGTCCAGGCAGGCGTGCGCAGCGCCGTGTACTGCCCCGGCACGTGCCAGAGGTCCCAGACGAAGCGCGCCGGGGACGCCACGCGGGGGTCGGCGAAGCGCGAGTCGACGTGCGCCCGAAGCGCACGCCCCTCCGGGGCGAAGGCGTCGACGACGAGGACCGAGCGTTCCACGGCGCGGGGAGCCTAGCACCTCCGCGCCGGCGATGGCGCTCGCCGCGCCGGGGCCGCGCTGGCTAGGCCGTCACCCACTCGCGGAGCACCCGGTCGATCTCCTCCTCGCTGAGCTGTCCCGCGTCCGCCATCTCCTTGATGCGCGAGGTGATGGCCTTGAGCTCTCCCTCGCCGAACTTGAGCCCCATTTCCCGCGCCCGGTAGGCGACCGCGTGCTTGCCGGTGAGGCGGCTGCCCACGATGAGCCGGCGGGAGACGCCGAACGCCTCGGGGGGGATGATCTCGTAGCTGCCGGGGTTCGCGAGCATCGCCTTCAGGTGCATGCCGGCCTTGTGCGAGTAGGCGGTCTCGCCGGTGAGGTAGTTGTTGAAGGGGATCTCGACGCCGGTGATCCGGGCGACGAGGCGCTCCAGCTCGCGGAGCTGCCCGATCCGGTAGCGGGCGCCGACGCCCTGGGGATCGAGGCTGTACATCCGGGCGACGATCCCGCCGAGGGGCGTGATGCCGACCCGCTCCCCGATGCCGAGCACAGCCACGTCCACGTGGGTGGCGCCTGCGGAGAGCGCCTCGTAGGCGTTGGCGACCGCGCAACCGGTGTCGTTGTGGCCGTGGAAGCCGATGTCGCACGAGACGCTCCGGCGGAGCTCGCGGAACAGCGCGTACACCTGGCGGGGCGTCGCGATCCCGACGGTGTCGGCGACGCCCACCCTGTGCACCCCCAGCGACTCGGCCGCGCGGTAGACGGCGAGGAGGTCGGCCTCCTCGCTGCGGAAGGCGTCCTCGGCCGAGAAGCGGGTCTCGAGCCCGGCCGACAGCGCAAGCTCGATCGGCGGGCCCATCGCGTCGATGATCTGGTGGATGGTCCGGCCGTGGGAGGCCTCGCGGAGGATGCGGCTCGTCGCGAACAGCAGGCCGATCCCCTGCACGCCGGTGTCGATCGCCGCCTGGACGTCGTCGACGACGCATCGGGCGTGGGCGATGACGCGGGCGTTGAGCCCCAGCTTCACGATCCGCTCCGCGTCGCGCTGGGACTGCGGAGAGGCGGCGGGCGAGGTGAGCTCGATGTAGTCCACGCCGAAGGCGTCGAGGGCGCGTGCCACCGCCACCTTGTCCTCGGTGCGGAAGTTCGCGCGGGCGAATTGCTCGCCCTCGCGCAGCGTGGAGTCGATGATCCGCCAGGGCCGTGGCGCCGACATGACGCGTCCTAGAGGTTGGCCGCGGAAGCGGCCACCAGGTCGAGGACCATGCCGCCGGAGGAGGGGTCGATGCGGAAGCCGAAACGGGACAGGACCTCGGGCTGGAACCAGCCGGTCTCGAGCGCCTTCACCCCGCGGGACCGCAGGCGGCGGCCGAACTCGCGCATGATGCCGTCCGCGATGCCGCGACTGCGGAGCTTGCGCGCCACCACGATCTTCTCCATGTGAGTGCGTTCCGGGTTCACGTGGCGGTAGAAGACCCCGCCGACGACCGAGTCGTTGGAGTCGGTGGCGACGAGGAACCGGTGCTCGGTGCCGAAGGTCACCTCCAGGCTCGACTCCTGGAAGAGCTGTAGCAGGCGGGCGACCTCGCGGGGGCTGCGCGGGGCGCGCACGTAGTAGCGGTCCCCGGCGTTGTCGGCCATCCCGACCACCACCTCCGCCGTCATGTGGTCGCCGGCGTCGAGCGAGATGAGGGACGTCTCGTCCCCGGGGCGGAGGTGGCGGAAGGTCATGCGCGCGAGGAAGTAGTCCTCGGCCGCGTCGGGCTTGATCGCCTCGCGCATGGTGGCGAGCTGGTCCTTCAGGTCGAGGCCGCGATAGGGCAGGGAGCGTGCCCGGGCCATGACGCGGTCGAGCGCGGCCGCGAGGGGCTCGCGCGCGCCCGCGAACACCGTCTGGCGGAAGAAGCGGATGCGCGTGTCCGGCCAGGCCCGCTCCACCTCGCCGAGCTGGTAGGTGGTCCAGAGCTCGCCGAGCATCGTGCCCTGGGCCTCCTGGGTGGCCTGGGGATTCACCTCCAGCCAGCGCCGGAAGCGGGCCGCGGCGAAGTACACCGGGCGGGGGGTGAACCCCCGGGCGGCGACCTCGTCGAGGAAGGCCCGCGCCTCGAGTCCCCTCGGCTCCTCGGGAAGGGCCTCGAGGGCGGCGCGGGCGCGTTCGAGGCCCAGCGCCTCGACGACGGCGGAGAAGATGACCTCCCGGCCGAGCACGCCTCGCAGCTCGGGGTGTCGCTGCTCCACCGGCGAGGCGAAGGCGGCGTCGAACCGATCGAGGGCGTCCTCGAGCTGGGTGCACCCCCAGCGGTCGGAGATGGACACGAGCCGGGCGCCCGTGTGGTAGTCGTGCGACGGCACGATGAACGCGGCCGGCGAGGGGTCGCGGAGGGCGACCCGGCGGCCGGTCCGGTCCCAGAAGCCGACGTGCGCGGCGAGCGCCGTCCAGACGATGAAGGGCCACTGGTTCCTCAGCCGGTGCTCCCCGGCCTGCTGGACGAGGCGCGCGAGCTGCTGCTCCACGTTCTCGCCGTGGATGAACTCCTCGGTGTAGATGCCCCAGTCGGCGTGGTAGCTGCCGAAGGCCTCGACGAGCGGCGGCGGGGCGCCGGCCGCGAGGAGCCACAGCACCTCGTCGCGGAGCTCGGCGGGCGGCATGGTCTCGGCGTGGTTGATGGCGACGTCGTAGGTCTCCCGCGCCCGAGTGGTGATGGAGAGGCGGTAAACGGACTTCCCGAGCCGCGACCCGAGCAGGCTCACGCTCGCGCCGCCCGGTGGGATGTCCGCGAGCGACACGAGCACCCCCTTCGAGAGGACGAACACCGAGGAGCGCACCACGGTGGACTCGGAGATCGCCCGGAGCAGGAGCTCGCGAGTGCGGGGCGCGAACGGTTCGTCGAAGCGGACGGCCTCGCGCCAGCCGTACTCCTCGCCCGTGCTCGGGTCGATGGCGAGCCGCAGGTTCGGGCCCACCCAGTGCTGGAAGCCGCGTCGCAGCCGGTCGTACTCCTCGCTGGCGCGGGCGGCGAGCGAGGTGTCGGGGTGGAAGGTGAGGCGTGCGAGGGGCACGCGGACCCGCGCGTACCACTCGGGGTGGGCGACGGCGTAGGCGGAGGTGAGGCGCATCGCGCCCGCGAGCAGCCGGCGCTCCGAGGCGTCCTGGTCGGGATCGAGCGCCTTGGCGGCCTGCAGCGTGTCGAGCAGCGCCTCGACCTGCGCCTCCGAGAGCCCCCGCTCCCCGAAGGAGACGAGGTCCTCGTCCCGGAGTGCCTGCGGCCCGAGGCGGTCCAGGAAGAGCCGCAGCGTGTCCACCGTGAGCTTCGGGTCCTCGTGGGGCAACAGCAGGCGGAAGGCGCGGCGCCGCACCTCTTCCTCCGGGGAGTCGGCGGCCCGCCGGAGCAGGCCGCGGCACAGCGGGGCGAGCTCCCGCCGGCCCGACACGAGGACCCTCTCGAGGTGCGACAGGGCGCGGCGGGCCTCGGGCCGCTCGGCGCGCAGCAGCTCGCCGGCGGCGTGGACCGTCTCGACGCTCGGGTCGTCCCGCCCCACCAGCTCCACGAGCGCGGGGACCCGCTCGGGCTCGGGTGCGTCCCATACGCGCGAATCGAGCCGGATCTCGCCCGCCCCCTTGGGCCGCCGGACCGCGAGCGCCCGGAAGGCCTCCTCGCCCAGGAAGCGGCGGAGCCCCTCGTTCCCGAGCCACAGGGTGGGGTGCGCGAGGACGGAGCCCAGGTCCACCGCCGACCCCTCGGGCCGGTACGCGAGGTCGCCGAGGGTGAGCGAGCCGGGCGCTCGGGCGTCGGCCGCCACCGCGAGCGTCCGGTCGCCGGCGCGCAGCGTCCCTCCGCGGAGCGAGACGTCCTGCTGGAGGACGCCGAGCTCCCGGAGCACCCAGTTCGGCACCTTGAGACCGAGCCCTTCCACCGCGAGGGACAGGCTCTTCTGCTCGTACATGGTGGCGATGAGGCTGCGCCAGTTCTTCTCGACCACGTCCCGCTTGAAGGTCGCCTTGTGGGTGAGCTCGCCGTGCGCCTCGTCGAGGGGCCGGTCGAGGACCCGGAAGGTGACGACGCGCTCGAAGGGGGCGAGGAAGCGGTTGGCGGAGGCGACGAGGGAGGAGAGGTGCTGGCGGAGCTCTTCCGCCGACTTCTCCCGCAGCGACGGGTTCGCGTCGAAGTTCGGCCAGACGAGCAGCGTGTTGTACTCGCGATGGTCCCCGACGAGGAACGCCTGGGCCACGTCGTCGAAGTCGCGGAAGAGGTTCTCCACCCGCTGCGGCGCGATCGTCTGCCCGGCGACGTTCTTGTAGATCTCCTTCTTGCGGCCGGTGATGCGGAAGTGACCCTCCCCGTCGACGGAGACGAGGTCGCCGGTGTGGAACCAGCCGTCCTCGTCGATTCCCGCCTCGCCGGGGGCGGTGTGGTAGTACCCGGGGCTCACGTACGGCCCGCGGATGAGGAGCTCGCCGTCTTCCGCGCGCCGGCACTCGATGCCGGGGAGCGGCCGACCGATCGACCCGTCCACGTAGCCGGACGGCGGCGTCATGGTGATGCCGCCGGTGGCCTCGGTCATGCCGTAGCCGGAGCAGAGCTCCACGCCGGCGCGGTGGAACCCCCGGAAGACGACGGGATCGAGGTAGCCGGCAGCGGACAGCCCGTAGCGGAGGCGGCCCCCGGTGAGGGCGCGGAGCTGGCCCGCTGCGCCCTCGAGGTCGCCGGGCGGAGCCTCGCGGACGGCCGAGTCGTTGAGCTCCATCCACTTCTTCGGGACGCTGATGAAGATGGTCGGCCGGACCTGGCGGAAATCCTCCACGAGCGAGGCGTGCGCCGTCGAGCGAGCGAAGGTGTAGGTGGCGCCCCACCAGAGGGACCCGCACATCTCCAGGAACCGCCCGAAGGTGTGGTACAGCGGCAGGTAGCAGAGAAACACGTCCCCCTCGTTGACGCGGGGGAGCGCGAAGCCCCGGCACAGGCGCTTCGAGACGATGTTCAGGTGGGTGAAGCAGATGCCCTTGGGGCGTCCCGTCGTCCCGGACGTGTACATGACCGAGGCGAGGTCTCCGCTCCGGACGCGGCTGGCGCGCGCCGCCCGCTCCGCGTCGTCGAAGGCCTGGCCGATCATCTGCTCGAGCGAGAGCAGCCCGTGCCGCTCGGCGCAGGCGCTCGAGAAGACCACGACGTCCTTCAGGTCCGGCAGCCCCGCCAGCGCGGGGAGCACCTTCTCGAGCTGCTCGTCGTCGGAGGTGAGCAGCACCCGCGCCCCCGAGTCCCGCAGCATGTAGGAGACCTGGTCGGGGGTGGCGTTCGCCGGGAGCGGGAAGTCGAGGATCCCGTTTGCCAGGCAGGCGAGGTCGGCGAGCGCGGCCTCGAGGCAGTTCTCCGACAGGATGGCCACCCGGGGCTCGGCCTCGCCCGGCGTGAGGGAGAGGATCCCCCGGGCGATGGCCCGGGTGCGGCGCGCCAGGTCGGCGACGGTGATCTCCGAGCCCTCGGCCCCGAGCAACCGCATCGCGACCACCCTCGGGTCGGTCTCCTCGCGCGAGCGGAGCATCTCGCCGAAGGTGTAGTCGGCGCGATCGATGACCGGGACGAGGAGCTCGGTCCACGGCTCGACGTCGCCGGGCCGCATCGCCTCGGTGAAGACGCGCCGGCGCGCCGTGTCGAGGAGCGCGAACAGCGCCCGCCGTGCGGCCTCGCGGGCCGAGTCGGACTCGACTCGCGACAGGAGCTCCTCCACGAGTGGAGCGACCTCCGCGAATTGCGAGGGGTGCACGGCCGCCAGGGCGGCACGCGTTTCCTCGAGCAGCGAGCGATCGACGGACGCCGCGCGCTGCCAGTGACTGGCGACGTGGGCGAGACTCACGGCCTGGGCTCTTGCGGTGCTCATGGCGGGCGATGCGGGGCGGCCCCCGCGCCGCACATCAAACAGCAGAAAGCGGGCTTCGCAAAGCGCCTTGGAGGGGAGGGTGGAGGAGGCGCCCCTTCGCGCGGTCAGGGCCGGCCTCCGGGGCGGCCGGCCGCGAGATCGAGCGCCTCCGGCCAGAGCCCTGCGAGCGCATCCGCGCCGAGGAACTCCAGGTCGCGGAAGTCGAAGCCCGGCGCCACGGCGCAGGAGACGAGGGCGTAGCGGTCGCCGAGGACCCGGGCCGCCTGCCAGGCGCCCGCCGGCACGACCCGGTGGGGCTCGGCGTCCCCGCGCGCGGCCGGGCCCAGGCGCCCGCGGCGCCGGTGCCCCGAGGGCGCGATGGTGAGGAGTTCGAGGTCGTCCCCGGCCGCGTGCTGCCAGACTTCGTCGCCCGGGATGCGGTGGAACGCGGAGAAGGACCCGGCCGGGAGGAGGTAGTGGACGAGGGTGAGCGCGGCGCGCTCCCCCCGCGGGGTGGCGACCGCGAGCGTGGACCGCCAGGTCTCTCGATAGAATCCACCCTCGGGGTGAGGAGCGAGCGAGAGCCGTTCGACGATCTCGAGAGCCTCGGGGTGCACCGGCGCAATCCTACGGGCTTGCCGAGCCGACGGCGAGCGCGCCTGCGCCAACCGGGGCCTCGCGTTACCTAACGAGGCCGCATGGAGAGGATGCCAGCCACGGGTGCCGCCGAGCCGGTCCTCGCCTTCGACCGGGTGTCGAAGGTCTACCGCCTGCCCGGCGGCGGGACGGTCGCGGCGTTGCGCGAGGCGACGGCGGTCGTCCCGGCCGGACGGTCCGTCGCGGTCGTCGGCCGGAGCGGATCGGGCAAATCGACGCTGCTCCACCTCGCGGCCGGCGTCGACGCGCCCACCTCGGGGCGGGTCCGGCTCCGGGGGCGAGATCTCTCGCGAATGGGCGATCGGGAGCGAACGCTCGCGCGGCGGGATGGGGTCGGGCTCGTCTTCCAGTTCTTCCACCTCCTGCCGCACCTCGGCGTCCTCGACAACGTGCTCTTGCCGGCGCTCGTCGCCGGGCTCGACCCCCGCCGGGAGGAGCCCCGGGCGCGGTCGCTCCTCGAACGCGTCGGGCTCGCGGGGCGGGAGCGCCACGCGGTCCAGCGGCTCTCCGGCGGCGAGATGCAGCGGGTCGCCTTGTGCCGGGCGCTCCTGCGGAAACCGGCCCTCCTCCTCGCCGACGAGCCCACCGGGAACCTCGACGAGGAGAACGGGGCGCGGGCGATGGAGCTGCTGCTCGACCTCGCGCGGGGCGAGGGATCGGCGCTCGTCTACGTGACTCACAGCCGCGAGATCGCCGCGCTCGCGGACGAGCGCTGGACCCTCCACAGCGGCGTGCTGGAGGCGGGCTGATGGCGAGCGAGGAGACGCGCCGGTGAGGAGGTACGTCGCGCGGGCCGCGCTCACCCGGGTCCGCTCCGGCAAGGCGCTGCTCGCCCTCTCCGTCCTGGGCGTGGCCCTCGGCGTCGGGTCGGCGCTTTCCATCCGGCTCCTGAACCGCGGCGCGCTCGGCGCCTTCGAGGGGAGCGTCCGGGCGGTGAGCGGGCAAGCGGCCCTCTCCGTCGTGGGGACTTCGACCTCCTTTCCCGAGGGCCTGTACGCCGGGGTCCTCGCCGAGCCCGGCGTCGAGGCGGCGATCCCCATCACCCGGACCGAGGTGGCGCTCGACGGGCCCGGCGCTCCCTCCTTCCTCGAGGTCCTCGGGGTCGACCTCGTCGCACCCGCCCGCCTGCCCTGGCAGGGGGAGCGCCGATCCCTGGCGGACGCCCTCGCCGCTCCCGGCTGGATCGCCGTGAGCCCCGAGTTCGCCCGGGAGCGGGGCCTCGGGGTCGGGGCGAGGATCCACGCGTCCGCCGGCAGCCGCCGCGTCGAGCTCACGGTGGGCGCGCTCGTCGACTTCCGCCGCGCGAACCCGCTCGCCTCGACGCGCCTCGCCGTGATGGACATCGCCCAGGCGCAGACGGTCTTCGGCCTGGAGGGCCGTCTCCACCAGGTGGACCTGGTGCTCGCGCCGGGGGCCGCTGTCGCCGACGTCGCGCCGGACCTGGAGCGCCGCCTCGGCGCCGGCGTGCGCGCCGTCACGCCCGAGCAGCGCGTCGCCGAGGCCTCGGGCCTCCTGGCGGCCTTCCGGCTCAACCTGACCGCGCTGTCCCTCGTGAGCCTCCTCGTGGGCGGCTTCCTGGTCTACGGCAGCACCCAGGCGGCGCTCGTGCGCCGCCGCGAGGAGGTCGGCCTCTTGCGCTCCGTCGGGGCCACCCGGGGACAGGTCCTCGGGCTCCTCCTCCTCGAGGCCGCGGGGCTCGGCGCCGCGGGCACGGCGCTCGGGATCCCGCTCGGCTGGATCGCGGCGAGGGCGGAGCTCGCCAGCGTGAGCCGCACGGTGGTGAACGTGTACCTGCTCGAGGGCATCGAGTCCGTCTCCCTGGGACCCGCCGACCTCCTCCTGGCCACGGCGCTCGGGCTTTGCGGGGCTCTCGTCGGGGCCGCCCTCCCGGCCCTCGACGTCGCACGCCGGGACCCGCGAGCCTTGCTCGCCTCGCTCACCCTCGAGGAGCGGGCCTCGCGCGCCGTTCGCCCGCTGTTCGCCGCGGCGGTTCTCGCCGTGCCGGTCGCGCTCGGCGCCTACCTCGCGCTCGCGCCCCGCCACCGCTCGGCGGGGTTCGTGCTCGCGGCCGGGATCCTCCTCGCGCTGCCGCTCGCGGCCCCCGCCGCCGTGCGGCTCCTCTCCGCCCTGGGGCGGCCACGCCGGCTCTCGGTCGCCTTCGGCGCCCGCACGCTGGCGCTGCACCTGCCCTCGTCGGCCGTCGCGGTGGGGGCGCTCGCGGTGGCCGTGGCGATGCTCGTGGGGGTGACGGTCATGGTGGAGAGCTTCCGCGTCACCGTGGTGAGGTGGCTCGACGCCACGCTCCGGGCCGACGTGTACGTGACGACGCCCTCGTGGAGCCGTGCCCGAGGGGAGGCCACGCTCTCGCCCCGTGTGCTCGCGAGGCTCGAAAGCGAACCGGGCGTGCGGCACGTGGACACGCTCCGCCAGGCCTTTGCACGGGTGGACGGGCGCCGCGTGAGCGTCATCGGCGTCGGGGCGGGCGCGGACGCGAGCGGCCGGGTCCGGCTCCTGTCCGGGGACGCCCGGGCAGCGCTCGAGCGCGTGGCGGAGGGAGCCGCCCTCGTGAGCGAGCCGCTCGCCCGGAAGGCGGGTGCCTGGCCGGGCAGCGCGGTGCGGATCGATGGGCCGGCGGGCGCGCGGGCGCTCGACGTGGCGGGCGTGTACTACGACTACGGCTCGGAGGCGGGGACGGTCCTCGTCGACGCCCCCACCTTCGCGAGGATCTTCGGGGACGGGGCACCGTCGAACGCCGCCCTCTACCTCGCTCCCGGCGTCCGCCCGGACACGGTCGTCGACGCCGTGCGGGCCGACCTCCCCGAAGACGCCCTCCTGGTGCGCTCGAACCGGTCGCTCCGCGCCGAGGTCCTCTCCATCTTCGAGGAGACCTTCGCCGTGACCCGGCTGCTTCGCGCGATGGGCCTCCTCGTCGCGGTGGCCGGCGTGTCCCTCACCCTGCTCGTCGCGGCGCGCGAGCGCCGCGCGGAGGTGGCCCTGTACCGCGCGCTCGGCGCCACCCGGTGGCAGGCGTTCCGCGTGTTCGCCGGCAAGGGGCTCGGGATCGCGGCGCTCGGCACCATCCTCGGGTTCCTGGGGGGCGCGGGGCTCGCCGCCGTCCTGGTCCGCGTCGTGAACCGCGACTTCTTCGGGTGGACGCTCGAGCTGCACTGGCCGGTCGGGGCGCTCTCGCTCCAGGCAGCCTTGATCTTCGCCGCGGCCGCCGCGGCGAGCCTCTATCCCGCCGCGGCGAGCAGCGACGCGCCGGCGACGGAACTCTCGCGCGATGCTCTCTAGGCCGAAGGCGATCGCCCTTTTGCTCGCCGCGGGCGAGCTCGCCCCCGGGGACGCCGGGTTCGCGCCCGCCCTTCCCGGGCACGTCTGGTCGTTCCCCCGGGATCACTTCTCGCACCCCGGCTACCGGAACGAGTGGTGGTACTTCACCGGGACCGCGGAGGCCGAGGGAGAGCCTGGCCGGCGCTTCGGCTACCAGGTCACCTTCTTCCGGGTGGGCCTCTCCGCGGGCCGCCCGGCCGCGGGCTCGGCCTGGGCGGCGCGCGATGTGCTCATGGGGCACGCCGCCGTGACCGACCTCGCGACCGGCGCGCACCGCTTCTCGGAGGTCCTCTACCGCGCGGCTCCGATCCTCGCAGGGTTTGGCGAACCGCCCGATCCGCGCCTTGCCTGGTCGCTCGGCCCTCCCGGGACCGGAGGGACGTGGGAGGCCCGGGTGGACGGCGATGGCTTCCACGTGTCCGCCGAGGACCGGGCGAAGGGGCTCGCCATCGACCTCGCCCTCGCGCCCGAGAGGCCGCCCGTCTTGGAGGGCCCGGGGGGGCTCTCGCGGAAGTCCGACCGGGACGGGTTCGCGAGCCTCTACTACAGCGTCACCCGCCTCGCGAGCCGCGGCACCCTGCGGCTCGACGGCCGGACGTGGCGCGTCCGCGGGGAGAGCTGGATGGACCGGGAGTTCGGCTCGAGCCAGCTCGCGCCGGACGAGGTCGGATGGGACTGGTTCGCGATCCGGCTGCGCGACGGGCGCGATCTCATGCTCTACCTCCTGCGCGGCGCGGACGGGCGGCCGCGCTTCCGGAGCGGAACGGTCGTGGGCCGGGACGGGCGCCCGGCCTGGCTTGGGCCGGGCGACTTCCGGGTCGCCGTCGTGAAGCGCTGGAGGAGTCCCGGCGGGGCCGAATACCCGGTCGCCTGGGACGTCGAGGTGGGGTCGGCCGCCCTCTCCCTCTACGTGGAGGCCGCGGCGGAAGACCAGGAGAACCGGGGCGGTCGGGGGCCCGTCTACTGGGAGGGCGCGGTCGACGTCTTCGGGCCCGCCGGGGAGCCCGCCGGGGAGGGCTACGCGGAGCTCACGGGCTACGGCAACGGGACTCGCCCGCCGATATAGCGGGCAGGGCGTCGCGTCGGGGAGGCGCGCCGCCCGGCAGCACCCTTTTGGGTCACGTCTCCGGCCCGGCCGCGGGCGGCTCGGGCGGTGGAGGAGGGCGGGCTCGCCGCGGCGGGACGGACGGGGGTGAATGCTTTCCTCTGGCCCGGCCTTCGGGTACTGAGAACCTGAACGCGGCCCTGCGGCCGGCACCCGGCGGGGCCGGGCGAGAGGGAGAGGGGCGATGGCGAAGAAGCAGAAGGCGGCCAAGACCCGAAAGCCGCGCCGCGCCGCGCGGCCGGCGCGCGCGTCCCAGCGGAAGGCGCCCGTCCGCCGCGCGCGCAAGGAGAAGGCGGCGAAGCGGGCGCCTGCTGCCCCGCGCCGCGCCGAGGCCGCCGCGCCGAAGCCCCGCCCGGTTCCCCCGCCGCTCGGAGCGCAGACCCTGGCCCTGCCGGCACCGCTCGCCGCCGAAGTGCGGGGGACGGTCGACGAGTGGGCCGCGGGCGAGAAGCTTTCCCGCCTGTGGAAGGGCGACGCGACGCTGTGGACGGGGCGCGACGAGGACCGCTGGGTGGGATGGCTCCGGGTCGTCGACCAGCAGCGCGCTCGCCGCGAGGAGTTCGGGCGAGTGGGCGCAGACGTTCGCCTCGCGGGCTTCACGCACGTCGCGGTCCTCGGCATGGGCGGATCGACCCTCTGCGCGGACGTCCTCGCCCGCACCTTCGGACGCGTGCCAGGGTATCCGCAACTACTCGTCCTCGACTCGACCGTCCCCGCGCAGGTGCGCGCCGTGGAGAAGCAGGCCGACCTCCGGCAGACGCTCTTCGTCGTCGCCTCGAAGTCCGGGACCACCATCGAGCCTTCGGCGTTCCTCGCCTACTTCCTCGAGCGGCTGAAGAGCCTCATGGGGTCGGGAGCCGGAGGGAGGTTCGTCGCCATCACCGATCCGGGGACGGAGCTCGAGAAGCTCGCGCTGCGAGAGGGCTTCCGCAAGGTGTTCCACGGCCTTCCCAGCATCGGCGGGCGCTACTCGGCGCTCTCCCACTTCGGGATGGTGCCCGCGGCGGCGATGGGCATCGACGTGCCTCGCCTGCTCGACCGAGCGGCGATCATGGCGGACGCTTGCGGGGCGGACCGCCCGGCGGTCGAGAACCCCGGCCTCGCGCTCGGCGTGACCCTCGCCGCCGCGGCGCGGTCCGGTCGCGACAAGCTGACCGTCGTCTGCTCGCCCGGCGTCGCGAGCTTTGGCGATTGGCTGGAACAGCTCGTCGCGGAGTCCCTGGGCAAGCGCGGGCTGGGCATCGTGCCGGTGGTGGGCGAGGTCCTGGGCACTCCGCGCTCCTACGGCGAGGACCGGCTCTTCGCCTACCTGCGCCTCGGACCCGCTCCCGCGCCGGAGCAGGACCGGGCCGTGGCGGCGCTCGAGCGGGCGGGTTTCCCGGTCGTCCGGATCGAACTCGCCGACCCGAACGACCTCGGGCAGGAGTTCTTCCGGTGGGAGGTGGCGACGGCCGTGGCCGCCGCGGTTCTCGGCGTGAACCCCTTCGACCAGCCGGACGTGGAGGCCGCGAAGGCCGCGGCCCGGAAGGTCGCCGCGGCGGGAGAGGGGACGGGCGCGCTGCCGCCCGAGTCGCCGTCCCTCCAGACGGACGGGCTCGGCTTCTTCGCAGATCCCCCGAACGCACAGGCGCTGTTCGCCGCCGCGCGCGACCAGACGGCGGCCGGCTGGCTGCGCGCGCATCTCGCGCGGCTGACGCGAGGGGACTACTTCGCCCTGAATGCGTTCCTCGAGTCGAGCGCCTCGGTCGACGCGGTGCTGCGCGAGATCCGGGAAGCCGTTCGCGAGTCGGCCAGGGTGGCGACCTCGCTCGGGTACGGGCCGCGCTACCTTCACTCCACCGGCCAGCTCCACAAGGGGGGGCCGAACACGGGCGTGTTCCTCGTCCTCACGGCCGACGACGCCGAGCGCGTGGCGATCCCCGGCCGGCGCTACGACTTCGGGATGCTCGCCCGCTCGCAGGCGCGGGGCGACGCTGAGGTCCTCGGGGAGCGCGGACGCCGCGTGCTGCGCGTGCACCTCGGCGCGGACGTGAGGGCCGGCCTCGGCGCGCTGCGCCGCGCGGTCCTCAAGGCGCTCTGACCGGGGAAAGCCCTAGGGCTGCAGCTCGGCCAGGATCTTCGGGTTCTCGTCGTCGACGGCGAGGAGGCTGTGGCACAGCCCGCAGTCCTGCGAGATCTCCTTGCCGGCCGCCGTCTTGTGGTCGCCGTCGTGGCATCGGAAGCAGCCCGGTGCCTGGGTGTGCCCGAGGAAGGTCGGGTAGGTGCCCCAGGTGATCTTCATCTGGGGCCAGACGTTCCAGCAGTAGATGTCGCCGGCGACCGTGGCCGCGGCCTTCACCTTCGCCTCGCGGGCCGGGTACCCGGCCGGGTCGAGCTTCTTGTAGAAGTCCACGAGCGACTTCTCGATCCCCGCCCGCGCGGCCTCGTGGCTCGGGTAGTCGACCTGGATCGCCTTCAGCGCCTCCCGCTTGACGAAGGGCAGCGAGGGGTCGATGTGCCCGGCGACCATCTCCTGGTCGACCTCGCGCGCTGGCACCCGGAACAGGTGCGTGGGGCGGTTGTGGCAGTCGATGCAGTCCATCCGGCGCCACGCCTCGGGACCGGGCAGGGTCTTCGGCGTGTCCTTCGTCGTGAACAGCTCCTTGCGGCCGTCGGGCCAGGTGGCCTCGACCGTGGAGATGCTGGTCCGGGAGGGGTCTGCGAGGTAGCGGAGCGTCACGCCGGGGGCCACGTGGGCGTGGATGCCGTGGACCGGCCCGGCCGCGTTCTCGCCGCCGCCGACGTGGAGGAGCACGACGGTCTTCTTCGGCGTGTTCTTCTCGTCGTCGCCGTACGAGGTCGTCACGTGCAGGCGGTCCCCGGAGAACTTGTAGGGCCAGTGGCACTGCTCGCAAGTCTCGCGGGCGGGGCGGAGGTTGTGGATGGGCGTCGGGATGGGGCGCTGGTACAGGTTGAAGGTCACCGAGATGAGCTGCCAGGCGCCCGAGAGCTTGGACTTCACGAACCACGACGCGCCCTCGCCGATGTGGCACTCGACGCAGGCCACGCGCGCGTGCGGGGAGCGCTGGTAGGCCGTGAACTCGGGGTCCATCACCTTGTGGCAGGAGCCGCAGAAGGCCTGCGAGTCCATGACCTGCATCCCCTTGTAGCCCGCGAGGCCGAGGATCAGGATGTTCACGCCGGTGAGGACGGCGAACGCGACGACCCGCCCGCGGGTCTGGCGGTCGTTCAGGTCGACCACCGGAAGCGGCGGCACCACCTCGCCGTGCTCGGCGGCGAGGCGCTCGCGCCTGCGGGCCATCCAGCTGCCCACGGGAATGAGCAGGAGCCCGAGGACGAAGAAGCCCGGGAGCACCAGGAAGGCGAAGATCCCGATGTAAGGGCTCCCCACGTATCCGAGCATGGCCAGGACCGCGAGCCCGAGGATGAGCGTCCCGGAGATGGCGGCGAGCGAGGCGCCGAGGATGCCCAGCTGGGTCTTCGGAATCGTCGGTGTGTACTTCATGTCGTCTCCTGTGCTCGGGTCGGGGACCTGAAGGGCGCGTAGTCTCGCCCGCCAGGGTGCCCTTCGACAAGCCCATTTCTCCCGATCGCGACCGGCGCCCCGGGTCCCGATCGGGCAGGGGGGACCCCGGCCCTTGCGCCCGCGGATAGCATGGCGCCGGAGCGACGCCATGCCCACCTTCCTCCTCGACGTAAACGGGGCGCGCCTCTCGGCCACCGCCGAGCCGGCAACCCCGCTGCTTTGGGTGCTGCGCGACACCGTGGGCCTCACCGGCACGAAGTACGGGTGCGGCATCGGCGCGTGCGGCTCGTGCACCGTCCTCGTGGACGGGGAGCCACGCCGGTCGTGCGGGCTCGCGGTGAAGGACGCCGTCGGCCGTCGCATCCTGACCATCGAGGGGCTCGCCTCCGGGACGGCCCTGCACGCGGTGCAGCGCGCCTGGGTCGCGGAGGAGGTCGTGCAGTGCGGCTATTGCCAGTCCGGGCAGATCCTCGCGGCGGTCGCGCTCCTCGCGCGCGCGCCGCGCCCGACGGAGCGGCAGATCGACGACGCCATGTCCGGCATCCTGTGCCGCTGCGGGACCTACGGCCGGATCCGCGCGGCCGTGAAGCGCGCGGCCGCGGAGCTCGGCAAGGAGGCGAGGCCGTGACCGAGGTCCGGAAGCTCTCGAGGCGCGCCTTCCTGCGAATCTCCGGAGGCGCATCGGCCGCGCTGGTCCTCGGCGTCCATCTCCCGGGGCGCGCCCGCGCCGCCTCGGGCGCGACCTTCGCCCCGAATGCCTGGCTCGCCGTCGACGAGGCGGGGGCGGTCACGATCTGGGTCATCCGCTCGGAGATGGGGCAGGGCGTCCTCACCTCCCTGCCCATGATCGTCGCCGAGCAGCTCGACGCCGACTTCGCGCGCGTGCGGGTGGAGCAGGCGGTCACCGACCCCAAGTACGGGCGGATGTCGACGGGCGGCTCGACGAGCGTGCGGCGCTCGTGGGAGCCCCTGCAGAAGGCCGGCGCGGCCGCCCGCGAGATGCTCGTCGCCGCCGCTGCGGCCCGCTTCGGCGTCGCGCCCGCGGCATGCGTGGCGCGCGAGGGGGACGTGCTCGAGATCGCCGGGCGCCGGCGAATCGGCTACGGGGAGCTGGCGGTGGCCGCGGCGCGGCTCCCCGTCCCGCCCGAGCCCAGGCTCAAGCCGCCCGCGGACTTCCGGATCATCGGGCGCCCCGTCCCGCGCGTCGACTCGGCCGAGAAGGTGAGCGGGAAGGCCCGGTTCGGGATCGACGTGCGCGTGCCCGGGATGCTGTTCGCGGTCGTGGCGCGCTGCCCGGTGCGCGGCGGACGCGTCACGGGCTACGACGCGGACGCCGCCCGGAGGGTCCCGGGCGTCCACCGGGTGGCGGCGGTCCCGAGTGGCGTGGCGGTCGTCGCGGAATCCAGCTGGGCCGCCATCCGCGGGCGGGAAGCGCTCCGGCCGACCTACGACCCCGGCGAGAACGCCAGGCTCGACGACGCCGCCATCGAGGCGATCCTTTCCGATCCCGGAGCGCCGCTCAAGGCGGTCCGGTCGGACGGCGACTTCGCCCGCGCGTACGCCGGTGCGGCGAGGAGGCTCGAGGCCACCTACGACTTCCCGTTCCTCGCCCACGCCACGATGGAGCCCATGAACTGCACGGCCCGGGTCGACGCCTCGGGCGCCGAGCTCTGGGCGCCCACCCAGTCCCCGACGTGGGCGCAGTCGGAGGTGGCGAAGGCGCTCGGGCTACCGGAGGACAGGGTCCGGGTCCACACGACGCTTCTCGGCGGCGGCTTCGGGCGGCGCGCCATGCCGGACGTCCCCGTGGAGGCCGCGCACGTCGCGCGCGCGGCCGGCGTTCCCGTCCAGGTCCTCTACACCCGAGAGGACGATTTCGTGCACGATTTCTTCCGGCCCCGGTCGCGCAACGTCCTCGCCGCGGGCCTCGACCGCGACGGGGGTCTCGCCGCCTGGCGCCACACCGTGCGGGCGCCCTCGATCATGGCCCAGGTGTTCGGTCGCTCGGAGGGGCGGCCGGACGTCGTGGAGGGGGCGGCGGACGTCCCCTACCGCGCCGGCGCCGTCCTCGTCGACTGCCACGCACCGCCGATCGGCGTCACCATCGGCTGGTGGAGGTCCGTCTACTCGTCGCAGAACGCCTGCGCCGAGGAATGCTTCCTCGACGAGGTGGCCGCGCTCGCTGGACGGGACCCGGCGGCCTACCGCCTGGCGCTCCTCTCCGGGGCCCCGCGCCTGCGCGGCGTCGTGGAGCTCGCCGCCTCGAAGGCCGGGTGGGGCAAGCCCCTTCCCCCGGGCCACGGACGAGGCATCGCCTGTCACGCATCCTTCGGGAGCTTCGCAGCCGAGGTCGCAGAGGTCTCGGTCGAGAAGGGAGCGGTCCGCGTGCGCCGGGTGGTCGCGGCCGTCGACTGCGGGCGCGTGGTGAACCCCGACACGGTCGCCGCACAGGTCGAGGGGGCCATCGTCTACGGGCTGAGCGCGGCGCTGCGAGGCCGGATCACCATCCGCGGCGGCGCGGCGGTCGAGCGGAACTTCGGCGACTACGAACCGCTCCGCATCGAGGAGATGCCCGCGGTCGAGGTCCACCGAGTCGAGAGCGCCGAGGCGCCGACCGGGATCGGCGAGCCCGGCCTGCCGCCGATCGCCCCGGCGGTCCTGAACGCGGTGGCGGCCGCGAGCGGGCGGCGCGTGCGGGCGCTTCCGCTGGGCGCAGTGGCCACGGCGGACGCCCCGGTGAAGAACCCGTGACGCCGCGGCGGGAGGTCCGCGAGGAGGTCCGCCGCGGCCCCCCCGCAGGCGGCGAGGGCACGGAGGAGGAGGGGGAATGATCGCGGCTCTCGTCCTCGCGGGCGGCGACTCGCGGAGAATGGGCGAGTCGAAGGCGCTGTTGCCGTTCCCCGACGTCCCGCTCGTCGCGGCGCAGTGGCTGTCGCTCCGGGCTGCGGGGCTCGATCCGCTGCGCATCGTCGTGGGGGCGGACGCGCACCGGGTCGTCGCCGGCTCCGGCCTCGCCAGGGAGAACTTCGTCAGGAACCGGTCGCGCGCCGGCACGCTCTTCTCGTCGCTCCAGGCGGGGCTGCGCGCGCTGCTCGCCGCAGACGACTGGCCCGCCGTCGTGGTCCAGCCCGTCGACGCGCTCCCTCCGCACCCCGCGCTCGTCGTGGCGCTCGCGCAGCGCTTCCTCGAGGGGGGACTCCTGGCCGTGACCCCGGCCCACCACCGGCGCGGCGGCCATCCGGTGATTCTCGCCCGCGAGGTCGCGGAGGAGGCGGTCGGCCTCGACGCGCGGGAGGCTCGCCTCGACGACGTCCTTCGCCGGCTCGAGGCGGCCGGTGCGGCGGAGCGCATGGAGGCCTACAGCCCGGACGTCCTGTGGAACCTGAACGACCGGGCGCAGTACCTGCGCGCGCTGCGCGCGCTCCGGGCCGGAAGCGAGAGAGGCGGCATCCGTCGCCCGAGGCGCCGGGGCCGGTGACGCCGGCGCTCGCCCGAACCGAGGCCCCGACCGTGCCCTTCGCGTACTTCCGACGCCTCGGGCGGGCCGATCAGGAGGTCTACCGGCGGAGCGACGGGATCCACGAGGTCCGGCTGCCGTCGGCGGAGGCGGTCCGCGACGGGGTGCCGCGGCTCGAGCGCGCGCTCGCGACCGGGGACTGCGCCGAGGCGGAACGGGCCGCGGATGCGCTCGTCCGGGAGCTCTCCCGCGTCCTCGAGGTCCCGCCCCCGCAGGTGAAGGTCCTCGCCATCCGGCCTCGCATGGAAGGAGCGGAGCTCCATGGGTTCTACGTGGCGGAGCCTGGACGGCGGCCCGTCGTGCGGGTGTGGATGCGCACGGCGGCCCGGCGGCAGGTCGTCGCCTTTCGCACCTTCCTCCGCACGCTCCTGCACGAGTTTGTGCACCACCTGGACTTCGAGCTCCTGCGGCTCCCCAAGTCGTTCCACACCCAGGGCTTCTACGAGCGCGAGTCGAGCCTCGTCCACGCCCTCCTCCCGGGCTCGCCGGGCCCTCCGGGAAGGGGTGAGGACCGGGCGGGCCCCGGCGGAGGTGGGGCGTGACGGACCGCCCGAGTTGGCCCCTCCGCCTCGGCCTCGCGGCGGCCGTGCTCGCCGCCGGGCTCGCCGCCACGGCGCTCGGGCTGCGGCCGCCCGCGGCGCGCCCGGCCGACGCGCCGGCGGGCGAGTTCTCGGCGGGCCGCGCGCGCACCGAGCTCGCGGGTCTGCTCGCGGCGGCGGGCGGCGGCCCCCACCCGGTGACCTCGACGGCGAACCGGCGCGTTCGGGAGTTCGTCCTGCGGGAGCTCTCGGCGCTCGGCGTCGCCCCGGAGGTCCACGAGTCCGTCGCCTGCGGCCGGTACCGGTTCTGCGCGCCGGTCTCGAACGTCGTCGCGCGCGTGCGCGGGAAGGGGCCGGGCCGCCCGGTGCTTCTCGTCGCCCACTACGATTCGGTCCCGGCCGGCCCGGGCGCCGCCGACGACGGCTCGGGCGTCGCGATCCTGCTCGAGTCGGCGCGCGCGCTCGCCGCCGAGCGCCCGGCGCGCGACGTCCTGCTGCTGGTCGACGACGGGGAGGAGGTCGGGCTCGCCGGCGCCGAGGCGTTCGTGAAGAGCCCTCTCGCGAGCGAGGTGGGCGCCGTCGTGAACGTGGAAGCGCGCGGGACGAGCGGTCCCAGTCTGCTGTTCGAGACCGCCGGACCGAGCGGCTTCGTCGCCTCGCGGCTCGCCGGAGGGCCGGGCCTCCTAACGAGCTCGCTCTTCTCGACCTTCTACGCCCTGCTCCCCAACGACACGGACCTGACCGCGCTGCGGCCGCTCTCCGTCCCCGGCGTGAACCTCGCCTTCATCGGCGGCGCCTGCCGGTACCACACCCCGGAAGACGACCTCGCCCACCTGGACCCGCGGAGCCTCCAGCACCAAGGGGAGGGTGCGCTCCGGCTCGTGCGCTCCTTCGCGGCCGCCGACCTCGAGCGCGTCCCCCCCGGCGAGGCGATCTTCTTCGACGTCCTCGGGCTCGGCGTCGTCCGGCTACCGGCCGGCGCGGCGCTCGGGCTCGCCCTCGCTGCCCTCGCCGCGTGCCTCCTCGCCAGCCGCCGCGCCGTGCGCCGGGGTGCGGCGACCGCGCGCGGCGTCGCGCTCGGCGCCGCCGCGCTGCCCGCGTGTCTGGCCGCCGCGCTCGCATCGGGGTACGTCGCGGCACGCGCGCTCGGCCTCTCCGCCGTGCAGCGACCCTGGGTGGCGCACCCGCTTCCGCTCCAGGGCGCCTTCCTCGCCTGTGCCGTCGCCGCGGCAGCGCTCCCGGCCGCGCTCCTCGCCGGGAGGACGGGGGCGGCCGGGTTCCGCGCCGGCGTCGCGCTTGGCCTCGCCGCGGCCGCGGCCGCGCTCGGCGCGGCCCTTCCCGGCGCCTCCTACGTGGTCCTGGCCCCGGCGCTCCTCGCACCCGTCGCGGTGGCTGCGTCGCGACGGCCCAGCCTCGCTCGCGCCCTGGATGCCGCGGTGGCGCTCTGTGCCTGCTCGGTGCTCCTGCCGGCGGCGTGGCTGCTCTACCCTGCGATGGGGCACGGGGCGGGTCCCATTGCGGCCGCCGCCGCTGCGGTGGCGATCCTCCCGCTCGCGCCGATGCTCGCAGACCTCCCCGTCGCGGCCCGGCGAGCGGGGGTCGCGGTTCCCGCGCTCACGGCGCTCGCCCTCGCGCTCGTGGCGCGAGCCGAGCCGCAGGCCGGGCCCGCCTGCCCGGAGCGGGTCGTCGTGTACTTCCACGAGGACTCCGTCTCGGGACGCGCGCGCCTGCTCGCGAGCTCCGACCTGGGGCAGCTTCCGCCCGCGGTGCGCGCCGCGGCGGACTTCTCGGCGGCGGCGCGGGTGCGCTTCGGCTGGGCGGGGCTTCGCCCCGCCTTCGAGGCGCCCGCGCCCCCGCTCGGCCTGCCCGGCCCGGAACTCGCGGTCGAGGAGATCTCGGAGGCGGCCGGGCGCATCCACGTTCGGGGGCGGCTCGCCTCCCGGCGCGGCGCACCGACGGTCCAAGTGGCGATCCCCCCGGACGTGCAGGTGGAGTCGTTCGCCTTCGACGGGGAGGCCGTGCCCCAGGCCGCGGTGCGCACGTCGAGGTGGTTCGGCCGCTGGTCGGTCTTCCGCCGGCTCGGCGCCCCACCCGAGGGGGTCGAGGTGGAGATGGTCCTCGTGGCTCGGGCGCCCGTCGCCTTGGAGATCGCCGACGAGTCGCCCGGGCTCCCGCCCGCGGGCGCCCGCGTCGCGGTGGCGAGGGACGGGGCCGCCGTCACCGCCCAGGAGGGGGACGTGACGCTCTTCACTCGCACGCACTCGCTCGTTCCGCATTAGATTGAGGCCATGGCGGAGCGGGACCGCGTGCTGGTGATCGGGGCGGGCGTGGCGGGGCTCTCCTGCGCACGGGAGCTCGTTTCGGCCGGGCGCCGCGTCGCGGTCCTGGACCGGGCACGCGGGGTCGGCGGGCGCTGCGCGACGCGGCGTGTGGCGGAACAGGCCGTCGACCTGGGGCCGGCCTTCCTGCACGGCAGCGCCCCCGCGTTCCTCGAGGCGCTCCTCGCGGTGCCGGCGGCCCGCGTCCCGGGCTGGCCACTCGCCGTGCACGGGGCCGGTCGCCCCTGCCAGCCCGAGGCCTTCCGGGCGGGCGAGCAGAGGCTCGCCTTCGCAGAGGGGTTATCCGCGTTCCCGCGGCACCTCGCCACCGGGCTCGACGTCCACCTCGGTGCCCGGGTGGAGCGGCTCGAGTTCCGCGGCGGGACGCGCGCCGTCCTCGAGGGAGGGGAGGTGCGAGAGGCGGGCACGCTCGTCCTCGCGCTCGCCCCCGAGCAGGCGCAGCGCCTGCTCGAGGGCGTGGCCGACGCGCCGCCTGCGGTGCGGACCGCGCACGCACTGCTCGACACGTCGCGCAGCGATCCCTCGCTCGCGCTCGCGGCGCTCTACCAGCCGGACCGGGAAGCTCCCCCGTGGCACGTGTGGTACCCGGAGACGTCGGACGTTCTCCAGATCGTCTCCCACGACTCGAGCAAGCGCGGGGCCCCTCCGTTTCTGGCGCTCGTGTACCAGGCGCGCCCGCGCTGGTCGCGGCAGCACGCCGACGATCCTGCCTGGCCCGAGCGGATGCTCGAGGAGGCTGGGCGCCTGCTCGGGGAATGGGCGCTGCGCCCCGCGCACCGGCATCCGCACCGGTGGCGCTATGCGCGCACCGACTGGGCGAGCGAACTCGCGGCACCGCTCCTCCTCCAGCTCGAGGGGGGCGGGCGCATGGGTCTGTGCGGCGACCGTTTCTCTCCGGGTGGCGGCATCGAGGCGGCCTGGATATCGGGTAGGGAGCTGGCGAGGCGGATCCTCGCCGAGGAGGTGGCATGAACGTCGGCGGGGACGCCTTGCGGGCACTCGTGGAGAGGGACCGGGACCACGAGTGCGACGGGCTGGGTGCAGCCCGGGTCTGCGTCCGGGTGGTGGCCGTGGCCCGCCTCCCCACGCGCTTCGGGAACTTCGAATTGGTGGGCTTCTGGAACAACCGGGATGCGAAGGAGCACGTGGCGATGGTGCACGGCGACGTCGTGGGTGCGAGCGACGTCCCGGTGCGCGTCCACTCCGAGTGCCTGACCGGGGACGTCATGGGGTCCCTCCGTTGCGACTGCCGGGACCAGCTCACCGAGGGACTCCGCACCATCGCCGCGGCGCCGCGCGGCGTCCTGCTCTACCTGAGGCAGGAAGGGCGCGGAATCGGGCTCTTGAACAAGATCCGGGCCTACGCGTTGCAGGAGCAGGGGCTCGACACCGTCGAGGCGAACGAGGCGCTCGGCTTCCGCGACGACGAGCGGGACTACGCCGTCGCGGCCCACATGCTGCGCAGCCTCTCCATCCGCTCGGTCGATCTCATCACGAACAACCCGGAGAAGATCCGCCAGCTCACCCAGCACGGCGTGAACGTCGCCGGGCGCATCCCGCACGTCATCCCCCCGAACGACTTCAACCGGTTCTACCTGGAGACGAAGGCGCGGCGGTCGGGCCACCTCATCGACGTCGCCGAGAAGCGCCTCGCGGAGCAGAGCGACCCGGTGATCGTCGAGGGCATGCCGGGACGCTGACCGGCGTGCCCTAGACCCCGGGGGCGCGCCGATCCCGGCGAGCGAAGGTGGCGCGCAGCGCCGGGGGCGTGACGAGGGTCGTCACCACGACGAGGATGACGATGGCGGAGTAGGTCCCGGCGTCCACGAGAGGTCGCCCGCCCACCGACAGCCGAAGGCCGACGCCGGCGAAGATGAGCCCGACCTCGCCGCGCGGGACCATGCCCACCCCGACGGCGAGGCGGTCGACCCCTCGCTGCAGGACGCCCAGGCCGCTCGCGAGCTTCCCGGCGACCCCGGCCACGGTGAGCGCGGCGGCGAGGCCCAGCACCTCGGTCCGCCCGAAGCTCGCGAGGTCGGTGTTCATCCCCATTCCGACGAAGAAGATCGGGACCAGGAAGGCCGAGATGGGGTGCACCACGTCCTCCAGGGATCGCTCGCCCCGGGCCTCGTAGGCGCGGGACTGATCGGGCTCGAGCACGAGACCCGCCGCGAACGCCCCCACGATGGGCGCGAGCCCGAAGAACCCGGCGAGCCACGAGAACCCGAAGGCGAGCGCGAGCCCGAGGCTCAGCTGGGTCCACCTCCCCTGAAAGGCGGCTCCAGCCGTGAGCAGCGGCGGGACGAGGAGGCGACCCAGGGCGATGGCCCCTCCGAGAAACGCCGCGGACTTCCCGACGATGGCCGCGATGGCCGTCCAGGAGACGGAGGTCCCGGTGCCCGCGGCCGCGACGGCGCCCGAGACCACCGCCAGGATGACGAGCCCGAGTACGTCGTCGATGACCGCGGCGCCGAGAATGATGCGGGCCTCGTCGCTGCGGGAGCGCCCCAGGTCCTTCAGCACGCGAGCCGTGATCCCCACGCTCGTGGCGCACAGGGTCGCTCCGAGGAAGGCGTGCACGAGCGGCCCCGCCGAGGGCACGAGGACCACGCCGACGCCGTACCCGAGCGCGAACGGCGTGGCCACCCCGACGACCGCGACGAGCAGGGACGAGAGGCCGACGCGGGCCATCTCGCCGACGGTCGATTCGAGCCCGACCTCGAACAGGAGGATGAGGACGCCGAGGTGGGCGAGCATCGCGAGCGAAGGGTCGCCCCGGAGGAAGTCGAGGGCGTGGAAGCCGAGGTGATGGAGGTTCCCGAGTAGCGCCCCGGCGAGGAGCTCGCCGAGGACGGCCGGCTGCCCGAGGCGGACGGCGAGCTCGCCGCAGAGCTTCGCCGCGGCGAGGATGACCGCGAGGGCGAGCGCGAGTGGCGTCACGGGGTCCGCGCCCGCCGAGGCGAGCGCGACGGCGGGGATCAGCGCGGCGGCGGGCGCGAGGCGCCTGGGCGACGCTCCCGGGGGCCAGTGGCGCATCAGGCCGCCCCGCCCGGGTCCCGCCGCGAGCGGGATCCCTCGCCGAGCGGCGGCGTCCCGACCAGCCAGTCCGCCGCCCGGGAGGCCGGCTCTCCCGGCCTCTGCACGCCGAGGAGCGGCGCGTGAGCTCCCCGTGCGCCGCGGCACGATCCGTCAAGCTGCGCGAGGGAGATGGCGATCTGCACCCGGGGCACGTCCGGCACGTCCCGAGGTTACCCCAGGTGCGTCCCCAGGTGGCGGACCTCGTCGTCCGAGGCCCGGCGCGGAGCGAAGCGAAGGCGCCGCCAATTCGACCCCGAACCACGCCGGTCCGACGGGGGCGGCCCTGCCGCGGACGACCGCATCGCGCCTCATTATGATCGCGACCGCGGTCGAGTCTCGGGAGGGTGCATGCACGTGCTGGTGGCGGGAGCCGGTTGGCTCGGCATGGCGATCGCCCGCGCGCTCTCCTCGCGCGGCGACCGCGTCACCGCTGTGCGCCGCGACCCCGGTCAGGCCGCCCTCCTCCGGAGCGCAGGGGCGGAGCCGCTGTTCCTCGACCTCGCCTCTCCGCAGGCGGCGCGCCTCCTCCCGACGGACATGGCGGTCGTCGTCGCCTGCCAGGCGGCGAGCGGGGACGGGGTCGAGCCCTACCGGCTCGCCTACCTCGACGCGAACCGGACGCTCCTCGAGGCGGCGCGCCGCGCGAACGCCCGGGCCTTCGTGTACACGGGCTCGACCGGCGTTTTCGGCCAGCGGGACGGCAGCGAGGTCGACGAGTCGACGGCGCCCGCGCCCGCGGGTGCCGGTGCGGAGGTGCTCGCGGAGGCCGAGGCGCTCGTCCTCGGCGGGGGCGTCCCGTCGATGGTCCTGCGCCTCTCGGGACTCTACGGACCCGGGCGCCTCTGGCCGGTCGAGCGCGTCCGGGCCGGCAAGCTCGCGCTCGGGCCCGGCGACGACGCCTGGATGAACTTCTGCCACCTCGACGACGCGGTCGCCGCCGTCCTCTCGGCGGTCGACCGCGGCCGCCCGGGCGCCGTGTACCACGCGACCGACGCCGGACCGGCGCGGCGGCGCGACGTCGTGGAGTGGGTGTCGTCGAGGCTCGGCATCCCGGTGCCGCGCGCGCCCGAGGGCTCGCGCGCCCCGGAGGGGCCGAACCGGCGGATCCGCGGGGAGAGGACCCGCGCCCTGCTCGGGCTCGGCCTCGTCCACCCGTCCTTCCGAGAGGGCCTCTCCTCCGCGCTCCCGTGAGCGGAGTCCGTCCTGCCCGCTAGCGGCGCTCCCGCTGGGCCGCGCCGAGTTCCGCCGCTCCCCCGCCGCCGAAGGCGCGCTGCAGGTAGGGGGCGACGGCCGGCATGAGCGCGGCCTGGGTCGCGCCCGCGCACAGGTCGATGACGTAGTGGAGCGAGAGGTACACGGTCGCGAAGACGATGCCCACGACCGAGAGCAGGAGTGGGATGCGCGCGCTCCAGCGGGGGAAGAGGCGCCATCCGTAGAAGAGGAAGACGAGCGAGAGGGCGGTGTGGCCACTCGGGAAGGCGTCGAGCTGGTTGACCTCGGCGGCCCGGAGGAAGTCGCGCACGCGGATGCTCGCCACCCCTCCGCCGAGGACCTGCGCCTCGAGGTCCTGGGGCACGCGCGGGCCGGTGGTGGGAAAGAGGAAGTAGCCCACGTAGGAGACCAGCAGGGTGGCGATGAGCGCGAACGCGAACTCGTCGAAGTCGCGCCACCGTCCGTGCACCCAGAGCGCGATGCACATCCCGAAGGGGATGAAGTAGTAGCTCACGTACGCCACGGAGGCGAGATCGGACAGCCAGGTCGGGCGTCCGAGGAGGTGCCTCCAGGCCTGGACGAGCGAGCCGAAGAAGTGGGCGTCGAGGGTCGCCATCGTCCCGTCCCACCGCATGGCGTTCGCCGCCCCGATGAGTGGGCCGGCGGCGTTGAAGAGGGTCACGACCACGGGGAGCGGGAGGAAGGCGTGGGCCACGCGCCCGAGCTCGGACCGCCGCCCCCACAGCGCCGCGACCGGGAAGGCCACCGCGAGGACCCCCAGGGTCGGGAGGACGGTGAGGGGCGTCGGGTAGGTGACCGCTGCCACGGCCGCGAGCGCCGCGACGAAGACGAGCATCATGCGGTCGAGGGGGACGAACAGCGGCCGCGTGCGCTGGGCTGTCCCCTCCATGTCCGCGGTCTCCATCGACGGCACCTCCCCGGAAGCGCGGCATCCTAATCAACGGGGTCCGTCCTTGCTAGCGGATCTCCCCCCGCGGCGCATGCCCCGACCAGCCGATCTCGCGCGCGGTGGCGGGCCCGACCCGAACCTCGTCGAGGGAGGAAGGGAGGCGGCCCCCGCCCGGTCCGGTCGCCACCTCGCCGACCATCCACTCGGCGAACCGCTGCGGATACGGGGGCTGGCGCTCCGGCTCCGCGAGCCCCTCGGGAGCGCGCGCGTGGCCCGCGGCGTCGTACTTGTCGGTCGCTCCGGCGGTGTGGAGCAGCTCGTGGCCGAGCGCGACGAGCGCGGGGCAGAGGTCGCCGCCCCTCGAGGCGCGGACGAGCGCCACCTCTCCGCGGAAGGCAGCCTGCCCCTCCGCGAACGCCTGCGCCCCGGCCGGGCCCTCCGGGTCGGAGAGCACGTACGCCCGGACGTCGAAGGCGCGGGCGTCGATCTCGGCGGCCGAATCGAGCTCCCGGGTGAGGCGAAGGATGGCGATGGCGTGCAGGAGGCGGCCGACCGGGCCGTCCCCCGACGGCGTCTCCGGGAAGCGCCCCTCGAAGGCCACGGGGCCGACGAGCGCGAACCGGAACGGCGCCGCCCCGGGGCCGAGGTACCGCTCGCGCTCCGCCTGGAGCCGCGCGGCGAGGTCCGAGAGCCCGCGCTCCCAGGGGGCGCTGTCGAGCCCTGGCGTCGACGACAGGAGAACGACCGCCACCTCGAGGGTGTCGCGCCAACTCGCTCGCCGGCGCCGGCGAATCTCCTCGCGCGCGGCCCAGGCGGCGACGACGGCGAGCACGGCCGCCAGCGCGGCGAGCCGCCACCGGCGGAAGGCGCGTTTCCCGGGAGATGGGGGACGCTCGTGCACGATCGCCTGGGGAAGTGAACCGCGGGGCCGTGCCGCTCGCAACGGGGCGGATGTGGGATACGTCTCGGTTCGTGACCGGGCGGGAAAGGCGACCTATCCTCGTGCAGGGAACGGCCCCGGCCGAGAAGGGAGTCAGCATGCGAAGGTGGACGCTCGCGGTGCTCGTTGCCGCCCTGGTTGCGAGTCCGGCCGTCGCCCGCGCCGGGCTCGTGGACGTCTTCGTCGACTTCTCGGGGGCGGTCCCCTGGCAGATGACCCCCGCCATCTCGCGCCTGCCGACGAACGTCATGATCACGCCCGGCGTCCTCTTCGTCGGCTGGGTGTCCGCCGAGCTCGGCATCGAGGCCTCGGTGGCCCAGTTCTCCGAGCCCGCGCGCTGGGGCATCCGGCCGATGGTGGGCGTCTACCCGCCCTTCATGCCGCTCTATGCGAAGCTCGTCGTCGACGTCGGAAATCTCAACCTGGCCGGTGGCCTGCCGGTCGTCACCACGGTGGGCGGGGCGCTCGGGCTCAAGTTCGACGTGATCGGCTTCATCCGAGTGTTCGTCGAGGGGGACTACCTCCCGGCGACGGTTCGCGGCACGAACCTGAACGTCGTCGAGGCCCGCATCGGCATCGGCGCCCGCTTTTGACGCCGCCCCCCCGCTTTTCGGGGCAGACCCGTTTGGGGGCGGCCGCGGCGATTCCGTTGAATTGAACCGACAAATCCGACAAACCCCACCCGCGTGGCGGAGAAACTCCTCACGAGCGCCGAGGTGGCGCGCCTGCTCGGGGTGACGGCGGGGTCGGTGAAGCGGTGGGCGGACCTGGGACTGCTGCGATGCGCCCGCACCGCGGGACGCCACCGGCGCTTCTCCTCCGAGGACGTGGAGCGCTTCCTCCGCGAGAGGGGGGCGCCGGCGGCAGGCCCCTCCCGGTGGCTCGAGCGACTGCTGTCGGGCTGCGACGGGCACCAGCTCCTAGGGGACCTCTATTCGGAGCGCGCGCGCCTCGGATCCTGGTGGCGCGTGGCGGAGGCGCTCGAGCCGGTGCTCGCGGAGATCGGCCAGCGGTGGGCGGACGGCACCTTGTCGATCCTGGAGGAGCACGTGGCATCGGAGCGGTTGACTCGGGTGCTCGCCCAGGTTTCCGACCAGCTGCCGTCCCGCTCGGGCACGCCCCGACTGCTCCTCGCGACCGCCGAGGGCGAGGAGCACACGCTTGGCCTCTCGCTCGTCGAGCTCGTCGTCCGCGAGTTCGGATGGCCGGTCGTCTGGGCGGGGAGGCGGACCCCCCTTGCGGAGATCGTCGCCCACGTGGCCGGTGGCGCCGTGGACGCCCTGGCGGTGTCCGCGAGCGAGGTGTGCGACCCGGGCGACCTCCTCGCCCAGACCGAGCGTCTCGGCGCGATCTGCCGCGCCGGAGACGTCCACCTCCTCCTCGGGGGGCGCGGTCCATGGCCGGACTGGATCCCGTATGGCGCTCGCGTCCAGACGCTGGAGGAGCTGCGCGGCTGGCTCGAGCTCGTGGAGTCCGGGGGCGGCGCGCGCGTCGAGCAGTGACCGCGGGCGCGGGTGAACCCTTGAACCGTTTCGAGACCGCATATCAGGGGGAGGCGCCCTGGGACATCGGGCGACCGCAGCCCGTGGTCGAGCGCCTCGCCGCGGAGGGGCTGCTCTCCGGGGACGTCCTCGACGTCGGGTGCGGGACGGGGGAGAACGCCCTCTTCCTCGCACGCGCCGGGGCCCGGGTGCTCGGCGTGGACTTCGTCGTCGCCGCCATCGAGCGCGCCCGCGACAAGGCGCGGGCGAGAGGGGTCGCCGCCGCGTTCGAGGTCCGGGACGCGCTCCGGCTCTCCGACCTCGGGCGCACCTTCGACGCGGTGCTCGACTGCGGGCTGTTCCACACCTTCGAGGACCGCGAACGCCCGGCCTACGTGGACGGGCTCCGGGCGGTCCTGCGGGTCGGGGGGGCGGTGCACGTCGTGTGCTTCAGCGAGGAGGAGACCTCCGAGGGCGGGCCGCGCCGCGTCAGCCAGGCGGAGATCCGGGCCGCCTTCGCGGACGGCTTCCTCGTGGAGTGGGTGCGGCCTGCGCGCATGTCGACCCGGGTGCACCCGGACGGCGCGCGCGTCTGGCTCGCCCGGGCGGTCCGCGGATCCCGGCCGTGAGCCGCGAGCCGACCGGCGAGAGGACGCTTCTGTGGCTCGTCGCCGCGGTGCAATTCGTGAACGTGCTCGACTTCATCATGGTCGCGCCGCTCGGCCCGGACTTCGCGGTCGCCCTCGGCTTCCCCGTCTCCCGCCTCGGTCTCGTCGCCGGCAGCTACACGCTCGCGGCGGCGGTGGCCGGGGTCGCCGGGTCGGCCTTCCTGGATCGGTTCGACCGCCGCTCGGGGCTCGCCGTGGCGATGGCGGGCCTCGTCGTGGCGACGGCGGCGGCGGGCCTCTCGCGGGGGCTCGCCTCGCTCCTCGCGGCGCGCGTCGTCGCCGGCCTCTTCGGAGGGCCCGCCACCTCCCTATCGATCGCCATCGTGGCCGACGCCGTGCCCCCGGCGCGCCGCGGCCGCGCCATGGGGCTCGTCATGGGGGCCTTCTCGGTCGCGGCGGTGCTGGGCGTCCCCACCGGGCTCTGGCTCGCGCGCGCGGGCGGCTGGCGCCTCCCCTTCTTCGGCGTGGCCGGGCTGGGCGCCGTGGTGGTGGCCTCTGCGATGGCGCTCATGCCCCCGATGAGAGGCCACCTCGCGCGCGCGGCGCCCCGCTCCGGCGGTTACGGGTTCCTCCGCGACCCGGCGGCTCGCCTCTCGCTTTGCGCCACCGCCGCCACCATGGCGGCGAGCTTCGCCGTCGTGCCGAACCTACCGGCGTTCCTGCAGTTCAACGCCGGCTGGCCGCGCGAGCGTCTCGGCGCGCTCTACATGGCCGGGGGCGTGCTCTCCTTCGCCGCGCTACGCGTGGTCGGCGCCGCCATCGACCGGTTCGGCCCGCCCCGGGTCGCGGCGCTCGGCACGGCCCTTCTCGTCGCGAACCTGATCGCCGACTTCTACCCCGCGACGCCGCTTCTGCCCGCCTGGGCGCTGTTCCTGCTCTTCATGCTCGCGAACTCCACACGGAACCCCTGCCTCTCGTCGCTCGCGTCCCGGGTGCCCCGGCCGGAGGAGCGCGCCCGCTTCCAGTCCACCCAGTCGGCCGTCCAGCACTTCGCCTCGGCGACCGGCGCGCTGGCCTCCACCCGCCTCCTCGAGGCGGCGCCGGACGGACGCCTGCTCGGCACCGACAGGCTCGTCATCCTCGCGGTGCCGCTCGCGCTGCTCCTCCCGTTCCTCCTCAGGGGAGTGGAGGCGCGCGTGCTCCGCCGGGAAGCGCCGGTGCCCGGGGGCGCCGCCGCGGCGGCGCCGCGGTAGGCGGCGACGGAGCGGTCGCCGCCCCTCCGCTAGGCTGTGCAGCCCTCGAGGATGGGGTCGAGCCGCCCGACGCGGTCGAGGGCCTCGATGTCGGAGTAGCCGCCGAGCGGTCGGCCGTCGACGAAGATCTGGGGTACCGTCTTCTGCCCCGTCGCCTCGACCAGCCAGGCGCGGAGGGCGTCGTCCCCCTCGGCGTCGATCTCCTCGTAGGCGACGCCCTTGCGGTCGAGGAGCGCCTTCGCACGCACGCAGAACGGGCAGACGTGCTTGGTGTAGATCTGGACCTTGGGCATGGAGGAAGCTTAGTGCAGGACGGGTCCCGAGTCCCGGGCGCGCACCGCGTCCCCGTCCCCCGCGACGCGGCCGGGGAGCGGGTCGACCGGTTCCTCGCTCGCTCCCTGGGGATGAGCCTCTCCCGAGCGCGGGACCTCGCCAGCGAGGGGCGGGTGCGCGTCCGGGGCAAGACCTGCTCCCCGCTGCGGCGGCTCTCGGGCGGAGAGGAACTCGAGGTACGCCTCCCGAGCCCGAGAAGGGGGCCCCGCTCTTCCCACGAGCCCGCGCTCCCCGCCCTCTACGACGACGGGGACGTGCTCGTCGTCGCGAAGCCGGCGGGGCTCCCCGTCGAGCCCAGCGTCCCCGGCGCCACGTCCGCCGTGGGGGCGGCAAGCCGGATGGGCCGCTTCGACGTCGGCGGGCAGGCCCTCCCGGGGCTCGCCCACCGCCTGGACCGCGGCACGAGCGGGTGCCTGCTTTTCGCGCGGAGCGACCTCGCCCTCGCCGCGCTTCGCCGGGCGTTCGCCGCCTCGCAGGTCGAGAAGGAGTACTTGGCGGTCGTGGCCGGGGACCCGCCGGGCGAGATGGCGCTCGACACGCCCTACGGGCGCGAGCCGCGAGACCCCCGTCGGTTCACCACGCGCGTCGCGTCGGCGCGGCGTGCGCGCCTCTCGTTCCGCGTGGAGCGGCGCTTCGCCGGGGCGGCGCTCTTGCGGGTGCGGCTCGGGACCGGCCGGACTCACCAGATCCGCGTCCAGCTCGCCGAGCAGGGCTTCCCGGTCCTCGGCGACGATGTCTACGGGGTGGCCTCGCCGCACATCGGCCGCCAGGCCCTCCACGCCGTGCGGCTCGCGTTTCCCCGGCCGTCGGACGGCCAGCGCGTCGTGGCCGTCGCCCCGGTCCCTGCCGACCTCGAGGAACTGCTCCGGACGCTCGAGCGCTGACGTCCGCTAGGGTGGCGCGATGGTCACCGGGAACGGGCCCCCGACCGCCTGGCCCCCGCGCAGGTCGAGGGCGACGACGTAGACCTGCAGGACGGCGGCGGCGAGCTCGGCGGCGGTGAAGTCCGTCCCCGAGAGCGACACGACCGTGTCGAGTCCGGTCGCGGAGTCGGAGGCGAAGCGCCCCGCGGTCGCGTAGTAGTCGACGGTCATCGTCTCGACGCGCGTCACCCCCGCCGCGTCGACGTAGGTCTGCACGCTCGCCGGATCGATGACCACGTGCACGGGTAGGCTCCCGCCCTGGGCGAGCGGCGGCGCCTGCTGTGTCGGTACGGTCGGGTCGGAGGCGAAGACGACCGAGGTGCCGATCTCGACGCGCTGGATGGCCGGCGGCAGGTTGATCTCGTAGCCCGCCGGCGGCGGACCGAACCACACCGGGACCTCGAGCACCGCGACGCGGGACTGCGACCCCGCCGGCGTCGTCGCCGTCACGGAGTAGCGGAAGTAGGTCGTGAGCGGGGAGGGGACGCCCTCCGGGAGCGACCCGCCGAGCGCCGGGGAACAGGCGGCGAGGGCATCCGGCGTCACGTCGATGGATCCATCCGCGCCCACGGGGAGCGGGCCCTCCGGCTTGCTCAGGGCGCACTCCGGTTCGACGCAGGCGTACCCTGCGGCGGAGCCCGCGCTCACCGGGCAGAAGGTCCAGGCCTGGGCGACGTCCGCCACGGCCGTCAGGGCAGGGTAGACGACGGGCCTGAGCGCGATCGAGGGGGGCGCCGCGCCGGCCTGCACCTGGAGCTCGAGCGGGTCGGCGAGGACCGCGAGCACGCGCAGGTCGTTCAGGTACGACGGCGGGAGGAAATCCGTGCTGCACCCGGCGAGAGCGGCGGAGGCGAGGAGCGAGAGGACGAGGCGGCGCATCACCATTCCCCCTTGATTCCCAGGATGGGGAGGATCGGGAGCCCGGTGAGCTCGGTGCGCTGGGAGTAGTCGTAGTTGTACGTCCAGCCCTCCTGGTTCTTGTGGTTCGTCACGTTCTGGGTGTCGAGGTAGAGCGTGAGCTTCCAGTCCTTGAAGGTCCAGACCTTGTCGACGCGGAAGTCGAGCGCCCAGAAGGTGCCGAGCCGGTCCGAGTTCGTGTCCCCGTAGAGCGGCACGTACACGCCGGTCGCGGGGTCGTAGATAGAGCTCACGATGGGCGTGTAGGGGTTCCCGGAGACGAGGCGGAACCGGAGTCCCATCGACCAGCCCCTCCCGAGGTTGTAGGTCCCGAGCACCGTCAGGTTGTTCGGCTGGTCGAAGTCGAAGGGGGCCTCGGGCGACGGCGGGTTGGTGCGCAGCGAGCGCTGGTAGGTGTAGGCGATCCAGCCGCTGAAGCGGTCGCCGAACGTCGCCTTGAGGAGCGTCTCCACCCCGTAGATGCGGCCGGTCCCGTTGTTCGTGTAGCGGGGTGCGGAGGGGTCGTAGTTCGCGGCGGGGTTCGCGTACACCTGGCGGTCGAGCCACTTGTAGAACGGCGTCACCTCGAGCGTGAGCCCTTCGGCGAGGGTCTGGGCGACGCCGATGCTCGCCTGCAGGGAACGCTCCGGGAGGAGGTCCGGGTTCCCGACGACCGCCGCGCTCTCCCCGGGCTGGGGCGGCTGCTGGTAGAGCCCCACCCCGGCCTTCACGACCGTGGCGGGCCCGGCCTGCCAGCGGACGAGCAGCCGTGGATCGACGGCCCACTGGTGGATGTCCGAGTACCAGTCGACACGCACCCCCGGGAGGATGGACAGGGAGGGGGTCGGGACGATGCGGAGCTCGGCGAAGGCGGCCGGGTAGTAGAGGATCACGTTCTGCGCCGTGCCGATCTGCGGAAGCGTCGAGGGCGGCACCGGGTTCTGGCCAGCGTTGTCGGGCAGGTTCAGGGAGATGCGCGCGCCATAGATCTCGACGTCGACGCCGGCGCGCCCCTGGATGATCCCGGAGAAGTCCTCCGTGAAGGTGCTGCGGAGCGACAGGCGGCGGAGCCGCAGGTCGAAGAAGTACTGGGGACCGACCTGCGTCTCGATCTCCTGCAGGCCGAGGACGAGGCTCGTGTCCTGGCGCAGGGTCGGGCCAAGCGTGCTCTGGTAGTCCACTTGCAGGTTGTAGAACGACACGAGCGCGTCGAACGTGCCGGTGATGGTCGGATCGCTCGCGGGCTGGTCGAGGAGCGCCACGGTCCGGTCGAGCGACCCGTAGAACATGATGCGGAGGCGCTGCGTGGCGTCGGGGCGGTAGCTCAGGATGAACTGGTAGTCGTAGAAGCGAGGCGCGGTGGAGAAGGACAGGTGGGCGTCGCTCGGGATGATCGCGGAGAGGAAGGTGTCGATCCAGGACCGCCGGAAGGCACCCCCGATGGACCATCCGCCCCCGAGCCCGCCCTCGAGCTCCACCCCCACGTCGTAGAGGTTGAAGTCGGCAGCCCCGTGGAAGCCGTCGCTGCGCGGGTCCCGCACGCGGACGTCGATGATGCCGCCCTGGGCGCGGCCGTAGTCCACCGAGAAGTTCCCCGGGACGAACTCCACCGACTCGAGGAAGTTCGGGGCGAAGGTGCTGCGCAGGCCCCCGAAGTGGTACAGCTGCGGTATCTCCTGTCCCTCGAGGTAGACGCGGCTGTCGCCGGGGGCCGATCCCCGCAGGACGAGGAGTCCCAGCCCGAAGGGCGGGCGCGCCGCGCCGGGCAGGTTCAGGACGGCCTTCAGCGTGTCGCCCGCCGACCCGGGCAGGATGAAGACCTGGTCGGCCGTGAGGACCTCCTTCATGACCTCTCGGAGGATGGGGGTCGCGCTGACCACCGTCTCGTTCGCCCCGCCCTGCGTCTCCAGCGAGAAGACCTCCTCGCGCCGCTCGCCGGCGCGGCCCTGCACCGCGACCTCGAGCCGCTGATGGCCGGGCGGGGCGGCGACGAGCGTGAACGGGACCCCGGGCACTTCCAGGGAGAAGCGCCCCTCGGCGTCGGTGGTGGCCCGGGCCAGCAGGCGATCGCTCCCTCGCGCGAGCACCTCCACGCCTGCGAGCGGCTCCCGCGTCCCGCGCTCGAGGAGCCGCCCGTCGAGCTCGAAGGGCTTGGGCGCCGGCGGAGGCGGGGCCTGGATGCGCATCCGGAAGGTGATGGCGACCGGCACGGCCTCGCCGGTGGAAAGGCGGCCCGGCTCGAACTCGAAGCGCCGCGCGGCGGCGAGCGCCGCGGAGTCGAAGGGCTCGCCCGCCCCGCTCTCGACCGACGCCTTTTCGACGCGGCCGTCGGCCCCCACGTCGAGCGACAGGACCACCCCCACCTCCGGCGCGGGGAACGGCGTGCCCGGGGGCAGCTCGGCGGGGACGATCTCCTTCAGCCGGGGCGGGGACGAGAGCGTGGGCGCCGGGGGCGCCGTGGCGGGCGCCTCCGCCGCGCGGGCCGGCCCGGCGAGGGCGAGGAGCGCGGCGAGGGAGGCGAGCGGGCGGGAGCGGGATGTCAACGGACTAGCCCTCGAGGCGGAACTTGTAGATCCAGGGGATCACGGCCGGCGCCGGGCGTCCGCTCCGGACGGCGGGGCGGAAGCGGAACCGGCGCAGGAGCCTCTGCGCGGCCTCGTCGAAGCCGTGGCCCGCGGCCTTGACCACGCGGACCTCCGCGACCTCGCCGGTCTCGGAGACGACGATCTCGAGCCGGACGTCGCCCTCGAGGGACGCGCGCCGCGCCTCCTCCGGGTAGAGCGATCGCATCTCCTCCGGGCTGGGCTGCGAGAGGAGGCTCGGCCCCGCATCGGGCTCGAGCGCGAAGGGCTGGTCGCTCGGCCCCTCGGCGGATGCACCCGGGACGCCGCGCACGGCGGGGGCGCGGCCCGGGCCCGCCACCGGCACCGCCACGCCCCCGCCCGGCACGGTGGCCTCCATGGAGACCGTGAACCGGCGCGGCGCCGCCTGCGGGGTCGCCGGCGGCGAGGGCTCGAGGAGGGGGGCCGGCGCGGGGGGGGCGCGGTCGCGCCCGAGGTCCATGCGGCGAGGCCTCTGCGGTGGCTCGGGCTTCGGGGGCTCGGGGGGG
>Ga0335070_10000167_pt1 | contig 75737 bp, 70 predicted proteins | sample Lox_Sample_13_FD_206722 | JGI IMG/M metagenome (GOLD analysis project Ga0335070, IMG submission 206722) | Soil microbial communities from Loxahatchee National Wildlife Refuge, Florida, United States - Lox_Sample_1.3 | ecosystem: Environmental > Terrestrial > Soil > Wetlands | place: USA... | reverse complement strand
CGCTGGTGGCACGGGGGACCAAGGAAGGAGTCCTCCATCAGATCCTGAAGGGAAAGGAAATCGGGACGTTGATTCTCCCGAAAAAAGAGGCCTTGAGCAGCCGGAAACATTGGATTGCTTTCAACCCAAAACCAAAGGGCGATGTCATCGTCGACGACGGGGCGAAAAAAGCCATTGTCCAGAAAGGAAAGAGCTTGCTCCCGTCGGGTGTGGTCAAGATCAGGGGGAGTTTCAATCGGGGAGATTTAGTCACCTGCCTGGGATCTCGTGGAAAAGAGTTTGCCAGAGGGTTAGTCAATTACAGCGCGACGGAACTTGAGAAAATAAGAGGCCTTCGAAGCGATCAGATCGAATCGACCCTGGGCTACAAATACTCCGACGAAGTCATCCATCGGGATGATTTGGTTGTTTTATGAAAAAGAAAAACGAGTGCAACCCAAAGGTAGAAGTAAGAGAGATGGCCAGAAAGGCAAAGGAAGCCTCTCACCGGCTGGCCCAACTTTCCACTGCCCAAAAAAATAAGGCTTTGCTCGAAATGGCGGAGGATCTTGTACGGCATCGGGGACTGCTGATGAAAGCCAATCGAAAAGATCTTATTGCGGGCGAAAGGGCATCTCTTTCGCCATCCTTGATCGACCGCTTAAGATTGACTCCCTCGGTCATCCACGGGATGGCGGAAGGGCTTCGGGAGGTGGCTCGTCTTCCTGATCCGGTTGGCGAAGTCGTCAGGATGTGGAAAAGGCCAAATGGCTTGATGGTTGGAAGGATGAGAATCCCCATCGGTGTCATCGGAATCATTTATGAGTCGAGGCCCAATGTCACCGCCGATGCTTCAGGCCTCTGCCTCAAGTCGGGAAACAGTGTCATTTTACGGGGTGGATCGGAGGCCTTTCATTCTAACCAGGCCATCGGACAAATTCTTCGCCAAGTTCTGATGAAGATGGGGCTCCCCCAGGAGGCGATTCAAATTCTTCCTCACACGGAGAAAGAGGCGGTCCGGGAGATGCTCCAGTTGGAGGACGAGATTGATCTCATCATCCCCAGGGGAGGAGAGGAGCTCATCCGATTCGTGACGAATCATTCAAAGATTCCTGTCATCAAACATTATAAAGGGGTTTGCCATATCTTTGTCGATGAGACGGCCGACCTGGAGATGGCCACCCAAATCTGCCTTAATGCCAAAGTCCAGAGACCAGGGGTCTGCAATGCCATGGAAACTCTGTTAGTTCATGAAGCGGTGGCAAGCCAATTCCTCCCAAAGGTAGCAAAAGCCCTTCAGAGAGAAGGGGTGGAACTGAGGGGATGCCCCTGGGTGAAAAAAGTCCTTCCTCGTATTAAAGAGGCCGTTGAGGAAGATTGGTCCAAAGAATATCTGGACCTCATCCTTTCCATCAAGGTGGTCAAGGGAGTCGAAGAAACCATCGAGCATATCGCCAGGTATGGCTCGTCCCACACGGAAGCCATCATCACCTCTGATTATGAGAATTCGCAGAGGTTTTTAAAAGAGGTCAATTCCTCCTGTGTCCTCGTCAATGCCTCGACGAGATTCAATGACGGGTTCGAGTTGGGTCTGGGCGCAGAGATCGGGATCAGCACCTCCAAACTTCATGCCTTTGGCCCCATGGGATTGGAGGAGCTGACCACCACCAAGTTCATCGTTTATGGAGAAGGGCAGGTAAGGGGATGAAAATTTCAAATTTCAAAGCTCAAATTTCAAATCAACAAGGAAGAATGGAAAGACTATTTTGGATTTTGGACTTTGTCATTCATTTGGCATTTGCCTGCCTGCGCGAAGCCCCGCCTCCAGAAGCCTTGCGGAGGGCAGGCGCTTCAGCGAAGGCAGGGGTTTTGGCATTTGAACTTTACGATAAGGGAGGACTGAAGGATTAAGAAAGAGGGCGGCGAGAAAAGGGTTGGGATATTTGGCGGAACCTTTAATCCCATTCATCTGGGTCATCTTCGGGGTGCAGAGGAGATCCGGGAGATGTTTCATCTTGAGGAGGTCACCTTCGTCCCCTCTTCCATTCCACCTCATAAGAAAACAGAAAAGGTGATCGAGGCGAGCCACCGGCTGGAAATGGTAAGGCTGGCCGTCTCAGGCAATTCCAATTTCTCCGTCAGTGACGTGGAGATTTCTCGGCCTGGAAAATCCTATTCCGTTGAAACAATTAGATATTTTAGGGAGAGGCATCAGGATGCCTTTTTCTTTATCCTGGGAAGGGATGCATTCCTTGAGATAGAGACATGGAAGGATTTTCAAAAGCTCTTCTTTCTTTGCCATTTTATTGTGATGACCCGGCCAGGACTTCAAAAAGAGACTCCTTCCTTGCCGCGGGCATTGGCCCCAAATTTCCGCTATGCCCTCGAAGAGAAGGCTTGGGTCCATGTCTCAGGCTACATGCTCTATTTTAAAGAGATTTCGTTTCTCGACATCTCATCTACAAAGGTCAGGAAACTGATCGAAAAAGGCAGCTCTGTCAAATATCTGATCCCTCCGGAAGTAGAGACTTATATCCGGAAACATTCACTTTATCGCAGAAGCTCGTGATCCGAAAGATCCCTCTTTCTGATCGATACCTTGAAAATTGTGTCTATTTTCGTTATTTTTTATTGTAATCAAGATTTTTTCTGGTATAATGCTTAACTCAAAATTATGATCAAGGAGGCGATGGTCACCGACTCGAAAACAAAATCTCTGCTCTGCTTGAATGCAGCGCTTGAAAAGAAGGCTCTTGACCCGGTTCTTCTGGAACTGAAAGGAACCACCTCTTTTACCGATTATTTTCTCCTTTGCAGCGGCAAATCGGATCGCCAGGTCCAGGCCATTGCGCAAGGGATTGAGGAGGCCCTCAAAAAGAAAGGGATTCGACCTCTGGGCGAGGAGGGAATGACCGAAGGAAGATGGATTCTGATTGATTATGCGGATGTGGTCATTCATATTTTTCTCGAACCGGTAAGGAAATTTTACGATTTGGAAGGGCTTTGGATCGATGCCCGCCGAATTGATCTCCAAAAAGGAGGAAACGGTGGTTAAAGGAAAAGTCAAACTCCAAAAGAAAGCCCGAGGAGGTCAGAAAAAGGAACCGGATAAGCTCGATAAGAAGACGATCGCGAAGTTTAAAAAACTTCTTCTCAAACAACGTGAAGAGATCGTCGGTGAGGTCAAGCAGATGGTCGAGTCTTCAAAGGAAATGGGCCAAGATGGAATTCAGGACATCGGGGATGAGGCCGCCAACATTTATAATAAGCAAGTCTTGCTCAGCTTAAACGAGAATGAACGGGTAAGACTCCAAGAGGTGGATGAATCTTTAGACCGTATTGAAAACGGGACTTACGGAATCTGCGAGGAGTGTGGGGGACCGATTAGTTTAAAACGGCTCGAGGTTCGACCGGTTGCGAAATATTGTGTCCCATGCTTAACCAGACTGGAAAAGGGGAAGTTGTAAAGATGCTGGTTAAACTCTTATTAAGCTTCTTTTTTATTGTGATAGGTTTCTTTCTCTGGGTCTCGTACCAAAATCCTCTGGATGTGGAATTTCATTTTTTTGGAGAGACGTTTGAGACGGAGCTCTCCCTTCTCATGATCTCTTCCTTTCTATTCGGTGCGATGTTGGTTTTCATCGGCACCTTGACCCGAGACGCCAGACACGCGATCAGGGAATATCTCAATTCTCGTCAAAAAAGACAAGAAGAATCCCTCAAGGAGGAACTGAATAAGGGGATGGATGTCTTCTTGAGCGGGAATCTGGCAAAGGCCAAAACCCACTTCGTCGAGGTGCTAAAAAGAGATCCCACACAGATTGATCTCTATCTCCGGCTTTCGGAAATCGCCATGCGGGAGGGCAACGATCAGGATGCCCTTCATTGGTTGGGAAGAGCAGAGTTGATTGATATGAAGAACATAGACATTCTCATCCGTCAGTCGGCGGTATATCAGCGCATGAAGCGACTGGATGAAGCCGTCCGGGTGCTGAACCGGGCTATCGGTTTGGATGAGACCAATCTCAACGCTCTGAAAAGTATAAGACAGATCTATCTTGACAGCAGAAGATGGGAGGAGGCCATCCGCGTTCAAAGATCCATTCTCAAACTGACCAAGGGGAAACAAGCCGAAGAGGAGGAGAATCTCTTCTATCTGGGATTAAAATACGAACGGGCCAGAGATCTTTTGAGCCGCGGGGGGGAAAAGAATCTGGAGAATGCCCTGAAAGAGGTAAAGGAGACGGTTCGAGAACGGAAGACCTTCCAGCCCGGATTCGTCTTGTTGGGCGATATCTACCTCCGAATGGGAAGGTGGGCCTCTGCCGGGAAGGTTTGGGGGAAGAGCTTCACCCGGTTCAAATCGATTGTCTTCATGCTTCGTTTGGAAGAGCTCTATCTGGGCAGGGAAGATCCGAGCACTCTCCTCCGCATCTATCAACGGGCGCTGAAGCACGATCCCGAAAATTGGGGCCTCGCCTTCTTTTATGCGAAGCTCTGTCTGAGATTGGAAATGCTGGACGAAGCCCTGGAGGAGATCGATGAAATCAGTTTACGGGTGAAGGAGTTTCCGGCCGTGCACAGGCTTCTCGCCGAAATCTACCTCCATAAAAAAGATTTTGGCCGCGCGGCGCAAGAATTTGAGAAGACTTTCGAATTGAGCGGAACTTCGTACCTTTCTTTTTTCTGCACGACCTGTGAAAGGGAATCGAAAGAATGGATTGCTTACTGTCCTCACTGTCACCAGTGGAGCACCTACACGATCAAGGAAGCTGAGAAAGCGATTTCCGCGTCTTCTCCCTCTTTCTCTGAAAGGGTTCACCTCCCGTTGTAGCTTTCTGGCCCACGGACCTCTACTTTTGGCTTGCGAGCCCTCGGCCATGATCGGCAGCTCCAACCGGGGGAATCATGAAATTTCGATCAACCCTCATCCAGTTTCTTCTCCCCCCACAATGCCCCTGTTGTGAAAAGTTCCGAGAGGAGGGCCAACAAGGTTTCTGTTCGAATTGTCTGTCAGAGATACGCTGGATTGAGCCTCCATTTTGCTCCATTTGTGGAGTCCCCTTTATCTCCAGAGAGGCTGAGAGCCATCCCTGTGGGGGTTGTTTGACTCACAGAAAATATTTTGCAATGGCGAGGGCTTTGGGGGCTTACGAAGGATCCCTTCAGGAGGCAATCCACCGCTGGAAATACGAGGGAAAGACTTACCTCACCCCTTTCTTTGCGCAATGGATGGCGGAAGGGTTGAGTCGGTATTGGGAGTCCGACTCTTTCGACCTTCTGATTCCCGTGCCGCTTCATCCCCAACGGTTAAGAGAAAGAGGGTACAATCAAGCTCTCCTCCTCGTGAAGCAGATTAGTTTTCGGACAGGGATCCCTTACGGAAAAACGGTCCTTCAAAAGAAAAGACCCACCATCCCTCAAGTCACTCTCAGTGGCATGGAAAGGGAAAGGGGATTAAGAGGGGCTTTTCATGTGATCGCCGGGGAGGGATTGTTGGGAAAGTCCGTCCTTTTGGTTGACGATGTATACACCACAGGAGCGACGGTGAACGAATGCTCAAAGGTGTTGCGGAGAGGGGGGGCCAAAAGGGTGGATGTCCTCACCTTGGCCCATGCCATCAAAATATCCTAGAGCTCAAATCCGAAAGTCAAAACCTGACCTCTTCATTCCTCCTTGTTTGAAATTTGAGTTTTGGAATTCGTTTGACATTTGAACTTTGCCTTGACACCCAGATTAGTTTAATATGTTTTTAATGGGACAACTCTTTCAGAAAAAGAAACACGATATGAAAACGGGAAAGAGAAGATGGACCATTCTCTGGATACTGGTTCCGATTCTCGTGGTCGTCGCTTTCATTCTCTTGTCGATCAATTTTCTCCTCGACCCCGATCTCTATCGGAACGTCCTTCAGAAGTCTCTGACGACCAGTCTGGATAGGGAAGTGTCCATCGGGAGGGCCAAAATAACAGTATGGGGTGGAGTGGGCATTGCCTTTGAAGACTTCCGAATAAAAGATCGCTCTCTCACTTTCGATCTCCTCCAGTCCAAAAGGCTGATCCTAAGGTTGAGGGTTCTTCCTCTCCTCAAAAGGGAAATCAAATGCAAACGAATTGTCATAGACCGGCCGACGCTTTATCTCATCAGGGATAAAAGCGGTCAATTCAATATTTTTTCCGGCGGTCCTTTGACCAATGAAAAATTGAAGGAAACGCAAAAGAAGATCTTGGAGACACTCACCTCTCTTTTCGGTGGCTCATTAACCCTCCGAGGCGGAGAAATCCTCTTCTCTGATGAGAGCCTGGGCCCTTCACCCCTGAAAACTGAAATACGATCTTTCAATTTTCAACTCTCAAAGGTCTCCTATCATGAACCCTTCCCGTTTCAGATCAGCGGCGTGATCGGTCATTCCAAAAAAGAGGGCGCGTTTTCCATCCATGGAACCATTCGGGATATTCCTGAGGATCTCGACTTTTCAAAAGGACGGGTGGAAGCAGAGGTGAAGGTGAAAGGGATCCAAACGCTCCATTTCTGGCCCTATCTCAAAATGTCGCTTCCCATGAAAACGATTTCAGGGGTCCTCGACGTGAATGCTCATTATCAAGGAGCCTTGCAGGGAAGTTTCAAGACTTCTGCAAACATCAAAATTAAAGAACTCCTGTTTGACTACCCGCAAGTCTTCTCATTCATCCTGAAACCGAAGTGGGTAAATATCAACTTCGGCGCTAGCTACGATTCAAAAAACTTGGAGATCCCGCGCTTTCTTATCGAATTACCGGAGCTATCGATAAAAGCGAAAGGGAGGATTTATGGCATCGGATCGAAGGAAATGGGGATGGAGGCCGAGGCCAGCAGTAGCCCCTTCGATGTCGCAGAAGGAAAGAAATTCATCCCCTTCCGAGTCATCACTCCAGATGTCTCAGACCACCTCTTCCGGGCAGAAGGAAAAGGTTCCTTCCAGATCCTGTCGGTCAGGCTTTCGGGAAAGATGCCCGAGATCGATCACTGCGATCTACCGGCAAATGCCCATGTCCTTTCGATCGAAGGAAAGCTCGACGGAGCCTCGTTGAAGCCTCCCTGGAATATTCCCTCCTTTGAAGATCTCAGGGGCCGGCTTTTCTTTCAAAAAGGGCATCTCTATTTCGAGGAGATCGGAGGAAGAATCTTTCATTCGACCCTGGAGAATGCCAAAGGGGCTTTCTATGACCTTCTGCAAGGCGCTACGCTTCAAATCGATTGCCAAGGCAATCTCGATCTCATGGATCTCCCCTCTCTCTCGAAGACAGAAGGGATGCCGGAAGAATTCAGCCGCGCCCTTTCATCCATCCACATCCTTTCAGGAAAAGCGCAATACTCCCTTTCCGCCAGAGGACTTCTAAAACCTCCGATCCGTTTTCAGCACCACGAGACCTATCATCTTTCAAGAATCCGATTCACCCACGAAGAAATCCCATTTCCAATCCGAATTGGAGAGGGACGGGTAGAACTTTCCCAAAAAGATCTCCAGTGGTCGGAGGCGAAGGTGGAGTTTGGTCGTTCCTCCCTGACGATGAGCGGCCTTTGGGAGCATGGAGAGAAAGAGGGTCCTCTCGAGCTCATGGCCGAGGGAAGAATGGATCTCAAGAATCTTTTTGCCCTCTGTCGAACTCCTCTCTTCCCTGAAGAGGTACGGTCGAAAACAGATAGCTTCGAAGCCATTTCAGGAACAACTCAAATTGCATTCGAAGGCAAGACTCTTCCGGGAACCCCGCATTTCTCGTATAAAGGAGAGTTTTCCCCAAGAGAGGCGTCGTTGCTTCAGAAGCAAAATTCTCTTCCTCTCGTGATCAAAGAGGGAGGGGTCTCGTTTTCTAACGTCGGAATCGGTTTTTCAAAGACAAAGATCCAAACAGGAAGTTCGGCTGTCACATTGGATGGATGGATACGTGACGGAAATGTCAATCTCTCTACCCGGGGCTCCATTGATCTAAAGCAATTGTTCTCCCTGATGAGATCATCACTTTGCCCGGATCCGGTTCGGAAGCAGGTCGAAGGAATTGAAGAACTCAATGGAAGGGCTGAAGTTCGCCTGAGATGGGTCGGAAAAGTGGAAAAATGGATCGATGCGTTGAACGAAGGGGAAGTCCGGTTGAGAGAAATCAATATTCGACATCGAGAAATTCCTGTTCCTCTTTCTCTGATGGAAGGTTACTTTTCGGCGACCCTGGAGCAGATTCGATTTGATGGGTTGAATGGGCGCGTCGGAGATTCTCCCATCACCCTTTCCGGCAGCCTCTCGCGTGGCTCGCCCTCTTCCCCTACTGCTTCTCCAACAGTTGAGAAAAGCTCAGGATCAAGGGAATCGGGCAGAAGGCTCTCCTTCCAAATGACTTCTCCCCGATTGGATCTCGATCCGCTCTTTCCAAAGCGGGAAGGAAGTTCCCCGACATCCTTTGAAAAACTGAAGGATTGGCTTTCAAATTGGTCGGTCGATGGGAAAGTGGAGGTCGGGACGGGGAAATACCGCAGTTTTCATTATGAAAACCTGAAAGGAGAGATGAAGACCATCGATGGAACATTGTTCATCCGTCCCTTTCAATTTAAATCAGATGGAGGGGATTTCTGGGGCGAGGGATGGATCAAGCCAACGGAAAAGGGATTAAGCTTTGAAATCAAACCGCGCATCTCGAATATGGAATCCAAAGCATTCATACGGACCCTTTTCGGAAAGGGGGAGGAGGAACGGGTCATCATCACCGGAAGGGTCCACGTCGACAAGGTGGCGTTGAGCGGTGAGGGAGAGGATTTCCAAAAAATAAGAGAATCCCTCAACGGCAGTTTAAGGTTTGAGATCGAGAAGGGAATGATTGAGAGGTGGAAGACCTTGTCAAGAATCTTCTCCATATTGAATGTCTCCCAGCTTGTCATGGGAAGGCTCCCCGATTTAAAAACAAAAGGACTTCCTTACCACAATATAATGGCGACCTTCCAGATCAAGGATGGTATCGCCTCCACGCAGGATTTTTTGGTAGACAGTGATGCCATGAAGATTACCCTCGCGGGAAAGGTCGATCTGGGTAAGAACTTCATTGATGCGAGGATTGGCGTTCATCCCTTAGTCACGATCGATAAGATATTGGGTAATGTCCCCGTTGCGGGGTATATTCTCACTGGCAAAGATAAAGGTTTCATCTCCTTTTTCTATGATGTGAAGGGAAATCTGGATGATCCGAAGATTGAAGCGATCCCTCTAAAAAGTATCGAAGAACCAACATGGGGAATGATCAAGCGCTTACTCCTAACACCTCTGAGACCCTTTCGGAGTAACTCTTCCTCCAATAAAGAGAAAAAATAGTTGTACGGTTAGAATGAAGAAAATAGAACGTTTAAATAATTCTTTTCACAAATTCTATTTTCGCTTGACAAATAACAATATGTTGTTGTAAACATTTCCAGTCGCACTAAATATAGCGCCTCCCAAAGAGTTCACTTAACCGTTCAACAATACAAGGTGAGATAAAAATGGCAACCATAATCGATATGAAAGGGAATCAGCAGGAATTATTTAAGCACGCAGTTGAGACGACGGATATGGCACTCTTTGTCCGTACTTCGGACGAAGCCATGTTGGGTTGGGATCGACAGAGAATTGTTGATGCCCTCACCCGTGAGACCTATGTCGATTTCGATACAGCCAAGGAGATCGCCCGGGAGGTGGAGGACCTGATTGCCACTTCTAAGATCAAGATGATCACCGCCCCTCTCATCCGTGAACTGGTGGACACCAAGCTCGTCGAAAGGGGACTCGAGCAGGCACGTAAGATGCACACTCGCTTGGGAATGCCTCTCTATGATGTCGATCAGCTCATCCTTCATCCCAACAAAGAAAATGCGAATGTTCCTCATGGGCCTGAGGCGACCAACCTCACCCTAGCCGAGACGATCAAGAAGGAATATGCCCTGCTTTCTGTCTTCTCTCAGGAAATTGCCGATGCCCATATGCGCGGAGATATCCATCTCCACGATCTGGGTTTTATTGATCGTCCTTATTGCAGTGGTCAATCCCTCGAATACATCAAACGTTTTGGCCTGAGCCTTCCCAATTCGATCGCCATGGCCAAACCGGCGAGGCATCCTGAAGTGTTGCTCGCCCACATGGTAAAGTTTGCTGCAGCCCTCCAGAGCCATTTCGCCGGAGCAATCGGATGGGATTCCATCAATCTCTTTTTTGCACCTTATCTGGTGGGGATGTCGGACCGGGAACTGGAACAACTGGCTCAGATGATGATCTTCGAATTCTCCCAACAGGCCGTCGCCAGAGGCGGACAGGCCATTTTCACCGATCTCAATCTTTATTGGGAAATCCCCAAGCATTTTGAAAATGTTCCTGCCATCGGACCGGGCGGGGAGTTTACAGGGAAGACCTATCATGACTATCTCAAAGAGTCCCAACGTTTTGCCGAAGCGCTCTTTAATGTCTTTCAGGAGGGGGATGGATCAGGGAGGCCCTTTTTCTTCCCGAAGCCATTGGTTCATATCACGGAGAAATTCTTTCAAACGCCCGGGCATATGGATTTTCTTTGCCACATCTGCGATGTCTCCTCGGAGAAGGGGAATACCTATTTTGTTTTCGACCGCGGGGAGACAGCCAAGATTTCTGAATGCTGTCGCCTCAGCTTTAAGCTGGATCAGACAGACCTCGAAGATGCCAAGCAGCCCTGGAAGATGCGCTACTGCGCCCTCCAGAATGTGACCCTCAACCTTCCACGGATCGCCTACTTAGCGCGTGGAGAGGATGCAAAACTCTTTTCCAAAATTTCTGAGTATGTCGAATTGGCTGTGAAGGCCCATCTGGAAAAAAAGCTCTTCATTGAAAAGCTTCTTTCTTTGGGGGAAAAGGGTCCCCTGGCGCTATTAGCCATGGACCGGGACGGATCTCCCTATTTGAGAATGCATCGTGCCAGTTTTTTGGTGGGAATGGTGGGGCTGAATGAACTGGTTCAGATTCATACCGGGCAGGAAATGCATCAATCCAAACAGGCTTTTAAGTTCGGCCTAAAGGTGATTGCTCATATGAAATTACTGGTGGACAAGTTCAGTCAGCGCCATGGAATGCGTTTTGTCCTGGAGCAGACACCCGCAGAATCCACCGCCTACCGGTTCGCTAAATTGGACCTCAAATTTCATTCTCCCCAATCAGGACACATCGTCAAGGGCGATATTTCAAAAGCAGAGGTCTATTATACGAACTCCACCTACTTGAACAATTCTGCCGTGTTGAATCCAATCGAGCGCGTCAGGCAAGAAGGCCTCTTCCACCCTCTGATTGAGGCAGGTGCGTTAACCCATATCTGGCTGGGCGAGGCAAGGCCTTCGAAGTCATCTCTGGCCAATTTTGTGACCAAAACGTTTCAGCTGACGCAAAACGATCAGATCGCTTTCTCTCCGGAGTTTACCACCTGTAACCGCTGCAATCGGACAATCCGGGGCCTTCGTTCGTCCTGTGTCTACTGTGGATCCGAGGATGTGGATGGTATCACGCGGATCACAGGCTATTTCACGAAGATCTCCAGCTGGAATAAAGGAAAGATTGGAGAACTCCGGAACCGGTATCGTAACCAGACTTTTTTAAGAGAAAAAGAAGAGGGGATCGCACTGGACGTAGGATAACAATAATTTTTGCCATCTGCCTGCGCCTGCCTGCCGGTAGGCAGGGGAGGCAGGCTAAGCGCAACGGGTCAAGGGAGAGGGATAATGGGATCAATAAAAATTTTTACGAAAGCGAAGTGTCCGAAATGTCCTGCTGTTAAAGAGATTGGAGCGAAGTTGAAGAAAGAAGGCGTGCCTGTTTTAAATTACGACCTGGATACGATCGATGGCCTGGCCGAGGCCTCCTTTTATAGCATTCTCTCCACGCCCTCCCTCGTCATCGAGGATGAGGAGGAGAGGGAAGTGATCAGCTGGAGAGGGGTGGTCCCAACGCTACAGGAGGTGAAGGCCTATCTTTAGGGACATGTAAATCCATGATCGAGATCAAAGGATTCTTAGAGACCTCCTTTCTGGATTGGCCTGGAAAACTCTGCTCAGTGCTTTTCCTTCCCCGTTGTAATTTCCGCTGTCCGTACTGTCATAACCATCCACTCGTCTTCCATCCTGAGCAATATGCTGTCATTCCATTGGAGACGATTCTCCCCCGCCTCCATTCATTGAGGAATTGGATCGACGGGGTTTGCCTCACCGGGGGAGAGCCCACGCTTCATGCAGGCCTCCCCCTTCTCATTCGACAAATAAAACGGAAGAGATTTTTGATCAAACTGGATACCAATGGTTCGAATCCTCAGATGTTGGAAGACTTGATTGAGGGAAGAGCGGTCGATTTTGTCTCCATGGATGTGAAAGCACCCTTGGACCCATTTCGTTATTCGCGCTCCGCCGGCATTCCCATCAACCTAAAACCGATTTTGGAGTCAATTGAAATCCTGAAGAGAGGGAATGTGGAGTATCAATTCCGGATGACGGTCGTCCCGGGACTCCATCAGGAAGAAGACATCAAGACTCTTGGGGACCAATTGAAAGTGGGCCGAAGATTCACTCTTCAAAACTTCAATCCAGAAAATCCAATGGACCCTTCATTGAAAAGCTTCGTTCCCTATGATTCAAATGCATTGAAGAAGATCGAAAGAGAAGTTCAAGAAATGACGTGATCGCCTTTGTATCGCGGGAATGAATCTGCTATACTGACCCCAGATTTGGGGTAAGCGCCAATTTCCAAGCACCAAATTACAGAGTAATTAGGTCATTAGGTCGATAAATCATTGGTTATTGGATGACTTAATTATCCGGTGACTTAATGGCCGAGAAGAATTTGGGATTTGGAATTTGAAAATCCATTTGGGTATGAAATCTCTTTCCCTCAAAGAAATCCGGACAGAGATAGAGGCATTGGAGAAAGAAATCCGTCTCCAGAAATCTATCCTCGAAGGCATTCCAGAACCGCTCTTCCTCCTTGACCGCAAAGGAGATTTCCTGAAGATCAATCCGAGGGGAGCCGAACTGCTGGGATATCCCGCGGAAGAACTTCGGGAAAAGGTCTTAATGGATGTGGTCTCGCTTGAAGACCTCAGCCGGGTCCGAGAGGGATTGGAAGAGATGGCACAAGGGAAAGAGACTCGATTCCGGGCACAGATGATCAGTCGGTTTGGAGAACGGATTTGGGTCGAGTTTTTCGGGATCCTAAGGGAAGGTACCTTTTTCGTCATGCTAAGAGACATGAGAGAAAGGATAGAGATGGAAGAGGAGCTTGAACGGTCGAGGAAGGAGTTCGCGGAAAAGATTCGAGAGAGAGACCTCTATGCTCGAGAACTTCAGGTCACCAGGGACCTCTATAAAGGAAAAATGAAGGAGATCGAGATCATGAAAGAGGAGGCCTTACGTCTCTCTTATACCGATGACCTGACAGGCATCTATAACCACCGTTTTTTCGTCGAGCAACTCACCCGTGAGGTCGAGCGTCATAGACGGTATTCCACCCCCCTCTCCCTGCTCATGATCGATATCGACTATTTTAAACATTACAATGATGCCAATGGCCATTTGGCGGGAGATCAGGTGTTAAGGGCCATCGCTCATCTCATCGGACGAGGTGTCCGGCAGACCGATATCGTCGCTCGCTATGGAGGGGAAGAATTTGCGGCAATCTTGACCAGCACGGGCAGGAAGGGGGCTTTTGAGATTGCGGAGAGGGTGAGAAGAAATGTGGCGGATACCCGCTTTCCCAATGCGAGTGCTCAACCCGATAAGAGTTTAACGATCAGTGTGGGGGTGGCGACCGCTTCCTCCTCTATCTCCGCGCTCACCGACTTGATCCGCGAGGCAGATCATGCTCTCTACCGGGCAAAGAAGGCCGGCCGGAATCGCACCGAGGGTTGAGATGAGGACCGTCATCGTCAGCGCTGCGTTGATCATCGAACAAGGCAGAATTCTCGTCACTCAGAGAAAAGAGGAGTCCTCCCACGGACTCCTCTGGGAATTTCCAGGAGGGAAGGTGAAGGAAGGGGAAGATCCGAGGGAAGCATTGAGAAGAGAGTTAAGGGAGGAATTGGATGTGGAGGCGGAGGTGGGGACGATCTTTGACGCGGTCTTCTATTCCTATCCGGAATATCCAGTCCTCCTTTTGGTCTATCGTTGTCAAATTGGAAAGGGTTCTCCAAAACCGATCGGATGTCATGACCTTCGCTGGGTGAGCCTCATGGAGTTGCTCGAATTACCCATGCCACCTGCGGATGAACCCGTCCGAAAACATTTGGGCTCCTTTGAAAAGCCTTCGTAGGATCTTCATTTTTCATTTCATGTTGGATAAAAAGGAAATTGGATTAGAATGGGTTGGGGATAAGCGATGGACGACCGAGTTCAAAGGTATGTTAAAAGTTTAGAAAGGACCATTCAAAACGACCATCACTACTTGAAGGAAGCGATGGAAGAATTCCAAGATTTATGCCGGATGGTCACGCCTGAGAGGAATGTCCCCGCAGGAATCTTGATTGATATCCGGGAAATGTATAAAGAGATTCGTAATCGCCTGACAGAGATTAAGGCAATCGAACAACTCCTTCATGGGAAATATCGGCAGTACTACCGAAGGGATTCTCTGCGTGATAAGGAGATCATGGAATTTGGCTTCATCGCTAAAAATTGCTACACCAAATTCGAGTATACGATGATTCAGATCGGGACGATGAAGAGGATGAAAGAAGAGGCTGCCAAGGTGGAGCATCCCAGTGAACCCTTTCCATGGTTTCGCTCTGAAGAGAACAAGGTCACCTTGATCAAAAATCTGAGACTGTTAAAAGAATTAGATTACGAACCCGTCCCTCAAGAAACAGGAGGGGAGCGACGAGATATCGTTGGAAGTCGAACGCTTACCTTCTTCCTGTTCAAGGGTGACCGCCTCTCTCTGGATCAACTTCAATCCCGGGTTCAATTTCGGGAACATGATCTGATGGAACGCTACGGCCTTGAAGAGGTTCGTGGAGTGTTGACCCATCTGAGAAAAGTCGATCCGTCCGAGATCGAAAAGAAGTTCCAACAATTAATGCAAAGCCTCGGTTTGACCAACCTCAAATGCCTCCTCCTGCCGATCCATTCCCCCAAAGATCTCGAACGGGATCTGCTAAAATTAATCAACACCACTCTGGGAGAGATGGCTGAAGGGGAATTGAGAACAGTCTCAATTTGACCCGTTCGGCGGTGCCAAGCCCCACCTTTTGAAATAGCGTAAAGAACCCCCGCTCAGGGTCAACCCATGCCTACCGGCAGGCACGCTGAGCAAAGCCTGGCCTCTAGGGCCGCGAGTCGATGGGTTGACACCTTCCTTTGAAGTCGTTATATAGAGAAGTTAAGAATTTATAACTGTCTGACGAATTCTTTGGGAACGAAGGATGGGCCCGAACTTAAAAGAATTTTACTTCTTCAGCGATTTTTTAAACCGACGGGTTTATAGCCTTTCCATGGAGAAGGTCGGCAAAATAACGGATTTAGTGGCCGAGAAGGCAGAACCTTACCCGATGATCGTTGGAATGATGGTCCGAACAGGGGGAAGAAAGATGTACCTTCCCTGGGAGAAGATCGTTCAAATCGAGCCACAGCTCACCCACTCTGAGAAGGAGCTCACCGAACTGAAGGCCCCTTTTCCGGCAAAGGACATCATCCTCCTCCGGGAAGAGGTGATGGACAAACAAATTGTCGATACCTTCGGGGCGAAGGTGGTAAGGGTCAATGACCTCCATTTCCTCCGAGTCGATTCACGCCTCAGGCTGGTTCATGTCGACGTAGGGTTTCGCGGACTCATGAGGAGGGTCGGATGGGAGAAGATTGTCGATCAGGCCCTCCGCTGGTTTTTCTCCTATGTCCTCCCGAATCAATTCATCTCTTGGAAATATGTCCAACTCCTTTCGGGTTCAGATCTCCTCCAGCTCAGCGTATCTCAGAAGAAACTTTCCCATCTTCATCCTGCTGATCTGGCCGATATCATCGAAGATCTCAGCGGTCGTGAACGATCCGCCATTTTCCATGCCCTCGACACCGAGACAGCCGCAGAAGCCCTGGAGGAAATCGATCCAAAGATTCAAAAGGCCCTGATCGAGAATATTCCGGTGGAGAAGGCCTCTGACATTTTCGAAGAGATGTCCCCCAGCGATGCCGCTGACCTTCTGGGCGACCTTCCTGAAGAGAGGGCGGAGGAGATCCTGGAAGGAATGGAACAAGAAAAGGCGGAAGATCTCAGAGAACTCCTGGTCCATTCCGATGAGACAGCAGGCGGTTTGATGACCACCGCTTACCTCGCTCTCCCTCCTGGAGTAACCGTCGACACCGCCCTTGCGCGATTGAAGGCGGAGGCCCCGAATTTAGACATCATGGACTACGTCTTTGTTGTGGATGAAGAGGAATTTCTCCATGGGGTGGTGAGTATTCGCGACCTCCTGACCGCACATTCCCATCAGACCCTTGCCGAAATTCAACCGACGAGAGTGGTGAGTGTGAAACCGGATGAGGACCAGAAAGAGGTCGTTGAGGCCTTTGCAAAATATGGATTCAGGGCCTTGCCCGTTGTGGATGAGAAAGGCCATCTGGAGGGAGTCATTGGTTTCCGTAGCGTTCTGGACGTATTAGCCCCCGAGGCAGGGTAATGGTTTAGGTGCTAATTACCAAATTTTAGATTCTAATACTCTTCTCAGTCATTAAGTCACTGGGTAACTCAGTCATTCAATAACCAATAACGGATTCCCTTGATGACTAGCTACTTCGTCATTGGGTGATTGAATTTTTGGCTAATGGTTTAAAAGTTATGACCGATTATAAGAGATGGGTTTCCAGTTCGAAGGGCTCTTTGTGGCGGACCATCGGGCTTTTCTTCATTTTGATGGGGCCTGGCATCATCACTTCCAATGTCGATAACGACGCGGGTGGGATCACGACCTACTCTTTAGCTGGAGCCGAATTCGGACTCAAGCTTATCTGGTCCCTCGTTCCAATTATGATCGCCCTGATTGTAATCCAAGAGATGTGTGCACGCATGGGGGTGGTGACAGGTAAGGGGCTTTCTGATCTGATTCGTGAAAAATTCGGCGCCAAAATTACCTTCTATCTCATGATCGGTGTCTTTTTGACCAACATGGGGAACGTCCTTTCCGAATTTGCTGGGGTGGCGGCAGGCATGGAAGTCTTCGGAGTAAATAAATTCATCTCTGTTCCGGCGAGCGCCTTTCTGGTCTGGTGGATGGTCGTCAAGGGAACCTATAAGTCTGTGGAGAAGGCATTTCTGGTCGCCTGTGTGTTCTATGTCTCCTACATTATCACCGGTGTCATCGTGAGGCCGGATTGGGGTATTGTCATCGAACACTTTACACATCCCCAGTTGAGCCTTCAACCCTCGGAGATGACCATGCTCATTGGAGTGGTGGGAACCACGATTGCACCCTGGATGCAATTCTATCTCCAGGCCTCGATCGTGGAAAAAGGCATTAAAATTGCGGATTATAAGTTTGCACGTTTTGACGTGGTGATGGGAGCGGTCGTGGTCCAAGTGGTTGCTTTCTTCATCATTCTCGTTTGTGCAGAGACCCTCTTCAAACACGGAGTCCGGATCGAGACCGCCAAGGATGCAGCCCTCTCCCTCGCTCCCTTGGCGGGTAAATACTGCACCTACCTTTTCGCTTTCGGAATGGTCAACGCCTCTCTTTTTGCCGCCTCCATCCTTCCGCTCTCCACCGCCTATCTCATCTGCGAGGGACTGGGCTGGGAGGTCGGGATTGATAAGAAGTTTGTAGAAGCCCCCCAGTTCTATGGGTTCTATTCCATCATCATCCTTTTGGGAGCTGGGATCATCCTCTATCCTAATTTTCCTCTGATCCCGATCATGTATTTCTCGCAGGTCCTTAACGGAATGGTTCTTCCTTTTATTCTCATCTTTATGCTTCTTCTTATCAATGACAAGAAGCTAATGGCGGACTATACCAATGGCCCAGTTTTCAATACCATCGCCTGGGTGACCTCGATTGTACTGATTGCCCTAACCCTCCTTCTCATCGTTCTGATGTTTTGAGCCCGTGGCAGGGAACGTTAAATCTTGATTTTTCACCACCCCTCGGTTAACAATGGAGAGATGAAAATAGCGATCATTGGACCGGGCGCGATGGGAAGTCTTTTCGGCTCACTTCTCACACGGGCGGGAAAAGAGGTCTGGCTGGTTGGTAATCGAGAGGAACAGATCGATCGAATCTGCTCGGTGGGCCTCACCCTTGAAGAGAAAGGAAAACCCCAGATCGTCCCGATGAACGCCACTCCGGATGTGACCTCCGTTGGAAAAGCGGACCTGGTGATCTTTTTTGTCAAGACCTATGACATCGAGGAGGCGGTATCCGACGCGCTTGTCCTTGAAAAGGAGGATACGATATTTCTTACGCTTCAGAACGGCCTTGGCAATGAAGAAGCCATTTGTGATCAGGTGAATCCCGGGAAGGTGATGCTGGGAATCACGGGTCATGGCGCCACGCTTCTTGAACCGGGCCATATTCGCCATGCTGGATGGGGAAAAACGTTTATCGGAGAACGGGATCACCGAATCACCGATCGTGCCCTCCGAATCGCTCAGATGTTTTGTGAGGCAGGAATCGACACAGAAGTTTCCTCGAATATCCATGACCAGGTGTGGGGGAAGCTCATCGTCAATGTAGGGATCAATGCCTTGACCGCTCTGACGGGATTTAAAAACGGTCAGCTTCTGGATTATCCCGAGACCGTGAGATTGATGCAGAACCTGGTATGCGAAGCGGCTGAGGTCGCCAGAGGAAAAGGGGCTCAGGTCGAGGGACATCCGATTGAAAAGGTTAAAAAGGCAGCAGAAGCGACGAGAGAGAACCGCTCTTCGATGGGTCAGGATTTCGATCACAGACAAAAGACTGAAATTGATGCCATCAATGGAGCCGTGGTGAGAGAAGCCCAGATCTTAGGGATTCCCGTGCCATTCAATCAAGCCATCACGGATCTGGTGAAGGCTATTGAAAAGAGCTTCGAACGCTAAATCCGATAGAAGCAACTGCAGTGAGTCAGGAGACCAGGGAATCAGGACCTGCCTTGCAGGGGATACCAGGACCAGGATGTCAGGGGGAACGAAAACAAGATATTCTGATACCCCTGCCTACCGGCAGGCAGGCACTGACTGGTAATCTGATACCCTGATAGCCGCCAGAAATTTTTTCATTTGGTATTCGAGTTTCAGATTTAACTGACACAAGGAGGCAAACATGGACCGAAAAAAGATCACTCCAGTGGATGTGCAGACAATGAAGAAAGAGGGAAAGAAGATCTCGATGCTCACTGCCTATGACTACCCCATGGCCGTTCTCGAAGACCGGGCTGGGATCGAGGTTATCCTGGTGGGAGATTCAGTGGGGATGACCGTATTGGGATATGAAAATACCCTTCCTGTCACCATGGACGAAATGATTCATCACACCAAAGCAGTCAAGAAGGGAGTTAAATATGCGCTGATTGTCGGAGACATGCCCTTCATGTCCTATAATACTGCGGAAAAGGATGCCATTTTCAATGCCGGCCGATTCATGAAAGAGGCAGGAGCCGATGCCGTGAAATTGGAAGGAGGCGCTGCTGTCAAGGATATCGTCAAAGTGATCGTCAAGGCCGGTATCCCGGTGATGGGCCATATTGGACTGACACCTCAAACCATCTCAATGCTTGGAGGTTTTAAGGTTCAGGGGAAAGATGCTGAAGCCGCTCAGAAAATCATTGACGATGCGTTGTCGCTTGAAGACGCAGGGGCTTTCTCCGTTGTGCTTGAAGCCATTCCAGCACCCATTGCAAAAAGAATCACAGAACGTCTGGCCATTCCTACCATTGGAATCGGTGCAGGCGTCGATTGCGATGGCCAGGTTTTGGTTGTCCATGACATGTTGGGACTCTTCGACCGGTTCACACCCAAATTTGCCAAACGATATGTCAATCTGAGCGAACTGACAATCAAGGCCTTTGAATCATACAAGGATGAGGTGGAGAAAGGAGCATTTCCGACGGATCAGCACAGTTTCCACATCGATGAGAAAGAACTGGGTAAGGTGAAATAGAACGCCGAATTCGTCTGTCAAAGGAGGATCCAGGTTTCGTAGGGAGGACCACCGTATCCTCTCATACCGTGCCTCGACGGGTATTTTCCCGATGCTTTCTACGTCTTCCCGAACTAATTCTCCATTCTACCAAATACTCTTCCCTTGGATAACATGGCAAACACAAGCACATTTTCCGCTTGAAATCAGAAAAGGTTTGATATAATCTCTTTTGGGAAGGAGGTGGGTTAGATGCCGATTTCAGCTTATGTCTTTATCGAGTGCACGGCAGGGGCTGCCAGGGATGTGGCCAAGGGGGCTTCAAAGATACAGGGCGTCAAGCGAGCCAATTCGACGACAGGCCCTTACGATGTGATTGTCCTGGTTGAGGCTCCGGACATCAATATCCTTGGCGATTTCATCGTCACCAAACTCCAGGGACTTCCCGGTGTGCTAAGAACCCAAACCAATGTGATTGTGGATTAAGAGAATATCGGATCCACCCTAAAGGGTTGAGCTACAGAAGGATATCAACACCGTCATAAGGCTTCAGCGGTTCGGCTGAGCTCACGACGAAGCCTTGATGATTAATAAAGAAAGGAGGCGAGGTTATGGGAAGCGTAGTCAAGAAACGCCGAAAGAAGATGCGAAAACATAAACACAAAAAGCAACTCGACCGCGATCGTCATAAGAAAAAGAAATAATTTATTTCATGCGAAGATATACCATCCATGTTGTCCTTTTCATTTTGACAGTGGCCTCCACGTTAATCGTTGGAGGCCCTGCTTATTCTTTTGCAATTATCCTCATCCTTCTGGGACACGAAATGGGCCACTATTTCATATCCCGAAGATATGGAATAAGAGCGACCTTGCCTTTTTTCTTGCCCTTCCCTCTTCCTCCTTTCGGAACATTGGGTGCTGTCATTCGTATGGAGAGCACGGTCTCTTCTCGAAAGGCCCTTTTTGACACAGGCATGGCAGGACCTCTGACCAGTTTCTGTCTTAGCATCCCTGCTATTGCGATCGGTTTAAAGCTTTCCCAACTGATTCCCACATCCCAGGTGAAGGGAGACGTTCTTCGTCTGGCAGACCCCCTCCTCTTCTCCTTCATCCAGCGTTTGGTCTTGGGAGCGGTTTCAGACAAATACGAGGTCATGCTCCACCCCATCGGATTCGCTGGGTGGGTCGGACTGTTTGTAACTGCACTTAATCTCCTTCCCATCGGACAGTTAGATGGAGGCCACATCGTTTATGGACTATTTGGAAGAAGGAGCCGTACCATCTATCTGATTGCTATTATTGCAATGTCCTTTATCACCGTATTTTACAACCCCGGATGGTTCCTCCTCCTGATCCTCATCATCCTCTTTGGCTTTCGGCATCCACCTCCTGTCGATGACGTCACACCTCTCGACTGGAGGAGAAAACTGCTCGGAGGACTGATTTTTCTTGTGTTTTTCCTCTCCTTCACTCCCGCTCCCTTTCCCGAATACGTTGAGGAGATCAAACAACTCTTCCACTCGTTTTAACTCGCTGAGGGCAAAGCGAACAGTCCGAAAACTTCTACGTTTAAGAAACAAGGGGATGAGATTCCCGTTGACTTTTTCGTGTAGAATGAGTAGTCTCTCATCAGAAAAGATACATTCCCCACCTGCTTAATAAACTCATAACGTAACCCCTAACCCTCGGCTCCACCTTCTAGGGGGTGATCACATGGATACACAAGAAGTTAAACGTAAACTCACTGCCATCCTCAGTGCCGATGTAAAGGGTTATAGCCGTCTGATGGGTGAAGACGAGAAGGGGACAGTCCATACCCTTAATGCTTATAAAGAAGTAATGACTGGCCTCATTCAACAGCATCGTGGTCGGGTAGTCGATGCTCCAGGAGATAATGTGCTGGCTGAATTTGGAAGTGTAGTAGATGCGCTTAAGTGTGCTGTCGAGATTCAGAAGGAACTCAAATCAAGAAATGTTGATTTACCTGAAAATCGAAAGATGGAGTTTAGGATTGGTGTCAACCTTGGTGATGTGATTGAGGATGGAGAACAGATCTTAGGAGATGGAGTCAATATCGCAGCAAGATTAGAGAGTTTATCTGAAGCAGGAGGCGTTTGTATCTCTGGAACTGCTTTTGATCAAGTTAGGAATAAGCTGGAGCTTGGATATGAATATCTTGGTGAGCAAACCGTTAAGAATATCGCATTGCCAGTTCGCGTATATAAAGTCCTGATGGAGCCCGAAGCAGCCGGCAAAGTGATCCGTGAGAAAAAAGTTAAACCCAGACAATGGCAGATGGCCACTATGGGTTTAGTGGTTATTCTTATCTTAGTAGTTGCTGCCATAGTAATCTGGAAATTTTATATGCCTCCTGCTCCTCAACCAGAAGTAGCTCCTAGGGAGAAAATTACAGTCGCCCAACCTGAGAAACCTCCAGTGACCACACCCCCTTCAGCTGAAGTCGCTCCTAAAGAAAAGGTAGCGCCTACATCGCCCGAAAAAGTTGCTAAACCTGCTCTTCCTCCCCCTCCCAAAGAGGAGGTCGCCTCAAAAGAAAAGATGGCTTTCCCACTCCCCGATCTGCCTTCGATCGCCGTGCTACCTTTCGTGAACATGAGCGAAGACCCAAAGCAGGAATTCCTGAGTGACGGGATCACAGAGGAAATCACCACCGCTCTCTCAAAAATCCCCCGCTTATTTGTGATATCCAGACAATCAACCTTTTCCTATAAGGGCAAGCCTGTGAAGGTAAAACAGGTGAGCGAGGAGCTCGGGGTTCGGTATGTGCTGGAGGGCAGTGTTCAGAGATCCGGCGACCGTATCCGGATTAATGCCCAGTTGATCGATGCTCTCACAGGCCGCCACCTTTGGGCAGAGCGTTACGATCGCGATCTGAAAGACCTATTTGCCTTACAGGATGAAATTACCATGAAGATCTTGACGGCCATCCAAGTGAAGTTAACGGGTGGGGAACAAGTATCAAGTTCCGAAAAATATTTCAAGGGGAAGAGAGGTCTCGATTGTTATTTGAAGTATCTAGAAGGGTCTAGTTATCTTCAAGCTTATAATATCGATGGCGCCAGAGTGGGAAGACGGCTTGCAGAGGAGGCTGTTGAGATATGCCCAGAGAATCCCAAGACCTATCTCCTCATGAGTTGGGTGAACTACTTGGAGTATTGGCTGGGCATTGGGAAGTCCCCTCAAGAGTCTATTGAGAAAGGTATCGAGTTGGCACAAAAAGCCCTTGCCGTGGATGCTTCCTTACCTGAGGCGCACGGCTATTTGAGTCTTTTCCATGCCTTGAAAAAGGAATATGACAAGTCGATTGCTGAAGGGGAACGGGCTGTGGCCCTGGAACCGGGGGGAGCACACAGGCATGTGCAGTATGGCATAAGTCTGCAAACTGGAGGCCGACCGGAAGAAGCCATTCAGGTTTTACAAAAAGCAATCCGGCTCAACCCCTTAGGGGAATCCAGCAACTTCTTATACCTTGGCCACGCTTACCGGGCGACGGGGCGGTTTGAGGAAGCGGTTTCGGAATATAAGAAGGCACTCCAGCGTGCACCGGGCAACATCTTTGCGCATCTGGGTCTCGCTGCTACTTACATTATGATGGGCCGAGAGCAGGAAGCGCGAGCGAAAGCCACAGAAGTTCTCAGATTAAATCCGAAGTTCTCAGTGGATTCCTATGCAAAGAGACTAACGCTCAAGGATCAATCCACGTTAGATAATTTTATGAACGCCTTGCGCAAGGCAGGGCTGAAGTAAAGAGCGGAGGAGGGAACCATGAAAATTAAAATCTGGGGGTGCCGTGGCTCGATCACTACGCCGGGGCCGACCACCTTGCGCTACGGCGGAAACTCCACCTGTATTGAGATCAGGAGCAAGACAGGACAAATTATTATTGTCGATGCCGGTTCAGGAATTCGAAATCTCGGGAAGGCTCTGACTCGCGAAAAAGATGTCACTCAGGTTCGGTTTTTTTTCACCCATTCTCATTGGGACCACCTCACTGGGTTTCCTTTTTTTCAGCCGGCCTATTCTGACACCTTCTCCATCACCTTCTGCAGCGGGCCGCATGCTCAAAATTCCGTAAGAAGGTATCTCACCCGCCAAATGGAGGCGCCGTTTTTCCCCGTAGACTTCAACCTCCTGAGGGCAAAATTCGATTTTCGCTGTCAACGTCCACACATGGAACCCGGCAATTGTCACTTGGGCGGGCTCGAGGTCTGCCCGATACCGCTCAGTCACCCCAACGGCGGCTACGGCTACAAATTCATAGAGCAGGGCAGGGCCTTCGTATTTCTCACTGACAATGAACTGGATTTCCAACACGAGGGAGGGCTGAGTCGGGCGAAATACATAGAGTTCTGCCAGAGCGCGGATTTGCTGGTTCATGACGCCCAATTCACAGAGCAAGAATACAAATTCACTCGCGGGTGGGGCCACTCCACTTTTGGCGACGCAACGGACTTAGCCATCGAAGCGGGTGTCAAACGCCTCGGTCTCTTTCATCATGACCCGGATCGTACCGACGACGATTTGGGCCGGCAGGTTGAATTCTGCCAGGAGCGAATCCAGCGGAGGGGCAGAACAACCGAATGTTTCGCGACTGCCGAAGGAATGGAAATTGACCTCTAGCTACAACATACCCTAAACTTTGGAAATTCCCATGACCGCACAAGAAGTTAAACGTAAACTCGCTGCCATCCTCAGTGCAGATGTCAAAGGTTACAGCCGCCTCATGGGGGAGGATGAAGTTGGAACAATCCATACCCTTAACGCTTATAAAGAAGTAATGACTGGCCTCATTCAACATCATCGTGGTCGGGTGGTGGGCACTGCGGGCGATAGCATGCTGGCTGAGTTTGCAAGTGTGGTGGATGCAGTGGAGTGTGCCGTTGAGATTCAAAAAGAACTTAGAACTCGAAATGCTGAGCTTCCTGAAAACCGCAGGATGGAGTTTCGAATTGGTGTCAACCTTGGAGATGTGATTGAGGACGGAGAGCAGATCCTGGGGGACGGGGTCAATATCGCAGCAAGATTAGAGAGCCTATCAGAGGCAGGAGGCATCTGCATCTCTGGGACAGCTTTTGATCAGGTCAAGAACAAGTTAAATCTTGGATATAAGTATCTTGGGGAACAAACAGTTAAGAACATTTTGGAGCCAGTACGTGTCTATAAAGTCTTGACGGAGCCTGAAGCAGCTGGCAAGGTGATTGGTGAGGAAAAGATTTCGCCGAGACGCTGGCAAAGACCCTTTTTTGCTTTGCTGGCCATTTTGATATTGACAGCTGCTGCTGTGGCAGCCTGGCAGTTCGTCCTGAGACCTTCCCTGCCAACCTCAGAGAAGGCCGACCCCAAGAAGATGGCTCTTCCCCTCCCTGATAAGCCTTCCATTGCGGTTCTTCCTTTTGTGAATATGAGCGACGACCCCAAGCAGGAATACCTCAGCGATGGCATCACAGAGAATATTATCACGGGACTCTCCAAGATTCCAAGGCTATTTGTCATTGCACGCAATTCAACTTTCTTTTTCAAGGGCAAGGGAGTAAAGGCCCAGCAAGTAGCCGAGGAACTGGGAGTGCGGTATGTGCTGGAAGGGAGTGTTCAGAGGTCAGGGAACCGAGTTCGGATTACGTCTCAATTGATCGATGCTCTGACTGGCAACCACCTGTGGGCAGAACGTTATGATAGAGATCTAAAGGATATCTTCGCGGTGCAGGATGAAATCACGATGAAGATCCTGACAAGTATGCGGGTGAAACTGACGGAAGGAGAACAAGACCTGAGGGGAAAACCCCCACGCAACCTTGAGGCATATTTAAAATTATTACAAGCACAAGAGTACATCCAGCGCTTCAATATAGAGGGGAATATTATGGGAAAGCAGCTTGCAGAGGAAGCCGTTGCTTTAGATCCTGAATATGCACGCGCTTACACTACCCTAGCTAGCGCCCATATGATGGATGTGTGGCTTGGCTCAAGCAAATCTCCTAAGGAGTCACTTGATAAGGCTGTTGAACTGACGCAGAAGGCCATTTCCTTGGACCCGAAGGATTCCCGCAACCATGCCTTGATAGGATATCTCTATGCCATGAAAAGGGATTATGACAAGGCGATTGCCGAGGGGGAAAAGGCTGTGGCTCTTGATCCGGGCGGAGCAGATGCCCATGCGTGGCTGGGTCAGAGTCTTAACTACGCAGATAAGCCCAAGGAAGCGATTCCCCTATTTGAAAAGGCGATCCGCCATAATCCTAACGGTCCAACCTGGTACTTTCTCAATTTTGGGCACTCCTATCGATTAACGGGTCAGTATCAGGATGCCATCACCCAATACAGGAGAGCGTTACGCGTCGCACCCAACAATATCATGGCTCACATTGGTCTGGCAGCTACGTATAGTTTGTTGGGAAGCGATGAGGAAGCCCGTGCCGAAACCGCAGAGGTCATTAGGATAAATCCTAAGTTCTCTCTTGAATCTTTTGCAAAGACGTTGCCGCTTAAAAATCAAGCCCAAATAGATCGCTACATCGAAGCCCTCCGCAAGGCGGGGCTAAAATAAATGAACAGCATAGCGTATGGCACAAACATAAAGAGTATTCCATGACTACCCAAGAAGTAAAGCGCAAGCTCACTGCTATCCTCAATGCGGATGTGAAGGGTTACAGCCGTCTGATGGGTGCCGATGAAGAAGGTACTCTGCGGACCCTTACTGCGTATAGAGAAGTAATGGCCATCCTGATTCAGCAGCACAATGGCCGAGTAATCAACGCACCTGGGGATGCCCTACTGGCAGAGTTTGAGAGTGTGGTCGATGCGGTCAAATCCGCTGTTGAGATTCAACGTGAGCTTGCTAAACGGAACGCTGATTTACCCGCAGATCGGAAAATGGAATACCGCATTGGCATCAACCTTGGGGATGTAATGGCCGACGGCGAATCTATTTATGGAGACGGAGTCAACATCGCAGCAAGATTGGAGAGCTTAGCAGACGCCGGAGGTATCTGCATTTCCGGAACTGTTTATGATCAGGTGGAGAACAAATTATCTCTCGGATACGAATATCTTGGGGAGCAAACCGTCAAGAATATTGCTAAGCCAGTTCGGGTGTATCGCGTTCTGATGGAGCCTCGGAAACCATCTGAGGTTAAGGCCAAGGTTAAGGGGAGGAACCGAAAATATTTTGCTTTGGCCGTAGCGGTAGTCGTGATCATCGGGGCTATCGCGGCATGGCAGATTATCTGGCGCCCTTCTCATCCAAAAATTGAGATGGCTTCCAAAGAGAAAATGGCTTTCCCATTACCTGACAAACCCTCCATTGCAGTACTTCCGTTCACAAATATGAGTGGTGATTCCAAGGAGGATTATTTTAGTGATGGGATCACTGAGGAAATCATCACTGCCCTTTCTAAGGTCCCCTATTTGTTTGTGATTGCTCGAAACTCTACCTTCACCTATAAGGGCAAACCTGTGAAAGTCAAACAAGTGAGCGAGGAACTCGGTGTCCGGTACGTACTGGAGGGAAGTGTACGCAAAGCTGGTGATAAAGTACGAATTACCGCCCAGCTGATTGATGCTCTCTCAGGCCATCACTTATGGGCCGACCGATATGATCGGGATCTCAAGGATATCTTTGCTCTTCAAGACGAAATTACAATGAAAATCATAACTGCAATGCAGGTCAAACTGACTGTCGGAGAGCTTGCAAACCTCTGGGCAGAAGGGACTAAGAACCTCGATGCTTACTTAAAGTGCATGGAGGCGTATACGAATTACCTTCGCACAACCAAAGAGGGAAATGCATTGGGCAAAAAGCTGGCAGAGGAAGTTATTGCTCTGGACCCAAAGTACCCAGAGGGTATGTCCTTTTGGCCCAAATATATCTTTGGGATATCTTGCTTGGGACAACTGAATCTCCCGAAAAGTCTCTTGCTAAAGCAAAGGATTTGGCAGAAAAGGCTATTGCCCTTGACAACTCTGAATCAACTGCCCACGGCCTTTTGGGGTCCATCTACTTGATGTCGCGGCAGCACGACAAGGCCATTACACAAGTGGAGCGAGCGACATCCCTGAATCCTAATGATGCAAGCAACCGCATTCGGCTGGGTTTTGTCCTTTTGAATTCTGGTAGACCAGAGGAAGCCATTTCAGCCCTCAAGGATCATAGGCGCCTGAATCCCATTCCATCTCAGCAGTACTATCTTCAGTTAGTAACGGCTTATCGATTGTCAGGACAATTCAAAGAGGCAGTTGAAACCGGCAAGGAAGCTCTTCGACAGGTGCCCAATAACATAAACATCCATCTTCAATTAACAGCGGCCTATATGATGATGGGTCGAGAAGAAGAAGCCCGGGCTGCAGCGGTCGAAGTCATGAAGATAAATCCAAAGTTCTCTCTTGCGTGGTATGCGAAGACAATCTACTTTAAAAATCAAAACGATATAGACAAAACAATCGACGCCCTGCGCAAGGCAGGTTTGAAGTGAGGAGGTGAGGTCTTATGAGTTAACTTAACCATATTAGGCCACGTAACTAAAAGCATTGCATTGACGGATACTTAAAAATAAATCTTGTTTTTGGTTGGAAAGGAGGAAAGTATGAAACGAAAGGTTGTTATGCTCACTTTAATTTTAGCCGTTGGAATCGCGATGGGCATGATCATGAGCCAGTTTATCAATGCCCAGCAACCACCGGGAAAGAGTACGGTGCTGCAGAGGACGGATATAGCAGGGATTGAGGGGAAGGAAGGAGTCATCATTCTTGCCGAGATCTTCCCCGGGGCAGTCGCTCCCAAACACTATCACCCTGGAAATGAGTTGTCCTATGTCCTTGAAGGCTCCATGATCTTGGAGATTGAAGGGAAGCCGCCAGTCACTTATTCAGCGGGGGAGTCGTACATCCTGCCGGCCAAGCAAGTGCACTACGCGAAGAACGTCAGCGCCACTGCCCCGGTCAAGGTTTTGTCATTCGCGATTGTCGACAAGGGGCAACCATTGAGTGTTCCGGTGAAGTAGGGGATCGCGAAGCAGGGGATCGCAAAACTGCGTTGTTTGGCGGAGGTTCAGGTCCTCAGGGTCGGCCCAAATGTCTATTAGGCGGACTCCGGAATTTTTTTCACTCTATCTCCTTATCCGTCACCCCGTCTGCCTATTGCTACGGCACCATTTCAGAATTTCTTTGAGGGAAAGAGTGTTGAGCACATCTTTTTTTTCGAGCCATCCCCGTCTTGCCACAGCTATTCCTAAACTCATCATCCACATCTGGTCCAGGCGATGAGAATCGGTTCCGATTCCGATCCGGATTCCCATCTCTTTGGCCTTCCGGCAATGGATGTCATTTAAGTCGAGGCGTTCGAACCAGGCATTGATCTCCAATGCCTTTCCATATTTCCGAGCGGTCTCCATCACCTCATCGGTATCAATTTCGTATGGGTCCCTTGCCCCTAATAGTCTGCCGGAAGGATGGGCAAGGATATTGAGGTGGGGATTTTCCAAAGCTCGAACGATCCTTTTCGTCATCCTTACCTTATCCTGTTTAAACCCGCTGTGAATAGCTCCCACAACGATGTCGAGTTTCTCAAGAACCTTTTCTGAAAAATCCAACTTTCCATCGGCAAGGATATCGACCTCCGATCCTTTTAGAAATTGAAACCCTTTCAATCTTTCGTTGAGGCGGTCGATCTCCTCAATCTGTTTCATCAGCCTCGATTCGTCGAGGCCATGGGCTATCTTAAGCGACTTCGTGTGATCGCAGATCGCCACATATTGGTAACCTCTCCTCTGAGCGGCCTTGGCGATCTCTTCAATCGAAGAGGTGCCATCGCTCCATTTGGAGTGGACATGAAGATCTCCTAGGATATCTGACTCCTGGATCAGTTTAGGAAGGCGTCCTTCCTGCGCAGCCTCGATCTCCCCACGGTCCTCGCGAAGCTCGGGGTCAACCCACTCCATTCCAATAACACGATAGACATCAGCCTCTTCCTTGCCTCCGATCTTCTTCTCACCTTTAAAAACCCCGTACTCATTGATCTTGATCCCCTTGGCCTTAGCAATCCCTCTGAGATGAACGTTGTGACCCTTCGATCCGGTGAAATATTGAAGCGCCGCGCCATATGAATCTTCTTCAACCACACGGAGATCAATCTGTGTAAACCCTTTTACAATGACAGAAACTTTGGTCTCTCCAGAGGCTAAGACCTCTTTTACCTCCGGGAGATGAGTGAATGTCTGAACGATCTTTGCTTTGTCCGAACCTGCAGCCAAAATGTCAATGTCTCCGATATTCTCCCTCATCCTTCGAAGGGAGCCCGCCCACTCAATCTTTCTCGATCCTGTCTTCTGCCTCAAGGTTTCCACGATCTGTTTCGCCACGGGAAAAGCGATTCCCAAATTTATTCTGCCGTGACTTTGTTTAAGGAGCAGAATTCCCCGCTTGATGTTTTCGATCTTTTTTTCACCTATCCCGAACAGGCCCATGAGGGAACCATCCTCCAAAGCCTTTTCCAGTTGAGAGAGATTGCCGATTCCTTTCTCTTTGTGGAGCATGGAAAGGGTCTTGGGCCCCATGCCCGGGATATCCATGATGGCGATCAAATCATCCGGCACTCCTTCTCTGATTTCCTCAAACTTGGAGATCTTTCCTGTTTCAATATACTCCCCAATCTTCTGAGCCATGCTCTCGCCAATCCCCGGGATTTCTTTCAGTTCTCCTTGACCGGCGATCGCTTCAATATCTTCCGTGAGATCCCCGATGATCCTCGAAGCCTTCCGATAAGCGTTGATCTTAAAGGGATTCTCACCTTTAAACTCCAGGATGTCTGCCATCTTTTCAAAAAGGTCGGCCAATTCCTTGTTTTTCATTTCTTTGCTCACCCCTATGAAGAGGGCATAGGGAATGGTTTAAAACCGTTCCCTGCCATCGGCGCTCTGGTCTTCAAAGGTTTTTAACACCGTACCGCAGATAATGTTTGAGGCAGATTCCAAAATTCTCCACGACATCCTTCTTGCTGTTGACAATGAAGATACGATTTCTAACATGGAAGAGTTCCTCGATCAGCCTCTCCACAGGGTAGAATGTCTTCGAATCCTTTCCATACCTCCTCTCCAATTCCTCTTCAAACATCACAACCAACTTATCCTTCATCCTTAGTTGCGTATCATTGAAGAGAAGAGCAGCATCCGGCAGGATATCGTCCATTCTGGAGAAGAATGATGATATCTCGTTCTGCTCAATGCCCTTTGGAGGGGAAGACTTCACCTCCACATAGACGAGCCTTTGATTCCAGGAGGCAATCACGTCGTAGTCGCCACCCGAAGGAGTGCTCTTCACGCTGACCCCGTAGATCGCGGGAGAGGCAAATTCCCCTTTGAACATCTCGGCGATGAACCACTCCAATGTTGGCCCGAAGCTGTAAAGTGGAGAGATTCGGGTCCGATATTTTCCCCTGCCATTCTTTATGATCGCCCCCATTTCAAGGAGCAGGTTGCAATATCTTTGTGCCACCTTGTCAGAGCAATAATGGGTCAAGTCACGGATGCGAAACCCCTCCTGATATTTAACCATGTCTCTTAGGACGAGCCGAAAAGAGTATCTCTTCATCATCCCGTAAAATCGATTCTTATCGGAAAGGGAAAAATCAGGAGGGAAGAAAAGACGTTCTGTCGGGTTTTTTCGGAAGATCCTTATGCCTCTCATCCTCAGCATCTTCTCCACTGGCGAAGGGTCTTCCACAGAAGAGGTTCTGAAGGATTCAATGTCTTTGGTTAGTTTTCGGATTTTCTTGTTGAGAGATAGGATCTCTTGGAAAAGTTTCTGCTTCGACAGTTTTCTGTCCATAGGGACCGACCAATCCGTTGGATCTTAGAAGCCTCGATAGAGGTGAAAACGCTTAGCCCATTGAATTGCTTCCAGAAATTCCTTGTGGGTGATACGGCGATTGATCTCAGGATATTCATTGGCCCGGTACTCAGGCCGGTATTGGTCCATGACGTTGACATAGGAATGAACAGAAATCTCCTCAGCAATGAACTTGAGAACTGCCTCTGAAGAAGCGACTCCATTGGGCATTACCAGATGCCTGATCAAAAGTCCTCTCTCGGCAACCCCCTTGGAATCCATGGTCAGGTCCCCAACCTGGCGGTGCATCTCCTTGAGGACTTGCTTGACCACTTCGGGGTAGTCCGGAGCATTCGAGAATCGCTTGGAATGCTTTTGACCTAGATATTTTACATCGGGCATGTAGATATCAACCACTCCTTCCAGGAGCCGGATCACCTCGAGCGACTCATACCCTGAGCAGTTATAGACGATGGGAAGCAGCAGCCCCTTCTCTGTCGCTTCGGGGAGGGAGGATAGAATCTGGGGGACATACTGGGTGGGCGTGACAAAATTAATGTTATGGCAACCCATCTCCTGGAGCCTTAACATCACCCGAGCAAGGTCAGAGGAGCTAATCCGTTCACCGTTTCCATGGTGGCTGATGTCGTAATTCTGGCAGAAAGCACACTTCAGGTTGCAGTGGGTGAGGAAGATAGTCCCTGAGCCGTGCTGTCCAACCAGAGGAGATTCCTCGCCAAAATGGGGAAAGGCGCTTGAAACCATAAGTTCTGAACCAGCCTGGCACAGTCCGACCTCTCCTTCGAGCCGGTTAATCCCGCACTCTCTGGGGCAGAGCCGACATCCCTTCAGGAACTCCTTCAGGAGTTGGATCCTCTGGTTGAGCTCTCCATTTTCATGTAAATGGATGTAGGAAGGGACAAAGGCCATCTCCGCCACCTTACGTGGAGTTCATTACAAACTAACATAAAACGTCTAGGAATTCTATTGGAGGGAGAGTATGCCTAGAGAGGAAAAATAACGAGCGGATTGAGGAGTCCCGACCATCCTCAGACTAGATGCTTTGATAGACGGCTAAGAATTTGTTGTAAAAATCGTGTGGAATGCTCTCGTTTTTTTCAATGAGCCCCTTGACGTAAGTAGGGCCATAATTATAAGCCGTGAGGGCGACTCGGGTATCATTAAAGACAAGGATCAACTGAGAAAGGTAATAAGTTCCGATTCTTACGTTTAGGTAAGGATTAAAAAGGGTCCGGTCTCCACTCCACTCGATCCCCAGTTCTTGGGCAACAGATTTTGCCACGTAGGGCATGATCTGCAACAAACCTTTCGCGCCCTGCTCTGAAACGGACCAATTTTTGAATTCACTTTCGATTGCGATGAGGGCCAGGATAAATTTAGGATCCTGGTTGTGACGAAGTGCCTCTTCATAAATGACCTCAGCAAGCTCCTCCTTTGTAATGTCCGCGAGCCCTGTTGGGTACCTCTCTAACACCCCGATTATTTCCCTGATTGCAAGTTGCCTACCTTGAAATTCGGGTGACAGATATTCTAAAGCAGGGGGGAGGTAGTGAATTCCAGGAGAAAGGGGGAGATGAAAAGAGAGAATGAAGACAATGGCAATTAGGAGGGTCTTGAAGAAAACATTCGGGATACGAAAAGGCGTCTTATTGCAAGTTTCAACCCTCTCCCCGGGTATAATTTCAATAGTTATCCAACCTGGAGGGGAAAGAAGGGCTCCCTTACCCTTATTCTCCGCCTGATGGGGAGGGTGTTCAACATGCATTAGCGCTTCATTCCGTTTCATATCGACCTCGTTGTGAATTTATTTCACAATCCTACCATACGACCCCCTCCTTTGTCAAGTTTTAAATAATCCCAGATCTAACCCCGCCACAAGCTATAGTAGGTTAGAAGGACAGCGAGGATATGTATAGTGGATGAACCGGTCGGAGCATGGGCACTTCGGGCAGGACTGCATCGACTCTCTCTAACGGTCAAGGTACTGTCCCTGCTACCAGCAGGTAGGCATAGGGCAGGCTTAACGGATAGCCGACTAATCCCTCTCTCCCCCTTTAGCCAAGCTGGTTGCTCGCCTGCCGGTAGGCAGGCTGGATTTTGGGGAACGAGGCGGCCGGACAGGATTGCCCGGCGTATTTCCCTTGTTTCCTATAGGGCATAACCCCTGGCATTCGAAGCAGTAATAATAATTTCCGCTGGCCAGGGTCTGCCAGAGTTCCCGGAAGGGATAACTCTTAAGGAGCTCAGCTTTCTTCTCTGCAGGAACCTCAATCATCTCTCCAACAAATTTGATCATTCCTCGGAGGCCAAACTGGAAGATTACCCTTCCGCAGGCCCGCTTGTCCACCTTGCCGTTTCCGAGAAGGGCTTTGCCTGGGCAACCCGACAGGCAGACCCAGCATTTTTCAGGGCAGAGGGATGCAATCTTCTTTCTCGTTGGCTTAAGTGGGGCGGAAGTCAGGACGGCTCCTAACCTCACCCGGGGACCAAATCCCTTAACCAGGACGAGGCCACTCTTCCCATAACTTCCGATCCCAGCCTCCACAGCCGCTTTCCTCAGATCTACAGAACCCACCATTCCATACTTTCCATCAGACATGTCCATGGGGAGGAAAGGAGGGATGGCCAAGGCGCTATATCCTTGGCTCTCTAGGGTCGTGGTTAGCTCTCTGGATATGGCCCTTACCTTTTCATAAGTAGCCATGGTATCGTTCTGCTTGACCTGAAGGTTCTTGGAATCCAGAGCTGCACGGCTGTGGGCACAGGCAATGACCAGAATGCTCTTGGCCGACGTTAGCATATTCGAATCGATTGCATTGGCCCTTGACAAACTCGTTACTGAACAGGCTCCAGCAGTTACGGCGCCCAGTCGGATCGCCATTTTCTCAATCTCCATCTTCTCTCCTCCTACTTCACCCGTTTTAGACTGGGAGGGGCTTTCGACGGCTTTCGTTCTTTCTCTTTCCTCCTCTTCAGCACATTCTCATTGAAAAGGGTGTTCTTAAGGCTGACGGCATTGATGATGCAGTAGATGATCACTGCCTTTTCCCAATCCTTTGTTCCGTCGAAATGCTCAATCCTCAGACGATACTTCTCCCGCAGGCTGGCCAATGAGGCCTCGTCAAAAGACAGGATCTGCTCAGCCAATTTCTCAAGAGCCTTTTCCACTAAAAACTCCTCAATTAGTTTTGCGTTCGGGGTTCAGAGTTCGGAGTATTCTACACTTGTCAACTAATGACTCCGAACTATTGCGTATGGCGAGAACATTCCTCACAGAGATGATCAAGGAGGGGAAAGCGGCCTCCTCTTGTTTTGTACTGACCACAATCCCTACAAAGAAACAGATAATCCAAACAAGCCGGGCAATAATAGTAACCGATATGATTGGGATGGGATTTCGCACAGGTCCGTTCTCCTCCAACGGGTTCGATACAGAGATATTTCCTGCATCGATAGCAGAACTCAAAAGAGTATCGGTCCAGAACTGCGCCGCAGACCTCACAGTAGCGAATTTCCATTCGCTCCAAATCCTAAATCCAAAATTCTAAATCTTCACCCTGTTAAATAATTTTGTTCGAAATTGACGATTTTTTGTTGCACGAGATCGTCATAAATCAACCAGAAAGTGCCTCGGCACGTATTTAACAGGGCAGGCTAATCCAAAATTCCAATATCAAAATCCAAGGCTTTTGTTTCGGTCATTTCGTATTGCGGATTTCTACTTGTTTAGAGTTTCGTGTTTAGGACTTAGGATTTCTATTTTTTCCATCATGGTGCAAACTTCGTGATCTGATGGGGCGCGTCAAAGGTTTCATGAAGGGCCCCCATGGCATCCTCAATTTGATCTGCTTGAATCACACAGGAGCAACTGGAAATGGAAGTACTGATGGCGAGGACGTTGATCCCTGCCGTTCCAAGGGCATTGAACATCAGTCCAGAGATCATCGGTCTCTCTCTGAAATGAGGACCGAAGACGCTGATGGTAGCCACATTGGGATGGTATGAGATCCCCTTTGCTTCGATCAAGGGCTTCACACTCTCCAAAACTTCTAAGGCTGCTTCCAAATGTTTCTGATCAATGCAGAAGGTCATGTTCCCATTGCCCTCGATATCGATCTCGTGAACAACAAATTCAATATTGATGTTCTGACGTCCCATCGCCTGGAGGATCATTCCCGGAATATCCGGTCGGTCCGGGAACGAAAGAATGGTAACGATGGCTAAGCCGCTATTTGCCATGATACCCCCTACCTTGACCTTTCCCTCGCTTCCCATTTATTCTACCCTGTTAGAAATCTGCTTTGCCTACGTCGGTAATGAAGACAAACTTTTTTAAGAATTTAAAGCCCCGCTGAACTCTCCCGTTAAAAGGGCGAGTTTTTCTAACGGGGTCTACTCCCAAATCCTCCGGTCATCGACCTTTTTGGCTCGATCCGGAATGCCCCCTCTCTCGGTAAACACCACTTCACCTCTCACCTTGAGGACCTCTTCGATCTCCTTTTCCAACCTTCTTTCCAGGCTGGTTCGGTCAGTCACCTCTTCCTTCAATTCGATATAAACCGTCATCTGGTCATGGTATTCTTTTCGAGTGACGACGATTTGATAATTCACCACCGCGGGAAATTTTGACATCAATTCATCTACCTGCCAAGGATGGATGAAAATGCCCCAAACCTTCGTCACCTGATCCGTACGACCCAGAATCTTTCCTAGGCGAGGAGAGGTTCGCCCGCAGGTACATCGACCTTCGATCAGATAGGAGAGGTCTCCGGTTGCGAAACGAATCATCGGAAAGACTTTGCTGAACGTAGTGGCCACGATTTCTCCTGTGGCACCGGTCTCTAGTTGCTTGCCCGTCTCTGTGTCAACGATCTCCACCATCACGTCCTCTGGGATATGCATCCCTCTCTTCTCCCGACATTCATACCCAAGACAGCCCACATCGACCGTGCCATAGGCCTGGTGGATGAGGATATCGAGTTTTCCTTCCAACTTTTGCCGGAGTGACTCGGGAAACATCTCTGCCCCGACAAACGCGGCCTTCAGGGAAAGATCCTTTTTCAGGTCGAAGGACATGCCTTCGGCGGCCTCTATTAAGGACATCAGGGAACTGGGCATTCCTAGGAATCCGGTCACATGGAGCTGTCGCATCAGCTGAACCTGCATTGAGAGATTCCCGGGACCTACAGGGATCACCGTCGCCCCTAACATTCTGAGCGATTCGTCGAGCATGAAAGCCAAGGGGGTGAGGTGATAGTTGAACGTATTTAAAGCAACATCTCCGGTTCTCATCCCACAGGCAAAAAGTGCCTGAGCCCATCGGGTATCCCTGTAATCCCATTCCCCGGGTTCGAACACCGGCCCGGGAGAGATATAAATTCTTCTCATTCCTTTCTTGGGGGCAACCTCAAACCCTCCAAAGGGAAGGGTCTGCTTTTGAGCAGTGACCAAATCCTTTTTCTTGGTAATGGGCAGTTTTTCCAGGTCCTTTAGATTTGTTATCCTTTCAGGCTTGATCCCTACGCCATCGAACCTCGACTGAATTCCCTTCGAATGACGATACCCGTAGCGAAGAATCTCGGAGAGCCTTTCTTTCAAATAAGACTCCCTTTTCTTCCTCGACATCATCTCCTTTTCTTTATCGAAATAACCATGTGTTCGATCAATCATAAGATCTCCTAAATGAATTGGAATAATGGAGTGTTGGAATGATGGAACAATGGGTTATTGGAAAGAAAAATTATTCCCTGATTTTCTTGAAGCTCGTCATTCCAGAATTGCACGCTTCCAATATTCCAGGTGGGGCGAACCCCCGAAGTTCGTCCATTATAGGATGAAAACAGGGTCCACATCAATATCCAGACTGACCCCCACTCCTTTCATCGGACCCTCCATCGCGGACACTAAATCTTTGGCAAATTGGTGAAGCAGTTGAGGGCTTTTCCCTTTTGCCAGCATCTGCCACCTGAATTTCCCCCGCATCTTGGCGAAAGGCGCCGTGCTCGGCCCCAAAATATCAATGCCTTTTCCATACCCTTTTTCCAGAAGGGATTGCCCGACCTTTCCCATCCTTTCTGCCAACCCCTTCGTCTTTTTCTCACTGTTTCCCACCAATCTAAAATTGATCATTCGTGAGAAAGGAGGATATTCCAGGGCTTTTCGAAATTGAATCTCTTCCTGATAGAAGCCAATATAGTCATGGTCTTTTGCTCTGAGAATACTATAATGGTCCGGGCTAAAGGTCTGGATCACCACCTTCCCGAAGGCATCCCCTCTTCCTGCCCTGCCTGCCACCTGGGTGAGAAGCTGGAAAGTTCTCTCACTCGACCGAAAATCGGGAAAGTGAAGCGAGGTGTCGGCAGACACCACCCCTACAAAAGTCACATTGGGAAAGTCATGGCCTTTGACAATCATCTGCGTCCCCACCAGGATGTCAGTGCTCCCGGATTCGAGCCTCTTCAAAATTTGCAGATGAGATCTTCGTCGCGACGTGGTGTCATGATCCATCCTTTCCACTTCCGTCTTCGGGAATAATAACTTGATCTCCTGCTCCAGGCGCTCGGTTCCAATCCCCATTCCCTGAAGCCGGTGGCCTTGGCACTTCGGACAGTCCCCGGGTGCCGAGATTCGGTAATCGCAATAATGACATTGGAGAGAACGGTCCTTGAGATGATAGGTGAGGGTCACACTGCAGTTCGGACACTTAAAGGTGAGACCGCAATCCGGGCAGACGATAAAATTGGCAAACCCCCTGCGATTCAGAAAGAGCAAACTCTGTTTTTTATCCTCGATATTTTTCTTTAGCGCTGCCTTTAATTTTTCCGAGAAGAGGCCCTCTTCTTTCTTCACATCCACCACTTCCACCCCTGGAAGGGGTCTCCCTTCGATCCTCTCCGGCAGATTGAGAAGACGAAACTTTCCCATCTCAGTGTTATAGAACGATTCTAAAGAAGGGGTCGCAGATCCTAAAAGGAGTGTCGCCTCTGCCTGCTTGGCCCGGACCACAGCCATGTCCCGGGCGTGATATTTTAATTTTTCCTCCTGTTTATAAGATGGATCATGCTCTTCATCCACGACAATCATTCCCACGTTTTTAAACGGAGCGAAGATGGCAGACCGGGCCCCCATCGCGATCTTCACCTCTCCCTTCCATATTCTCCGCCATTGATCGTGACGCTCTCCCCTTCCAAGCCCGCTATGAAGGAGAGCAAGGTTCTCCCCAAATCGGTCCATGAAGCGCGAAAGAAGTTGTGGCGTCAAAGATATCTCGGGTACCAGGACGATCGCTTCCCGGCCTTGGGCCAACACCTCCTCAATGGCCCGAAGATAAATCTCTGTCTTTCCGCTTCCCGTCACACCATAAAGAAGGAAGGGAGAAAACCGCTTCGAATGGATTCCCGTCAAGATCTCACCGAGAGCGGACTGTTGGTCGGTAGTGAGCTCTGGCTTGGGATAAGGTTTTAGTTCTGATCGAACAGACAGATCACGGCAGACCTCTCTCCTGAAGACCGAAATCAGCCCTTGGTCTTGAAAGGATTGGATGGCTTTCGATGACGATTTAAACCTTTGACTCAGTTCGGAAGATGAAATCTCCCCTTTCTCTTTTATCCAGTTGAGAATCTCTGTCCGCTTTTTTGAAGTCCGTCGGGTTAGTTCACCTCCTTGGTATCGAACTACCTTCTCGAATTTTGGTTGGATCTCTTTTCCTTCTACCCCGCTTTCGATGTTGAGAAGTCCCTTTCTCCTCCAGGAAAATAATTGGGATTTTGACACCTCCCCGGGAAAGTATTTCAGGATTTTCTTAAGGGAAACGTTGCCGCATCTTCGGATTTCTTTGAAGACTTTTTCCTGAATCGGGTCCAACTCTCTCCGAGTGAGAGAATTCATCCCCTTTTCGGTAAGGGTTAGGAAATGCCCACTCTTCAGGTGAAGCCCGGGTGGAAGGCCGGTCTTGATGACTTCACCTAATGGGTAGAGGTAGTAATCTGAAATCCACTGGTAAAAACGGAGCATGGAGGGGACGATGAGAGGAGCTTCGTCAAGGAGGTCCTCCACTTCCAGCAACTTCTCCTCAACGTCCTTTGGAGGTTGATCCAATAGATCGATTGAGAAGCCGGTCACCTTTCTCCCTTTGAACGGGACGAGTACCCTCATCCCTGCCTGGAGGGAGTCCTTCATTTTATCTGGAATGCGGTAGTGAAATGTCTTGAAGACAGGAAGGCCGACCGCCACCTCAACAACTTCTTTCATCGTCCCCAAATTATCCCCTTTTGACCGGGTTTGTCAAATCCCCTCCCCCTCCCCCTTGATAGGGGAGGGGGAGGGGTAAAATCAACTACTTTACACCTCCCTCACAAATATCTATAATAGGCTCGATTCTCATACCAAATTACCCTAATGATGATGCCCCTATTCCGGGTTGAATGAATGGAACTTTTTAAAACATTATTTTCGTCTTTAAACCAGGGATCTGTAAAATACATGGTGGCGGGTGGCATCGCTGTAAATCTTTATGGAATTGAGAGAGCAACGGCTGACGTGGACATTGTTCTGCTGCTTGAAAAAAGAAACTTATTAAAATTTATCGGCGTTGCAGAAAAGCTTGGTTTGAAGCCGAAGGTTCCTGTTAAGCTTGAAGACTTTATTGATCCGGGGAAAAGAAAGAGGTGGAGGATGGATAAAGGCATGTTAGTCTTTAGCCTTTATGATCCTAAGAACCCTTTTTTGCTAATTGATATCTTTACAGAGATCCCTTTTGATTTCGATGCAGTGTACAAACAAAGAAAAAAGATAAAGTTTGAAAATACCTTCATACCGGTTGTTCCATTAAAGGAACTCATTGCAATGAAAAAAAAGTCCGACAGGCCGCAAGATCGGGCTGATGTTTTTTACCTGAAAAAGATTGTAGGTGAATGGAAGGATGAGAAATAGGCGAACGGGTAATTTTAAAGAGATGCCTTTGTTATATTACAAAACAAGGGAACAGATTGAGGCTTACCTAAAAAAACCCGCGGAACAAAAACTCCGCTGGCTCGAAGCTCAGATGGAATTCTTTTACAAGGCGATGCCTCCAAAGGCAAAGAGGGGCAGAGAGAAGTTGCAGAAACCTGGCTTGAGATTATCGATCGGAGGTGCTTCTTTTAGCAGAGAAATACTTAAGGAAAGAAAACAGCCTAAAAGATGAAAATCTTTTTCTGACTCTTCAGCCTACCCTTTCTTCTCCAATGGGGAGATCGGGAGCGATGAAAGAACCCCTTAAACAAATATCCGATCTTGTTGAACGATTCGAACGAAATATTGAAGCCTACCGGGGCCCTGCCTACAATGAAACCCAGCTCCGAATAGAATTCATCGATCCCTTCTTTGAAGCTCTGGGTTGGGATGTGACCAATAAGGCAGGATATGCGGAACAATATAAAGACGTCATTCATGAAGATGCGATTAAGATTGCCGGAGCCACCAAAGCACCGGATTACTGCTTTCGCATTGGAGGTGTCAGAAAATTCTTCCTTGAAACGAAAAAGCCTTCCATCGATATTAAAACCCAGACCAGCCCTGCCTATCAATTAAGGAGATATGCCTGGAGTGCCAAGCTTCCTATTTCGATCCTCACAGACTTTGTAGAGATGGCCATTTATGACTGCCGCCTTCGACCGAAGCTAAGCGACAAACCCAGTATCGGCCGAATCCGACTTTACACATATACCCAGTACATCGATTCCTTTGAAGAGATCTATAACTTTCTCTCAAAAGAATCCGTTCTGAAAGGTTCATTCGATAAGTTTGCAGAATCTGAGAGACAGAAGCGCGGAACAACAGAGGTTGATGCCGAATTCTTAAAAGAGATAGAGTCCTGGCGTGACGCTCTGGCTAAAGACATCGCCTTGAAAAACCCGAGACTCACAATTCCGGAACTCAACTTCGCTGTTCAGCTAACCATCGACCGTATCATCTTTCTCCGGATGTGCGAGGATCGGGGAATTGAGCATTATGGCCAGATCCAGAATCTTCTCAATGGCACGAACACCTACCGCCGTCTCAGAGAAATCTTCTACCATGCTGATGACAAATATAACTCCGGTCTCTTCGACTTCAAGACAGACCGGCTCACCCCTGAGCTTAAATTAGACGACAAGCCGCTAAAGGACATCTTTAAGAATCTTTACTATCCTGAATCTCCCTATGAATTCTCTGTTCTGGGTGCGGATATTTTAGGCCATGTCTATGAGCAATTTCTTGGAAAAGTAATCCGGCTCACTGAAGGCCATCGGGCAAAGGTAGAAGAAAAACCCGAGGTGAGAAAAGCGGGGGGCGTCTATTACACCCCGACCTATATCGTTGATTACATTGTAAAGAATACAGTGGGAAAACTCTGTGACGGTAAAACCCCACGACAGATTACCTCCCTTCGAATTCTTGACCCCGCCTGCGGTTCAGGTTCTTTCCTTCTCGGGGCTTATCAATATCTGTTAGATTATCACCTGAATTGGTATCAAAAAGATGGGAATCAGAAGCATACGAAAGAGATTTATCATGGCCGTGGCGGCCAGTGGTATCTGACCATTCAAGAGAAGAAAAGAATTCTCCTGAACAACATCTTTGGTGTGGATATTGATCCTCAAGCAGTCGAGGTGACCAAACTGAGTTTGCTCCTCAAGGTTCTCGAAGGTGAAAACCAGGATACCCTGGAACGCCAGATGAGGTTATTCAGAGAGAGGGCACTTCCTGATTTGGGAAGCAACGTCAAATGCGGAAACTCCCTCATCGGCCCCGATTTCTATTCTGTAAGGGCAGGTTATTACCTTCCCGGTCTTTCTGTAGGGGCGGAACATGTCCCGCCCGGCCTTAACGAAGAAGAGATCTATCGCATCAACCCCTTCGACTGGCAAAAAGAATTTCCAGAAATCATGAGGTCAGGCGGTTTTGACGTGGTGATTGGGAATCCGCCGTACATTCGTATCCAAACCATGAAAGAATGGGCATCCTCAGAAGTTGAAATCTATAAAGAACACTATATCTCTGCCAGTAAGGGGAATTACGATATATACGTAGTGTTTGTTGAGCGTGGCTTGAGCTTGCTGAATCAATCCGGAAGACTTGGATTTATCTTACCGCACAAATTCTTCAACGCCCAGTATGGTCAGCCTTTGCGAGGTCTGTTGTCCAAAGGAAAACATTTAGCCGGAGTTGTCCACTTTGGCGATAAGCAAGTTTTTACGGGAGCGACCAATTACACGTGCTTACTGTTCTTGGACAAAGCCGGCAATAAACAATGCCGTTTTGTTAAGGTGGATGACCTAACAAATTGGCGCATTAGTGGCGAATCTACAGAAGGGAAAATTCCCGCCACAAAGATTACGCCCTCAGAGTGGAACTTTGCTCTCGGAAAAAGTGCCGAGTTATTCGATAAATTGGATAAGATGCCTGTTAGGCTAAGTAATATTGCAGAAAAAATGGCACAGGGCATTCGTACCAGTGCCAACGAGGTATATGTTTTGGATTTACTCTCAGAAGGTGAAAACCTACTAGTGGCCCATTCAAAGCAACTTGATCGGGATGTCAGACTTGAGCGTAAAGCAGTTTCTTTGTTCTTGCAGGGTCGGGAGATTAAGCCTTACAGGATTCTACCATCAGGGAAAGTAGTTATAATCCCATACCGAGTCAAAGATCATCGCACGGGCTTAATCAGTGAGAAGGAGATGAGAGAAGAGTTTCCTAAGACACTAAAATATCTCCTTGAAAACAAGACCTATTTAGAAAACCGTGAGCGTGGAAGGATGAGGGGTGCTAATTGGTATGCCTATATTTACCCCAAAAACATTGAGGTGATGCAAGCTGGAAAGATTCTGGTTCCTGACATCGCGGATCATGCATCCTTCGCTTTAGATGAAGCTGGCGAATATGCCTTCACAAGCGGTTACGCCATTACTCTAAAGGGGAACGTGGAAGAATCACCGAAGTACATTCTGGGCTTATTGAACAGCAAAGTATTAAACTTCTTCCTCAAGAATATCAGCACTACGATGCGTGGTGGTTTCTTCCGTTACTTCACACAATTCATTCAACGGCTGCCAATCCGGCAAATCAATTTCTCTGACCCCAGCGACAAGGCTCGCCATGACCGAATGGTAAAGTTGGTGGAGCAAATGTTATCACTTCATAAGCGGTTGTCGGCAGCAAAAACTCCTGACGAAAAGACCCGTTTGCAACGTCAGATCGACGCCACCTACCACCAAATCGACCAACTGGTTTATGAATTGTATTGCCTTACAGATAAAGAGATCCAAATCGTCGAGGGAGCGACTTAAGGCGACTTTATCGGCAAGAAAAGGGGACGGTTCTATTTTAAGGAGGTTGCTCCATTCAATGTTTTGTTTGAAGATGCATATTTTCCATTTCCTTGTGTGTGCATTCTTCGCACCAATATTCACCCCCCTTTGCTGAATAGCCGTCATACCCCAAACAGATCACTACACCGCATTTTGCACATTTAGTGGGTAAGTAAGCTGGAGGATTTTCAAGCTTTTGGAAATTGAACTCATTTGTCCCGTAAAAAACATAAATCTCTATTTCAAAAGAACTCCTACATCTCGGACAGTTCTTCCAGTCGCCCGGGTGTTCTTCAGTATGATGGTATGCACAAAGAGTATAACGGCTGTGATTCCTGTAACAACTATTTGTTGCATAGGAGAACAGAACGTATTTGTCTTCATCATCACAAATCCATTGCCCACAACATTCGGTTTTCGTCAGTTTCTTTGTTTTCCCGCATAGACCACACCTTGGCTTGCCATCCGCTTTCTTCTTTTTCAGCGTCCTGGATTTTGGTTTAGTAGCCATATTCTTCCATTCTGGGCAATCCTCTTATATGAGCACTAAACGTCACAGCTACAGAAACAAAAGTTTTAGAAACTCGGCAGGGGAGACTATCTTTATCCCTTGATATTCTTTTAGAGGCAGGAGATGCTTTCTGTCACCAGAAATGAGAAATTGAACCCTTCCTTCAATGGCACATTCTAAAATGCGGTTATCATCATCATTTTCTTTAATAACAGAAACCTTGTTCTTAGGTTGGACCAGGAATGTCTTGGCTTTGATTTTTTCTATCGTGTGCTTAATTTGATCTCTATCCCAACTGAAATCCTTTTTAAGAGTCTCCTCTAACTCTTTCAAAATAAAAGAGGAGGTACAGGTTTCTATATCTCCTCTCCACATCAAATCCAAAACCTCTCTGGGTTTACCCTTGAAACTTAATCCAGAAACAAAAACATTGGTGTCTATGACCACCTTTGGTTTTGATTTACTTTCGTCGGACATCAATAATTTCTTCTATTTGATCTTCGGTGATCCCTTTTTTCCTGGCCTTCATCTCTCCGTAACGGTATATCTTTTTCCATTCCTGTTCCTCAGCATATCTCCGAAGGGCCTCTCTCAAGAGCTCGCTCCTTGTTCTACCCTCTTCTTTCATTAGCTCCTCAATTTTATCTACCATTTCGGGAGGTAAAGATAGGGTTATGGTTTTTGTGACCCTCGCCATAGCTAAACTCCTTTGTTGTTACTTAGTATTACTCTTATTGTAGCAAATGTGAATTTGCTGTCAAGGGATTGTTAGTCTGATAGATTCAAGGTTATGCTAAACTGTAAGAAACAGCCAAGGAACCCATAGTGTTTCGAAAAAATGATTTTCTTCTTCTCTTGGTCGTCTTTGCTTCAATGGCGATCGGGGTCGGCCTCCCGACATTCGGAAGGATGTTTGCGCCCTACTCTCTCTATTTCATGATGTTCCTGCTGTTCTTCAGTTTCTTGGGGATCAATTTTCTTCAGACCTTTCGAGAGGCAAGAAAGAGAGCCTTTGTTCTTTCCATCCTTTGCCTCTTTAAGCTATGCGTCATCCCCGTAGGCCTTTTCTTTCTCACCCGCGCCGTCTGGCCAGAGTATGCCATTCCCGTTCTTCTTCTCTCAGGAATTTCTACCGGGGTGGTCGCACCCTTTATCTCGGGTCTTCTCGAAGCCTCCACCTTGCTCGTATTAATGATGGTAGTGATCTCTTCCCTCATTGCTCCTTTTTCCCTTCCGGCTCTCGTCTCCCTCCTCGTCGGGCATACAATCGAAATCCCTTTTCTGGTCATGGTGAAGATCTTAGCTTTGGTGATCTTTGTGCCCGCCCTGGCGGCCTTTGTATTACGCTCTCTTTATCCTTTCTTTCTGGAAAGATTGGAGAAAGCCCAATTTCCCGTATCGTTATCCATGATTGCATGCATCAACCTCGGTGTCTTTGGACAATACTCATCCTTCTTTTTAAAAACGCCCGTGATTGTGTTAGAAACCATTCTTGTTGCTTTCCTCTTATCGGCCATCTATCATGCGGTTGGATTGTTGGTGACATGGAGGATGAAAAGAAAAGATCGGCTGGCAGGAGCTATCTCTTTTGCTGTTATCAACAATGTGTTGATTGTCGCCTTCTCATCCCATTTTTTCGGGCCTCTTTCTCCTGCCCTTGCTGCTTTGTACATGCTACCCTTTTTCACGATGATTGTTCCGGCAAGAATCGTTGGGAAACTAATGAAATGAGACTTTCTGCCTTTGATGAAGATCAGAGAGGACGTTCACAGGCACTCCAGGAACCCATCTCTTCTTCTGAGATGCCCAAGATATAGAGGATATTCTTAAGGCGGGCCCGGCCCAGGCTCATGCTGGCTGCTCGCTCCAGTTTCTCCTTTGCATTGTAGGCAATGCCCAGCCCGGCTTGACCTAACATCAAACCGTCATTCGCTCCGTCACCGATGGCGACGGTCTGATCTAAAAACACCCCTTCCTGGCTCGAAACCATATTGACGATCTTTGCCTTATAAGTACTGTCCACAACCGTTCCCAAGACTTTACCGGTCAAGGCTCCTTCCTTAATCTCGAGTTGATTGGCAAAGGCAAAATCCAAACCCAATCTTTCCTTCAAAAAGTTGACAAAATAATCGAATCCTCCGCTCACCAGGCCTAGCTTGAACCCAAGCCTCTTGAGAGTCTCCACTAACTCTTCGGCTCCTTCGGAGAGCTTCATCTCATTGCGAATCGTCTCCAACGCTTCCACCTTCAAGCCCTTGAGAAGCGCTACACGCTGGACGATGGCTTCTTCAAAATCCATATCCCCTCTTCTTGCCTTCTCCGTAATTCTCGAAACCTCTTTAAAAACCCCTGCCTTTTGGGCCATCTCGTCGATGATCTCCATATCCACCAGCGTGCTGTCCATGTCGAAAAAGACCAGCCGCTTATTTTTCCGGTAAGCCTCCATCTTCTGGAGGGCAAGATCGATATTGAGCTCATGGCTTTTCGCGAGCACCCGTGATTTCAACTGGCTGAGGTTCTTTACGTCCTTCACATCGATGGTGAGTTCCACACAACTGGCACAGTGACGGGTCAGATTGCTGATCATCTCGATATTGGCATTCTCCTCGGCAAGGATATTCGAAATCTCCGCCAGGGTGCGCGTATCCCCGAAATAAGTGAGGATGAAAAGGTTCTTGTTATTTCTGGCCTTCATCTCCGTTTCGGAGAAGAGCCGGAAATTGAGCGTCAGGTGAAGACGACTGGCCTCAAAGAGGAGGTCTTTGAGAACACCATCCTTGGACTGCTTCGCTCCGGTCATATCGAGGAGAAAAGAGAGACCGAGAAAATCCTGCAGGGAGGCCTGTTCGATATCCACAATCTCGACATGGTTCTCCAAGAGAATCTTACTGAAAGCCGCGGTGATGCCCGGTTGATCCGGGCCGGACACGGTCACCATCACAAAGTCTTTTTTCTCATCCATCGATTCATCCTCATTGCCGGTATCCAAAACGTTCTTCAAAGATGGGGGCAATCAAATTATCTACGGGCACATAATCATCGGTGAGGACCACGGAGTAACGCTCTTTCAAATATTCCTGTAATCGGTCTTGAGGCATGACGTGGGCGGTCATCTCCGCCCCTTTTCCCTTCACCTTCCGGATGAAATCATCCATATCTAACTTCTTCGGACTCGCCACCACCACGAAGGTACTGATCCCGATCTTGTCGTAATCCGAGCTCAGGGTCAGCAGCTCGACATTTCCTTTTCCAAATACCTCCTCCAATGTCCGAATATACGAGGGCATGAAGGCCCCTTTCTTGAAACTATCGATCACATTGGCCATCAGCACCCCGTCGGGCTTCAGAAGCGCTTTGAGTTGCATGGCAAATTCTTTGGTGGTCAGATGATAAGGAATCGAAAGGTCATTGAAAGCATCGCCAAAGATAAAATCGTACATCCCCTTCTCCTTACAATTCATCACAAACCAGCGGCCGTCCTGGTTGAAAGAGCGAATTTTGGTATCCTCTGAAATGCCAAGATATTTTTGCACCACCCGGGTAATCTCCGGATCGATCTCCACCACATGGATGACTGCCTTGGGATATTTTGCCTCCATAAATCGCGGGAAGGTATATCCTCCTCCACCCAGAAAGAGCGCCTTAAAAGCTCCTCGTTTGCTCGCCTGCCATCTCACCATTTCTTCATAGATCCGGATATATTCGTATTCGATGTAGAGAGGATCTTCCAAGTCCGCGTAAGAATGGACCAGGTGATCGAGGACAAGAGACTCTAACTGGTTTCCATTGTTTCCCTTGATACTCTTCTTCAGCTTAATCGTATAGTAATCGCTCTCCTTAAAAAAATAGGTCTCCTCCTCGATAGAGGGCTTGAAGGCATAGGCATAGAGTTTCCCGATGGATTCTACCGGAGAAAGAGGAAAGGAGAAATTCCCTGTAGTGACCGTCGCATAGACGTGCATCCCTGCGAAGGGAAGGAGGACAGAAACAAAGAGGAAAAGGAAAAAGAGGGCAACGGCTCTTTTACTTTTGAAGAAACCTCCGAAGATAAAACCAGAAAGTATAAGAATGATTCCCATCGTCAAAAGGATGGAGCGAGTCCCCATCCAAGAGATAAGATAGAACCCTGTGGCAAAGGTACCGAGAATGGAGCCGAGGGTAGAGAAGGCATAGATTTTTCCGACCACATCTCCTGTCTTCTCAAGATTGTTCAGCGTCAATTTGACCACGACAGGAGAGATCATTCCGAGGAGGCAGGATGGGACAAAAAAGATGATGCTCGTAACGAGCAGGATGCGCGTCATCAGAGCGGTGTGAAATTGTGCCCCTCCCACCAAATTCGTGAGGGGCGAAATAGAAAATGCCCCCAGGCCGGAAAGAAAGAGGAGCCAGCCGAGCGTAGAAGAACGAGGGTACCGATCCGCAATTCGGCCTCCGAGATAGGCTCCGATGCTGATGCCCGCAAGAACCACGCCGATGATGCTTGTCCAGGTATAGAGAGAAACCCCGACGTAAGGTGCCATAATCCTTCCTGCCACCAGCTCGATGACCAGGGTGCAAAAACTGGCAATAAAGACGACGACATTCGCTTTGATCACTTCACGTTGCATGAATTACCTTTCTTTCCCAGATAAGATTTTTTTGACCCCCATTCGGAAACCCAGACTCGGAAGGTGACCATTTTATAAAGAAACCCAAAATAAGGTCAAGAGTGTCTTAGTGAAATCCCAATTCCCAAATTTCAAATCCCAAATAAATCTCAAATTTCCAATACCCAATGACCAAAAAGACCTTATTTGGAATTTCGAATTTTGGTCATTGGAATTTGTTTGGAGTTTGGTGCTTGCCTGCCTGCCGGTAGGCAGGGAATTTGGTGCTTATCATTCATTGTCCTTTATATTTCGGCGGACGTTTCTCAAGAAAGGCTGAGATTCCCTCACGAGCGTCCGCAGTTCGAGCGCTGTTAGCGATCGCCTGGCTTTCATTCTCCATCTGCGTCTCCAAAGTTTCGGCCCAGCCGCTATGTAACAACCGTTTCGATATGCCATAAGCCCGTGTCGGACCGGATGCGAGCTGAAGGGCAATGGTCTTTGCCTGAGCCAGCAATTCACTATCCGGGACCACTCGCGTGATGAGGCCCCATTGCAATGCCTCCTGCGCAGAGAACATACGATTGGTGAGCGTTAACTCCAGGGCGCGCTTGAGGCCAACAAAACGGGGGAGAAAATAGGTTGAAGAGCCATCCGGCACCAGTCCGGCTCGGGTGTAGGCTACCATGAAACGCGTCGTCTCCGCTGCGACAACAATATCGCAGGCAATCGCAATGCTCATCCCGGCTCCTGCGACGGCGCCGTGCACCGCTGCAACCACCGGCGCATCCATCCGCGTCAACCGTGACATGGCCGCGTGAAGGTAGGTGGTGATCTCCTTGACATAATACGGTAACTGGTCGCCCTTGGCTAAAAAGGCCTTCAAGTCTCCGCCAGCGGAGAATATCTTCCCTGCCCCGGAGATCAGCACTCCCCGGATCTCAGGATCTTCGTCACAACGGAGCGCGGCATGCATCAGGTCTTTGCCCATCTCTTCATTGATCGAATTGGCTGCATCCGGACGGTTGAGCGTGATGTGGGCGACATTGTTCTCTACGTTGAACAGAAGGGTTTTAAATTCCATATCCTTTCATCCTCCTTAAATAAGGTTTTGTCCATCGGCAGCGGTATGGTTCGACAGGCTCACCATGATCGGAAAAGACCGTTCGTCCTGAGCTTGTCGAAGGAGGCCCGTATCGTCTAACGGTTAGGTTGTTCGTATAACATCTCTAAGGGGTCATCGTTGTCGAAGCTCGTACCTGCCCGCCATGCCATCCTACATGCCGTTGATAGTCCTTTCGGGCCTGCCCAATCCCGCAGTCCGGTTCAACCGCAGAGCTGGTGGCGTTGGCAGGCGGGTCGAAGTTCGTCTTAGGTTATCGTTCATCGAGCTTCCGGTTTCGGGCTTCACACTTCGATACCAGCGTCGCCACCATTAAACGACAGTTCCCTTCGCTCTTAACGAAACAGGCTTCGTAGCCGTAACCTTAAGCGGAGCTCGAGCGTATTTCCAGCATTCATGAGAGGCCGCTTACTCCTTTACTCTTCGGAGCTCCATCACCACGGGATTGACTGGATCAGGGCAAGCAATCGTGGTCTTGTCTCGATCCTCTTCCCACGGGTATTCTCCTCCATGCCGAAGCACCCGCCATGAGGGAAAGACGGCATGAAATGCCGCGGGACAAATCGCCCGGGGATCCCCGGACAACCCTAACAAGAAATCTTTGCTGAGATCAAATTCCTGCCCTACAGAGTGACCGGCTGCGCAAGTCCCCTTTACCGAGATAATTTTTAAGATCACCTTCTCCGGATTTGCCATCAACGAATCTCCTCCTTATCTCTTTATGTTCAATCGATTATCAATAGAGATTATCAATAGAAATGAGTTCCCTGTCAACCTGAATTTGAGACGGTGTGGAGAAAAGGTCCGAAAACCCTTTACAAACATAAGCCGATAAAATTAAAATACTTCAGACGAGATTCGCAATGCAGAAGATATTCACCCGTGATTTTGTTCTCTGTTTCTTTGCTCAATTCGCATTTTCTTCTGTCTTCTTCATCCTGATTCCCACAATACCCATCTATCTCTCCAGATTGGGAACGACGGATGTGGGAATCGGCGTCCTTGTTGGAGTGCTCAGTGTCTCCTCGTTGATCCTCAGACCTCTTGTTGGAAGAGCCTTATTAAGAATTCCGGAAAAGAAATTTATGGTGGCAGGGACTCTCCTTTATACCTTTTCCTCTGTCGCCTATCTTTTTGCAAAACCTTTCTGGCCCATCTTAATCGTGAGAGTCTTTCAAGGAATTGGATTGGCTGTCTTCCAAACCGCTTCTTTCACCTTGATCACCCGGATCAGCCCAGATGCCCGTCGGGGACAGAGCCTCAGTTATTTTTATTTAGCAATCAATGTTGCCTTTGCTCTTGGGCCTTCCATTGGAATGTATATCATGAATCTTTTCGACTTTACGATTCTCTTCCTGGTCTGCACCGGCCTCTCCTTGCTCAGCCTGGTCATCACCCTCAAACTGACAGAGAGTCAAGGCGTTCCATTGGAGAATGATACCTCGAATGATCACCCTTTCATCACTCGTGAGGCTCTTCCGGCCGCCATGATGGCCTTTATGGGCAGCATCATCTGGGGAGCTCTCACCGCTTTTTTTCCTCTTTATGCTCTTCAGCACGGGGTCGCCAACCCCGGTCTCTTTTTTGCGGCGATGGCTTTCACCCTTATTCTTGGCCGCGCCTTGGGCGGAAGGAAATTGGATCTCTACCGAAGAGAAAAGGTCATCTTTCCTTGTCTCATCGCTCAAATTGTTGCCATGACGATCCTCGTTTTCTCCACCACGCTTCCGATGTTCATCGTCGTCGCAGTGGTTTGGGGCATTGGAACTGCTTTTTTCTATCCTACCCTGGTGGCTTATATCATCGATCTCGCCGGCTCCTCACGGGGTCCTGCCATGGGAACCTACTTAGCCCTTTCGGATTTTGGCGCTGGAATGGGCTCGGTGATCATGGGGATCATCCTCCAGTTGAGCAACTTTCAAATAATGTTCCTCGCCCTGGTTCTTACCGGCCTCGTCAATCTCAGCTACTTTCACTTCGTCGTTAAGAAAAGGAATGGGAAGCAATATGCCAATCTACGAATACCGCTGCAATGATTGTGGAAAGATATCCGAATTCCTCTTAATCAAAACCGATGAACCTTTCAACCCTCAATGCAAACGGTGTAAGAGCAAAAAAATGACCCGGGTCCTCTCGAAGGTGAAAGTGATCCGTTCGGAAGAAAGCAGAATGGAGAGCCTGGCGGATCCGTCGAAATGGGGCGATATCGACGAGAAGGATCCAATGAGCATGGCCAGATGGATGAAAAAGATGGGAAAAGAGCTTGAAGAGGATATGGGCGAAGATGTGGACCAGATGGTGGACGAGGCCATGGAAGAAGAGAGGGCTTCGAAGTCAGGAGGAGAAGAAGATTAAAATGGGCATAAAAAATGTCTATGAACGACCTCAAGTTGCGATGGGAACCGGTCGCAAATTGCGACCGGTTCCCTGCAGCCACTGGCTAAGATTCAGGAGAACTTCGAGGAGTTGGGAATATGGGCAAGCTGATGACGAATGAGTATGCCGATCTGCTTGCAGAAGTTAAGGAGCGTGTCCGGGCAGCACAATACGCCGCATTTCGTGCGGTGAATAGGGAACTGGTGGCTCTCTATTGGGGCATTGGGCGGATGATATCCAAGCGTCAAGTCACAGGGATGCATGGCGATGCCGTGGTAGAGCAACTGGCCAGTGATCTACGGGTGGAATTCCCAAGTGTCAGCGGATTCTCGCGTCGTAACGTCTTTTACATGCGGGAATTCTATATCGCATACCGCGATCTACCAAAAGTGCAACCGCTGGTTGCACAAATCGGGTGGACACAGAATCTAATCGTTCTCCAGCGTTGTCGCGATCCGTTGATCCGCATGACGAAAAAGTTCGGTTGGACCAAGAACGTGCTTATCCAAACTAAACAAACCAAACAGACTAGATAAACTAAACAGACCAGATAAACCAGACAGGCCAGATAGAACTAAAAGTGATATTTGTGATCACCGTCCCAAGGGGTTAGGGGTGCGGGGTGATTGCAATGATTGTGATCTGGTTTTTATCGGGTCCATAGTACCAGAAGATTCTATAGGCAGCCGGTGTCGATTGCTCGGCATAGGCTTCAAAAATTTTCTCTTCTTTTGGTCCCTTCAAGCTGGTGAACTCATGGGTCTTAAGGCTCTTATGCCTCGGATTCTCAGATAAAAAATATATTGATTTCTTAACCGCGTTGTATCTTTTTTCAAGACCTCTATCCCTTTTCAGCCTGTCCAGTTGATTTCTCGCTTGTTCTGTAAGGAATATTTCGAACAATTGCTCCTCTAAAGATCTTTAAGGTTCAGTTGTGAGATTTTTCCCTCGGACGCGTCTTTTAATCCCTTCTTAACGCTTTCCAAAACCTCCTCATTCTTGAAAAGCCAGACTTCTGAAGCTGGAATTTCAACCACTGGCTGTAACAGAACCTCCCCTCGGTCGTTTTTGTAAATTCGGACTCTTTTTGATCCCTTGGGAAGCTCGCCAAGAGTGAGCCTCTTTCGCCCGTCAATTGTTCTTGTGGCGACTTCTTCGAATTCGTCCCTTATTTTAAGGACTTTGCCTCGCATAATCACTGCCTCCTTATCTTGATCTCAGAGTCTTGATTAACATATACCATAAATCCCCATTTGGGGTCAATGGGTAAATCCCACAAACCCATCAAGCCAATTCTTCTGAATCATCGCCTCCCACCGATATGGGGTCCGATATGCCGATATGGGATATGGGGTCAAATCTTTAGGGGCTGTTGCCCAAACAATTGTTGTATAAGGCGATCTACTATGATATAAGGGGTGGCAAACAACTGAGGGAGTCTTGCCATGATGGGTTATGAACCTGGTTTTCAATCGAAGCTCTTTTATCATCAAATTAACCTTGATCAAAGGGTCCCTCGAGGTCACATTCTGAGAAAGATTCAAGAACAGATCGATTTTGACTTCATCTATGCCGAGGTGAAGGACAGCTATGGGGACAATGGGAATGTTTCGATTCCTCCTGCGGTGATCCTAAAGATGATGCTCCTTTTGGTTCTCTACAATGTTCGTTCCGAGCGAGAGTTGATGGAAACGATCCCCATGCGATTAGACTGGCTATGGTTTTTAGGGTACGACATAGACAGTGACGTGCCGGATCACAGCGTCTTGAGTAAAGCTCGGGCGCGTTGGGGAGTAGAGGCCTTTCGGGGGTTCTTTGAACGAATTGTATGGCAATGTGTGGAGGCAGGGTTAGTGGAGGGCAGTAAGATCTTTGTGGATTCGAGTTTGGTGGATGCGGATGCATCGAACAACTCTGTGATCGACACTCGATCTCTAAAGGTGCAACTTGGGGAGAGCTACAAGAAGTTGGAAGCGCGTTTGGAGGCAAAGAGTGAGAGCACGGATTGTTCGGGGAGGAGATACGTCAAGGAGAACAGTCGATTATATCTCTCGGGGTTTCATACCCCAAGAGGATATAGCAAAGGGTTAACAATGTCAAGATAAACTTAACGATAAACTTAACGTAGTAGTATTAGTCATTGAGTAATTGAAAGCTCCCGCCTGCGCTGAAGCTACGGCGGGCAGGCAAAGCTGAAAATTCGAAGTTCAGGGCTTCTCTGGGGTCCTGACTGGCCGGCAATGGGCGCTGTCAAGCGCACAATATGAATCGAATTACCTCTCCGGGAAGCATAATCTTTGGGTGCTTCCATTTTTCAGTCGATTGACATCCTCAGCTCCCTTTGTTAAAATAGGTCTAAATTATGGTTAACCTGAATGGAGGTCAAAATCATGAAAGCCTTATCTGTCTCCGAGGCAAAGATGAAACTCAGCGGGTTGATCGATACCGTCAACGCGACCGATGAAGAGGTCCTGATTACTAAGAATGGGCGTCCAGCCGCTGTGTTGGTTAGTCCGGATGAGTTCGAGAGTCTGAAGGAAACGGTGGCCGTTCGGTCGGACGTGGCCCTGATGAAGGAAATAAAGAAGGGCCTTAGGGCTTTAAAGATCAAAAGGGCGAAGCTTTATAGCCTTGAAGAATTGTTCCAATAACCCTGATATCATCCGGTCGCCCGATGGTTAAACTTATTGTCCCAAGAGAGGTTCAGGAACTGATCAAAAGGATGCACCCTTCTCTGAAGAAGAAGGTGAAAGCCTCTTTGAAAATCATTTTGTCTGAACCTTATGCCGGCAAAGCACTCATGGAAGAGCTGTCGGGGTTGAGAAGTTTTCGAATCAGTTCTTTCCGGATCATCTACAGGGTCAAAGAGCCTGAGCTGATCGAGCTGGTTGCCTTAGGTCCCCGAGAACGAATCTACGAAGAAACTTTCCGGATTGTTCAGAAAGAGGAAGGTTAAAAGCTCAAAGCTGAAAGGTGAAAGTTCCCGCCTGCGCTGACCGCCTACGCCAACCTCCTACGCAAGGCTACGGAAGTCAAGAAGCTACGGTGGGCAGGCAAGGCTGAAAGCTCAAAGCTCACAGCAAGATAAGCCATTGGTCATTGAGTCATTAGTCATTAAGTAATTAAGAGCTGAAACAACCGGTGCGGGAAGGTATCTCGTCGTCGTTTTTGAAAAGAAACCCAAAGGCATCGTGCGCTCGATCACAGGTTGGGATATGAACCAATCAGAAGTTCAATATTATAAGAGGCATAGGAGGTAAGGGAACGTGAAGAAGGAAAGAGATAAACAGTGGGCGGATTATTATGACCAGGTGAACATTCTTGACGAACTGCTGGAAGAGCCTGCTGAGTTTCGCTTAGGAGAGTAGCTCCGCCGTGATATCCTTTCAAAAAAGAGAAAAAGGAAACTTCAGAATATAACAATTAAGATAGACCCACTTCAGGTCAAGGCCATCAGGAAATTGGCAACGACTAAATCGATTCCTTATCAAACATTGATTCGGCATTGGCTCTCAGAAGAAATTAAGAAAGAATTGAATCTCTCAAAATGAAAAGGCCCTTGCGATTACGGCTAAAGGGCAAGTCTCAGCGTTCAACACCGATTCGGTCTCAAAAAATCAAGTTCCAAAATTCAAAAATTCCACAGCACTTACAGCATAGATTTTTGCCGTCAGCTCAAGGTCCTCGACAGAAACCCATTCGTCCTTCTGATGCGGGATCATCCATTTCCCCGCGCCAATGGTAACAATCGGAATCCCAGCCCACGCAGAAAGAAAGGTACCGTCTGTCGCACCGGGCACTCCCCCGTAAGCAGGCTCTTCTCCTGTAATGGAGTGGATTGCTTTCGAGACGGCCTGCACAATCCGTTCTTCTCGAGAAGTCTTCGTCCAGGCCCGGTCTTCAAAAAAATCCAATTTCGATTGAAACGATATCCCTTTAGAAAGCCCCTTCTCAAGAGTCTCCCTTATCTCCCTTAATGGACCAGCATCGAGACTGGCATTGATTGACCGCTCTTCTTCTCTGACAATGTCTTCCAACTGTTTCTTTAAGGCTTCATGGGACTGGCCCGGAACGGTCCGGATGTCGAGTAATGTCCTGCAGTGGGAAGGGAGAACATTCAGCTGTGGTTCTCCTTTCACGGGAGCCTGAAGCACAGTGGGGGTGATGCTGGGATATCCTAAAAAATCATCTTTCCCCAGCCGCTCGATTTCCTCTTCCTCCAATTGCCCCATTTTTTCCAGAATCGAGAGCATCGGCAGAATGGGATTGAGACCAGCCAACGGCATGGCTCCATGGCTCATTTTTCCAGAAGTGATCAGTTCAGCACGCAGGGCTCCCTTTTGCGTAATGCATAGGTGATTATCCACAGGCTCGCAAATGATCGCTCCATTCACGCCATTTGCCCATCCCTGGCGGATAAAATGCTTCACCCCGCTCATCATCCCTTCCTCATCGACCAGGATGCCCAAAAGAATTCTTCCTTTGAAAGGAATACCTGATTGACTGATCGCCTGGACGGCTTGGATGGCTGCTGCCAAATTTCCCTTGGTATCACAAGCCCCTCTCCCGTAGATTCGATTTCCCGCCAACTTTCCTTCATAAGGACCATATTTCCATTCCGATGCATCGCCCTCCGTGACGACATCCGTATGACATTCGAACATCAGGCAGGGGCCGTCACTTCCGCCCTGAAGTACAGCGATGACGTTTGGAGAACCGGGCTCCACTTCCTCCACAACCACATCGAGTCCCATCTCCTCCAGAAAATGGGAGAGAAAAAAGGCAACTTTCTCCTCGTTGCCTCCCTCCTTCCTGACACTTGGAATTCGGATCAAATCCTGTGTGAGCTTGATCAACTCATCTCTCTTGATCTCTTTCAGCAGTTTTTCGATCTTCATAGTATCTATGATTTGCAGTGACTTATTAATCAGGCCATAACATCCGATTAACCCCACCCCCACCCCTGCCTACCGGCAGGCAGGCTTCCCCTCCCCCTGGAGGGAGGGAGATTGTTATGTTCATTCCCCCGATGGGGACGGAAATCCTTATGTTCCTCCCCCTTCAAGGGGGAGGTTAGGAAGGGGATGGGGATTCGCCGAAGCAATATAATTACGTCGTCTCAATTACGGCCTCATTAGTAATTACCCAATGACCTGAAGAACTACTCTCTGATTTCAGAGGATGGCTAATTCTTCATTGAGCAGGTCTGAAACAAACATGTGGCCGGGTGCATGGGTGATACAGAGATCGGGTTTCGCCTCCATCACAACAGCCTGTGGCGTTACACCGCAAGCCCAGAATACCGGGATTTCTCGCTTCTTAATCGTTACCGGGTCTCCAAATTCAGGTTTCCTCAGATTTTTAACTCCGATCGCTGCGGGATCACCGATATGAATGGGCGCGCCGTGCACCGAAGCATAGCGTGAGGTGATTTGAACAGCCCGGGCAACTTTCTCAGGTGGCATGGGTCTCATCGTAACGACCATTGGCCCGTGAAAGACTCCGGCAGATTTGCAGGGAATATTCGTGATGAACATCGGGACATTTCTATTCTCTTCGATATGGCGAACCGGGATTTTTGAGCGCAGCATTGCCTCTTCAAAAGAAAAACTGCAACCCAGAAGAAAAGTAACCAGGTCAGGCTTCCAGATACCTCTGATCTCTTTCACCGTACTCTGCAATCTCCCTTTCCGGTAGATATGGTAGCGAGGGATATCCGTTCTGATATCGGCATCCGAAGATAAAAACTTCGTTTTGAATTTTCCCGGTTCCAAGACTTCGAGCAATGGGCAGGGTTTCGGATTTCTTTGACAGAAGAGAAGAAAGTCAAAGGCATATTTTTGCGGAAGGATGACCAGGTTCGCTTGAGCATACCCCATGGCAAGCCCTGCCGTGGGTTTGTCCCATTTCCCTTTTCGGATAAGTGCTCGAATTTCTTTAGGACCAAGTAGTCGGATATTTTTCATCGCCATCCCAAGGCGTCATTGCGAACCCGGACTTGATCCGGGGGAAGCAATCCCGTGAGATTGCCACGTCGTCCCGCCAAGCGGGACTCCTCGCAATGACAATGTTGATAACTGGTTCACCTTAATTTATTCCCACTCGCAACCTTCGGTAGATCATCGAAGGATTAGCTCGAACTTTTGCTCTGTGACTGTTCTTCCCCACTGATTCCCTTCCAATTCTTCACAAAGCCTGAACCCAAATTTCTCATAAAGATGACGTGCCGGATCGAGACCTGCAAAAGTCCAGAGGTAGACCCGGCCAAACTCCTTCTTTCGGCAAAATTCGACCGCTTCTTTAAGCAACATCTCACCGATTCCTTGGCCCTGGTTTTCTGCTGCCACGATGAACCATCTCACGTGAGCCCCTTTGTTATCATGATTGATCCCGTCAATTGCAACGGCGCCGACAATATTTTCATCTATCTTTGCCACCCAAAACCCATCACGAGATTCATTAAAGCGCCGCAGAAACTCCGAAAGCTCTATGGCGACCTTCGACTCAAAAAAAAGGTCAAACCCCCAGTGCTTGTGATAATAGGTGCCGTGAAGTTCCGCAATTCGCCCTATGGCACCCGGGATATATCCAGAAAGTTCTATATCTTTCGTCACCATCGAAAACTTTCGTTATCTATCTAGCGAGGGATACAAACAATTTTGCCCTCTTCCAGCTTATTCTGGCAAGAGCTTCTTTCCGTTCAATTGTTCCGCCTCAGCCAGTCGATCCCGAGCGTGCTGAATGGCCTCATGTAGTTTCTTCTGCAGGAGTCCTCGTGGCAGAACCTTAGTCCAATACGATGCTACACGAATGCCACTCTTTTCGAGTTCCAGCAGTTCTATGGTCTCCTTTTTCTTTCCCGCACAAAGAATCAGACCAACTGGTGCGTCCTCACCTGGCTTTTGTTCATACTTGGCGAGCCATCTCAGATAGAGTTCCATCTGTCCTTTATCAGCGGGCTTGAAGTCACCGAGCTTCAGGTCAATCGCTACGAGCCGCTTTAGTCCACGGTGATAGAAAAGCAGATCGAGGTAATAATCATCGTTGTCCACCTGGATGCGTCTCTGGCGGGCAACAAAGGTGAAGCCGGCACCCAACTCCAGAATAAAGTTTTCCATTTCTCGCATGATCGCATCTTCGATGTCCTTTTCCAAATAGCGGTCCTTAAGACCGAGAAAGTCGAGGAAGTATGGATCGCGGAAGACCAGATCCGCCGTGAGTTTGTCCTCGCTCCGCAAGGAATCCAGTTCGTGTCGGATAAGTTTCTTCGGTTTCTTAGACAGAGCCGTCCGTTCGAACAACATACCTGATATTTTCTTTTCTAATGTGCGCGTGCTCCACCGCTCGATGCGACACATCTCAGCATAGAAATCACGCTTAAGTGGATCATCGAGGTAAACGATCTGTTTGAAATGGGTCCAACTCAATTGTCTCCGCAGTGCGGAGACAATCTCTTCGTCGGGAAAAACCTCTACAAAACGAATCATGTGCCAGAGATTCTTTTCTGAGAACCCTTGACCAAACTCAGCGGTCAATTCTCTACTCACTGCGGAGACAATTTGCTCTCCATATCCCGCTCTTTTCTCGTTCAGGATGTCCTGGTAGATGCGTTTGCCCACGCGCCAGTAGAGGAGGACCAGAGCTGAGTTGACCTGTCTCGCCACATCCTGCCGCGCCGTTTCGATCAGCTCTCGGAGATCCTTGAGCAGGACTTTAGGCGTAATTGCTTTCATTGTTCTCTATTGGATCGTGATCTACTTGGAGTCAAGTGATACCTATCATATTAATAAGAATTAATCAAAAAATCTATCTCATCAATCGGCTGCGTAACATAGTACGATTTTTAGTTCACCTGTGGTAGCCTAAGTAAGGTCGGGATAGTCAAGGCCTCCCCAGAAAATTCGATACGGTTTCTATCAGACTGGAAGTTTCCAGGCTTGCCGTACTCGGAACACTTTTTGAACACTTTTTAGGTTTTTACACCGGTCTCGAATTATGTTAATAGTGGAGATAGCTCTTTTTAGGAAAAGAGTGGGATCACTGGGTCGAGCAGAAAGGAGGTGACTTCTCTATTATACCCATATACCTATCACAACAAACCTTTTGTGTGAGGACTGAGAAGGAGGGTACATGATGAAAAAGAAATTGGAAACGAAGATCTCGAGAAGGAGTTTTCTGAAAGGGGCCGTGGCAGGGGCAGCGCTGCTGGGAGGACCTGGGATTCCCTATATCGCCAAGAACGCTGCGGCTGCTGAGCCCCTCTATATCGGAGTGGTGAGTCCAGCCAGTGGCAACTATGCTGACCACGGGATGATGGAACGGATGGGCATGCAGATGGCTGTGGATGAGATCAAGAATGTCTTGGACCGCCCGGTCAAACTGCTCGTGGAAGACGATGAAACCGATCCTCAGGTGGCTGCCCGGAAGGCAAGAAGGCTCATTGAGGTAGACAAGGTGAAGTTCTTGATCGGCGGCGTATCAAGCTCCGTTGCCGTGTCGGTGGGAGAGGTGGCGCAGAGAGCAGGGGTTCTCTATATCGCTACCAATCAGAACTCGGATACGATCACAGGCGAGAAGGCTCATCGGTGTGTCTTCCGTGTTTGCCCGGATATGGCCATGGCCTTGAGATGCTTGGGGCCCTATGTCATCGAGACCGCTAAGCTGAAGAAGTGGTACTTCTTTACGCATGATTACGAGTGGGGTTGGTCCGGGACCCGATGGGGAAGAAAGGTCTTAGAGCAATACAAGGGGACCGATTTAGGCGAATCTAAGATCCCTCTGGGAACCCGCGATTATAGTGCTTTTTTTCAAAAAGCTCTCGCCACGAAACCCGAAGCGCTCGTCATCACTGTCGGCGGAGTGGACCGGGCTGCCTTGATGGAACAGATCTATGAATTCGGAGTTTATAAAAAGACGACCATCGTCCACACCCTTTATGACTATGAGGATGTCTGGGCAGCTGGTGCAAAGAAGAATTTCGGAATTCATGGAACCGAGTGGTACCATGGCATTGACACCCCCACAGCGAAAGCTTTCGTAGCCAATTATAAGAAGAGGTTTCCTGCAGCCTTGATCCCTGTTCCTACCCAGGATACGGCAAACGGGTATATCGGGCTGAGGGAACTTCTCAAGGCCATCCAGCGGGTGGGCAAAGAAGAGGTAACGCCCGTTATCAAGGCCCTTGAGGGTTATACCATCCCACTCGCCGAATCCATTAAGAATGATCCCATCCTGATCCGTGACTGGGATCACCAGTTTGTCTGGGCCTATTACGTAGTGAAATCGAAAAAAGAAAAGGATATGAAAGACCGTACGGACTTCTTCGAGCTTCTGAAATGGTGTCCTGGAAAGGACGTGGCTCGGAGCAAAGAAGAAAATCCCGTGAAATTAGAAGACTATCCGGCTTGAAATTGAGTGAGAAGGTGGGATGGATTTTCCCACCTTCTCTTGAAAGGGAAAAACGATGGAAGAGTTCCTTGGGGAATTTTCTTCATTTGTCATGATCGGGCTGGTGAATGGACTTATCTATGCCGTGGTGGCCCTGGGGTTTACCCTGATCCTGGGTGTGATGCAGGTCATCAACTTCACCCATGGCGTGCTCTTTGCCTTCGGTGCCTATTTTGCCTTTACCGCCCAGAGGTACTTTAACCTTCCCTTCTGGGTTGGCCTCGTCTTTGCCCCAATTTTAGTGGGAGTCCTCGGCATCATCCTCGAGCGAGCGGCCATTCGCAAAACTTACGGGGGCAATCCCCTCTTTGGGCTCCTTCTCACCTTTGGGATGGCAACCGCCCTGGAGGCCGTGATTCGAATGGTCCCTATCTGGGGGAAGGTCGGTTACTCCGTGAAGGCTCCCGAATTTGTCGCTGGATCGATTGAACTCGGATTTATGACCTATTCCAAGTATCGACTCTTTCTGGCAGCCCTTGCCATCCTGATCATTTTTGTTACGTGGCTTTTCTTGGAAAAAACGCCCTACGGCGGGATTATCAAAGCGGGCGCTTATGATAGCGAAATGATCATGGCCCTCGGCAAGAACCTTCCACGTCTCCGTATGTATGTCTTTGGGTTGGGTGCCATCTTAGCAGGTGTCGCTGGCGTTATTGCGGCCCCTATTTACAGCGTAAAGCCCGCCATGGGCACCGATATCCTGATGCCAGCGTTCATCATCGTTGTCCTAGGCGGAATCGGGAGCTTCTGGGGAAGCGTGATTGGAGGGCTCATCGTAGGGATGTCTAAGAGCATGATCGTGATGGTCTTTCCCCGGGCCGAGGACATCATCCCTTATGTCATCATGGCCTTTATCCTGATCTTCCGGCAGAGAGGCCTGATGGGAGAAAAAAGCGTTCTGGAGGCTTGAGATGGCGTCTGAACAACAATGGTGGAAAAAATTCACCCACCCGATGGTTTGGATATTTGTGCTCTTCTTCTTTTTCCCGAAGTTCCCTTTCATTGGTAAATATCTCTCCTTGGGGACAGAGGTCATGATCTGGTCTCTCTTTGCCGTAGGGTTCAATATCTTGTTGGGTTACACAGGCCTGACCTCCTTTGGTCATGGAGCTTATTTTGGCATTGGAGCTTATACGGCAGGGATCATCTTTCTGCGTGTCTACCCTGGATTCTGGGTCCCCCTACTTCTTAGCATTGTGGGAGGTGCCCTCTTTGCGGGTTTGGTCGGTCTAATCGTGGCCAAGAAGAGGGGAATCTATTTCTCCCTCCTGACCATTGCCTTTGGTCAGGTCTTCTACTTCATCGCCTTTCGCTGGGAAGAGTTGACGGGCGGAGAGACAGGATTGTCGAAGATTGACCGGATTCCGATCGGGATTCCGGGCCTCTTCCAGGTAAAATTATCTAGCCCCACTAACTACTACTACGTCTGCTGGGCGATTTTCCTGATCGCCACGATCATCGCCTGGAAGATCGTTCATTCTCCTTTCGGCAAGGTGATCCAGGGGATCCGGGAGAATGAAGTCCGCACACGATACCTGGGCTACAATGTCTATTTTTATAAGTGGGCTTCCTTCACCCTCTCGGGGGCGTTTTCCGGTCTTGCGGGCGGACTCTATACGTTCCTCATCAATTCCGCCTTTGCAACGGTCCTTGACTGGACCCAATCCGGAAACGTGGTCATGATGAATCTCCTGGGAGGGGGATTGGTCAACTTCTTCGGTCCGATCCTGGGCGCAACGATCTTCATCTCTTCCCGGGACCTCCTGAGTGCCTATATCTCCAGGGCTTCCTACGCCCTCCATTTCGAAATCGACTGGCTATTCATCTACGGGCTCATCTTTGTCTTTGTCATTTTATTCATCCCCACGGGGATCCTTGGCCTAATCAGCGGAAAGAAAAGGGCGGTCTTGAGGTAGGAGGAGGTATGGCGGCAATACTCGCGACAGAAGGATTGACAAAGAACTTTGGTGGTCTAAGGGCCGTTGACTCGGTAAGCCTTCAGTTCGAAGAGGGGAAATTGACTTCGGTCATCGGTCCGAACGGGGCAGGAAAAACGACCTTCTTCAACCTGCTGACAGGACTGATCAAGCCGGATTCGGGGAAGATCATTTTCAAGGGAGAGGATATCACGAAACTTCCTATCCACGGGATCGTTCGGAAAGGGATTTCCCGCTCCTTCCAGATCATCAACCTCTTCAACGAAATGACCGCTTTTGAGAACGTCTGGCTCGGAGTCCAGGCCCAGCAGGGACACGGCACCGAATTTTTTGCAGACTCAGACAGATTCAAATCGATCCGGGACGAGACCTTCCGGGTGATCCAGGAGACCGGCCTGACCGGGAAGGAAGAGACACCCGTAAAGCTCCTTTCTTACGGAGATCGGAGGATCCTGGAGATCACCCTCTCGCTGACTCCGAAGCCCACTCTCCTCTTACTGGACGAGCCTACCAGCGGGCTCATGTCAGAAGATCGGAAACGGATCTCGGAGTTCATGAAGAAGATCTCTTCCCGATTGACCCTGGTTGCCGTTGAGCACGACATGGATGTGGTCATGTCGATCTCGGACCACATCGTCGTCCTGTCCCAGGGGAGCGTTCTGGCTCAGGGTCCCCCAAATGAAATCCGGGGAAACCAGAAGGTTCAGGAGGCCTACTTGGGAGGACAATACTGTCTTGCATAAGAACGCATAGAGCATAGCGCCAAGCGCATGGCGTAAAGCTATAAACGGTTTAGGTTTAGTGTTCTGCTCGGCATTCTGAGTTAATGCGAAAGTGAAAAACGTCTCTTTTCGAACTTGTCTTTACGCTATGCGCTATGCCCTCTGCGCTTTGCCTATTCCTTGGTAAGGAGAAATTATGCTGACGGTTGAAAAGATTAATACGTTTTACGGCGAGGCCCATACCCTGTTTGATGTCTCCCTCGACATTCAGGAGGGGGAGATCATTGCCCTCCTGGGTCGCAATGGAGCCGGAAAGACGACGACCATTCGGTCGATCATCGGACTCACCCCGCCCCGGACGGGAAGGATCATGTTCAAGAACGAAAACATCGCCGGCCTTCCCCCCTACACGATTGCCAATAAAGGCGTGGGCTTCGTACCCGATAACCGCCGGATCTTTCCCAACCTCACTGTGAAAAGAAACCTTGAGATCGCCAGGAAGCGCAACGGAGGAAAAGAGGGCTGGACCCTTGAGAGAATCTATGAGCATTTCCCCAAGCTGAAAGAGATTGAGTCCCGCCTGGGAGAGGTCTTGAGCGGAGGGGAGCAGCAGATGCTCACGATCGCCCGAACCCTCATGGGCAACCCGGACCTGGTCCTTCTCGATGAGCCGACGGAGGGACTTGCTCCGATCCTGGTGATGGAGGTGATGAAGATCGTCAAGGAACTGAAGGAAAGGGGAGAAACGATCCTTCTGGTTGAGCAGAACTCAACGCTCGCCCTCTCTGTTTCCAAAAGGGCCTATATCCTGGAGAACGGACACATGGTCTTTTCCGGTCTTGCGAATGATATCATTCAAAATTTAGAGCTGAGGCAAAAATATCTCGGGGTATAAATGACGATCGTCGCTGGAAGGGATGGGGGAGGAAGGAGATGAGAGAGATCAGGGAGATCTTGATTGTGGGCGCGGGGACAATGGGCCATGGGTTTGCCCAGATCTTTGCCATGAACCACTTTTCGGTCTGGTTGGTCGACGAGAACGAGGAGCTGCTCAAAAGGGCCAGAGGATGGATCATGGATAACTTGAACTATATGGTTGAACTGGGCGAAATCGGAAGGGAGAGAGTCCAGCCGACCTTATCCCATATCCAGTTCACCACGGACCTCAAGCAAGCGGCCTCAAAAGCCAATTACGTGCTTGAAGCGATCAATGAGAACCTCGATTTGAAGAAGAGACTCTTTCAACAGCTCGGGAACTGGACCCAGCCTCACGTAGTTCTCGCGACCAACACCTCTTCTTTTGACATCAACGAATTGAGCGTTGTCACGGCCCATCCGGAGCGGGTTATCGGCACCCACTGGTTTCATCCTCCGCAGATTACTCCATGCGTAGAGGTCATCCCTTCGAATGCCACAAGTCCGGAAGCCGTCGAGATTGCAACGACCCTGATGACAAACATCGGCAAAGTTCCCACGCGCTGCAAGAGCGCGCCAGGATTTGTGGCCAACCGGATCCAACTGGCCATGGCTGCAGAGGCATTGGCCATTGTGGAGGCCGGGCTTGCCACGCCTCAAGAAGTGGACCAGATCGTCAGGACCTCGTTCGGGTTCCGACTGAGCGCCTATGGTCCCTTCCAGATCTGCGACCAGGCTGGGGCCGATACCTACTATTCGATCTATCAGTATCTGTACGAGAGGCTGAAGCGAGAGCAGATGAAGCCCTCTCCGCTCCTAAAAAAGCAAGTCGAGCAGGGGCGCCTGGGGTTAAAGACGGGCCATGGGTTTTATGAGTACAAAGAGGGCGCGGCGGATGCAATGAAACGGGAGCGGGACCGAAAGCTTTACAGCCGGCTCCGTCTCTTCCGGGAAGAACAAAAGAATCAAAGAGAATAAATACGGTTGCCCCTCACCCTCCCCTCTCCCCAGCGGGGAGAGGGGAGGGTGAGGGGGTACTCGAGGTTGGGATTTAGAACGATAGAATCATGAGGACATCTGTGAAAGACCGAACGATGGATCTTCATCAAACACTACAGCAGGCGATTAATGAAAAGAGACGGATCCTTCCTGAGGATGTGGGAAAGACCCTCCTCTCGCAGTATGGGATAAGAATCCCTCCCGGTAAACGGGTGACCCATCCTGACGAAATGCGGGCAGTGGCCAGAAAACTGGGATATCCCTTGGTTGTAAAGGCAATGGCCTCAGACCTGATTCATAAGACCGATCAAGGGGCAGTAAAATTGGGAATTGAAAAGTACCCTGCCCTCAAGAAGGCGACGGAAGGGCTATGGGCTCTTTTCCCCGGTGCGCCGCTGCTTGTAGAAAAAATGGCGAGTCCAGGGGTGGAGATGATCGCGGGTCTGACCCATGACCGACATTTTGGTCCGAGCCTGATGATGGGTCTCGGAGGAATCTTCACAGAGGTATTTCAGGACGTGGCCTTTCTCATGCTTCCAGCTTCACGAAGCGAAATCATCCAAGCCCTGACAGGTCTGAAAGGCTTTAAGCTTCTGACAGGTTTTCGCGGGAGACCTGCTTACGATGTCGACAAGATCGTGGATGCAATCATGGGCGTAGCACAATTTGGCTTAGATGCATCAGGGTATTATGAAGCGGTGGATATTAATCCTTTCGTAGTCAATGAGAATGGCGTAACGGCACTGGATGTCAAAGTTCTGCTTCAACCGCAATACTCCCCCATGAAACAGGAAGTATCGTTACCTGATCCGAAATCTCTGGATCGGTTTTTCACCCCCCAGTCCGTGGTGGTCATCGGAGCCTCTGCAGCACCAGGTAAATCCGGCAATGTGGTCATCCGAAATATTTTAGCAAATGGGTATGCAGGAAAAGTCTACCTGGTCAACCCGAAGGCCGGAGAGATCCTGGGCCTGCCCGTCCAGTCCTCGATCGCCGATCTCCCTGAGGGAATAGACCTGGCGATTATCGTGCTCCCCGCCAAGGAGACTCCGCAGGCCCTTCGGGATTGTGCTGCACGGGGCATCCGACGGATCGTCCTCCTCGCAGGCGGATTTGCAGAGGTGGATGAATATGGAGCAGAGATCCAACAGGAGACGATCGACATTATCCGCGAGAAAGGGTTGCGTGTCATCGGACCCAATACATCGGGACATACTTCTACTCCCCACCAATTCACCTCCTCCTTATTTCCGTTGGGAAAGATCCGCCGGGGGAAGGTTTCCTTTCTTGCCCAAACGGGCAACTTTGCCACGCACACCATGCGATACATCTTGACGGGCGAACATTTTGGTGTTGCGAGAGTGATTGGTCTTGGGAACAAGATCGACATAGAAGAAAGTGAGGGTCTCGAATACCTGGCCAATGATCCGGAGACCCATGCGATCATCATGTACCTTGAAAGTATCGAAAGACCGAAACGCTTCTTAGAGATAGCAAGAGAGGTCACCCGCCGTAAACCCGTGGTCATGTTGAAGGGGGGTATCACGGAAGCAGGTAAAAAAGCAGCTGTTGCTCATACAGCCGCCATGGCTTCAGAGGATCGCCTCGTGGACGGCATGCTCCGGCAAGCAGGCATCGTTCGGGTGCGGGAATACACACACTTGATCCTTGCGGCAAAGGCACTTTCAATGATTCCTCTGCCCAAGGGGAATCGGGTCAGTTTCCTCACCCCTTCCGGGGCGATGCTTGTCGCTCTCTCGGATCTCTGTATCAGCCTCGGTCTTGAAGTCCCGGATTTGGAGGAAGAAACCCGGCAGAGGCTTCAGGACATCAGCCCTCCTTTTATTCGGATGCGAAATCCGGTGGACATCTGGGCCGCTGCGACTGTGGGCGGAGTGGAGTTTGGGTATAGAGAGGGCATGGAGGCCGTGCTGAAAGACCCGAACATCGATGCCGTAGTCCCGGTCCTGATGCTCACAAAAGAAACGGGGATTCCATCGTATGAGTTTATCCTCGAACTGGCAAAGAAGTATCCTGAAAAACCAATTCTGGTTACATTCAGTGCAGACAAGGGCTACATGGAAGAGTGTAAGGCATTCCTCGAACCTCGAGGCGTTCCCACTTTTCCTGAAATCGAGCAACCTTTTGAAGTTTTATCTATCCTATCCCGCTGCACCAGAGCAATGAACCGATCACAGTAGGCTCTACAAAAGTGCATCACCACTTACCCGCCAAAGAGGGTGAGAGGCGGTCGGGTGGAAAAGATTTAGAGCGGTAACCTCTAAGCGTTCAGATTCTGGTGTGCTAAGCGCAGGAATGCATTCGGCATGATGCAGGTGACTATTTCCCATAACCCATAAGACCGCATTCTAAATCTTTGGAGCCCGACTGCCTCTCGCCTCGAATCGATGATGACGCAGTCTCCGAGGAGCAGAGGCGCACGAGAGACGGAGGATTGTATGATTGAGAAGGTGATCATTAGTTGCGCGGTAACGGGAGCCATCCATATTCCAAGTATGTCACCACACCTCCCCATCACCCCAGAACAGATTGCCCGGGAAGCCATCGTCAGTGCCGAAGCAGGGGCAAGTTCAGTGCATCTTCATGCCAGAGACCCTCAGACCGGAGAGCCTACTATGGATTTGGGGCTCTTTCAAGAAATTTGCAAAGAAGTAAATGAAAAAAGCGATGTGATCATCTGCATTACGACCGGTGGGGCGCCCACCATGACTCCTGAAGAGCGCATGGTGGCTGTTAAAAAGTTTAAACCCGAACTGGCATCCATCAACATGGGTTCCATTAACTTTGGCCTTTTCCCTTTGATGGATAAGATCAAGGAATACAAATGGGATTGGGAAAAGAAATATTTGGAAAAATCGAAGGATAATATTTTCAAAAATACATTTTATGATCAAGAGCGCATTTTTAAAATCATGAGAGATAACGGAACCAAACCGGAGTTGGAGTGCTATGATGTTGGTCATCTCTATAATACGGCATACTGGGTGGATCGGGGCGCCATTGACCCGCCGGTATGGTTGCAGTTGATCTTTGGGATTATGGGTGCCATCCAACCTTCGGTCGAGAACGTTGTGTTTATGAAAAATACGGCGGACAAACTTTTTGGCAAGGACTACGTCTGGTCTGTTCTTCCGACCGGTCGGCATGAGTTCAATCTTTGCACAGTGGGAGCCATCATGGGTGGAAATGTGCGGGTAGGCATGGAAGACAACCTTTACCTCTCCAAAGGACAATTGGCCCGAAGTAATGCCGAGATGGTTGAGAAGATGGTTTCCATCCTGAAGCAGCTGGACCTTGAACCTGCTTCCCCACAGGAAACCCGAATCTTGCTGAAGCTAAAAGGCAAGGCAAAGACGAGCTATAAATGAAATTCCAATAACCAAATACCAAATTCCAAATAGACATCAATGACCAAAGGTCCAATGTCCTAAACCCATGCCATGAAAGGTTACTTAGTTTTGGACGATGCCGCTTCGTTTCGAATTTGGGTCATTGGCTATTGAATATTATTTGGCTATTGGGACTTGATTATTGGATATTTGTGCCGGAGGCCGCGATGGATCTCGTAACCGGAGGGGCAGGGTTTATCGGCAGCACACTGGCCAAGATGTTGCTCGATCAAAACCGCGATGTGACCACCTTCGACATCAAACCGAGTTCTCCTGCTCTGGAGGCTTACAGGGAGAGCTTGACGCACTTCCAAGGAAACCTGGGAAACATGGGAGAAGTGCTCACGGTGATCCAGGCTTCTCAACCCAAGACGATCTTCCATCTTGGCGGCATGTTGTCAACGCCATCCGAACAGAATCCTCAGGCTGCTTTCCTAACAAATGTGGAGGGTACCTACAATGTGTTGGAAGGAGCCCGTCTGTTTGAAGTAAAACAAGTGATCTATGCCAGCACCAATGGAACTTTTGGTTTGGATTTGGAAGGCCTCACGGTTATCGATGATCGCACCTTACAGCGCCCTTTCACGATGTATGGATGTAGTAAAGTCTTCGGAGAATTGTTAGGGCGTTACTACCATCGCAGGTACGGTATTGATTTTCGATCCATCCGTTTGCCTGCTGTCGTGGGTCCTGGAGCAAAAACCAGGAACGTCTCGATCTACAACGCATGGGCCATCGAAAAGAGTTTCTTTGGCGAGCCGTATGAAATCTTCGTCACACCGGAGACGGCATGTCCCATCATCTATTACAAGGATGCAGCAAGAGCCTTCTTAGAAATCTCCGAAGCTTCGGAGGATCGAATAAAAACGATGAATTACATCCTGGCGGGTATCGAACCCATGCCCACAGCGAAACAACTTAGAGACGCCATTCTCCGTTATCTCCCCGATGCCAGACTGAGCTTCAATCCAGATCCGTTGGCAATGGCCTTTCACAAAATGAGCCAGGGCGTCCGATGGGATGAAACGCCCGCAGCGAAAGAATGGGATTGGAAGGCTAGATATAGTTTAGATGAACTGGTAAAGGATTTTATTTGTGAGCTAACCGATCACCCCTCCTGGTACGTTTGAGAAATTATTCTGCCCTCCCGGTGTGATCTCATGAGTTCTTTAATCTGACATAATACCTTCCCCTTTCTCAACTCGGCGGACGGTGAGGCTTCTGGCAACATATGTTGCCCTTTTAGATGTCCAAAACTAGCCCAAAGTATAACCTCTGAAAAGTTCTTATTTAGAGAGCAAACCTTTCTTTTTTGCAACTCGATTGCCACCGGGGATAGTGGCAAGAAATCTTGCTTCTGGCATTTTCGGTCATTGTGCGGTACCCATTTTTCGTCTACTCTCCCACTTTACACCGCCGTAATGAAAATGGTAAAAATATGGAAGGCCAAAACAAATTAGGGACTGCTGTAAAGACACTATAGCCAAGGAAATGGCTTTCAACACAAGGGAAGGCGACTGGGGGCAGCGGCTTGAAGAAATCGACTAAAACCATGCACACGGAATTCGAGGAGCGGCTAAGTCTGGCTCCGGATTCCGCCAAGGCACATCTCTGGGACCTCGAAATCTATTCCGGCCGCATCAGGACTACAGAGAAGGCCAAGGAATTCTTCGGTTTTGCCCCGGACAGAGAGCTGGACCTCGAAAGCTTCATGAACATAGTGCATCCCGAGGACCGTGAGAAGCTCCGCTTGACTATGGAAGAGGCCGTGCGGTCCGGAGAGGACATTGGCGCTGAATACCGTATCGTGCGCCCTGATGGGAGTATTCGGTGGGTCCTGTTCCGGGGCCAACCGTATCCGGCATCGACGGGGCAATCCGCTCGCCTGATGGGCGTCTCGATTGACATGACCGAGCGCAAGCAGGTTGAGCAGGCATTGGAAAATCGCCTGCGGTTTGAACGATTGCTGTCGGACCTTTCTGCCAAGTTCGTTAACATACCTCCTGATCGGGTGGATTCGGAGATTGATTACGGACTGAGACAGATTCTCGAATTCTTCAAGGTCGACCGCGCCGGACTGCTACGGTCATTGCCGGATAGGTCCGCCTACCAGATCACCCACGGCGTTTACAGCGAGGATGTTCCGCCTGTTCCCGTAGGGGTCGAACTGCCCAGATCCATTTACCCGTGGGCGTCCGAAAAACTGGTGGAAAAGCACGAGGTGGTGTCTTTCTCGAGGCTCGATGATCTGCCGCCCGAGGCGAATGTGGACAAACAAACATACGCCGAATGGGGTATTCGATCCGCCCTGGACATTCCAATCATCACCGGCGGGTCCGTTGTCCACGTTATCGTCATCAATTCGGTAAAGAGTGAGCGGGTCTGGCCCGAGGAACTCTTCCCGCGGTTGCAGCTTCTCGGGGAGATATTCGTGAACGCGCTAGAGCGCAACCAGATAAGGCTGGAGCTCGAAAAGCGCCTCCGGGAGATCGAGGAACTCAAACAACGACTCGAGAATGAGAACATCTACCTTCATGAGGAGGTCAACCTGCTGTCTGGTCATACGGAGATCGTTAGGCAGAGCCTTGCAATGAAAAAAGTGCTGTCTCAGGCCGAGCAGGTAGCCCGAACAGACTCCACAGTCCTCATCCAGGGCGAAACCGGCACGGGAAAGGAACTTGTGGCCAGGGCTATCCACCGTATCAGTTCCAGGAAAGACCGGCTCCTGGTGACAATCAACTGCGCCACCCTGCCACCCACACTGATCGAAAGTGAACTCTTCGGCCGGGAAAAGGGGGCATACACAGGCGCCCTCACCAGGATGATCGGCCGTTTCGAAGTTGCCGACGGGTCGACACTTTTTCTCGATGAGATTGGGGAGATTCCCCTTGAACTTCAGGGCAAGTTGCTGCGGGTCCTGGAAGAAGGCAGTTTTGAGCGCCTGGGTTCGACGAACACCCTGCGTGTGAATGTCCGCATCATTGCCGCCACCAACCGGAATCTTGGCGAGGAAGTCAAGGCGGGTCGATTCAGAAAAGACCTTTACTACCGGCTCAATGTGTTTCCCATTGCAATCCCGCCCCTACGAGAGCGTCCGGAGGATATTCCTCTGCTCGTCTGGGCGTTTGTCGAAAAGGCTCAAAAAAGGATTGGGAAAGAGATTGACACTATTTCAAAAAAAACGATGGAAGCCCTGAAATCTTATTCATGGCCGGGCAACATCAGAGAGCTGAAGAATGTGATCGAACACGCCATGATCCTGAGTAAGGACAAGAGCCTGCGCGTTCACCTGCCTAGGCCCGGGTCGTTGGAAACGAACGCTACTCAAGACCTCCAGGATATGGAGCGGAGGCATATCCAGGCTATGCTCGAAAAGACCGGATGGCGACTCAGCGGCGATGGCGGTGCCGCCGAGGCTCTTGGCCTGAAGAGGACGACTCTACATGCGAAGATGAGAAAATTGGGTATCAAACGTCCAAACAAGTAATGTCAAAATAACGTCATTTTGCCAATATATTAACGTATATTCAAGCCATTTCTGTTTGCCAGTCACGCCTCTTTTTCATCAAAATTCTTTTAATAACAGCAGATTGAAGGGATAATAATCTTCCAACATTTCACCGGCACATTTTTCGCAATCTTTCTTAGGTAACCTTGAAAAACAGCGGCCAATTATCCTTATTCAAGGGGAGCGAGAAGTTCTGTACAGAAAGACGGAACAATCCTTCGGAGAATAACGAGAGAGGAAAGACATGATTCTGGCGACATTAAGGATGGCAATACCGCTGCAAAAGCGTGGTGAGGCGTTGAAAATCCTCCAATCGATGGTTGCTCGAAACCAAGCCCGGCCTGGTGACTGTGTCTTCTGCCGTATCTGCGAGGACGCACTGGAAGATAACGTCCTTCAATTCGAAGAAATGTGGAGGAGTGAAGAGGAGCTCGAACGCCATCTCCGCTCAGACGAATACCACAAGGTGCTCCTGGTTCTGGAGATGGCCCTGAAGCAACCCGAGATCAGATTCGACACCATCTCGAGTTCGACGGGTATTGAGATCATCAAAAAAGCAAGAAGCCACACGAGAACTTGATGCGGCGGTGGCGCTTTCAGCCGCTGGTGAGCCCTCTCATCCCGAAACTCATCAAGGGCACCCTTTTCGAGGAGAGGTAGGATTGGAATCTATTGTTTAAGAAAAGGGGAGGAGGAGAATGAAGGCCCCAAAACATTGACGCTGGTTTTATTAATCATGAGTATGCCGTTTCCCGAATCGTATCATAATCTGTATCTCACGATTGATAACCCTACAATATTTTATGGAGGAAGCCAATGGAGATGAAACAAGTCAGCAACAACTGCTTTGCAGTCCTGATCGAGAAGAACCGCGTGTGTGATGCCAACTCCGGCCTCATCAACCGGGCCGGGGGTGTAGTAATCGACACGCAGTCGGACTTGGCGCATGCGCGGCAGATGATCGAGATGTTCAGCAAGGTGTGGCCCGCCATGCCGAAACGCGTCATCAATACGCACGAGGACGGGGACCACGTCTGGGGCAATCAACTCTTCGAGGGCGCGGAGATCATTGCCCACAAGTCGGTGCCGGAGCGGATGAAGCACGTCGCCAATCCGGAGGAAACCCAGAAGCTGCTCCACGGTGTGGCAAATGTCACGACGCGCACGGCACTCCAAGCTCTCCACCCCGGCGTGGCGGCCGCGGGGCTGCAATTGCTGGAGGACTATAACCTCGACGGCGTCGAGCTCGTCCTGCCGACGACCTTGTTCGACACACGCTACGAGCTGGACCTCGACGGAACGGAGGTCCACTTGATCTACGTCGGGCCGTGCCATCAGGTCGGGGACACGATCATCCATGTGCCCAAGGAGCGCGTGGTGTTCGCCGGCGACGTGATTTTCCGGCAGTGTACGCCGATGGGCTGGACGGGATCATACCAAAAGTGGTTCCAGTGCCTCGACCTGATCGTTCAACTCAACCCAGAAGTCATCGTCCCTGGCCACGGCCCACTCTGCGGGATCGAAGGGGTAACCGAGATGAAAGCGTACCTCCAGTACGTCCGTGAAGAGTCGAAGAAGTGCTTCGACGCGGGACTCACGTCGCTGGATGCTGCCAAGCGAATCGAGTTCGGTCCGTACGGTGAGTGGCGTGCCCCTGCGCGGCTGTATATGAACGTCGAACGGGCGTATCGCGAGTTCCGCAATGACCCTCCGGACGCGCCTTGGGATTCGGCAGGGACTTTCGACGCCATTTACAAGGTGGCGAAGGCCAAACGGATCGAAGTCGAATACTGACACCGTTCAAGGAATTCTAGTGTAGTGTTACAGTGGTATCTTTACAATCATTTGGATTCGTGTTATGAATGGGTTCATGTGGAATCCAGCGCAAAAACTGTCGATGACCGAAGGGCAGCGCACGACTCTGAAAGCCTGGGT
>Ga0335070_10000165_pt1 | contig 76258 bp, 71 predicted proteins | sample Lox_Sample_13_FD_206722 | JGI IMG/M metagenome (GOLD analysis project Ga0335070, IMG submission 206722) | Soil microbial communities from Loxahatchee National Wildlife Refuge, Florida, United States - Lox_Sample_1.3 | ecosystem: Environmental > Terrestrial > Soil > Wetlands | place: USA... | reverse complement strand
TACCGCTTCCTTCAGACCCCATCTCACGATGATAGCCCTTGCGGTTCAGCTAACGGTTCCCCTCATCAAGGTCCGTAGAGGACTTTCACCTCCAAGTAAGTGCGCCCTGCCGGGCGCACATAAAAAAGGACAGCGGGGTCATTTCCCTCGCTGTCCTCGTAAAAGGTGCCATCCCACCCTTTCTCAATCCACTACATTGACGGCTCCATATCTTCGGATGGTGTCGGTGCCATTCCCATCCTTTGGCGCATCAAGCCCGATTTGAAGCGGTCAGAACCTCATCTCTTCTAAAACTTCTTTGCGATCAAAATCTTTTCAACAGTGACCAGCACGTTTCTGTATTTTTCGTGGATCAAACTCTTATCGAACTCCCATTCCTCTTTCAGCATCGACTCTTTTTCGGGTTCAGAGAAATATTCCATGCAGGGTATGAAAAAGTGCTTAGCCTCTTTCTCGATGTGTTTCGGGTAGAATTCGATTAAAGACCGGATGCAGTCTGAGATGACGGAGAGAGAATCCTGGTTACCTTGAACATATCTCCTATTCGCCTCCACGAGTCTTGCGGCAACCCTTCTCCCGAAACGGTGTTCTTCAACCAGCTCGTCCATGGTACGCCTGTGGTCGTCCGAGAGTTTCTTAGCTCCAAGGTCTCGAAAGAGAATATCCTCTTCTTTCCCATGGTGACACCGGTCTGCATAGGACCGAATAAAATCCACCGCCATCTCAATAAATTCAGCGTCCACCTTCTTCTCCTTCTCAACGAGAAGAAGTTCCTCCCTCATCACCTCGATCATTCGTTCGATCAGTCTATGCTCAATCATTAAAGGGCCAATCGGCATCATTTCACGTTCCTCCCGATCTGACGCAAAGGTTATTTTCCGCCGGTCGATTCAGGACTCCTTACTCCGGTGGAAGAGTCGCTTGGGAAGGTTGGGGGGTTAAGAGACTCGATGGGGAAGCCCTTTTCAATCCATCTCTCAAGACCTCCGGCAATCGGGCGCACTTGTTTAATCCCCAGCTGCTTTAATAAAAGCGCCGCCCGGGCGCTCGAGGCCTCATTCGGTCAGGTGCAGAACAGGACGATCTCGCGATCCCGGGGGATCTGATGATGTTGGGCGCCGAGCTCTTCCACCGACAGGTGCAAGGCCCCTGGGATGGTGTGAGGGTCGATCTCAAATTCAAGGGCATCCCGAAGATCAACAATCAAAATGTCCTCACCGGCATCAAGCTTCTTTTTCACTTCTTCAGGAGTGATTCGCGCAATATCTAACTGATGGAGAAACCTCCGGCGCTGGAAATACTTCCAGAGAACATAAGCAGCCAGAAGAACAGGAACGGCCAGGGTCATCCAGGCCCCCATACCATGTGTATTGGTGACGTGTTTCTCAATTTCGTGGCCAAATTGGTAACCCAACAGAGTAAAAACTCCTACCCAGACAAAAACCCCGAGGCCTTCAAAGAAAAGAAAGCGGAGAGGACGCATATGAACGATTCCTGCCATAGGGGGTCCGATGGTATTCAACCCTGGAATGAATTTAGCGACAAGGAGTGAACGAGCACCATACCGGGCAAAAATCCCTTTGGTCTGCCGAACGCAGGAATCAGGATCCAAGGAGATGCGACAGAGGAATGATAAGACCTTCACCCCGCGACGGAGGCCAACCTGATACCACAATTGGTCGCTCAACAGTGCAGCCAGGAAGGCTGAACCGAAGACTAAAGCAAAATTCAATTTTCCAATGCCAGCCAACGCGCCGGCTGCGAGCAGTATCGGTACAACGGGAAGGGGCAGACCGAGTTGCACAAAAAGAACCCAGAAGAAAAGGACAATATATCCCTGGTCAATTAAAAACCGAATCACTTCATTCATCATCTCTTCCCAAAGAAACCTCAGAGCCGTTCATGATCATTATAATAGACTGCTTTCTCCGTCGGCAATCAAAAACTGAAAGAGCAATATTGGATTCTCAGTGGCAAAACCGGCAAATACAAAAAGGTCAGGGAATGCTTAGCGGGTTATTCAATCTCCTTTGAGGCACTTGCCCGGACTTTCCATGAAGTCCTTATAAATCTTATAGTGTTCCGTCTCCTCGTAGTGGATGGTCTTGACCGGACTGGCATCAAAGCTGTAAATCACGGACCCGGGACAGGCCATGAGGATGGGAGAGTGGGTGGCAATGATGAATTGTGCATGTCCCAGAGCGCTCATCTCCTGGAGGAGTTTCAAGAGTTCGATCTGACTCTTCGGCGAAAGGGCTGTCTCAGGTTCGTCCAAGAGGTAGAGGCCTTTGATTTTGTAACGAGATCTGAAGAAAGACATGATGGATTGTCCGTGCGATTGCGCGACCAGCGACTTCCCTCCGAAATAATCGATCTGACCGGGATTGTCTGCTTCCCATTCATCAACCAGTTGGGCAAAATTGCGAAAAATTTGCGATGAAAAAAAGGAGCCCGGGACGATGCCATCCGTCCATTCCACTTCAATGTATAGAAAAAATGTTTCCTCATAAGGGTTGATGACCGAACGGCTTCTTTCAATTCCACTCCAGATGTGGATGTGACATCTTCGAGCCAAAGCTTCCAAAAGGGTCGTTTTCCCGGATCCATTTTCCCCGATAAAAAAGGTGACAGGCGAAGAAAATTGGATGCGCGGCGTTGCCCGGAGCACATCAATATTGAAAGGATATTGATCCCTGGTCGGGTATTGCTCGGGTAGCAGCCTCACTTCTTTCAGATGCAACAAGAGCATGACTCCTTATCAAAAATCTTTCTTAACCCCCTGACGAAAACCCCAAACCAACGTTAACAATTTTTCGTTTTCTTTGTCAATGAATATGAAAAGGTCGCCCTACCCAGTTTCTTTCTATTGGGAAAAAGTGGATTTTCGAAAAGTCACCGAATAGAGGGGAACAGCCCCGGTCATGGGCAAAGAAAAAGCGGGTGAGGCTAATATTGTATCTCCATTTTCGTTGTGTTAAAATTTCCGCAAATTTCTTTGAGGAGTCAACATCATGCCGGAGATCAAGTTTAGCGATAATTACAACGATTTGTCTCAGCGCTCAGGGGTGAACGCAGGTTTTCAATTCCAATTTTTTTGTGAGCGTTGCAACGATACCTGGCGTACCGACTTTGTTCCGTTCAGAAGCGGGCAGGCCTCCGGATGGCTCGGCAAGGCAGCTGGAATTTTTGGGGGCGCCGTCGGCGGTGCTTCGGAGGCATTAGAAGGACTGGCACAGTCCGGCTGGGGAAAGGCCCATGACGAAGCCTTCAAGCAGGCTGTGGAGCAGGCGACGAGACATTTTCATCGCTGTGCGCGGTGCTTTCAATATGTGTGCGATACCTGTTGGAATAAGGACAAAGGACTCTGTTTAAACTGCGCTCCCAGTGCGGAGGTGGAGATTGAAGCGGCCCGTGCACAGGGAGAGGTCTCTGGTGCCGGGGAGAAAGCTGCGTTAGAAGGCGTCCAGCGTGGCAAACGCTTGGACGTGAAGCGGGATCGGCAGCTTGTTTGCCCTCAGTGCGGTGCCGAGACTAAAGGAGCTAAATTTTGTCCCGAATGCGGTTGTCAATTAGCCACGAAAGAGAAATGCCCGGCGTGCTCTGCCGAAGTATCCCGGACTGCGAAATTTTGCCCGGAGTGCGGCAAAAAGTTGGGGAACTGATGATGACTAAATGTCCGCCCAATTAACCAAAATTGTCACTTATCGCACCTTTCGGAAAACCTTAGCTTCTCCGTTTCCTTGTAAATCAAATAATTACCTAAGTTACCCATTGGCACCAAAATTGCTGATCTTTCCTCCTACCAATGGAAAGGAGTTGCCGATAAAGCCAAACTCCGAGTAATCGGAGGACGCTTGCTCACTTTAGCCGGTGAGCGGCCCACTGCCCCAAAGAGGTGCAGGCGGGGAAAGCCACGCCTGCGTGCCGAAACGCGTGCCTGTGCAGGGATGAAGCATGCGGGAATGCTTGCAAGGCTGATTGTCTACTTTGGTGGACACTACGGCGTGCAGGCACGCCTGCGTGCCGAAACGCTTTTCGCATGCAGGATTGTCCGCATGCCGAGGGGCCTAACCATTTTGATCCTTGGAGGCGCTACGGCGTGCAGACACGGGTCCAAGAGGAAACCAAGAATGGATTCCTAGTCTTTAGCCTGAAGCGAATGGCGATTTTTGGTGGATCTACTTGGACGGCCGGGCTGCCGAAGCATAAATGCTTTTAGCATGGCGATTCCTGTCTTATCCCTTATCTCGAATCTCTGTAAACCTCGGTCCAAATATAGGCCCGGTCAAATCCATCTAAAACTGACCGGGATGAACCAAGATATATTCGTTCGTCAATGGGGAGCACCGGAAATCGATATTACTCTGGAAACCCTTAAGAGATTCTTTAGCCTGGATTTCCTTTCTTCGAGCAGTAGCACCTTTGAGAATGATCCCACTCAGGCCTGGATTTATGAAAAAGTCGATATGTTTGTTCTCTTCAGCAAGGGGAAAATGATCGCTCACTTTAAATGGAGCGAATTCAAAGAAAGATTTAAGAAGCCCTTCACAGGGGTTGATTCCGAGGGAACAAAACCTCCTTCCTGTATCGCGACAACTCTTTCCATGTTTGCTTAGCGAAATGAACTTTTCCTGCTCTACCCTTTCTCTTTTTCCCAGCCTCTTGCTCTTTCAACGGCCATCTTCCATCTTCGGTAAAGAGACTCTCTTTGCTTTGAATTCATTCGGGGAAAGAATTTCTTCTTCACTTTGTAAGTTGCGGCGATTTCCTGTCGATCCTTCCAGAATCCTACGGCCAAACCAGCCAGGTAGGCGGCTCCTAAAGCCGTCGTCTCAGTCGTCTCCTGGATGACGATCGGAACCCCTAGAATGTCGGCTTGAAATTGCATTAAGAACTCGTTGCTGGCTGCCCCCCCATCAACTCGCAATTCTTTCAGCCTCATTCCCGTATCTTCCTCCATGCATTCCAAAACATCCCTCGTCTGATAGGCGATCGACTCCAAAGCAGCCCGTACAATATGAGCTGTTGTCGTTCCCCGGGTCATGCCCAGAATTGCTCCTCGGGCATACATATCCCAGTAGGGTGCTCCCAGGCCGACAAAAGCCGGTACGAAATAGACGCCGTCGTTGGATGGGATGCTGCTGGCTAATCCTTCACTCTCCCGAGCGTGCTGAATCATCTGCAGCCCGTCCCGAAGCCACTGGACCGCAGCCCCTCCGATAAAGACGCTTCCCTCTAAGGCATATTCAACGTTGCCGCCGATTCCCCAGGCGATGGTTGTCAGAAGATTTTTCCCGGAAAGCACCGGCTTTCTTCCGACGTTCATCAGCAGGAAGCAGCCCGTTCCATAGGTATTTTTTGAGAGACCTTTGCGGAAGCAGGCCTGGCCGAAAAGAGCCCCTTGCTGATCTCCTATGATCCCCGCAATCGGAATCTCCAAACCAAAAAAAGCTCCGGGAGACGTGTCTCCGCAAATCTCACTGGAGGCCTTCACGGCCGGCAAGGTTTGCTCCGGAATATGAAAATATTCCAGGATCGCTCGATCCCACGAGAGATCATGAATGTTGTAGAGCATCGTTCTAGAAGCATTTGAATAATCGGTGATGTGGAGCTTCTTCCCCGTGAGGTTGTAGACCAGCCAGCTATCCACCGTGCCAAACGCCAGTTCCCCTCTTTCAGCTGCCCTGCGAATCGCCTTGCTTTGGTCCAAAATCCATTCGATCTTAGTTGCCGAAAAATAGGCGTCCATCACCAACCCGGTTTTCCGCCGGATCATTTGGCTGAACTTCGTCCTCTTGATTTCGGAAGAGCGAGGGGCGGTCCTGCGGCACTGCCACACAATAGCATTGTAAACGGGTCGGCCAATCTCTTTCTCCCAGATTAGGGTGGTCTCTCGTTGGTTGGTAATTCCGATGGCCGCGATCCCCTTTGGCGAAAGATTGACAGAATGAAGGGCCTTCCGGGCAGCTTCCCTCTGTGAGCTCCATATTTCAGCAGGATCATGTTCCACCCATCCGGGCCGGGGATAGATCTGCTCGAATTCCTTAGCCGCCATACTCACGATCTTCCCCTGCCGATCAAAAATCACCGCCCGGGAACTGGTCGTCCCTTGATCCAGAGCCATGATGTATTTCTTTTTCATAAGTAAATCCTCCGGGAAAAAATTGGGGCCAGCGATATTAAGCTCGGTATGAGGCCAGACCAAGGATTAAACGGTCTGCTCCTCTGTTGAGTTGATTTTTTTTCGCAACGAAACTGCAAAATCCACTTTATCCGTTACGATGGCGTAAACTCTTCTGTCGTGAAGCAATTTCAGAATCATCTCCTCCTCGTTCACGGTCCAGACGAAAACAGGTTTTTTATTCCTTTCCGCTCTCGCTAAAAAACCAAACCTTAATAATTTCCAGTGGGGGACCATGAAATTTGCCTTTGCTTTGTTGCACCTTTTCGTTGGAAAAAACTCCGAGATTCGTGTCCTGAGAGAGGCGTTGGATGTTCCCAGGATTAATCCAACCCGAACGCGGGGAGAATCGTCTTTGATGGTCCTTAAAGAGGCGTCATGAAATGAGGTAATCACAAACTGATCTTCTCCAAAATACGTGGATATGAGTTCAACCACCTCTTTTTCATACCCTTCTTCCTTTAATTCCACATCGAGTTTTATCTTTCCTCTGGTCAATCTCAAAACTTCCTCAACCGTAGGAATGTCAAATCCTTGATTTCCGGCAATGCGGCTGATGGCTTCAAAGGTTACTTCCTTTACAGGTCTGCCCTGAACGGTTTCATCGTGATAAGCAATCAAAACTTTATCGCTGGTTCTTCTCACATCGAATTCAATCATGTCAGCTCCGAGAGCGATTGCCCCCTCGAAGGATTCGATCGTATTCTCTTTTGCATCGATCGGAGCCCCACGGTGAGCAATGATCAATTTCTGATGGATCAGGACCTTCCCTCCATTCATTCTACGCCTGGCCTCATCTTTCTTTCCTTTCTGTCCCTTTCTGCTAGGACACTCCCTACTGATTCTCGCCAGGCTTAATTTGTTCGTTAATGACGATCAATTGTTGGTCTCCTATTGAGAAAGCTTCCTGCACTGTCCCCTTCACCTTGATCTTCGTTCCAACTTTTGGAAGAGGCCTATCGGTCACAATGACGATCTCACCCGTTTCGTCCCTTACCTTAAAATATTTAATGATGAGAAGACTGAAAATCTCTGTCACTTCTCCGGACACGGTTACCCTCTTTCCAGCATAAGCTCTTGGGTCCGCCAGGATCTTGCCGATGGGAGTAGAAAAAGTTCCGCTGCAGCCGAAGAGCATCAAAGAACAAAACAAGATCGCCAATCCCGCTCTCAGAATTCTTTTTTTGAACATATTTGACACCTACCTTTCGCCGATTGTCTTTTGTGGGGATAATCTCGTCCCTATTTTCAAATTAGCACAAATGACTTTGGCGCTCAAACCAATTAAATCAAGGGAGAAGGTGCCCCACAAGATTTTGGAGGCAGTTCGTTGAATTTCTATACGCTTCAGAGAAAATTTTTACTCTTTTGACCTAAGTCAAACACAAATCAATCTTCTTCAATTATTATTTAAATTATGTCGCCAGGGCATAGTATACTTGAAAGTATACGGGCTGGCGATCAAAAAATTATTGAAAAGGAGGAGCGATATGTTTTGTTATCAATGTGAACAGACGGCGAAAGGTGAAGGATGTACAAAAATTGGGGTTTGCGGCAAGGAATCGGATGTGGCCACCCTGCAGGACTTATTGATCTATGCGCTCAAAGGACTATCTCTCTACGCAGTCGAAGGCAGGAAGAAGGGAGTAGTTGACCCCGAGGTCAACGATTTTACTTGTAAGGCCCTGTTCTCCACGCTGACCAATGTCAATTTCGATACAGATCGATTCGTCCAATTGATCCAGCGCACCGTGACTTTAAGAGAAAGCCTTAAGGAAAAGGTGAAGGCGGCCAAGGGAAAAGTCGATCTTCAAGAGGGTCCTGCGACGTTCAAACCGGAGCCTGCTTTACAAGGGCTTCTCAAACAGGGTGAGGCAGTCGGCCTCAAATCGGATCCAGCCATCGATCCCGATATTCTCTCTCTGCAGCACATCCTCATTTTTGGGATTAAAGGTGTTGCCGCTTATACAGACCACGCCCAGATTCTCGGCCAGAAGGACGATCAGGTCTATGCTTTTATTCATGAGGGGCTGGCTGCGACGCTGAGAAAAGACCTCAGCCTGAACGACTGGGTAGGGTTGGTTCTCAAGTGCGGAGAGATCAATCTCAGGGCCATGGAACTTCTTGATGCGGGTAATACAGGAACGTATGGCCATCCTGTTCCTACAAGCGTTCCTCTGGGAGCTAAGAAAGGAAAGGCCATCCTTGTCTCCGGACACGATCTCAAGGACCTGGAGGAGCTCCTCAAACAGACCGAGGGCAAAGGGATTTACGTTTACACTCATGGGGAAATGCTTCCAACGCACGGTTATCCAAAGTTGAAGAGATATTCCCATTTCTATGGTCATTACGGAACCGCCTGGCAGAATCAGACCAGGGAATTCGTGGATTTTCCAGGAGCTATCTTGATGACAACGAACTGTCTCCAGAAGCCAAAAGATTCCTACAAGGATAATATCTTCACCAGCGGGATAGTGGGTTGGCCTGGTGTGACTCACATTTCAGAAAGAAACTTCAGGCCAGTGATTGATAAGGCACTGGCCATGCCGGGTTTTCAACAAGATGGGGATAGCCGTTCCGTCATGGTCGGCTTTGCGAGAAACACCGTGATGAGCGTTGCAGGCAAGGTCATCGAGGCGGTAAAAGGGAAGGCCATCCGTCACTTTTTCCTCGTGGGAGGTTGCGATGGTGCCAAGGCCGGACGGAACTATTATACGGAGTTTGTGGAAAAAGTTCCGAAGGACTGCATGGTCCTCACCCTCGCATGCGGTAAGTTCCGTTTCTTCGATAAGAATCTTGGAGAGATTGGAGGCATCCCGCGGCTCTTGGATGTAGGTCAGTGCAACGACGCCTACTCAGCGGTACAGATCGCTTTGGCCCTGTCGAAGGCGTTTAACGTGGGAGTCAACGAGCTTCCCCTCTCTTTCATCCTTTCCTGGTATGAACAGAAAGCAGTGGCCATCCTCCTCACCCTGCTCTCCCTGGGTGTGAAAAATATCAAGCTCGGGCCATCCCTTCCTGCTTTTGTTTCGCCGAACGTATTAAAGGTGTTGGTTAACAATTTCAATATCCAGCCTATCTCAACGCCGGATCAGGATCTGAAGGCAGCCCTGGGAAATTAGGACCGACGCCCAAACCCTCGTCCCCCTCACCCCTATCTCCCCTCGGGGGAGAGCCTGCCTGCCGGTAGGCAGGGGAGGGGTGAGGGAGAAAAGGCGGAGCGAGGGGAATCCATCTTCAAGACTTCCCATGGAGCCCCACGGGCAAAGCCCGTGGTACCTCCATTGAAATACCCTCCTACGCCAAGGCTTCTGAGGGTTATCCACCGGTGGCGAAATCCACCGAAGCATCAAGCTTTAAGCACATGAATCATTTAACTATCTTTTTACGCATTCACCCACGGGTAGAACCCGTGGTCTTCTGCGTAGGTGGATAAAAAACAATCATTGTGCAGAACGGGACGTGTTTAAGGAGGCCTTGGCCTGCTCGAGTTCAAGACGAACTGCATTGAGTTCAGCGGTGAGTTCTTTGATTTTAAGCTGTAATTCTTCCTTCTCTTTCTTCAATACCCGCTCTTCTTTTCTGAGGGTGAGAATACTGGGTATCCACTTCCAGAAGCCAATCGCAACAAAGACAAATCCGAAAAAGTATCCGATCACCTCTTCCAGAAATTCTTCATATTTGGTATTACCGATCACGACATACTTATTCAGGTATGGGAAATTATCGGTGATATCCATTAGGGACCCGAAAAAGATCAACCCGAAACCGATCGGGACAAAGATCCAGCCTTTATGAAAGCGTCCGCCTTCTTTTCTATTGAGCGATCTCAAATATAAGAAGATCGCCCCAGTGATCAGCGCACGGAAAACATCAATGGCGAGATTAAACAATTCCTATCCACCCCTTTCATCCGATTGTCGCAATCGATGCGATACTCGGGCAGCTTTCCCTCTTCCCCTGTATAGCAAAGTCTCTCTTTTTTCTCCCCTCTTTGGCAAAGAGGGGTAGGGGGAGATTTTATGAATCATAGACAACTCCATATCCTTTCCATCACTCCGCCAATATTCTCAAAGACATCCCTATCTGAAAACCTGAGAACCTTTATTCCCAGTTCGGCAAGAGCATCATCCCTTGTCTTGTCATTTGCTTTGCCAATCTCAGAATAGTGTTGCCCGCCATCAAGCTCTATCACAAGATTGGCTTTCAGACAGTAAAAATCAACGATATACCTGCCGATAATCTTTTGGCGGTAAAACTGATGACCTCTCAATTGCCTTCGCCTCAATTTTGACCACAACTTCTTCTCAGCATCTGTCACGTTTGTTCTGAGATGCTGTGACAATACTTTCAGCTGTTTATCATAAGCAAGCATGTGTATTCTTAAAATCCCCCATCGCCCCCCTTTGCCAAAGGGGGGTGTTAGTATTTGCCCTTTCCCAACGGTGGATAATAAGAATGATACATATCTTCATGAGGTTTTGACCACTCGCTGCAACGATGAGCTCAAATATTTGCTTACAATTTTGGCTTTAAAACCAGCGTCGCTTCACTATTTTTCTCTATTTCGCGGCGATCCGTCCATGCCGTATGGTATTTGCCGGTGAGGTAGAGGTCGACCTGGTCCTTATAGTGGGGACTTTTGAGGCTTCCGGACTCTCCTGTTGGGAGAACGTGGAGAGAACTGCTCAAGTTAGAAAGATCGATGATCATACGCCCGGAAACTCCATGTTTTGCACGGTACGGTTCCTCATAGGAATAATACCTCATGTTCACGGTCAGATGGCTCCCTCCCACCTGAAACGGCCCCAGGTTCAGAATCCGGGCGAGAAGCCTTTTTTTCCCAAGGACATGCTCAAAGGTGAGTGAATGGATCTTGCCCCAAGTCCATTGATTCATGTCACTTCCCATTACCTCTCTTAATTCTGAGAACATCTGCTTCATACTCATTGCAAGGATATCCTCCAGGCTCTTTTTGCCAAACCAAAGAGAAGAGCCTTTCCTGATCATCATCCTCAGAGCGCTCGGAGGGAAAGTGGACGTTTTGAGATACTCATGGAAGAGTCCCTCCCCCAACTCATCCCTGAAGATATTATCCATCATCTTCCGGAAGGTCACTTCAAACAGGCACGCACCGACGCTACCTTTATCCATGATGAAATCCCATTTCGACAAAAAGTTTTTCGCTTTTGGCCCCTCTTCGTCGTCGAAGCGGCTTTTGAGAACCTGGATCATGTTCGGCACCAATTCTGCAGCGAGGACGGAATAGACGTCCTGCTGCATCGCCTTGAAATCATCGGCGGATAGTTTCTCTTTGGCTTTGAGCATCTGGTGGATGCGGGTGATTCGGTCCCCGGGTTCCCAATAATGACTGATGAAGTACGGGTAATCGTCGCCGATCACTTTATTGTTGGCCGTCGCGATGAAATTTTCTTTCGGGTTTATTAAATGGGGTCTCTTTTCAAAAGGAACATATCCTTTCCAGTCGTACTCTTCTTTCCAGCCGGGCATCGGCAGAATTCCGAAGCCTTTTGACCGTATGGGAATAGTGGCGCAGCACCAATACCCTATGTTCCCATCGGCATCGGCGAATACAATATTCTGGCAGGGCAAATCCCAGTATTTCAAGGCCTCCTTCACCCCATCGATATTTTTTGCCTTTGCCAAAAGATAGGCGGCTTGACCTGGCTGAAGGCCTTCGGTGAATGCCCATCTCGCGGAAATGGCTTTTCCATCTTCACCACCTTTCACATCCGTAATAATCGGGCCCTGGCGGGTCAATAAGATCTCTGCCTTGACCGGGTCTCGGCCTTTCACACGGATGATCTCTTCTTTTACCCTCATATTCTCCCAATGGTCGTTGAACCAGTACTGCCGGGCGTTCTCGGGGTTGATCTTCTCGACGTAGAAGTCCACATCGTCGACCATAACGTTGGTGACTCCCCAGGCGACATCCAGGTTATGGCCGACTGCAATCCCTGGAACTCCCGGAATGGCAAACCCGGACACGTTGATGGTTGGGCAAACCATATGCACTTCCCACCAGAAGGAAGGGTTGGTCAGTCCGAGGTGTGGATCATTCGCGAGAATTGGTTTACCGGTAACAGATTTCTTTCCCGAGACCGCCCAGTTATTGCTCGCAGTTGAAGTCGTAAAACCTGTCAGAGTTTCCGCAAAAGAAATTGTTTTTGAGACCTGCGCTGACAATTCTGAAAGGCCCCTCGATTCTTCAGGGATGATCAACGGGCCATCGTCCGGCCAGATCGGAAAGGCCTCTCTCCACTTTTCCGTTCCAACCTTTTCCAGAATTCTTGCTGCAACCAGATCCACTTTCCAGCCGTTGCTCAATCCCCAGTTGACCACTCTCAAAATGGCGATATAATCTTCGGCGGTCCATGGCTGCGGCTTGTAGCGAAGAAGTTTAAATTCAAAAAGCAGGCGATCCGGGTGAGCCTTCAGAAAGGCATTGATGCCATCGGCAAAGAATTTCGGTAAAAAAGCGAGATCGTCAGGGATTGTCCTGTTCACCCCCCCGGCTGCAATCATTCGGAAGAAGCGGTCGACCTTGAACAGATCCTCACCCAGTAATTCTGAGAGTTGGCCATGACCCAGGCGGCGAAGGAATTCCATTTGCCAGAGTCGGTCCTGAGCCATGGCATAACCGAGGGCAAAGTAAAGATCGGGCTCATTTTTGGCATAAATATGCGGCACGCCATAAGTGTCGCGGATAATCTCTACATCTTCCTTCAAACCCCCAAGAGAAATTTCTCCTGACGTTTGAGTCAAACTTTTTCTGGTTGTCAGCTCGAACCAGACGTACCCTCCCGCGGCCACTACCAAAATGAGACCTAAGATCGTCAGACCGATGATGAAGATCCATCTTTTCATCATTCGCCCATTTACCCTGATCGGGGTGGCAGCAATCGCTACTTCTTCTGTTCCTTCAACCTCTTCTCGTAATTGGCGCGGACGTCTTTCAGCTCGGACGGTGTCCTGCAAATCTCTTCCGCCTGGATGGACTGCATATTCTTCAAAATAGCAAATCCGTACTTCTCGCTGTAGGCGGTCTCTCCCCAGACGACATCCTCAACCACCTGATGGTCTTCCTTCCTCATGATCTTCCAACCCTCGGGCGTCTCCCATGCAAGGGGTTCTTTTTCCACGGCAGCGATCACCTTTTCTGTCTCCGTTGTGCCGGCCCTCTCGATGGCCGCCTTTAGAAAATAGACGCCCGCATACGTCTCCTCAGCCATGTAGTCAGGATACTCTTTGAACCTCTCCTGGTAAGTCTTCACAAATTGGCGGTTCATCAAAGAGTCCGGGGTGAGGAAAAAGTAGCGCGATGCCACGAACAGACCCTCCGGCATGCTCTTTCCCAGAGGAACGAGTGTTTCGAGGGCTGCCCCATCCGGAAAAGCAAACTTGATCTTATCAAAAAGTCCTAAGGGCAGCGCCTGCTTGATAAAGGTCACAGCATCCATTCCCCACAGGGGCGACCAGACAGCTTCCGGTTTGGCCTCGACGATCTTCTGGATGAAAGGAGCGTAGTCCGGCTCTGTCAATTTGGGCCATAACTCGCCGACGATCTCCACGTCCGGCCGCAGCTCCTTCAATTTATCCCTGAAGGAATTCCACGATTCATAACCGTAACTGTAGCCCGGTCCAATGCACATCCAGCGCTTGTAGGGTTTGCCCGCCATGAGATAGGCGCCGGCGCGGGAGTGCATCATGGCGTTGCTCAACGTGCTGAACATGTAGCGGTTGAACTTGGTATCTGTCAATGAATTGGTCGCCGACTGCGTCAGGACTAGGATTTTCTTCTGCTGCTCCACGACATCGGCCATGGCCAGGGCCACGCCGCTCGAGGTGGGACCGATGATGAAATCCACCTTGTCTTCATGAATAAACTTCTTCGTGATCTGCACCCCTTTATCGACCTTGAGCTCGTCATCCGCAAAAATGGCCTCAACCTTTCTCCCCAAAATACCGCCCTGTCCGTTGATTTCATCCATGGCAAGCTGGATGGCCTGCGTCCCGTGCTTCCCATACCCTCCCATCTTCCCGGACATGATAAACACGACGCCGAGCTTGATGGGCTTCTCCTCACCCGCCAAACCTCCGCCCGAAACCAAAGCGAGACTGATAACAATCCCTATTAACGTAATCCATCTCCTTCTCATGACCTCCTCCTTTCACCAAAGAAATGTGTCCTATCTTCTTCTCTCTTTCTGAATCGGTTTTGGAATTTCGAATTCGCACGGGACCTTGGTCTGACAGAGCCCGCACCCGGCAATCTGGACACCATACTCTTCCTTCTTGGCCTTCAATACGTCAAAATGAAGGTATTGATAGCACTTATCTTTGTCATGGCCTTTTTCCGTAATGGCTCCGGCCGGGCAGCGCGACGCACAGGCCTTGCAACTTTTATTGAAGTAGTAGAGGCAGTTCGCGTGGCGATCAGGATAAATCTTTTCAGAAGGCTCGAGAGGCAGATTGGTGACCACGCTCCCCAAACGCATGGCCTTACCTCTCGCCGTAATCAACCCGTCGCTCAACCCGAAGGCTCCGAGACCGCAGGCGTAAGCCGCATGGCGCTCCGACCAGTTTGAGGCAATCCCCGCTCCAGTGGATTGAAGCCATTTCCAGAAGGGAGAGTTCATCGGAGCGACGGCCTTGTGTCCTTTCTTTTTCAACATGGAGACCACATGATCTCTCAGTTTGACGTTGAGCTGCTCGCCGAAGTTTCTTGCATGAGCCCAGATCAGGGAAGGATATCTGGTCTCTTTGCGATTGCTTTTTCGGATATCTTCAGCGGCCGGAAGAACCCAGGAGATCACAGAAAGCTCTTTGGAACTCCTCCCTCCAAAGGTCAATTGGAAAATCTCCTGCGGCATGAAGTGAAAATCGCCGATGATCTTCTTATATTGCTTGAAAAGAGGATCGTCGCCCGAAGCAAACCCAACCAGGGGCGTCTCCCAGTATTTCCCTCCATCTGCCTTCCTGCGATTCGCAGGGCTCTCCTCAACAAATTTAGCGATGACTCCTCTAATGAATTGCTCGGGTTCTTTATCAAATACGATTCGTCTCAAGGGTTTCATCCTTTCTCCTTCAAACCATTAGTATATTAGTATTCGGTTACAAGAATAACTTTTTTGTTGAATTTTTCAACAAAAATCTTAGGGGATATCGCCAAGATTGCTGCGTGAAAATATTCTGACTAACGGAATTCCCGGAGGGGACGAAGGGTGGATTTGGAGTTTGGAGTCAGGCGGCCGGAATCGAAATCCGGAGAAACTTACCATGTAAATATCATCTATCTTCTTGTTGCCCCGGGGCCTTTCATGGATTCAAATTCCTCAGCACCTTCCTTGGTCGAAAAGTAAGCACCACATTTAGGACATTTGATCATGGTATCTTTTGATACGGATGCACATCCAAGAGAAAAACTAATGACGATTAACATTATCATGAATATTTTCATCTTTGCTTTCATCCGTTCCCCCCCCCATTAATCTCAGCGCAAACTTACTATATTACGGTGCTCGATATTCATAATACAAAAATAGTGAGTGAGTCAATTCTATTTTTTAGCGCTCCTCTTTCCCAACAAAGTCCTGAGAACGTAATCCTGTTTTCATTCCACGCTTCAATAAAATTTTGATATAAGAGTGACAAAAAAATTATTTTCAGCAGAATTCCTGGAAGCAGTGAAGGAGAACATTGAAGGAGGCCTATGCAAAAAAGAATCGGGGGATTATCTCAACTTTTTACAAACTATTTGTTGATTGCTGAGACTTCGCCATCGGTCATTTGCGAAATGATTTGATGACAAGAAAACCAGAACCGAAGAAAAAAAGTCACCCTTCGACTCCCCGGCCTGAAGGCCGGGACTTGCTCAGCCCGCAAGAATAATTAGGAATTTCATGCCTCCGATTTCAATGAAGGGCTACTTGCACATTCCCATGCCGCCCATGCCGTGGCCTGCACCCTGACCCATACCATGACCCATACCCTGGCCCATGCCAGGCCCTTCGCCACGTTCCATGGCATGTCCCATACCATGGCCTGACCCCATGCGGCAGCAGCACATTCCTCCAGCCCCCATCCGTCCTCCGGGGCCCATCATGCCTTGATGGCCCATCATGCCGCCGTGACCCATCATCTTCCTAAAGCCCATGCCCCAGTGGTGTCCAAAGTGGGATATTTGTTCCGGAGTGAGGAACTTGCGAGCCTCCAGTCTCGACTGAACCATCTTCTCACGCAGTTGGAATTGGATAGAGGCTTGCTCTTTCTCCTTTTCCATGATGGTTTTCGGATCCGCCTTCGGGTCAGACCAGAGAGCACGAAGTTCGATCCTTTTTGCCACCAAGGCTCCGATTAACTGGGCATTCTCCAATTGGAACTTCCGGCGAAGGTCTTGAAACTTGGACTTCTGTTCCGGGGTTAAAGAGAATTCTTTGCCGGACGCGGCCGATTCCTGATGGTGCTGGTGCGAGCCTTCAGCTTTTTGCACGCTTCCATGCTGGTGAACACCTACCTGTCCTGGTTCCTGGCCCGAGCCTTGTGCCAGAGCATAACCAGCCACGAAAAAAATAACTGCAACAAATCCGACTACAATCATCGTTTTTTTCATATTCTTCACCTCCAATAGGCAATTTAATCATCCTTCGCTCCTCCTGCCACAGACAATGGCCGCAAACAAGGGATTGAAACATTTTTCGCAAAGTAAAGTACTAAAGAAAAAAGTTGGTGGAAAGAGTTCGGATAACTCACTTTTCCGCAATAACACTCTTCGACAAGCTCAGGGTGACCGGTCATGGTGAGCCTGCCGAAACCATGCGTTTTTCTTGTTTCACGGCAGAGTTCCTGGATGCAGTGAGGGGGAAGATTTGAGGAGGTCTTGATTAAAACCCACAAAATTTGCGATGTATTATTGTGAGACCTGAGCGCAAGCCTCTCATCGAATTGGTGCCACAGCAAAGATCACAGCGCTCCAGAGGGAGTGGGAAATAATCTGAATCAGCAAGTCCCTTTTCCAAAGATAGAGAAGACCCCAAAAGGAACCTGCCACCAGCGCAGCCAAGATGAGCACAAGATTCCAGGAAAAGACATGGACTCCTGCATAAAGGAGGGTGGTGATCAGATATCCGGAGAATTTTCCTTGCGTGGCCATGAGATGGCCCTGCAGAAATCCTCTCCAGAAGATCTCCTCCCCCGGTCCGGTAATGAAGAAAAGAAGGAGAAAGACGAGAGCTTTATTGACCCCGGCTCCTAAATAATAAATTGCCCCGACCTGGGTCTTTGCCCCTGGAAGAATTTGGAGGGCGAGATGGTTTCCCAAGAAGAAAATCAGGTAGAGGGCGGCCGCTGAAAGGAGTCCGTACAGGAAGGAACGAAGCTGAAAAGAGATCTTCGGTCTTTGCCAGAAAAGAGAATAGAGAGAAACCGCAATGACCGAAAGGCCGATCTTTACCCAGAAATTTCCCCCGGCCCAGCCAAAGGTGATCACCCAGCAGACCGATGCTAAAAGAATGGCCCCCCAAATCACACGGGCACCATTTTACTGAGGATCAGCGAGACAATGAGAAAGAGACCGAAAATGGTGTTGAGTTGTGCCGTGATGGCATCAGCGGCCTCCGGGATCTTTGTCATAAAACTCTTCAAAAGCTGGATCGCTTTAGGGAGAGAGAGAAATACCAGTAGACCCCATGGGCTCAAGATCCCAATCGCCACCAGTCCGATCGTATAGAGATAGGCTATGAGGATGAAACCGGCGTAGAGGAAGATGCTCCTCTGACTGCCAAGCAGGATTCCGATCGTTTTGATCCCGTGCCGGGAATCATAAGCAATGTCCCGGATGTTATTCGCCAGAATAACCAATGCCACCAGAATCCCGAAAGGGATGGAGATATAAAGAGCCTTTAAGGAAAGAGCCTGTCGTTGAACCGCGTAGGCCCCTTCGAACATTAAAGGCCCCCACATGAGGAAAACAAAAAATTCTCCCCAGGCCCTATACTTGAATTTGATCGGAGCCGCCGTATAGAACAGGCAGGAAAAAAAGCCGATCAAGCCGATCCAGAACACCAGCATGGAGCGCCCGAAGGAGAGGATCAAACCAATCAAAATGGTGATCCCGGTGAAAACAATTGCTTCGGTCAAGAGTTGGGCCGGAGTGAATATCCCCGCAAGAATGGGTTGAGGACGGTATCGAGCAGTAGGCGAATCAGGCTGGTCTACCTGATAACGAGTGTCAAAATAATCGTTGAATATATTTGCAGCCGCATGGAAGCAGACGATCCCAATGCACACCAGGAGATACCACCCCCATAGGATAGAGCCAACCTCTGCGGCGAGGAGAGTCCCTACCGAAACTGAGATCAGGGACATGGTGAAAGACCAAGGACGGGTCGCGATGAAATAGTCCTTGATTTTCTGTCTCAAATTTTTCCTCTTTTTCATCACTCCACCAATGTAAAAGAAACCCAATCGAATAGCAAGCTTTGGTTCAAAATTGAATATGGCCAATCTTGTCGACCGTTTTTGCAAATCGATGCGAACTATGATATCATTTTGATATCAAAAAGGAGGGACGGCGATGGGAAGCGTTCTGATAAGAAATATACCTGAGGAGGTTTTGGATAGGTTTAAAAACATGGCAAAGAGCCACAAAAGATCGCTCCAGCAGGAGCTCAGAGTGATCCTCGAGAAAACAGTGGACCAATCGTCTCCTGACATTTTCCAGAAGGCATCAGATCTCAGAAGAAAACTAAGGAAGAAAGCCGTTCGTTTCACTGACAGCGTCAGACTGCTCAGGAAGGACAGGTGTCGGTGAACCTTGTCATTGATGCAAGTGTTCTAATCAAGTTCTATATCCCCGAAATCCTCTCGGATAGGGCTGAGCGATTATTGGCCCAGGTGGAAAAGAAGGATATCGACTTGTTAGCACCGGATTTGGTCTATCCCGAAGTTGGGAACATACTCTGGAAAAAGCAGCGCCTGAAAGAACTGACCCGTTCCGAGGTTGAGGAAATCACCGATGCTGCCCTATCGCTACCTTTAAAGATAGAGGCCTCAAAATCCCTTTTGCCATTGGCTGTGGACATAGCGATCGCATACGGGATGACTGCTTACGATGCTTTATATCTCAGCCTGGCAAAAGTTTATGAGACGACATTGATGACCGCCGACCGAAGGCTTGTTCATATCCTGGCTAAAACTGATTTAAAAGACTCCATCACATGGTTGGGCAGCTACAAATAATCTCGCATGAAGTGCTCTGATCAGCAGAATTCCTGGAAGCAGTGAAGGGAAAGATTTGAGAAGATTTGATTACAACCACGAAATGTGGGTTGTATTATTGCAAGACCTGACCCCTCTGTTTTCAAAGTTTCGTTTTTAACTGTATTTTTTCCGCAAGTACGTCAGCTGCGTGACCAATACCGATCTCCTTGAGATTAACGCTTCCGATGGTGGACCGTATACCCACTACCTGGACATCATCGACGACTAATGGAAGCAGATATTCCTCAGTTCGTTTCTCCGCAGCTTCTTTTCCAATAGCCAGTTCAAAATCTGGCCAATCCCGCTCTGGATACGACTTTGAAAGAAACACTACCATGTATAACGCCTCATTTGCGTAAACGTCAGCTAACTTTGGTCTCAGATCTTTGCCCCAAAGTAAGGCCTGTTGGTCAAAACCATAGAAAACAGAAAGTCCGCGATCCTGCAAGGCCCGGACAAATTCCTCAACTGTTGGGCGGATATCCCCAGCGAATGAAACAGCAACGTCATATGGATACTCGTCGCTACGAAGATCGATCCGGGAACGTATTTGCTGAAGATCCAGCAAGTTCAAATAAAACCGAAAAGTGGGATCTTCAATTGATATATATTTCCCGCCCTTGCTGTAATGTATTGTATCGTCAAGTCCCTTTTGGCTGATGACATCGCTCAAATTGTTGAGGCAGTTATAGAAAGAGGTAGCCTTTCGCGCTCTTTGCTTAGAATCAGATATGATACCGACTATAGATTTATATAGAGCCTCCGTCGGGATCTCTGAGCTTGATTCGGTGGCTATCTTGGCGACAATATCGAAATAGGTATTGTGCACCGACCTGGCTTGCTGCTTTCCTTTCGCAAGCCCTACAACCTTATCTAAGTACTTCCCATGGAAAATCCTTAGCGCTGAATCGCGAAGATTAGATAAGTCGAGATTGATTTCTTTAGTCTCACCTTCGCGAGTCTGAATTATACCCGCATCTACACAGCACGTCTTACAAATTACCTGCATTATTGAGGGAACTCCGTTTGATGCAGTAACTATCTGTTCCCTAAGTGAATCTGAAAATGTGACGTTAAGAGCAACTTCGCCGAGCCGAATGAGTTTCCGACAGAAACTGGCATCTTGGGTCTTAAGCTCAAACGGGTCATTCCGGATTCCTAGCTCAGGATCTACCCCGTATAGTTCTTTAGCAGAACTGGCAATACCGATGTTTACAAATCTTACCTTTTGCTCATGCCAGAGCTTCAGATGCTTTGCCAATTCCAAGCGAGCACTGGCTTTGAGATGATGGAAGTCGTCTACAATGACGAATGTAACGAGTTGCAGCAATGGTGTAAGCTCTTCGTAAGTTGGCTCGCACTTGAGCTCCCTACCGAGCACGTGAAAACACGAGTCGAACTCTGAATGCTGGCGACCATTTATCCATAATACATCTGATTGTGGAACACCTAATTCATTGAGAAGCCGGAGAACGAGGGTTGTTTTCCCTGTTCCAGAGGGGCCAGAGATAGTGATATGCTTACCTTCCGCCTTGAATGCAGATCGAATGTATGGATATTCTTTGGGCTCAACGAAAGTAATATGAGGATAAGCTGCCTCGTTGAATACCTGTTCGAGTTGATATCTCTCCATTTGGATCTCCTTCGCTCCTGTTTGGTTATCAGCCCAATTCTCTTAGCGTTCACCTTTTCCACCAAATTCTGCCAATCTTGGAGACCTGATCCTGTATTCTTTCCATAATAAGCAATAGGGCCAATTTTCTTATCGATGGCCTCTTTTCTCTCTAGCAGCAAAGAATTACGAAGTAAGCAATAATCAAAGTCACCGGCAAACCCAGGTGATAGATTATGAGCATTTTTCTGACGGGTGTAGATTCTATCCTTTTTGCCTTAATTGCCTCATCAACCATTGAGAATTGTCTCCAGCCTAGTTCCTTTTCGATCTCAAGGATTCGGTGAATCTTGATTTGAGAAATGCTTCTATGTCTTTTGAACCACAAGTGGACTAATATACTAGAAGCGATTACGAACAAGATCACAAAAGGGAAAAGGTATAGGAACATTATTTTCTCTTTACTTAAAAGCCCAAATGCAAGGCCTATAAATATTAGCACACCTGCTTGGGTCATTGTTCCAAATCGCATGATCAAGTCGTCGTAGTGTTTAATCATATCCTGTGTCGCCTCATATTCCTTTATCAATAAGTCCTGGCTCCTTTCAGCGACGCTCATATCTTACTCCCTCCAAAACATCTCGACTTACCATTACACAATCGGCGTCAACTCTATTTTCTTCGCGTTCTCCTTTTCGCCAAATCCAATAATGGGCTTACAACTCCGTAATCCACCCCTTTCCCTGTTTTCGGACTCCATTGATCATTGCATTGAGAAAAGAGGACCTGAGCGCGTCGCTCATGAGGGCTGCCTTCACCGGCGGGAGCCTTAAAAATCCCCCTACGAATCCACGCATGAATTTCTGGGTGATACTCTGGGGGTTATCAAAAATCTGATTCTGAAGCGTCCCCCTCTCCAGGCTTTGCAGAATGACCCGCTCAAAAGTGGTCTCCGGGTGGAGGACACGCTTTTCTCGCCTCACCAGACTGACCGCACCTTTTTTGCAGCTTAATGCACAAACACCACACCCGAGGCAAATGGAGGAATCAATGACAGCGTCTTTTTTCTTCTTGGTTTGTGGCTGATCTATTGGAATCATCTTAATCGCATCAATGGGGCAGGCTTCTGCACACTTCCCACATCCGACACAGGTATCCGGATGATTTTTGGCGATAAAGCTGGAAGTCACAACCGTATTCGGGTAACCGAATTTGCTAATCCCTGCGAGGGCATTGCAGCAGTCCTTACAGCAATGACAGATAAAGGTCACATTTCTTTTTATATTGTCCGCGCAGAGTACCAGCTTCATCTCTACCGACTGCGCCAGGTTTTCCAGCATCTGGGATTTCGACACCTCCTTCGCCAGCTTGTTTCTGATGAGGTAATCTGCAGCATGACCGAAGCTGGAACATTTATCGAGAGGAACCTCACACTTTTTTTCACCTAAGTGAAACTTCTCGTGGCGGCACGAACATAACCCAACTGAAAACTTCTCAGAAGATTCAATAATGCTCGTTGCCTTTTCATAGTCCAAAACCTCCATATACTCTGATGGGTTTATGGCATCCTTATGAGGAAGCGCCCGGATCACAGAGACCTGGTTGCTTCCCTTGGCGTTCATCCCATAGAGTGCTCCATTATCAGCGCTCATATACCGATGAAATAGATGGGCCAGTGCTTTGGGATCAACGCCCTCCCCGGTTCGCATCATGCTCATCTCAAAGATGCCGATCATAATCGGGGAAGGCATGTAGTGATAAGCATCGTTGACCCACATGTCCAGGACGAGGCCTTTTAAGCACAATCCCTCCAAGATTTTTTGTAGTTCGGACTTTTCGTATTTCGTCACCCGTGCAACGCGATCCAGATCGGACATGCCATACGGCATTTTTACAACCACATCGGCTTCCTTTTCGGAATAAAGACTTTTTAAGAGCTCGTAGAATGTCTCATTCCAGGGGGCCCTCATAGGCAGACTATCAATCTTTCTCCCCAGCTCCCGAAAAATCTCTTTACCACCCGCATGTCCCATATTCAGACTCCTTTCTTCTAAAGGTACCTTTCGGAATGGACCCCGCACCTGTTTTCTTAGCGTTCACTTCTTCCGCTGATGAAGTGGTATTAATCAGATTCCTTACCCTTCTTTGCTTGCCGTGCCTTTTCCATCAGCCATTTGATGAGCGGTTTTAATTTCTCCGGCATGGCTTCTTCACTCACTGTCACCTTGTGCTGCCGGCCACTTTCTTCCAGCCTCAATTCGTATTGAAAGCGGTCAGGCTGGGAAGACGGGGATATGATCTTCTCGGGCAAATTAAGGAAGTCAACCTCCTCGACCATCCCCTGAAGCTTTTGAGCTTCGTCCGGCGAGAGGTCTTTTTCTTCAACGGCCGTTTTGATCGTTATGCCGGCAAAGCCACCGCTCCGTTCAATGGAAACTCTCAAGGTCTTTTTCTCCCCTGGCGTTACATCACGCCAACGGCTTTCCAGGCATTTCGGACCGCTTTCATCTCTTTGCTTCTATTACCATAGAGAGCCTTGGCAACGCTGATGGTGGCAGAAGCAGCCTCTGCAAAATTGGACCTGCTCCGCAGCCGGTCCCGCAGACCAATGTACCAGATTTTTCCCGCCTTCGTCCAGGCATTACCGCCGATCTCAATGGCTGCAAGATAGAAGGCATGGTTAGGAATGCCCGAGTTGATATGGACGCCGCCATTATCCGAAGTGGTTTTCACGTAATCCTTCATGGTAGCCGGCTGTGGGTCTTTTCCAAGAACGGGGTCCTCGTAGGCTGTCCCCGGCGCCTTCATGGAGCGGAGAGCCTTTCCATGAATATTCGGCATTAAAAGACCCGCACCGATGAGCCAGTCGGCTTTGGCCGCTGTCTGTTTCAAGGTCCGTTGTTTAACGAGGGAACCGAAAACGTCGGACATGGACTCATTCAATGCCCCTGGCTGATCCGAATAATCGAGATTGGCTTCGTACTGGGTCATGCCGTGAGTCAATTCATGACCGATGACATCGATGCATTTGGTGAAGCGATCGAAGATCTCACGATCTCCATCACCATACACCATTTCCCTGCCATCCCAAAAGGCGTTGTCATAGTCGACATCGTAATGGACATAGGAGACGATCGACATCCCCCTGTCGTCTATGGAGTTGCGCTCATAGACGTCATAGTAGAGATCATAGGTGGCGCCTGCTCCGTCATAGGCTTCATTGACCGCAACATCCTTGCTGGGCGGATCGCCTTCTTTGCGGACCAGGGTACCCTCAGGAGGCTGCCCGTCTTTATGCTTGCAGTTATAGACAGTACGGGATTTACCCCCGACGGACGCCGCTGACGGAAGGAATCCCAATGCAAAACGCTGCCCTCTAATAAAACCGGCCGAGGCCAGGTTTCGGAGAGCCCAATCCTGCTGATGAGGCTTACCGCGCTTAGCAATCTCTTCCAGCATATACGGGGGGATGATAGAATGAATCCCCTTATATCTGATCGGTCCCATAATCTCCTCCATTTCGCTCCGTTTTCTTAGCGTTCATCTTTTCCACCAAATTTCACCAACGTCGAAGACCCGATTCTCATTTTATTCTTTCTATCTGCCATCTCAATGCGAACCTGTCCCCAGTTCTAATTCATGGAGCCAGCCTTCAATATACGCTGCGATCTCTTGCCACCCGGGCTCTCCAATAACCCAGTGAGCGTGGCCTGAGAATTCCTTATACGTCGCCACCTTCTTGTACTTCTCAGCAATCTTTTGAGTAACCGATACGGGCGTGATTTTGTCCTCTCTCCCACCGACGATCAGGACAGGACAAGTCACCTTCGATTCATCGACTCTTGCCGCTCCCTTTGAATCAAGGAGCCAAAACCCGATTTCGAATGCCGCTCTGCCGGACTCGTAGACAAACTTATCGTATATACTCCTCCGGCTTTCAGGAGGCATCATTTTCAGCATGGAATACTCCGCTTCGGCAAAGGTCTGACGAAATGGCTTCTTCCAAAAGCCCCACTTTGTGAGGCCGCTCCAGAAGCTTTTTATTACGGATGGTTTCAGGGCAATGATGCCATGAGGGGATGCAGGCGTAAGAAGAACAATAGCTTTCGCTAATCCTCTGCTACTTAAAACCTGAGCAAGAAGGCCTCCCATGGAGTGACCCATTAAAATAGGCATTCCATGAAGCTCGCGGATCAGTTTCTCAAGATCTTCGGCGTAGTCCAAAAGACTCGTTGTTCCGAGCCTCGGGTCCGGAACTCCATTTGGATCCATGTCGTGGAAACGTAGCGTTGGGGCCACGCATCGATAATCTTTTTTCTCAAAGAAACCCTTAAAATTTTCCCAATACCATCCCGTCCCCCACATTCCATGAATCATCACGATTGTCTCAGCCATGGTTCACCTCGCGCAGGTAGCGCATCCGCAGAATCTTATCCTGCACTGCCTTACTCATAATGCCTAATGAGATCGCAGGTCCGTTTATCGACAAATATTCTTAAAGAACTACGGGAGACATCCCACCGTGGAAGAATTTATTAAAATTGTCCGGGGAAGTCAACTGATATTTTGCGCTATGTGAAAAGACGTAAATGTAAAGATAGGGGGGCGCTCCAGACTTCAATAAAATCTTCCTTCAAGTTTCGAAGTCAAGCCCTTCTGAAGACTATGGTTCCCTTATACAGAAATATTATAAACCAGGTACTACCCAAGAAAGTTGGAGAGGTTACGGGGCTGAGCAGACGCGCTCCTCAGTATCTAATCGCTCGAGGTAGAAGGTTTGAAATTTGAATTCCCGCATTTATCAAAGAGCCAAGATCTTACTGGCAATGAAAATGGGGGCACATCCCTCCTTTAAAGAAATAACGCGAGTCAACCCTATTTCCTTAGCGTTCACCCATTCCATTGAAAATGCACCGGTATTGAAGACCGCTCCTGGATTTCCTGCTAGGAGTATCATTTTCCTTTTTCTGATTGCAATTGCTTTATGAGATAACGCGCCATATGATACTCAAGGTAAGTGGGTTGCTGGGCCGTCGCAACCTTTTCCAGGCTCTCGAGTGCACGCTTTTTCCGGTCCGTGGAGTTGCCACTTACTTCTTGAAACAGGGCATCGTAAAAATAGTCGATGCGAATTTCGAGAAATGACTTGCCAATCATCGCCAATTTCGATTTTTCGAACGTCTCTCGATCTTCTAAGGGTCCAAATATCTCTTCGCGTGTTATTTTGCCTGCATAGTACCCTATCAGCATCTCACCCCAGACTTCTTTGTCACCCTGCTCAAGGCGCACTGACCACCCAGGAGACTGGATCATTTGCCACCGTTCCAATAGGAGGTCCTTGGCTTCGTCTTCTCGATGATGCTTGCAGAGCGCCCAATAGAGCATCATCCGGACACAATCTCGATCATCATACGAGGTATTTAAATAACGCCGGGCTGCATAATTGAAATCTCCCTCACCAGTCAGCACCTGAAGCATAGTTGTATAAAGCAGCCAATCTCCATAGATAGAATCTGCCTTTGCCAGTTTATCCAAACGATCCTCGGCTAGCTTCAATGCCTCATCCGCCTGGCCTACCGCGAGACGCAGGAAAAATCTCAGGAATTGCAGACTTACACTTTCTGGAAAACGCTCCAACCCGTTCTCTACCTCCGCTGTAGCTTGGTCAATATTTCCCGAATAGAGATGAACTACGGCGACATCGTAGTACATGGATTCAAGCCCAGGCCAACCTTTTTTTGTTTCCCCGCGGGCTTTAAGACTCATAAGCAGGTCGAACGCTTGATTGAGAAGGGGCTTCCGATTCTGGGTGTCCTTATAATACGACAGATTGCGCAAAGTAGTAGCCTTCTTGAAATCCAGCCATGACCGCATCCTTGCCTGATCCTCGGGCTTAACTCTTGAAAGATTTGCTTGGGCCTTGCCCAATAAAAGCAGTGCCAGTTTCAGCTCTTTTTCAGAATAGTCCCCTGAAGCCATATACTCCCCTAACCAATAAGGAATCCAAAAATTATCATGATAGAGGTCAGCAAGTGCATTGAGCAGCGAACAGTGCCAAATCGGAGCGGTGCGCTTTGTGGGTTTGTAAAATGGAGAAAGAAGCCCATCAAAAGCTTTTTCCGCCTTTTCGTCGTTAAATTGTTTAAACGCGCTTAAGAACAATTCCTGAATCTGGCTTAGATTGTTGGGCTCGGAAAAACGCCATTTGTGCCTCTCCAGCATCCAATATGCAGTGATATACTCTTCATCTGGGTTCCACCTCTGCTTCTTCCGCTGTGACAAGAGTTCTTGCAGTAAACTCTCTCCCTTTTCTTGATAACCCAATTTAAGATAGCAACCCAGTAAGCAAAGTTGGAGTTTGCGCCGTTGCTCAGTCTCTATCTGCGAACCATGATGCTCCAGAAAGTCCTCTATTTCATGGCGCACCTGTATGGAGGGGTACCCCCAGTTTGAAACCTCTCCAGGAGCAGGGAGGTGGTAAGTTTTTTCCAGGCGAGCCAACTGTTCAGACAGATCCAGTTGGGATTGCCTTGGATAGAGGGCAAGAAAGGCTTGATAGGCGGAGCGTCGATTAAGCCGGATCGACTTTTTGAACAGCTCTGCGGCATTATCCATTCTTCCATTGATGAGCTCGTTTATCCCCTGCTTGACGCCTTCCGTCGGTTCATCGCTTAGAAGATCCTTTTTGATAGGGCTGAGGCTTACCCGTTGAGTCTCTTGAAGATGACGTGCCAGTTGTCGAAGATCCATCGGATCAATTAGATTAGTCCAAAAAACCAGAGAATGGAGCAACCAGGATGGATCCACCAGGGTCTGAGCGGACGTGATCAGTTTGAAAGCATCTTTGTCTCTCCGCTGCTCATAATATTCTACCTCGGCCTTGCTCGGAGCGACTACAGCGCGAAGAATCAGTTTCAGATCGGTGAGCGTGTAATGATCCTCCAACCACTTCCGAAGATATTCAGATTGTTTATCACGAAGTGCCTTGACACTTTCGGCAGTAAGCCACCATGTGCGCATAGCCACATAGCGAACTCGCATTTCTTCTATAAAACGTGGAATGGCCTGGGCTGGGACAACGCGAATAGGCCTGGCATCCTCATTCTTTTCTGTTTGATTTAGGATTTCTATCCGGAAGGCATCGTCTGCCAACTTTGGATCCTCTCGAAAAACAACTTCTGGCACAATGATGCCGAATTGATAATAGATCGTGCGTTTCAAATCATCCAAAATTTCCCGTATTTGCGGGGTATATTCATACTGTCCCGCGATGAAATACTTCACAATGCCTCGACCGAGGTAGGCCCGGACCTGTGGTTTGACTGAGACAAGCCAGCGGCTTGCCTCCTCGTAGACCCAGTATTCTCTTGATTTCTCGGTTATTTCCCCCTTTTTCTTTTCCGTTGCACCGGGGCGTTTTCCTTGAAGTCGCAAAGGAAAATATTCTACAGGAGATGATAGGTCTGATGTGACATCCTCAGTCACCTGTTTGGGAGGAGCCAGTGGATACTTAGCCAAGAAATCAAATATATATAGTAGATTTTTAAAATCTTGCTTCTGCCGAACCAACTCAATAAGATCTTTGCGAATACCTTCAAGCCCACCGCGGGCTTCAACCGCCTCCGCAACCGATTGCGGATAATTGGATTCGAAACGTCTGATCAGGTATTCAACGCACTCACGGGTTAGAACAAGTTCTGGTTCGTCAATCAGCTTGTTGGCTATAGCGACAGCAATCGCTCCCTCTTTGGTGCTTGGCTTACCCCCAACCACAGTCCACAGAGGCAGTGTCCAGCGAGGCACCCAATACCAGGGACCACCAAACTTTAGTTGTTCCACCTGTTTCCAACGGCTCTTCTCAAGATTGAAGAACCCCTGGAGCTCAGATGGAACCATTTTCTCCGAAACAACTACGTAGTCTGGGTTTGTTGGAAAGCTAAAGGTCTTCCTAATCTCCTTTCTCCCCTCCTCAGGCAGAAGAATGTGAAACTCGTCCTCCGGTATGGACTGATTTTGAATAAGCTTCAGACGCAAAGGAAGAGGAATCCCCCATAGATAGGCCATCCATGTAGCAAAATATCGCCATTCGTACCGAAGCTGATCCTCATTTATATTGCGTTTGCGGCTATACTCGATCGTAATCGGCCAATCTGTCCAACGGTCCACATAAGGCATGAGGGATCCTGCCCTTTCATCAATTCCATAACTTGTGGGAATGACGTCTTTGGCATCCCTTAGGATTTTAATGAGCTTTTCTCTATCCTCTTTGAGCCACAAGTAGCTCGCCATATTGTTTAGTTCTGTCTCGGCACGTTTTTCTCGTTCATCTTTTGGAAGTTTGCGAAGGTTCTCTATTCGCATCTCCGTACGCTCATATTCTTCCCGTTCTTTAGCTTTTTTCTCCGCTTGTGCCTTGGCATTCGCCAATTTCTTTTCATAATCTATTTGTGCTTGCGCCGCATCTTTATTAGCTTTGGCTTCTACCTCCGCCTTAAGCGCGCGTTCATTAGCCACATCAATTGCATGTTGGACCTCTAATCCTCTCTTCCGACGATTGTAATCTCCTTTTACGTGACTTATATATATAGATGTTACTATCAGCCATAATATCGCTAAGCAGCCACTTACTAATCCGATGCGTTTCGCAACCCGCCATTTGCGCCTTCGATTGAGCCAGGTGCCATTCGATTTCAGAATAGGATCAATGAGTCGGTCATGGGTCAATTCAAACCAACAATCTCCTGCCTTCATTTCTGCTCTGATGAGGTGTTCATCTTCTAACACCTTGACTGCTTTATTAGATATTCCTCCAGTGAAATCTTTATCTTGGAAAACGGTCCCCCGGGTTCCACCAGGAGTAATGAGATGATTATTGAACCAGGTACGTAGTTTTTCTTGTTTTATACCGGCATGCTTCATGGCCTTCTGAACAATTCCTTCATAAAAATCAGTTAAGGCTTGATCCACATCGCCAAAAATTTGAATATGTTCTGAGGAAATGATCGAGACGTTCTCTGGTAATCTACTCCACAGGTTTTGGCATACAACCTGAAGCTGAACCGGTTCAACATATTCTCCCTTTGTCTCAACTATTTTGCCGATGCCGCTTGAATCTTTAACTTTAACTTTTGTAGCAAGCAGTTTATCTGCTAGGGTCAACGCAACCCCTTTATCGAACTTACAGGCTGTATCCTTTAAAGGACCCTCGATAGCTAACAAAGCTGCATCGCGGCCAAGCCGGTCTAAACGATAGCGCGTGCGCATCTTTTCGGGCAAAAGATGCATATAAGGATCTAAGCTGGCCAGGTATTCCTCTCGCATCACAAACAGCACGCGCAGAAGAGGATCTTTCTCCAAGGCAAGAGCCACCTGATTGAAAAAGTCTTCTCTCTGCTCCCACCGCTCTTGATAGAAGGTAAAAAGTTCCTCAAATTGATCGAAAATGGCAAGCCGAGGGAGAGGCGAACCGTCATTACCGAGTTGATGCTCTCCACCTTGAAGGAAATCGGAAAGGGACATGTGTTCTAGAAGCTGTAAGTCTGTCTTATCCTTTGCCCAGCTTATTAGGGTATTATAGATCCAAGGATTCGTTATTTTCTCAAGATCCTTGCCCTCGGGAATCAGGCCTCGAACGCGCGCGGCAGGAAGTATTTCGAATCGCTCCTGCTCCATCTGAGGTATCAAGCCAGCATTAAGGAGCGAAGTCTTGCCAGCACCCGAAGGGGCGTAGAGCAGAACAACTCGATGGGCTACAATCAGTGAGGCAAGGTCGTTTATTTCGCAATCTCGCCCGAAGAATAACTTTTTATCGGCTGTCTCGTAGGGGCGCGGACCAATATAAGGATTCCATTTGCCGGATTTATATTGCATTTTTCACTCCTTTTTACCAAACTTTTTCTCCCAGCGTGTCTTAAGTTCGGATAGAAATTGTTTAGCTGTTACCCAGATAACTTGTATCCGTGTGTTCGCAAAGTACTTGTTCAGATATTCCTGCGCTTTCTTCTGATCTATTCCCTTATCATTAGGCGGCAACTGGACAGCTATATTTAGCCCACTGAGGCTATTTTCAACGGAACCAATTACCCCTCGAAATATTACTCGGAAATCCCAGTCAGTGAGACGGTAGCCAATAAATAGAAGAGAAGAGCTCAGCGCCCCTTGAATTGAAGGCGGAATCAGATTTTGGTCTTGGGAAATGTTCACTAAGAAATCGAGGTAGTCATCTTCCGTAAGAACAAGCGACTCTGGTACTTCTCTATACCCATGAAGGTGGAATACCGCCGGATTTGCTGGAGAAGGTTTGAACTTGACCCTTGATTCGAAACTGGGCCCGCTCTTCTGGTCTTTGATGTATCTATTCCATCGACATAATACCAACTTAGGATCTTTCCCGCGATCTCTAAGAGCTTGCACCATAAAATCATCATAATTTGTTGTAATGTAGATGGGCAGAGGAAGGTCTGCTAAAATTCCATGTGGCTCATCAGGATCTTTGAAGTTTGGAGGAGGTATCTCTTTAAATAATTCTGCAATCTTCATTTTAGGTATAACAAAATCTTTTCGCTCCACAGCGATGAATTGAGCCACTCGAGCCAAATCGCTGCAATCCGATAATGGGTAGCCAAACTCGTTAGCCCACTTCTTCGCGACATCACACGCTAGAGGAAGGATACCAAAACAGATCCCAGCACCAAGAAAAGGGGTACACTTTTGGTTTGCAATTCTAGTAAGAAGCGTATCCCAATCAGCTTCTGTAAGAATAGTTTCCATCAATAACCTCCTATTTGAGCAAATGATAATTCTTTTAAGAGTTCGCCGAAAAATAACCCAAACCTATTTCTTAGACTCTTTCTTGTTTCAAAATGACCACTTTATATAGATATGAACGTTGATAAAGTTTGCTCGGCCACTCTTGAACTCTAATCGGATATTTGGAAATTGGTTATTTAATGTATCAGCACTTTTTACTTTCCCTTTTCATCTCCTCCCGACCCCTTCGCACGCTTAGATTCCTGTGGTTTAGCGTTAGCCCCTGGTGACGGTTTCGATAACAGAGTCTCTGCCATTTCTTTGAGTTTTAACACCGCCTGTTCCGAGAAGAGTCCAACCAGACCGGACAGGCCCGCGAAACCAAACGGACTGGTATCAATTATCTTTGCCTGGGCAGAAAATAAACCACCCCGGATAACAAAATAGAAAACGATAGCAAGGGTCGTTCCAACAAATGGTCGCAGAACATACATGAGCATCCAGGCCCAAACCAATTCTCTATTGCCCACATACCAGTATAGAGACCGAAGTGAGGCGACCATGCCACCGAGCGCCCCAGCCATGGCAACGATAAGGATCAAGCGAACTTCGTCGGAGATGGGAAATATCCATAGGAAAAAAGTAACAGGAGAAACTGATGGGGAACCGGCAGAGGTTGGTGTTGGAGACGGCCAGAACTGTACAAGGCCATATAAGAGGAGGATTGAGAATAGGAGGAGATAAATAGTAATTGCTAGTTTCCCGACAAAACCGACGGGTCTTCCTATCTCCTTAAGCTGTTCCGATGAAAAATCTGTGCTAGATGTAGTCATAATTTTACCTCCAAGCTGTTCGTCTGTTGTCATCATTATTTCAGAGTCAGATGTTCCGTCACTCATTATCGTGTCTCCTTTCATGTAAGCTGCCGTTGCGGCGCCACAAATCGAAATACCTCAAACCTTACTTTCTTGCCTCCTGCACCAAGATCAGACCCTTCAACTTATTTCGCCTTTATAAGAGAGCCAGAAAATGGGGACACATCCCATTTTTTAGAGAAATAATGCGAGTCAATTCCGTCTTCTTAGCGCTCACCTTTCCACCAAATTCCGCAAATACCTAACAGCAAAACCTGACCGCGTCTCTCTTCCCAGAAACCAAGAATCACGTGGATTTTGTCTCGCTCCAGGTTGAGATGATCAGGGTGTAGCCAACCACTTCGCCTTCGCAGGAGATTTGCTTACCCACCAGCTTGTCCAATTCGGGGTCGGAAAATGGATTTCCTCCCTGGCGACGCAGCACAAATTCACCCTGGTCTGTCACAAGACACACGGCCTCATGTTCGCTCTTGCTGCCACGGGCAAACAGCTTCTTGATAACTGTACCGTTATAAATCATGCCGCACCCAAAACCAGAACGCGCCGCTCACCGGCTGATCAACTTGCGATAGGACACGATATTGCCACCCTCTTCCTTGGCCACGACGGCCGTGATCTGAGGTGTCTTCAGCGAGCTTTCCGTGTGTTTCCCCATCACTACGTGAAAGTGACCGGGCCGAGGCCGCATCGCAGTCACTCCGAATGCGCGCTTCATCATCGGAGTCTTCGGAAGAGCCGGGCTGGTGATGCGATACGAAAGAATCTCAGCTTTGCCCAGCCTCAGTTCACTCGCCAATTTTCGCAATTTCCTTATCACAGCCAAGCCGGGTTTGATGTTCAGATCGCGGTGTGCGACCGACTGAGTTTGAGCAATTGAGAGTCCGCGGGTAAACAATTGGCGACGCCGATCTGTGCGCGCTGCACTGGCATTCGCCGTCTCCTGAGCTATTCCGTGCACCGTTTTTGCACTCACCACCACATGCGGCGTGCTTTTGGCAACGGGGTGAATTGACGGGTCGCCAAGCAGGTTCATTTGGGCGAGCGTCTTCAAATCAACCGGGTCGAGCGAGGCTGCGCCCTGGGCAAACTGCTGCCGCGCTTCCAAAGCGGCGCGCCCTAGCGACGCCCCATTCAGCACGCGCTGTAAGAAATACTGGCAAAGCAGGTCAGCCGAACCGTTACCGTTAGCCGGCCCATAGGCGATCGTTGTACTGCCGAAAAACCCGTAGGCGCGATTGGCCATGTACGTGTTGGCGATACCGATTTGTTGGTTCGCAACGGGAGCCGGATCGTAGAGCTGTGCTCCGTAACAACATTCGACGGAGGCTACCGTGCCATCTTTGATTTTTCCACCTACCCAGGCAGCGTCGTATGATATGGGATAGCTGTTCCCTTTCTGCCCATAGTAATGTGGATCTACTTCCGCGCCGTGACAGTTAATAAAGTGAGACAACGGGGCCAGTTCCGCGTTCGTCCACTGCGGACCCTTAGGCGGCGCGAGCTTCACGACAACTGTCGGCCCGAAAATCCTTTTCAGGCTCAGCGTCGTGGAGCCCACCCAAACCGCTGCGCTAATGCCCAAATGAGGCTGATAATCCGATAACGATCGTGACTGCCATTTCGCGGCCACGTCCAGTAAGTCCAAAAAATACGAGGGGTCTTTTGTGCTGGCCACGTCCGGAATACGGCTTACGACGCGTGTCGGGCCGATGAAATCCTGTACATTCTGGCTATAAGCCGCTTCGCAAGCATAGGGTAAGTCGCCAGGAGCAAACCGGTCCGGATCATCACTGCCATACACAGGGTTGAGCAGGTCGATGTGCGGGATCACGTCTGGCGCGCCGAGCAGGACGAGGTACTCCGGTGCGGACGCACGGTAGATGGCATCCACCGCATCTTTGTTCTGTTTGGTACTGGAGAAGCTAGTGACCTTCTTGCCACCGACTTTCCTCATTGCGGCTGCGTTTGACAGATCAATGACTGACGTTTCGAATCCACGTTTTGCGTCAGCGGCGATGACAGCTTTGAGTGCGCTTTTAATTTTGGCGACGCCTGCCGAGCCGTACTTACTCTTCAACACGATGAAATTCGTGACGACAACTTTTTTGCTCATGGTGCACCCTCCTTTCCTCCGATGGAATATGCATCGGACCTCTACTACTTCTTGCAGCTCTCTTCTATTATGCGCTGCCAATTATCCTCGAACCCGCATGGGACTTTATCCGGCATTCTCCAGCTCTCGACTTCGACCCGCATGTTATTGCAGCTAAAATCCTCCATAATCTTCCACTTCATCTCTTTATCACAAAGCATCACAGAGAACATGTCGTCTATCTTTCTGGCATCGACTCCATAGGAATCGAAGATTGTTTCCGCTCGTGACTTACAGACAGGGTTAGAATGACATACTTCTATGACTGCTGCCCTATATTGAGCTTCATTGAATCCATCTGGAATGCTACTTATCAGAAAATGGCTTGCAACTCTCTGGTTAATTTGGCAAAGGCTTGCCTCTACCGGCGCATAAATCGCTTCCTTTTTTTCCACCGATTCCGTGGCATGGACGCAACTCACCAAACCAAATAGCAGAATTACAATCAAAAAAGGTTTTGTGCCCATATTAAGCCCCCTTCTTCTGCCACAAATCAATCTGGCTCTCGTCAACCCCTGTATCCAGGTTCCAATCTTTTACGTATTTGGCTACCTCATCCGGGCTTCCGTTTTCTATGCCTTCAAAAAGTCGGAGCCATATCCCAACTATAAGATCAACTGACTTGTTGTATACCGCATCATAATCAGATATCCGTCCGTCTGGAAGCCTTATCTTCGTGATATACTTCTCCCTTTCCGGAGCGGGTATTTCTGATTCCCTGATGTAGGCGCGCCCAGTCAAGCCTACGACATGCCTAAAGATCGCTCCAGGATCAACTACAAAGTTTACCCTTCCTTTATAATTGTAATGCCATTTATCAGGCGAGATATCTCCAAAATATTCACTCGCATTTGGGTGTGCCACCTCCAAAAGCTCTCTCCAAAAATCACGAACTTCGGGATGGATACGGTTCTTATCTCCATCAGCAGGATCGCAACACTCTTCAAGAATATTCAGATATGCCAAGTTTCCTTCACGGGGGTTGGAACTCACAATGTCATTCCCTGTCAGCCTCCTGAAAATGTATACATCCTGTATGAGTTCGCACTTACCATGCTCTGCGTGTGTGAATATGTACGGGCCGCCTACTATCGAATTGACAACAGGGTGCAAATAGGAATCCGCAACCACATGGCTTACAAAACCGCAAAACCATGCAAGCCTAATGGAAAATGGTTCCCCGACTTTGTCCATAGCGCCCAGGCGCCTTACCCCCTCTTTGACTAACAATAGGGTGTTTTCATAATGCATCCGGTTCGCCCAGGTGTGGCTTATTTGGAAAATAGAGGTGGTAATGATGTCAGTAAGGTATGGATAATCTGGCCCTGCAGCCCCCATGATGACGAAATTGTTCTTCTCCCCGATCTTTTGTGCATATTCAAGCTTCTTCGCTCTCTGAGGATCCTCTTTTTTTATTACTTTCGAAATCATATCAATTGCATCTTGCGCCATAAGACAATGTGCAAAAGTTGCTGGCATCGAATTTCCCCCTTTTTTCTTCTATGTTCCGCCAAATAAAGGCCAAATCTGTTTTCTTACCGCTCACCTTTTCCCGCAAATTCCGCTAAGGATTTAATTGCCTTGGGATCTCAACTTTTGACAAATACTTATTGATTGTTGAGACCTGCCCCTTACTCCTTTCCTACGGCCAGCGGGACACAAGGTGATTCGCGTCCGTCCCCTGTTTTCCTTCTCTAGTTTGAACCAAAACCAGATTTTAATTTACTCAACTCCTGCTGGGCTTTGAATAATGCTGACTCTGCTTCTAACAACTTCCTTTGTATCTCGAGTTCGTCCAGCTTGATTTTTTCTGGACTCTTTTTTGCGGCTTCGGTGGCTTCTTGCTTTTTCCTAATGTCGTCAACTGTTGTCTGGACTTTGCTCAAGGAAGTGTCGAGTGCTTTGGCCACAGCCTCAGCGGAGCTCGTAGCTTCAACGCCGTATTCTTTAATACTTCCAGTAGCAGGGCTGAAGGTGATCTGTGTCTTTCTTTTTGCCCACAGCTTATACTTCGCCTCGACTTTGTTGAACGGCCCGAGCTGTGCAAACGGGATTTCACCGTCAAACACCTCGACATTCTTAGGGGAAACAATCACTCTGACACGGACAGGAGTTGGAACACGGTAGATCACACTAGGCTCCAGCGTCCGAGAGGTTTCTGAGAAAAATTTGTTGTTGGCGTTCTTCAACTGCTCCTCACTAACAAATAATTCGATTCGAGTGCTAGGAACCTCAGCTTGACCAAAATCTCCAAGTTTGGCGGCTTCGGCACTAATTTCAGTGACGAGCCACTTATCAGGACGCTTAAAGTCGGCTAGGTCCAAAATTCGAGTATAGGCAATATCCTTTTCCTCTGTTTGGTCAGTGTTGGGGTCGGCGGATTTTGCTAGGGATGCTAACTCTACATTGATTTGGCTTATCCTTTCACCAATCTCCTTAAGCGGTGTTGGCGGCATCTCCCCAGCTACCGCGATCATTTTGGCAATAGAAATCCCGCTACTTACAAGCCCCTGCAGGATCTCTGGGCTTTTGTCCAGAGCTTCGCTCGTTACCCCTGCAAGTAATTGGTTGTCATTCACTTGGAATTTGAATGACGCATCAAGTCTCGCGTCTTTGACCAGTTTCTCGCCAGATAAAACAAATGTATTATTTGTATCAGAGACCAGTAGTGGCTGAATCACTACTGGTTTTGAGATTACAATGCTTTTCGTATTTAGGACAGGCACGCCGTTTTGGAGCTTAGTTTTGCTACGGATTGTGTATGTGATGGTCACCTGGAGCTGTGTTTTAGGAAGGGAATACACCATCCCAGAGTTAACTTCGTTCAAACGGTATGGCTGGGTTGTAACAGTTCGAACACATCCGCATACTACAAGGGAAAAAATAATGGCACCGGTGGTCAGTGGTTTCATATTAATTACCTCCATATTAATTAGATGTAGATGGTGATAATGGGATTGTCTGGCCTTAATGACAAAAACTCAGAAAATGAATCTCGGTCATTTGTGACCGCCTTCGCATCAGATTGGGTATTAATTAAAAACACTTCAGAAGCTGGATTAATGCAGAACGAAAACGCATGAGCTCTGGTAAACACATATCCAACCGCAAGTGGAGCAGAAAGGTGACTTGTAACGGCATACAGGCTCATCTTCGTTTTCAAATACTGAACGTAGTCATCACAGTCGAACACATCGTTTTGATAATTCCGCGGGGCGAGCACAGGATCGGTCAGGATGCTATTCCGCACCCAACCCGGTGACACTGTGATATATGCCTCGTCCGCAATGATCATGCGCAGCTGAAATTCCACGGGGGGGACCAGTCCCCCAAAATAGTAACTAAGAATATTCTGCACTTGGTCTATAGAAATTATGAGCGGTGCTTCAAATGGACTAGCTGGCGAATTGAGTAGAACCGCGGCTGAGGCGTCTCCGGAATCCTTACCTGGGGCCTGAGGTACCCTCCGAGTGACTTTCTTTCTTCCGAGTCCCTTTTTTGATGGTTTCGTATTAGGCATAGCCATGTCCTTATCGTCTTCGGTTTCTGGAACTCTCGAAGATTAACGCTATAGATGTTTAGAATATCCCTTTCATATAAACTCAAAACAAAAAAACCCCACTACTCATTTTGAGAAATGGGGTTTGATGTCGTTTAAAACCATTGGGCCACCCTCCATAATGGTAAAAGGGTTAAAGGATATCCTTTCATGGCCTCTTTTTTGATTGGAGCCTACCAATCCATAGCCATAAAGTCAAACTTTATTCGCCTTCCTGTTCTTGTTCGACTAAATGAAGCCCGACCTTCCCCTCTCCTTCTTTGTAGAACAGAATATAACTCAGGTGGATGGTACTTCCTTGAGTGATCCCGTCCATGTTTCAAACTGCTGGTATTTATTTTCCTCTTGTGAGTAAACGATGGTATACGTAAGGTTCTTAAGCGTGACGAATCCGCCTCCAAGACCTTTAATATGTCTGGCCCGCCAGGTGCCGGTGTTCAGATAAACCTGATCAATACCCTTGCTTGTAATTCGAATTGGCACCTGCATTGGATTATGGGTATGCCCCATGATGCAATGGCGGTATTCGGATTTGCGGGTGAGGAATTCCTTTGCCTTTTCTATCAGAGTCTTGTCAGAGTTATCCATGGGCAAATTATCCGGCGATCCGAATATCTTGGTGTAGATCTTCATCAGCCCTTCAGCAGATTCTAAATCGATGAACTTAAACATCCTTATAACGGTCTGGAGTTTATCCGCCTCGTCGTAGGTCAGATTCCACTTGTCGTGCCGCTTATACCATCTTTTGAGATACTGGAGGTTATTGAAATTCTCCACGATTTCGTTAAGGGCTTCCTCAATCTTCTCCTTGATGTCCTCGTTTTCTCTCACCTGGTAGAAGAGCCAGTCGAACATGGCCGTATAAGGTCTGACATTTTCTATTTCTTCCAAATTCCTTTTAAGATGAACTATCTGTTCCGGAGGAAGGGAGGTGCCAACATGCTTGAGGACAGCGTACGGAAGCCTTGCCGCAATCTCTGTGGTGATCAGGTCTCCTATGGGCACCTGTGCATAATCGGAATCACTGAAGCTATCTGAACCTTCGTAGTTCCAGACATCGTACTCATGGCCATGCCTTGCCAGCACACCATACCTATTACCGGAGTCCACATCATCATACAGATGAGGGAAAGGTTCTGAATCGACTGGGATACCGAGATTTTCTCTGACCTTTGCTCTTAAGGTCGGAAAGAGATTGCAGAGCCTGTCATGATTTCCAGGGATATATATTCTCTCGGGTTCCACTCCAAATTTGTCCTTTAGGGACCCTTTGAAAATATCGAATGTTTCCCTGTTCTTTGAGAGGATCTCATCCATGATCTTATTGGCGTGCATCTCTATATTTCCTATTCTATTCTCCATATCACCCCATGGCCTTTCAGATTCATCCACTTCAAGCCAGTAGGTTGTCCTGTTTATATCGAATACGTCCCCAAGAAATATTATCTTTACTTCCAAGGGTTTGCCGCTGTATTTCTTCAGGTCTTCAAAAGCTCCTTTAAAGGCTTGGGTACGGATATTATGTTTCCCTGCTGTTTCATCAACAAAATGCAAATCGCTGATAAATACTAACATCGTACACCTCCCTTCGAAATTTAAGCACGTCCGGTGAACAGCTCGTAGAGTTTGTGATTGAGATCGCGATCGAATATTCCTTTTTTTGTCTTCTGGAAAAAGAGATCCGTAATGGGGTCCGCAAGCAAACGGAGGAACCTCTTTGCGAGGCTCGGGTCTTTGTATTGGAATTTAGGGTCCATGTAAGAAAACACCGAATAAAATAAATTTCCGAAGTAATAGAAGTAAAAACCTTCGGTGTCAGGTCTACACTTTTGACTTCCACTTAACAACCTAGGATTCATAAATTTTCAATGTACCTACCTTAACCCCTGCTTGGGCGATGTCTTCAAGGGTTGTGTCGGAATTGCGAATAATCCCTCTCAAGTTAGATTTGAGGGACGCCTTTGAAAAACTGTCACCCCTTCCATAACCAAAAACATATTCTTCCCATTCAATTGAACTTGAAATAAAAAAACCCCATCACTCATTTTGAGGAATGGGGTATGAATCATATAGACCATTTACCACCCTCTATAGTAGTTAAAGGGTTAAAGGATATCCTTTCAAGCCATCCGGTTGATTTTTGTGCACATATCGTGCCAAAGTACTCTTACTTACAATATAGCGAAATTGTCCTTAATATTGGAGACTTAGGATTGCCTCGGTGCTTACTTATCACCCTCGGTTCACCGCCATTGATCATTTTTTACCACCTCTGGAACTTTCTGTACACGCGCTGTAGGGAACTCGATCTGAAAGACTCCTGCCTGCACCCATATGTATATCACTTACATATATCCTCTTCTTTTCTATCTTCTTCTCCTTTCCCATTTGTTGTCTAGTGAACCTCTTTTGTAAAAAGGCGGTACAATTTTTGATTCAGCTTACGGTTGAGATCCGGATCGAATATTCCTTTTTTTGTCTTCTGGAAAAAGAGATCTGTGATAGGGTCTGTAAGCAACCGGAGGAACCTCTTTGCGAGGCTCGGGTCTTTGTATTGGAATCTTGGGTCCATGTAAGAAAACACCGAATAAAATAAATTTCCGAAATAGTAGAACTTATCGATCCCTTTAAATAAAAAGGGTGGAAAGACATCCCACACGTTTACCCAGTCTGGATAGATGGCTCTGTCCCCAACCAGATTAATCTGAGGCTTGCCAAAAGCTTCTACGGCCTGCTTCATGTAATCGCTGATCATGGGGTCCAATCCCATTTTTTCGGCACCCACCCAGTCTGTCGCAACGATGTCCTCACTACCGATAATGGTCTCCGTCCTATTTGGATCTTTATCGGCGAAAATTCCGAATGGCCCATCCGCGCTCACGTAGGCATCAATAAAACCAAAATGGATGGGGAAATGCTCGATAAATTCGATGGTCGTTGAAAAGATGTCCCGCTCATGATGGTACTCCAAGAACTTATTCTCCATGGGCAAGGCGCCATAAATATTCTTGATGGTCAGGGTATAGTAGGCGTAGATATGCGTCTTGTTCTTTGCGAAGGAAACTCGAAAATCGGCATTCTTCCACTCCCGGTTGACATAGTGCTTGCCCAGTTTACCCGAATATTGAAAATCCTCGAGGTCTTCTGAGAGATCGATGATCCGATAATTGTTTCCCTTTAACCCAATATATTCTGCTACGGTTCTGACTTCTCGATTTGTAAAAAAAGTGCCGTAGGTGCTTCGTGCGTCTGCCACGGCGAGATTCCGGTATCCGCGGTCATACATAGCGGTGACAAGATATTCGACTAATTCAGGATCTGTGTAGGTTGAACGGTCCTTTGTCGAATACATGAACATGAAATTTGGTTTAACGATAATTGCGAAATCCTCTTTGCTCTTTCCCGAACTCTCACAGGCCTCGTCGAGCTTCTGGAAAAACTTAGTTGCCTCAAGAACGGACTTCAGAGTGTTGAACTTATCGCTGTCTTTGATAGCGGCCACTCTAACTAACTTGTCTGAGTTGTTACTCCTCAGAATGTGAGGATCCATATCCTCCTCTAAGGCATAAAAAAGCTTCCCATTATCATCCGTCATGGCAACCACCCGCCGCTGGAAGGTGGCGGTCGGAAAATGGTCATTATTAATTTCGAGGAGATTCTCATCCTTCATCTTGAACGAGATCGCCTCATCTTCGGACAATATTTTCGATTGGTCACCCTGGATATCAAGATCCATGGACGCAATATGGTTGATGATCTCTCCAAGCAGTTGCTCTACATTATCTTTCAGGTAATCGGTCCGGTTTTTCCGGAATACATCCGACCGGATCTTGACGTAGATCTGGCCTGATTCGGAATTCAGTGCACAGAAATAGTTATAGTAAAGAGTAGGCCACCGAATATTCTTAAAGGTTGAGATCTCAGCTTCCCCCATCGTTTGACTTGTCTCGAGGGTAAATGTCTCTGTCTTCGATTCGTCCTGAAGCGTGATCTGTCCCTCAGAAACACGAACCCTGTTGGGCGTGAGATGGAGACCAAGAGCTCCCATGCGGCGGAGCAACTCTTTCACCTCTTCCCGGTATTGGCGTGGAATGAGCTTTTCGAAATTGGAAACTACGAGAAAGGGTAAATCCACGGTAGGATATGACTTGCAGTCGAAATGGATTTCTATTTTGGCATGCATCTTACGCAAATGCCCGGGGACGGGTGATTTCTCAAGATCGACCTTCGCCACACTGTATCCTTCAACTAATCGGTAGATGGGACCTTCATATTGATAGACCACCCTTTCCACATCCAGTTTCAGATTCTCAATGATGCGGTCCGTCAACACATATCTTTCCCAGCTTCCGTCACTCTTCTGAACGATCAGAGCAATATCCCAGAAGATCTCATCGTCCCCCCATGGAAAATCCTTGTCATGAATACCGGAGAAGAAAAAGAAATTGCGCAGGCCCCCCTCCTTCGACTGGATCTTTCCCCTCAGAACCAGATTTTCATATCGCGTGTCATAGATAAAACCCGGAAGATACGTATCTCTGATCTCACCGTAGCAGAACTTGACAAACGCGGATATGGTACGGAATTTCGTAATCGGAGAAAGGGTATTTGTCACCTCGAAGGAGGCGAGCATTGAGGGAAAATCGAGTAAATGGAAAGTGAGAATACCGGAAGCCAGGGGGGCCACGCTGGTCTTTCTCCCTTTATAGATTTGGGTAAATAGCCTTGTCATATCTTCTAAGACATCGATCCCTGGGTCATCGTGGATCACCTTATAGCCATGCAGAAAGTAGTCCTTCCCATCCGTGCCGGTGAACAAGAAGGAGTAAGTCATCTGTCTTGTCCCAGTTGCTGGATCCGGCTTAAATAAAGTGAAGACTCCGTCTCGGATAGGCAGATTCTGTCCCAGGGGTTTATAAGAAACGACACCGCTCAACTTGGCTTCTTGGCCTGACAGTTTAATAAAATCGGAGACACTCTCGACTTCAATGACCGCATCAAAGGAGAGGGAATTACCTTGTTCTTGACCTTTCTTTTCACCCACCTCAAAATCCTCGACTCCTTCGGCCAGATACCCCGACATCGTCTCTGAAAATCGGATGCCGATCATCTCAGCCTTTTTCCTGTCAACAGGCATAAGTCATCCTCCCCTTCACCTTATTTGCTATCGAGGTAGACGAAGCACCTTCTCAGCATTTTGAAGTATGTTATCTGAAAATCCATGGGCCCTTTTGATGATGACATCCTTATCGAGAAGATTCGCGGTATTTTTCATCTTTTCATATTCCTCGAAGGTAATATCGTGGGTCAGGCCCGGAAGATGTGCCCATCCTTCAATCGGTATTGGAAAATCTGAACCGTGGACAAGCCATTCAGGAGGAAATGTATCGAGGATTTCTTTCAGAATAGGAATTCGCGTCAATAGAGAAAAGGCAGAGGTATCTCCCCAGAGCTGAATTTTATTGCCGGAGTTTGCGCTTTTCATAAAAGCATAAAATTCTTTTGTTTCGTCCTTATCGATTGGAAAGACCGGGGTGGCACAGTGGGCCGCGATCACCGTGACGCCGCATTCTAAGGCTTTGTCCAGGAATCTGAAATTGTCTCTCTCTTTTTCCCGGATGCCCTCTGGAAAGGAATATTCAGGTCCCACATGGCAGAGCAAAGGAATTCGACGTTTGGCTAACGATTCGTAATAGCCTTTGTGTTTGGGGTCTCGAAGATTAATGTGTTGTACAGAAGGGATCAGTTTCATCAGCACCATATTCGGATCGTCGACCACAAACTCCAGCTCTTCTGCCCAGTCCTTTCGATTTGGGCTGACGGATGCACCCCAAAGAAATTTCTTCCCTCTCTTTTTGGGCTGTATTTCCCTCATCAGTCGGTCATTCAGTTCTCTTACCTTCTTGGCTAAAAACCTGTTCGAGACCCAGAGGTCGGTCTTGACTTCATCAAGTTTTCCAGATTCAGGGTCATAGAGGGCATCCAACCCGAGCAAAACCACTCCATCGATTTCCTCAGACGCAGTAAGAGATTCGTAAACCAGGTTGAAGTATTCATCGGTATCGATCGTTCCGCTCTGGTCAAAGTCTGCGCCAAGCTTTTCAAGCTCGTTCTCCACAAGCTTATACAGCACCCGTGTAAGAAGAGTGTTGTTGTCTTCAGGATAGAAGAATACATTTTCGTTAATTCCATTAATATCGTTTCCCCTCCCTACCACGTGAAAGTGTATATCCAGCTTCATAAGATCTCCTGTAGCAACTTATCGTAGCAAAAAGGTGATAATTAATTAGGTCCTTATGGAATTATGGAAAGAGGAATTTACGAGTCTGCCACTTTACCTTTCCATTCAAACCTTGGGATTTTTTAGGGCTCTAAGGGAAAAGAAAGCTCTTAGAGCCTTTGCAAGACCATCTTCCGGAAAACCCTTCTCATGCTTACCCCGGGATCCTCTAGGCGTCGATGGGATGATACATCATACAGCCTTCTCATATCACAAAGCAGGTTACAGATTGGTTACAGATTCGGCAATCATTCTCTTTTTTTTCCGGCCGAGTTTCCCTCATTTTACAACCAGGGCACGAGGGGTGATAGGACCTGTTGCTCCAAAGAAATAGCACGTAGAGTAAAGTGTAATGATATCAGATACCTTCGGATTTAAAAGGAGAAGAGAATTGAGAGGGCTCTAGGGGAACGGGAATCCCCTCAGAGCTTCTGTAGGGGCATCTTCTGGAAGGATACATTTGCATCGTTCATCCCAGAAGGCTGATTTCAGTTGGTTAATTAGTTGGGCAGTTAGTTAACGGTTTTCGTGTCGGTGGCCCAGAGAGATTTTCCACCCTTAAATCCTTCAATAAACTCCGGGCCCGGAATTGACCAAACTATATTCACATGGAATGTAAAAGTCAACTTGTCTTTCGCTATGCGCGATGGAGTAAAATCAAAAAAAATACCGGATCGGCGAGCGCTTAAAGTCGGTCAGCGCAATATAGAATGGACATAGATAGCCGTTTCCACCGTAGCCGCAAGGCTCGCTAATGAATGCATGACCATCAGGAGATAGATGGAATCCGTTTTAAGGCGGACGGTCCCAAGCAGGAGACCAAGGACAAAAATGGTTGCGATGCCGTAAATGTCGTACTGTAGATGGATGATGGCCCAGAAGAAGGAGGTGATTCCAATCGCTCCAATTGGACCCAATCGAGAGTATCGAATCCCTTGAAAGAGGAACCCCCGGAAGAGAATCTCTTCGAAAATCGGGGCCACAATGAGGATCGCGAAAAGAAGCGCAGGGAGAAAAAACGCCGTCTTATAAGCATCGACCATAAAAGGAGGGACGATCGGTTGGTGGAGGAGTAAACTAACGACATCGGATAGAAATAAGAATGCTGCCAGAATAAGGAGCCATTTGGCCCACTCTCTCTTCGAGGGTTTCCTAAGACCAATGTAGTCATTGACCAAAATGTTCTGGCGAAGTCTTGCAAACAAAAGGATCAAAGGGGTGCAAATCAGTCCTGAGACGATCTCTGTTATGGCGAGAAAAAATCCGCTGGAGAAGAGGCTTTTTGTATGGACCTCCCAATCCAATTCGTGATGCGAGACTTTCGCGAGAAAGAGAACGGCAATCATAATGAGCAATGGAAGCGCAGAAAAAAGGGCAAAGATGATTGCCGACAACCCAAGAGTTGCCCAAAATCCCCAAGGCCTTCCTTGGAGCCTTGCTTTCAATTCATCTGGTGATGGCACAATTCTCTACCGCCCCCCTTTTCCCACAGCAATGTCATAACTTTTTTCAAAGTCTTTCTTCTTGAAAGCCGCGATAGACTCACTCATTACATTTTCATTTTCACTCTTTTCATCGACTAGCTTTTGTATCGCTAGAGCGGCATTGATCGCGGATTTACTACGATCCGGGGTTGCAACTAACACTCCAAGATTTTCTTTCTCTTTCCAAAGAGGAATAATGGAGATGTTACTCCGCTTATCGACCAAGACGTTTCTGTTGCTTACTTCTAACTTATAGGTTGCCTGGTCAAAACCGGGTGAACTGATCGCGCTCTTAACCTTTACTCCCCCTGTTCCGTCTTCGGCATTGGGATGAACTTCTAAAATCAAGATTCCAGAATCAGGAAGCATCCTGTCGAATCCAATAGGCTGCCTGTTTTCAATCAGATAATGGCTGTATTCATCTATAACAATCTTAACCACAAGTAGGCCTTCTCCCTTTGACAGGGGTGAAAGCCATGCAAACGAGGTTTCACCGGGTGTTACGAACTGGACCTGCTGCTTTTTAATCCAACCAAGCCTTATTTTTGTGAAAGATGAAATGCCTTGAGGAGGTTTTCCTTTTTGTACGAAATGCTGGGACATGATATCCCAAGGTCCCATATAGATTGCGTGGTTTTCAAATGAGGAAGAACTTGAAGCGTCAGACTGACGCTCATAATCATAGAGTCAAGGTGCAAACCGTTTTCCTCTATCGTATATCCCGCCTAATGCGTGGAAGTAATCGTGTGCAAACATTCCAAGATTTGCATTTTCTGCACCCACAAAAACTCCTCCCCTGAACTGCTTTCCGCCCTTGGACCGAAGAGTTTCATATTGTGTTTCTCTACCTCTTGATCGGACTCCGTGCGTCTTCTTGATCTCAGTGAGCATTCCCGGATTAGCACAGTAGCAAATCATTCCGTATCCAGTTCCAGCTGTCGTAGATACTGCTGGGATAATCAAGATGTGATCATAGGAAGAAAAATCCACTTCCTTTTCGAGAACTGTCATCGTATCTTCAACAAGTTTTCGTACTCTTCCTGCATCTACTTGATTGTTATATTGACTCACCTTATACGTGTTGAGAGAACTTGGGAGCGTTACATAACCACGAAAATCGACCTTTACCGAAGCCAATCCGTACGACTGCTCAACCACATACGTATTTAAGGCAAATGCTCTCTGTCTAACCATTTCAATAGGTACTGTTGGCGTTGCATCTGGAAATCTAACCACCGCCGCCAAAACTCTTTTTTCGCCAATGGCCTGTGTTGACTGCAAACCCAGATCATTTTCCTCGCTGTAACCCATTCCCCAACTCAGCATGATCACGGCCAATACGAAGATTACAAACCCTGCTTCGACTTTCATCTTTTTCATAAACGCTCCTATTCCAAACCCATAAGGAATTCCGCTTGCAAGAGCCTCCCTACCAAAGTCTATGATAAGATCTTGCCCCTGGGTTCCTCGGCTACTTGGATCGTGCCAAAGGCAGCTTCATACTTCGAAATGTTGTCCTGTAAGGCTGTAAGGATTCTCTTCATATGGCCAGGGCTGACGATGACCCTTGCCGTCACGGCCCCTGTTGGCGGGGCGACCATTAGAAAATCAAGAATGAACTCTTCTTTCGTGTGGGTCACGACCATATTGTTTGAATAGACACCCCCATGAAGATTAGGCGGGAAATTGACCTTAATATCCTGTCCGTTCGGCATAAGAACCTCCCAAGAATTTTTTTATTCAGGTCACAGGGTAGCACGATATTTTGGGTTGTCAAGGGAAAGTTGTATCCTAAGAAGGACAATGGGTTGACATTTCATGGGTGCAGTGTTAGGGAAAAGTAACAAGCTTAGGGGGCAAAGATGCTTTTCTCAATTCAGAAAGAATTATTCGATATTCTGCCGGACCTCACGATCGGAATGGTGGTGGCCAGAAATGTGGAAAATACCCATCCTTCCAAAGAGATTGAGGGGCTCCTCACCAGCGCTGTCGAAGAGATGAAGAAAAACTTCATCGGTGATAAAGCCCAGGAACATCCAAGGATCAAACCCTGGAGAACTGCCTTCTCAAAATTGGCCATTTCGGGAAGCAAGTTCCCGAGCTCCATCGAATCGATGACAAGAAGGGTCCTGAAAGGAGATCCATTCCCGAAGATCAATGCTCTGGTCGACCTCTATAACAGTGTCTCTTTGAGATATTTAGTCCCCATGGGAGGCCACGATCTGGATACCATCGAGGGAAATATTTCTCTGCGGTTCGCAGAAGGATGGGAACCCTTCAGTCCCATGGGCGGCGGAGAGACGGTCGTTGTGCCGAAAGGAGAACTGGTCTACCGGGACGATCGGGAGGTGCTGACCCGAAATTGGGTGTGGCGCCAGTGTGAAAAAGACAAAGCCACCGAGAAGACAAAAAATATCTTTATCCCCATCGATGTTTTGGGCGAAGTAGGGAGAGAGCGGGCCGATGAAATTATCGGAGAACTCTCCCGGCTCATTCCCAGATATTTAGGGGGAACGATCTCCCCGGCTGTCCTGAATAGAGAAAATCCTTCTGCCGAATTTTAGTTGTGCATGCGGGAGCCCCCAGCGAAAGGGCAAAAAAGCGGAATCGTGAAATAAAAAGGGAAGAGCAAACCTCTTCCCTTTTTAAATTTCTCTCTTTCCTCGAGGATAGTCAATCTTCTTGAGCGGGGTGTGTTAGTAGCCTTTCTTCTGCATCTCGGCCATGCCCTCATCGACCGTGAAGACGGCACCGCATTTCGGGCACTTAATCTTTGCGTCCTTCGAAATATTCGCACACCCAAAAGAAAATACAGCTAATAACGCTAATGCCAAAAAGAAACTCACCCATTTCCTCATTAACCTTCACCTCCTTTCATTATTCTTCAGGGAAATAGCAGCGGATAATATAGTACCCAAAATCGATAACAAAAATCCGTTTTTATGTCAAGTAAAAAATAAGGGCCTTCTGAAAATCCAGATATGGCACCGGATCTGCCTTCTACTTCTTCTTCGGTTTGGCTTTCTTTGTTGCCTTCTTCGCCTTAGGGTGTTTCATCCCACATGACATATTTCATCACCTCCATTAGGCTTTTATTTTGTTGATTTATTTATGTCTTTTAAATTAATATTTGTCAAGAGTTTTCTTGCGAGCTCTCGGAAGATCAGCTCTCTATGAGGACCTTAAGGGGAGAAATTTATGACAAAAAAGATCCAGATTGACATGAACTCTGACGTGGGGGAGAGTTTTGGGGTTTATAAACTGGGGCTCGACGAAGAGGTGATCCCTCACATCACCTCGGCCAATATCGCCTGTGGATTCCATGCGGGGGATCCCAGCGTGATGAGAAAGACAGTAAGCCTGGCAAGGCAATTTGGTGTTGAAGTAGGAGCCCACCCCGGATATCCAGACCTCATGGGATTTGGAAGAAGGAATGTCGATGCCACTCTTGAGGAGATCCGGGATTATATCGTCTATCAAACCGGGGCGCTCATGGCCTTTGCTCAATCGGAAGGGCTGAAACTCCAGCACGTCAAGGCTCACGGAAGTCTTTACAATATGGCTGTGGCAAACCCTCAGATATGGGAAGCGATGGCAGAAGTGGTCGCAAAGGTGAATCGAGATATCATTTTGGTTGTCCTGGCTTCCTCGAAGAGGGAATCTCTCCTTGAGATTGGAAAACATTATGGCATCCGCATCGCCTTCGAAGCCTTTCCGGATCGAGCCTACAATAAAGACGGGTCTTTAGTCTCTCGAAGGCAGAAAGGGGCAGTGATCCATGACCAAGAGATCGTTGCAAAAAGGGCACTCAAGATGTCCATGGAGGGAAAGGTCATTGCCATCGATGGAACGGAGATCGAACTCAAGGCGGATACGCTCTGCGTCCACGGCGATAATCCGGCAGCGGTAGAGATGGTGAAAAGGATACGACAAGAATTGAGGGACGCCGGCGCGAGTGTCATTCCGATGAAGTGGCTCGTCTGATGAAACCAAGTTCGGAGTTCAGAGTCCTGAGTCTTAAATCTAAATACTCCGAACGCCGAACTAATGACTCCGAACTAATACAAACGCATTTAATTTTTTGACGAGAGGCCCCCTCACCCCATCCCTCTCCCCGCTGGGGAGAGGGATGGGGTGAGGGGGCAATCCCGCTGACAGTCATGACATTTAATGCGTTTGTATTAATTGGTCGAATATGGGCCTTTACGCTGAAACACTTTTTTACTCGATGGGTGACCGTGGTCTTCTCATTGAATTCGGAGACGAGATCAGTCGCGAGATCAATGAGAAGGTGAGAAGGATGGGTCTGGCCGTCCGGGATGAGATCAGGGAGGGAATCGTTGAAGTCGTTCCGACCTACCGGTCTTTGCTCATCATTTACAATCCTCTTCTTCTTCCTATCGAGGACCTAAAGAAGAGAGTAAAATGGATAGAAGAAGGGCTTCAGAAAGTTCCCCTTCCGGAGCCCAAATTAACCCGCATCCCGGCGGTCTATGGCGGGATCTATGGCCCTGATTTAGAAGGGGTGGCAAGGTATCATCAAATCTCTCCCGAAAAAGTAGTCCAACTCCATTGCAGCAAAGCCTATCTCATCTATATGATCGGCTTCATGCCTGGATATCCCTACATGGGGGAACTTCCCGAGGAATTGGTGACACCCCGGCTCAAAACACCGCGGCTCGTCGTTCCTAAAGGCTCTGTGGCCATCGCACAGGGGCAGACGGGAATTTATTCAATGGAGAGTCCGGGCGGCTGGCAGATTATCGGTCGAACACCGGTGGAACTTTTCGACCCCGGGAGAGACCCTCCGTCTTTGCTTCAAATGGGAGACCTTGTCCAGTTCTATCAAATCAGTGAGAAAGAATTAAAGAAATAGCATTCCGAATAAATCATCATTCCAAATGCCAAGGAAATGCCAAGGTTCAAAATGGAAAGAATGGCAACTTTTGAAGTATTAGAGCCCGGTATCCTAACCACGATTCAAGACCTGGGCCGTTATGGTTTCAGTCAATTTGGCGTCCCTCCCTCCGGAGCTCTGGATACCTTCTCTCTCAGGGTGAGCAACCTGTTAGTCGGGAATGAAGAAAATGAGGCTTGCCTCGAGGTCACCCTCATGGGCTTGAGAATCAGGGCGTTGGAAGAGGTCGTGATTGCCATTACCGGTGGCGATCTCTCTCCCACTTTGAACGGTGAATCCCTGGAGATGTGGCGAACCCATCTTCTCGTGCAGGACGATATCATCGCTTTTAAAAAGGTAAACGCCGGTTGCCGTGCTTACCTGAGCACGAGCGGAGGATTCGTCGTTCCAAAAATTATGGGGAGCTCCTCAACCTATCTTTCAGGAAAATTTGGGGGAGTGGAAGGAAGACCATTGAGAAGAGGAGATCTCCTTTATACTTCCAATGGCTCATCTCTTGATAAATTGGGACTTCGATTTCCTGGCGACTGGATACCTTCTCTGGAGAAGGTGGTATTTCTCAGGGTCATCCCAGGACCTCAGGATCATCATTTCACGGAAAAAGGATTCCAAGCGCTGATTTCCTCATCCTACGAGGTCACCCCTCAGTGCGACCGGATGGGGGTTCGATTAGAAGGTCCCCGAATAGAGAGAAGATCGGATGTGGAGGAGTCGATTATTTCAGAAGGCTTGATCCCGGGGGCAGTTCAGGTTCCCGGCGATGGAAAACCCATTATCATTCTGACGGAGCTGGTGACCGGAGGATATACGAAGATTGCGACGATCATCACAACGGACCTTCCCCGCGTGGCACAGCTCAAGCCCGGAGATCGTGTGAAATTTAAGCCTATTTCTGTTAAAGACGCCAACCATTTGTTGAAAGAGCAGGAAGAGAGGTTGAAAGAATTTAAGAAAATCATTGAGAATCAGGCACTTGCAGTGGATCGGGTCCGGGTGGATCAATAATTGCTCCCCAATCTCGAGGGATTGAATAAAAGGCCTGAATCATACGTCTAAAAATCAAGAGTTGTAAAAGGAAAAAGCGCATGCTATCAGGAGTTTCAACCCGGATCTTAAAGCTTCATGAGGTTATGGAAATGGAGGAAGAAAGATGAAGAAACTATTTTTTATATTGTTGATACTTATTTTCGCCTCCTCTGCATCGGCGACCGTTTACAAATGGGTTGATGAAAGAGGTGTAACAAACTTTGCGGACGATTACGGCAAGGTCCCTCCTCAATATCAGAGTAAGGTCGAAGAGATGAGCATGCCAAAGATGGCATCCTCAGCTTCGTCGGGGAAGGCAACAATCGGTGCACGGTCGGGTGAGACGAAGCAATCACCCCCAATTTCGCAGACGCTCGTCCGTGAGGGGGATTTTGCAATCAAACTGGCTGAATCCCTCAGGATGGGGAGGCCCACGAGCGAGGCAGAAGCCGAGAACATATTGGCTTCAGCCGGTATTGCTCCCAAAAACGGATGGATTGCCGACTATCCCGTCACCCCTGACATCATGGGAGAATTGGCGCAAGCCGTGGGTGAAGCCGCAGATGCCAAAAAATTGGTCATGGGAAAAGAGGACGCCTTAAAGGCAGTTCGGACGGCGGCGGCAGAACTTGAACTACCTGTCATTGCCGAAGTTCCGAATGGTTACACCGAAGACACTTATCCCACAGCTCCTGAATATCCTGAACCCCCGGTCCTCGACGATTACTACAATGCGGAAGGACCTCCTGTAATTACCTATTACCTTCCACCACCCTACTATGACTATCTCTACGCGTGGGTGCCCAGTCCATTCTGGTGCTCCGGATACTACTTTCCGGGGTTCTATATTCTCCACGACTTCCATAGAAGAGTTCATCATGGACACGGACATGGGGATGGCCATCCGCATTACGTCACCAATCATTTTAGAGACAACCGGACTGGAAAAATGGCTACGATCGATCCCATGAGAAGACATGAAGGAAGAACCGTGGGAGTGAGGGAGGCTACCCGTACGGGAGGTTTTAGTTCCAAGGAGGCCGGGAACGCGGCTCGGTCAATTTATGAACGCAGCCGTGAAAGGGCTGGCTCTAAGATTCCTTCCATCCAGACCCCAGGCCGTGACAACAGAAATCCCGCCAACTGGCCGACCCGCCGGGGTAACGAAAAACAGGCTTATAACAGACCGAGCAACCCTCCGGGGTTCAATAACCGAAACAGTGTTAATGTCAGGCCACCCGTGAGCGATCGCAGAATCAACAGAACACCCGGCCAAACCGGCATTCCCGGTAACGGAAGAATGTTCAGGTGGTCCGAGAGCATGAACAGACAAAACGGGATCAACGTTCAAAGGCCTTCAGGCCAAACCCGCTCGTTCTACCCACCTTCATCACAGGGTAGCGGAAGATCTTTCAGTCTGCCACAGGGTGGAAGCCAGCGCTTCAACTCATTCGCGGGCGGCGGAGGTTTTTCCGGTTCCCATCAGGGGGGTGGCGGAGGTCTTTCCGGGTTCCACCAGGGAGGGGGCGGTGGTGGTGGTTTCGGCCACGGGGGTGCACGCTTCTAAGCGAACCTCTCGGCACTCCATCAAGGGCTACTCAACTGGCTTGCTGGGCTCTATGGAAATTTCAAATTCCCATAGAGCTGCACCCGACCCGTAATAGATCTTTCTTCCAACCATGGCCATGCCTGAATCAATCAGGACGGGTGGCACGGCGACAATCGAAACGTGGTCGTTCCTCGGATCGATAGAAAAGATGGCCTCTTTCGCGAGCCCGTAGAGTCTCAGATCCGGCCCAAGCTGAAGTGAGATTTCTCTCGGTTCTTTAAATCCAAGATCGAAAACCTTCGTAATCTCCCGCTTCCCTGGGTCGAAGACAAAAACCTTTTCATCGTTCGTTATCCCATAAACCAATCCATCCACGGCCGTCGCCAGAGAAAGCACAGTTTTCGCCCCTGGAACCGGAGTGATCTCGAAAATCTTCTTTTCCTCCTTCGGGTCCCAGAGCATGAGCTTCGCCTCTTTTTCAACAGCCCGCGTTCCAGTTCCACCCCGTACAGAACTTCCTGCCGCAATCAAATCCAATTTCTCGATGTAACTGAGAGAAGCAATGCTTTGATTGGTGATGATATGGCGATAAATCCGTTTTTCGTTTTTTTCTGGATCATAGACGCCGATCGCCCCGCCCAGGAGTCCATAATCAGGGTAACCGCCGATGTACACATTCCCGTGAGGTCCGCTGATCATGGCGCGGGGGCGATAGAGTTCTGCTCCCATGGTCCCTAGGTCCCTGGGATTGGAATCCCCGCTGTCGCCAAACCTTACGGGTTTGCTCGGATCGTACACAGACAGTCTGGCCTCAGGATAGGAGCAGAGATAAAGTTTATCCTTGAGCGAGCTCATGGAATAAATCTCCCCTGTCGCATGGGAAGCCTTGCCCAGGTTCACAAGAGAGTTGTCACGGGGATCATAAGCGAAAAGGCGGAGGGGAAGCATACTGCTTCCATAGATCTTTGCATCCGGCCCGTTCCCCAGGAGAAAGATATAGGCACCTGCGGCCTCATATCGGATTTGAATCTCTTTTTCCTCTTGGGTCGCCGGATTCTTGATTCTCAGAATGTCGTTGCCGATGGAAGAAAAATCTCGTCCATCAGGAAGAGCCCTTGGAATGAGGGGAACATCAGACCGAGGTACTCCGATCAGCCGCTCTGCATCCTCAACTCGAAACCATTGATCCGAGGAGGCGAAATGAGAATAGATCATCCCATCTCTTCCGAGATAGAGGTTGACACGTCCCGGCTTTCTGCTTTCTGCAGCAAGAAGTGGTTTCTTGACCCTCTTCACCGGATCGAAGATAACGATGTCCATCTTTTCGAACTGGATAGAACAGTAGATCAAACCATCCTCACCTGCCGTCGGATAACAGTAAAATTGGTCCGGGTCCATCCGCCCGTAATCTTGAGCCACCCCTGTCTGGGGGTCGTAAGAGAAGAGCTTTGCCGAAGGAAAGGTTCCTCCCCATATCTTTCCATCTCTTCCTGTTGTCAATTTGCAGATGAAAGACTCGGATTCTCCTCCGGGTCGTCCGAGGTCGTCCCACTTTTCGGTTTTCGGGTCAAAACGGAGAAGGTGAGCAGAATAGTAACTTCCAAGATAGATACGGTTTTCGTGATCGATGGTAAATCCCCACGAACCCATTTCCGAAGGCAACGGGCCGTTGAACTGTCGCATCTGGCCCGTATCCGGATTGACTGCGAGGAGGAAAAGAGGAGCATCGTATTGTCCAAAGGAGAGGTAAATCGTATCCATCACCCGTGTCTTTCCTGGACCTACAAAGCTCGTCCAGAGAATAGCGTCTCTCACAGGTATGCCGAGATCCTTTTGAGCCGAGGAGATTTTCGGGAGAAGACTCAAGATGAGAAAGGTCATGATGGGAATGAAAAATCGGGGGTGCAACCGGAATGCCATATACTACTTGACGGGTTCTGTTTCCGAAGGACTAGGGACTTCGGGAGCATCGGGAGCCGGTGCAACCGCCTTCGGTTTGGGTCTCCTTGGGCGGGAGCGCCAGTGAGGCTTCAAGGTTTTTCGTAGCCTTGGCTCTTTTGATTCCTTCAACCCCTCAGGCTCTGTCTTCTTCTGCTCCTTGCCAAAGCCCACGATGACATAGGTCCCGCTCCGTGTATCGGTCCTCAGTTGGATGATCCCTTCTTTTTCAGCATCTTCCAGGAGGTCGCTGAAGGTGCGATAACCATGATATGATTCATTAAAGGAAGGCTTCTTTCTCTTCATCGTTTCCTTCACCATTGAGGACCAGAGCACTTCCTTGTTCTCACGGACCAGGGCCAGGACCGAATCGACTAAGAGCTGAAAAGCCTCTCTCTTCTTTTCAGGGAGGTCCTGCTCGATCTTGGGGGGAACGCCCAGCGGTCGCTCTAAGTCTTCGTAGTAAATGAACTCGTCGCAATTGTCGACCAAAAGATTGGAACTCGACTCCTTCATCCCAAGACCGATCACCCGCTTCCCGTTCTCTTTTAGCTTAGAAACGAGGGGAGAAAAGTCGCTGTCGCCGGAAACGATGACAAAGGTATCAATATGTTCTTTGGAATGGCAGAGGTCGAGGGCGTCCACGCAAAGCCGGATGTCCGCGGAGTTCTTTCCGGCCATCCCACGCTTTGGGATCTCGATCAACTCGATGGCTGCTTCGTGAAGCGGTCTTTTATACTCAGCATAGTCGGTCCAATCGCAATAGGCCTTCTTCACGATGAGCTTTCCTTTTTCGACCAGGCGCTCCAAGACCTTCTGGATTTCGAATCGCTTATCCTTCTTGCCCTTGAAGCCGAGGGCAAGATTTTCAAAATCGATAAAAACCGCTAAGGTATGTTCCCCTTCAGCCATGCCCTATTCCTCTCTTGCAAAATCATACTACAACGAAGCAGGCCTTTTGTAAACCCCGATTTTATTAATCGCTATGCCTTCCTGATAGCGCCCGGGAATAATTCAATACGTTGAATAAAGCCATGCACTGAGCTATTGCCTCAATGAATTGAATAATTCGTATCTATCTGTTTATTAAAGAGAATAAGGTGAAAAAGAAAATCTCTTGACAATCGCCATTGAGTGTTGTATTAAAATTACAACGTAGTGTTAATTTTACAACATGAAAGGAGGTGTTAAGATGGGTGCCTTATTTGGAGACCGTTTCAAAAAGAGGCGTTTAAAAATCGGAAAAACCCTGAGGCAATTTTGCTTAGAAAACGGATTGGACCCTGGAAATATCAGTAAGATAGAAAGGGGTATATTACCACCGCCGCAATCGAGAGAAAAATTGGCACACTATGCGAAATGTTTGGGAATCGTAGAAGGCAGCGATGAATGGTTGGAGTTCTTTGATATAGCGCGAACCGACACCGGTCGTATTCCTGATGAATTACTTGCAGACAAAAATATCCTCGCTAAGCTCCCGTTAGTTTTCAGAACGATAAAAGGACAAAAACTGACTGAAGAACAATTGGAAAAATTTGCTCGTGCATTGGAAAAACTGAATGAGCCAGAGTGATATCACCGCTCCTATTCTGTCTTATGATGACACTAACAAAGGCGCTGAAGATTTTTTAAAGGAACACAAGCGCAATGAAATCCTTCCGGTGGACATCGAGGGAATAGCAGGGTTCGATCTTGGCTTGAATATATTTCCTTTTCCTAATTTACAAGAAACCTTTGACGTGGAAGGATTCATTTCCGGCGATCTAAACGTCATTTATGTTGATGAATTCATCATCGAGGTGGTCAGCTTTCGTTTAACAACCTACTATAAAGCCTTAGTCGATCTTCCAGCAGTTTCTTGTCTGGCAACTTTGTCAGATATTCTGAAACCTGCATTTTATGTGGGCCGCGGCGAAGGAGAAGTTCCACGTGCTGCTTCTTCTTTGAGCTACAGAGAATCAGGCCTATGGGTTCGTTTTCTTCTTGCCGCCATTCGTATTCCTTAAGCCACGAAAGATAGAGATCCATCTGGCCCTTGTCGGCGGCAGTGAAGGTTCCTAATTTCAGGTCGATGGCGATTAAACAATGTAGGGCTCGGTGGAAGAACAACAGGTCAAGATAGTAATCCACGTCATCGATCCGCATCGAATACTGACGGCCAATGAAGCAAAAATCGCTTCCCAGTTCTGTCAGGAATTGCTCCAGATTGTGAATGATGGCGGCTTCGAGGTCTTTTTCCGAGTAGGCACCTTCTAAGCCGAGAAAATCGAGCAAATACGGGTCCTTGAAAATGTCTTCGTATCGGACCACATTTTGTGGCCCTTTTTTCTTTTCCAAAGCAACGAGCTTACGAGTACTGCGTGAAAGAGCCACACGTTCAAACAATGCACCGTTTATTTGGCGTTCGAGTTCACGAACAGACCAGCGTTGGCTGGCAGTCTGCTCAAAATAGAATTTTCGTTTGAGAAGATCGCCCTGGCCGAGAAGGAGCCTATAATGAGACCATCCGAGGTGGGAGTGCTTACGAAATTCGATCAGAATACGGTCTGGAGATTCGGCAGGCAGTGCCTGCAGAATTGTCTGGTTTGAAGATTCTACAGACAGTGTCTGGAGAATCTTTCCCCTATGAAATTGATCAGACACTGTCTGACCAATTTGGTGTGCAAGAGATTCCGCAGTCAGCGGCTGCAGAGTTTGAGAATCTGACGATTTGTTAGCCGGTGGCTGGTGAATGTTGGCCCCCCTGAAGATTCTACAGACAGTGTCTGTAGAATTTGGAAACCCTCGTAGAAACGACGCATATCGTTAAGGTTGCTAACAGAATAACCGCGCCCGTATTCTTGAATCAGTGAAGCAGCCAACCTGTCGAGCAGCTGCTCTCCATATCCCGCCCGCTTCTCATTTTTCTGTATACCCTCGGTGGTGATACGACCGATGTTCCAATAGAGATTGACCAGGGCCAAATTTGCGGTCACAGCCGCGTGATGCCGCGACATCTCGATCAGTGATCGAATTTCAGGCAGAATGGCAGGAAGGACCCTTCTTTTAAATGGCTTGGCCTCTTTGCTCATGATTCCTCTCTCAGCTTTGAATTTGTATCAATTTAGCGGTTTGAAATAATCCCCACGTTCCCGGCCAGTCAACGGCTTTGGAATTCTTGACTTCAAAATGAAGTCAGAACGACTGGCCAACCAATGACTTAATGACCAAATAACTCAATAACCAATCCGTATTGAATGGTGCGGCCTAACCCTGAGTCCTTCTTTTAATAATCCCTAAACATTGGAAGCCAGACCCCAGAGTTTCGGCCACCTCCCTCGTTTTTACCGCTCATCGGGTGATCTCCACGTCATGAAATGCTCAAGGGCGTCTGTGCTGCCGATCAACAGGCGAGCGCGTTTCAGTCGCTCCAATATCTTGAGGCTTTCACTATCGCTCAAGGTAGCGGCTCTCCGCTCAGCATCCATGAAGAACTGTTCGATGCGGTTTGATTCTGCCCAACCATTGATAATCCGAAGCAGATCCTCCCTGCTGTCTTTCAGCGCCCTTTCAGCTCGGCGCTTTGCTTCTTCCCTTCGCCACTCCTCTTGTTGGGCCTCCCACCGCCGGCGTTCTAACTCAGCTTGACGCTCTCCCTCTTCAGCGAGGCGAGCAATAATCACAGCTGCCCGCTCAAGCTCTTTGACGATCCCCTTGATTTGACTGCCTAGGTCATCATTCTTGGTTTCTCGCCAATGATTGACCCACTTAGTCCTCGGATAAGGCGAGTAGGCTTGCAAGCACAGTCTGCCGGTGGCAAAATCTTTCTTCGTCGTCCAGCTCTGATCGAAAGTATATCGCCCCCTTTTTGGCGGAACGTAATCTTGTTCTCGGATGTACTTGCCGTCAACATAGCGGACTTCTACCTGTTCAGACATCTCTATAATCGTCAGACCTATAGCCACGGTGCCGATATATACAACAGTACAACGCCAAGGGGACCAGAGATTGTTATAATTTTGGCTTTTCCGAGGGACCTCATGTTCGTCGACCTCTGCTCTATAAAACTGCTCTCCGCTTGGGGCGAGGACTACGCGATAACCTTTGTCTTCTAACGATAAAAAGAGCATTGTGGCAAATGAAAGTGTTTTGTCCAAGCCTGTCTTAGAGACAACCAAATCGACTAACTTTCTCTTGGATGGCTTGAGATAGTCAGCCTCATAAGAAAGGCGTCCTGTTTGGAAATGTGCTTTTGCCTCAACGGTCAATGGGTGTGTTTGTCTGGGCGCTGCCGATTTGGGTCGCTTTCGGGTGGTCGTGGAAGGCGGGCGGGGTGGTAATTTTGCTACCTTGCTGTGTTGTCCGTCTCTCGACCACGCCAATTCATCGCCAGGTCGAGCATCAGGCAAAGGAGGTGTCGAAGGGGCCTTGCCAACCGTCAATTTGACCCAATAACCGCGTTCTGGTCTAGGGACGTTGAGGAGGGTACAAACCCTAGCCATGTAGCTTGACGAAACGCCGAACCGGGCTGACACCTTCAGCATGGGCTCGGACCAGACGAGCGCATACAGTGCCTCACGCGTCAATGGTGTGGATGACACCGTTTCGTTTACACTGCAAGAAGAATGATCAATTTCATCTGTTGTCATGGCTCTATGCTCTCCCCGATTTGGAGCGGCCCAACTTTTTTAGGGATGACGCCGAATGCTTCAATCACTTCAATGCCCTGTTGACGTTTACCCCCTGTTGGTTCGACGCCCTATCCTTCTTCTTTCTGGACGTTTTCTTCTTAGCCATGAATTTAATGCGGCAATTGGGGCTGGGAGCAAAAGAACCGCAACGACAAATGGGGCTGCACCAGAGAGACCTTTGGCAAAGGAATTGGCCCCCATGCTTCCAAAGTTAATCGAGGGCAATATGAATCGTAAGCCGATAAATGCAATAGCCGAGACTAAAATACTTACCCACCATGGGCATTCAACAAGCAAGTTAAGGATGGACTCATCTCTTCGAGCCATAAACTTTCTTTATCGAATTACCGACGCCCTATCTGTTGACTGAAAAATGGAAGCACGTCAGTGCTTCCCGGAAGGGTTGCTTTCCTTTTCTATCGTGCGCTCGCCAGCGCATGTCGCCAGCCAATCAGAGGGTTCGGAGAACTTGACTGAAAAATTCAGTCAGTGAGTCGTCCGCCCTAGAAAACTTTCAAGCTCCTGTCTAAGTTTGTCTCTCAGGTCGAACGCGCTCTCATATGCGATGTAGCGATACGGCATGAGGTCGAAATGAACCTTGTTGCCCGGCGAGGATTCTCGGTCCCATGGCGGCTTATCGCTGGGTATCCGTTTATGGAATGTCAGGATGAATGGGATTCCTCTCAACTTAGCGTAACCTACTTCGCAGTAAACATTTGGCCTCTCATCGGTCAGATCTGCAATGACCAAAGGGCTCTGGTCGATCTCTGAGAATATCCATGCAGGAATTTCACCATCCGTCTCCGTCTAACAATGGTTTCGTCGTCTCGGCAAGGTACTCTTGCCTTGTTATCAAACATTTATTGATCGAGTTGTTTTGGTTTAGGTAGGAGTTTACCAAATTGGGGGAAAAAATCAACCCTTCGACTCCCCGGTCTGAAGCCGGGATGCGCTCAGGGTTGATACTGCACTTCGATAAGCTCAGTGTCCTGAGCCCGTCGACGGAAGCGGCATTTTTTATTCGGATTTAAAAATTTGCGGTAAGGACCGTCGAACGTATCAACGGGAAGAAGTTATTAACTCAGAACCTGGAGAGAGTAACCGCTCGCCTCGATTCCTTTCCTGATCTCCCGGATGTGGTCGGAACCGCGGGTCTCAAGAACCAATATCACTCTTGAGAACCCAATGGGGATATCCTTGGCTGCCCGTTCGTGGATGATATGGAGGATGTTGGCACGATGTTGACCGATGAGATTCGTCAGCTTTGCCAGCGCTCCCGGCACATCTCTTAGGAGAATGCTCATACGGACGAGCCTTCCTGTCTGGGCAAGGCCTTTCTCGATGATCCGATCGAGAAGGTGAAAATCAATGTTTCCCCCGCTGATAACTAGGACGATCTCCTTTGCCCTGGTCTTCAATCTTTTCGATAGGAGCGCAGCCAACGGAGTGGCTCCTGCACCCTCTGCCACGACGCGTGTCCTCTCCATCAAGAGGAGAATCGCCGAGGCGATCTCATCCTCATGGACCGCGATGATCTCCTCCACCCCCTTTTGAATCAGAGGAAAGGTAATCTCTCCCACTCTCCGGATGGCAATCCCATCAGCTAACGTGGGTCTCGCCTTCACCTCTATAATCTTTTTCCTCTTCAGAGAATAGAAAGCAGAAGGGGCATGAGCAGACAGGACGCCAGTAATCTTTACCCCGGGCCTTCTTTTTTTGACAATAGCAGCTATTCCAGAGATCAACCCCCCGCCCCCCAGGGGGACGACGATGGCATCGACCCCCGGGACTTCTTCTAAGATTTCGAGACCGATTGTCCCCTGACCCGCGATGATCTGCTCATCGTCGAAAGGATGGATCAGGGGCTTTCCACCCTTTGCCATTTTTTTCGCATAGCCCAGGGCCTCATCCGTATTTTCGCCAAACAGGATAATTTCTCCACCGTAGGCTTGGGTAGCCATCTGCTTGGCAAGAGAGACTCCTTCGGGCATGACAATGGTCGAATGGATTCCCAAGATAGAAGAAGCCAGTGCCACTCCCTGGGCATGGTTTCCTGCAGAGGCTGCCACCACTCCCTTCTCTCTCACCGAAGGAGGCAGTTGGGACAGTTTATTGTAGGCCCCACGGATCTTGAAAGAGCCGGTCTTCTGAAGATTTTCCAACTTGAGAAAAACCTCCTTCCCGACCAATTTCGAAAGCGTATCGGAATAAAGGGTTGGCGTTCGGAGGATTATTTTTTGGATCCTATGGTGTGCGGCTTCGATCTCATTCCAAAGCGCCATCTTCATGACCTCCCTTTTTTCAGGAGACTGATCCGTGGTATTCCTGAGATTGGATTCCGGTCTATCCATACCTCACAACCATAGACCGTCTCGATATTGTCTTTAGTGATGACTTGCTCAGGCGTCCCCATTTGATAAATTCTTCCTCCCTGAAGAAGGATAAGTCGATCACAGAATTCGGAGGCAATGTTGATATCATGAGAGGCCATGATGATCGTCAAACCTCTCTCTCGATTAAGGGTAAGGATGAGATCAAGAAAATCGATCTGGTGTTGGATGTCCAAGCTCGCCGTGGGCTCATCCAGAAGGATGACTTCTGGTTCCTGAGCCAAAGCCCTGGCGATGAAAACCCTTTTTCTTTCTCCGCCCGAGAGTTCATCCATGTGCCTTTCGGAAAATGGAACGATTTTTGTCCACTCCATCGCCTTTTTTGCGATCTCAAGATCCTTTTCGTTTTCAAACATCAAATGGCCGAGGTAGGGAGATCTTCCCATCAAGACCGTCTCCAGGACGCTGAAGGGAAAGAGGAGATGAGTCTCCTGGGCGACGACGGCAATCCTCTTAGCGATGTCGGCCCGCTCCATCTTCTTTATCGGAACAAGCTCGAAGAGAATCTCTCCCTTCTGGGGGGTCAAAAGGCCATAGAGGATCTTTAGAAGGGTCGTCTTCCCTGATCCATTCGGCCCGATCAATCCAACGAATTCTCCTCTCTCTGCTCGAAACGAGACATCCTCAAGCACCCAATCATCATGATAACGGAAGGAGATGGAATTGACCTCGATCATAATATCCTGATCACCTTTCTCGTTCTCAAAAGATAGATGAAGAAAGGACCTCCGAAGGCGGCCGTGATCACGCCCACGGGTAATTCCGTTGGGGCCAGGAGCGTTCTGGCAACCGTGTCAGAGGCAACGAGAAAAGAGGCTCCGACAAGTGCTGAAGCGGGAATGAGAAGCCGGTGGTCGGGTCCAAAAATCAGTCGAACCGCATGGGGGATGATCAGGCCCACGAAACCGATCAGACCGCAGACGGAGACCGATGCTGCAGTGATCAACGAGGCCGAGAGGTAAGAAACCAGTTTCAATCTCTCCACATCTACGCCTAACTGGACGGCGTTTTCTTCCCCGGAAAGGATGAGGTTTAACTGTCGGGAGCGTCGGTAGAGAAGGAAGAAACCCAATAAGATGTAAGGAAAGATGATCAGGATCGCCCGGGCGTTCGAGAAACTGAAGTCTCCCATCAACCAGAAGATGATCGTATGGAGTTCCTCTTTCTGGGAGACGGAGATGAAAAACATGATGAGGGCTGAGAGAAAGGAACCGATGATGACTCCCGCGAGCAAAAGCGTATTGGGATGAATCTTCCCATCCTGTCTTCCGAAATAGAAAACGACCAGGACGGTCAGGAGGGCTCCCAGGAAGGAGATCAGAGGAAGGCCAAAGGAAAACGTGCCGAGTCCTAAGAGAATGGCAAGGATGGCGCCCACAGCGGCACCGCTCGAGACTCCAAGAATATAAGGATCGGCCAGAGGATTTCTCAGGAGAGCCTGGAACGTGGCCCCTGAAACAGAAAGACCCGCTCCCACCAACCCTGCCAGAATGGCTCGAGGGAGCCTGAGGGAGAGAATGATCGCCCGCTCGGTCTCGTTCCCTCCTCCCTTCAGTCCTAAAATCGACTGAAATAGAATATGGAGCGAACGGAGTGGCGGAACCTTTACACTTCCCATCGTGATGGATATCAGGACGACGAGGATGAAGAGGAGTCCAAGGAAGATGGAAAAGGTGATCACTTTCTTGAAGGTGATGATCTTCATATCGCTTAAATCAATGTCAAATGACAAAGTCCAAATGTCAAATCAATTTCAAAGCTCAAAGGCCAAAGAATTTTCTGAATTGACTCGCTTCTGTCAGAAGTTTTGACATTTGTTATTTCTTCGAATTTGAATCTTGATAGTTTCGTAAAAAGTGGTCATTCCCGTGAAAACGCCTGCCTGCCGGTAGGCAGGGCAATCCAGGTGTTTCTTACTCCTTAAAAAGACTGGATTCCTGCTGGAGTTTATCCCGATGAAAATCGGGGCAGGAATGACAGAAAGTAGCCTTTTCAGACTTTCACGAGACCTTCAATTTTGGCATTTGAAATTCAGTTTTCTGAAAAAACCTATTTCTTAAACCTTTCAGGGTGGAGAACTCTCGCGAGCTCTTCCAGCCCGTCGATGATACGGGGAGAGGGACGATCAAGTAGATCGGAATCGATCAGGTAAATCCGGCCATTTTTCACGGCAGGAATGGTCTTCCAACGATTCCACTCGTGGAGGATCTTTTGATAATCTCCTTTCGGATTCATGGAGCTGATGACGATCACCTCCGGAGAGCTTTTCAAAATCTCCTCCATTCCAAATCGGGGATAGACCTCTTTCTCCTTCCCCGCGATATTCTCGCCCCCGGCAAGCCGGATCAGATCATCTGCAAAGCTTCCCTTTCCCACGGTCACAATGGGAGCATCTGAAATCTGGATAAAAACCTTAGGCCGCGGAAGATTCTTTGTGAGCTCCATCACCCTCCGGCTTCTCTTTTTCATCTCCTCAGTGATCCCTCTCGCCTCCTTCTCCCGATTCACCACTTCACCGATATGCAGGATGCTTTTCAGAATATCATTAAAATTCTTTGGGTAGATGACATACGAGGGAAAACCTAATTTCCCCAACCGATCCACCATGTCTCGTGTGTTCCCGGCTCCGGTGGCGATGATCAGATCCGGTCTAAGAGACGTAATCTTCTCAAAATCGAGGCTGATGTAACTTCCCACTTGAGGTTTGCTTTTGGCCTTTTCTGGGAAGTTGCAGTGAAGGGAAACCCCCACAATTTCTTCGTCGAGGCCGAGGCTGAAAAGGATTTCCGTGATATTCGGGGCGAGCGAGACGATCCTTTGAGGAGGAAAAGCGAAGGTCACTTCTCTTCCCACTTCATCGACAAATGTTCTTGGGGAAGAAAATGAGATCGAGGCCCAGAGAAGAGTGATTATCGAGAGGAATGTCATTCCTGCCCCGATTTTCATCGGGATAAACTCCAGCAGGCCTGCCCCGCACTTGATGCGGGGAATCCATTTGTTTGGATCCTTTCTGGACTCCCGCTTTCGCGAGAGTGACAACGGATCCTCCTTTCGCATGCTGCTAATTGTCTTCCCTGTTTCATCGGGACATGGCTTTTTCATTGAAGTTGAAACTTGACGGGAATATTTACCCAAAGAGGAATGGGAGTCTCGCCCTTCCTGGCAGGAACGAACTTCCATTGCTTCACAGCGGTCAGGGCAGAGCGATCGAGAAGTTCATAACCGGAAGAAGTTTTTACGTCGATCTGTCCTACCCTGCCGTTCGGAAGAACTTCCACCCTTAAGATCACCTCACCTTCGTATCCTTTTTCTCTCGCTTCCTGCGGGTAGGTGGGTTTGGGATTCTGAGCATATCTGGGCCGAGCGCCGTTTCCCCCTCCATGAGCGTATAAGAATTTACCAGAGGTTCCTGTTCCCTTTCCAGAGCCTCCATTGCCGGGACTTCCATTGCCAGTCCCCGGTCCTGGTCCAGAACCCGACCCCGATCCTCCGCCGGGGCGATTGCCGGAGCCATAGTATGAGAAGACATTGCCGGACGATTCTCCGGAATCCCCATTTCCTCCATTCCCAGGATTCAAATCCGCACCCGAGGCCGATCCCGGAGCGATTACTGTGTGAACAGGATGACTTAATGGTTCCTCTTCCTCCTCATTCTTTGAAACGAGTTTAAGCTTTTCAGGAGCAATATTCCTTGACACAGACGGCTGAGGAGAAGTCGTCTCCTCGACCAATCCCTTGAAGTCATGAGAGGGTTCCTCTTGAACCCGATTTCCAACTTTTAAGGGAACGGGAAGGGTTATCTTGGTGTTGGAAATCACCCTGGGTTTGGGCTTCTCCAGATTCACCAGGGGAAGAAGGGTAACCCTGACGCGATGAAGCACGGCGGTCCGATGGATGTTCGCATTCCGGAATGAGCCTGAAACAATGGCGATGATCAGGAGATGGATACCTAATGAAATCAGGGTTGCAATTTTCAGGTTGGAGTCTCGGGACATGGTTCGATCTTCCGAAAAAAAACCCAGTCTCCGGATGAAAGACTGGGTTTTTTCCTGCCTTACCTTCACAGTCCTCCACCGAAGACCTATTGTGAAGCGCATTCAGGCAGGTTTTCTGGCTTACGGATCAACCTACTTGGCCTGAACTGTTCTTTCTGCTTCAGGCCTCCTTGCCCCTTCCCACCCTGCCCCTTCGATCCTTCGACCAACTCAGGGCTTCGGGTAGTGGATCCGGCAAGTTTCGTACCCGATTACAGCGGCGTGGCCGTCCCCGAATTTCACGAGGTTCCCTTTCGGCTTACAGCCACCTGAACGCGAATCAAAATTTACTACACCATACCACAATTTCTGAGTGGATGTCAAATCAAAGGAGTGAGTTTAACTCCCCGAAAAGATTGCCTGAAACACATACCGGGCAATCTGGGGATTCTCTTTGAATCGTCGGATCGAGTAGGCATACCAGTATTGCCCAAATGGTACATAAACCCGCAATCGGTGCCCATGAGCAACGATCTGGTCACGAAGTTTCGTTCTCACGCCATGAAGCATCTGAAACTCGTAATCGGATTTTGCGAGATTCATCTCCTGGATATATTGTTCAGCACTTCCTATTAAAAAATCGTCGTGGGTTGCAATGCCGACATAGCATTTCCCTTCCAGAAGCATCCTTAAGAGTTTCAGATAACGAAAACGGATCTCCTCTCTATTCTTTAATGCAATCGAGTCCGGTTCAAGATAAGCCCCCTTGCAAAGCCGGATATTCGCCTTCATCGGAATCAATCTCTGAATGTCCTCCATGCTTCGTCTCATATTGGCCTGTATGACCACCCCCATATTTGCCAAGCCATCGAAGCGCAGCCTTTCATATAATTTTAGCGTCGCGCTTGTCGTTGACGAATCTTCCATATCGACGCGTACAAAATTATTGTACCCGGAGGCAATCTCGAGCAAGCGCTTCACATTTGAATAACAGAACTCCTCATCCATCTTAAGTCCGAACTGAGTCAGTTTAATCGAGAGATTTGCATCCAGATGATTTTTCTGGATCGAATGGAGAACTTCTTCGCATTCCCTGACGGCCGCCAGAGATTCTTCCCGCGTCGAGACATTTTCACCGAGGACGTCCATGGTTGCCATCATCCCCTTCAAATTGATCGCTCTCACGACACGGACAGCATCGTCGAGCTTCTCACCGGCGATGTAGCGCATGGCAAACCGCTTCACGACAGATCTCGGAAGAAGCTGAGTGGCAGACAGGATAAGCTGATTGACCGGGTTCATCTCGCCTTCGTTCGACGACTTTGTTGAAATGGTAATCTTAAAAAAATGTAGCAAGCCACCAGAAAGGTGTCAATGACATTGTTGGTCACGCCCAACCCCAGTTTTCATCTTTTGTGGACAAAGAAGGTTTTTAGAAAGGCGGTCGACACAGAGGGGGCGAGCATTGTTTGTTTGTCATTGTCTTAACGTCATTTTCTTCAAAATTGACAATGGGCTAAAATTATAGTATTTTTAATAACATAAATCGTTGTCAAAGCATTTCTCATTCATTAAAATTCACAAATTAGGATATCTTCTTTGAGGGACCAATTGAAAGAATTTCTTTCCATTGTTTCAAAACCTGTCAGGTATCTTGGCCAAGAGATTCATTCGATCAGAAAAGATCCTGCCGAGATTAAAGTGAAATTCTGTCTTGCCTTTCCGGATGTCTACGAAGTGGGGATGTCTCATCTCGGGATTCAGATTCTCTATCACTTGTTGAATGCGAAGAATGGGATTGCCTGTGACAGGGTTTTTGCTCCCTGGGTGGATATGGAGAGGATTCTAAGAGGAAAAAAGATTCCTCTTTCCTCCCTTGAATCCTCGACGCCGCTCAAGCAGTTCGATGTCGTGGGTTTCTCTCTCCAGTATGAACTCTGCTTTACCAATGTCCTCAACATGCTCGATCTCTCCGACATCCCTCTCCTCTCGAGAGACAGGGATGACACGTCCCCTCTCGTCATCGCAGGAGGGCCCTTAACGTTCAATCCAGCCCCGGTCGCCGATTTTTTTGATGCTCTGGTCATCGGAGACGGCGAAGAAGTAATCCTGGAAATCTGCGATCTCGTCCTTCGATGGAAAGAGGCGCGAGGAAAGAAAGAGGATATCTTAAAATCCCTCTCCAAACTGGAAGGGGTCTACGTCCCGTGTTTGCATGCGGATGGGCAGAGGATTCGCAAGAGAGTGATGGCTGACCTCAATCAAGCTTTTTTTCCCACCTGCCCGATCATCCCTTACATGAAGGTCGTTCATGATCGTCTCAGTATCGAGATCGCAAGGGGATGCAAAAGAGGATGCCGTTTCTGTGAGGCTGGGTTCATCCACCGGCCTTATCGCGAGAGGGCTCCGGAATTGATTCAGGAGATGATCCATGCCTCTCTCGGACGAACGGGTTACGAAGAGCTTTCCTTACTCTCTCTCAGCGCCGGGGATTACTCTTCGATCGGGTCCCTTCTCTCCGAACTGATGGATCGATATGAAACCAAGAAGGTGGCTGTCTCATTTCCCTCTTTAAGGATTGAGCGTGTGGTAGGACGCCTGGCGGAAGAAGTGAAACGGGTCAGAAAGACCGGATTTACCGTCGCACCGGAGGCAGGAACGGAGCGTCTCCGAAGTGTGATCAATAAGGAGTTGGACGAAAGGGTCTTCTTCCAGGGACTGTCGGACCTCTTTTCAAACGGATGGAAGAACATCAAACTCTATTTCATGATGGGACTTCCCACGGAAAAGGAGGAGGATTTGAGAGGGATCCTTGATCTAACTAAAAGGATCGCCTCCCTGGGAGAGAAGCAGAAGATCCATCCCAATATCAATGTCAGTCTCTCAACGTTCGTGCCCAAACCCCACACGCCTTTCCAGTGGGAATCCCAAATTGGTTTAGAGGAGATGAAGGAAAAACTCCATCTGATACAGGAAGGGGTAAGGAGGAATCGTCTCCACTTTAAATGGCAAAATCCCCATCTCAGCTTTTTGGAGGGGGTTTTTTCGACGGGGGATAGAAATCTTTCCCGGGTCTTAATGGAGGCCTTCCGGCTGGGATGTCGCTTTGACGGCTGGAGCGATCAATTCCGTTATCCCTTGTGGAAAGAGGCCTTTGAGAAGGCAGGGGTGAAGATGGATTTACATACCCGCAGGAGAAACTTTGAAGGGACCCTTCCATGGTCTTTTATCGAAACAGGGGTCGATGTTCAATTTCTTTGGAATGAATATCGGACAGGTCTCCAAGAAAAAATCAGCCCTCCCTGTGTGAAAGACAGTTGCCATCGGTGCGGGATTTGCGACGGGAAGAATATTTCGGTGAGAGAAAGCGATCCGGCAGCGACGAAAGGTCTGGAGAGGATCAAGAAAAAAGAGAGCCGAAAAAAAGGAACGAAGGAAAAGATTCGATTGAGATTCAAAAAGCAGGGAGAGATGCGATTCCTCAGCCATTTAGAACTGGTCCATCTCTTCTATCGTGCATCAAAGAGGGCTGTCCTTCCCCTCTGCTTCTCCGAGGGGTTTCACCCGATGCCGAGAATCGTCTTCGCCACGGCCCTCCCCGTTGGAATGGAGAGCTTGATGGAAATCGTCGATCTGGAGTGTGAAGGGAAGATCACTCCTCCTGAAGTGATGGAGAGGCTCAACCAAACTTTGCCCCCGGGAATCGAGATCATGGACGCCGGGAAAGTCCCGCTCTTCTTTGACCCTTCCTCCTCATCCCATTCATCGGCCTACTGGATTCCATTGGACCATCTCATCCCAAGGGAAGAGGTCATCGCAAAGATCGGGAAGGCATTGGACAAAAAAGAGTTCTTCATCCATCAGGAGAGAGATGGAAAGAAGAGGAGTGTGGACATTCGGCCCTTGATCGAAAGGATGGAGATGAAGGAACGATCGGGTGAGGAGCCACAGTGGGGAGTGGAACTGGTCATCCGGAAGACGGTGGGGAGAACGGCAAAACCTACTGAGATGATTGGGGCCGTGTTGGATTTGGAGGGAGAAGCCTTGGCTCAACTCAAAATCATTAAGACCGAGTGAGTGATGGCAGGGAATCAGCAGACCAGGTGATCAGGACCTGCCTTAAGCAGGGGGTACCAGAGACTAGGATATCAGGAAAAATAAATTTTTATCCCTGATGATCTGAGAACCTGATGCCCCTGCCTACCGTCAGGCAGGCACTACCTGATAATCTTTTATCCTGATCACCCCAAATAGGTACAACTGATGGCAAACGAGCTCATCGTGAATGTGACGCCTTACGAGACAAGGGTTGCTCTCTTGGAGGATCGTGTCCTCGCTGAACTCTATATCGAGCGCACCAAGGACCGGGGGATTATGGGAAACATCTATAAGGGAAAGGTGGTGAAGGTCTTGCCCGGGATGCAGGCGGCCTTTGTCGACATCGGCCTGGAAAAAGCCGCTTTCCTCTATGTTTCGGATGTCCACGGAGGAATCGAGGATTACGAGGAGATGGGGTTCCATGGGGAAGAGATGCCCGCTTATTTGAGCAACCCTTCCTCACAGATCGAAGATCTCCTCTCCGAAGGTCAGGAGATTTTGGTTCAAGTCTCCAAAGAACCCTTGGGCACGAAAGGAACCCGAATCACTTCCCATACCACATTGCCTGGCCGGTATCTTGTCTATATGCCCCTTGTCGATCATATCGGTGTCTCAAGAAGGATCAAGGATGAAAGGGAACGAAGAAGGCTGAGAGACATTGTCCAATCGATCAAGCCGCCGGCTGGTGGTTTTATCGTGCGGACAGCCAGTGAAGGGGCAGAGGCAGATGAAATTCGAATCGATATGGAATTCCTTCTCCATCTCTGGAACAACATTCAGAAGAAGAAAGAAAATTCACCGGCCCCCTCTTTGATCCACAGCGACCTGACGATGGTCCTTCGGGTCATCCGGGATATCCTCTCTCCTCAGGTCAACCGGATCGCCATCGACTCTAAAGACGAGTATGATAATATTGTTAATTTCGTTAACACTTACATGCCCAAGCTAAAATACGAGATGCTCCTCTACGAGAAGAAGGAGCCGATCTTCGATGATTACGGAATTGAAATGGAGATTGACAAAATCCTGGGCAGAAAGGTTTGGCTCAAATCCGGTGGTTATATCGTCATCGATATGAGCGAAGCCTTGGTGGCGATCGACGTGAATACGGGAAGATATGTGGGAAAGAGAAACTTAGCGGATACGATCCTCAAAACGAATTTGGAGGCGGCCAAAGAGATCGCCTATCAATTGAGATTACGGAATATCGGCGGCATCATCATCATCGACTTTATTGACATGGAAAGAGAGGGGGACCGGGAAAAAGTATATCAAGCATTGGAAGAAGTTTTGAAGAAAGATCGTCAGAAGACCAACATCTTCAAAATCTCAGAATTGGGCCTGGTGGAGATGACTCGAAAACGAACTCGGGAAAACATCTCCCGGATCCTGGGTGAACCCTGTTCCTATTGTGAAGGGGCGGGACTGATCCAATCGAAGACCACCGTCTGTTATGATATCTTCCGGGAGATCGAAAGAACGTCTACGGAATTGGGTGGACATAACATCGTGGTTGAAGTCAATCCCGAGGTGGCCGACCTCCTTTACGAAGAGGAGAGGGCGGGTGTGGAGGAATTGGAGAAGAAATTGAGGAAAAAGATTGTCATTAAAAGCAAACCGGGGTTCCATCAGGAGCAATTCAACATCATCGAAATTTGAATTTTCATCCTATCCCTGGCAAGAACGGGATTTGACAATACCCTGCAAATCAATTAGTATACTATGATTATCTGATCTGGAGGCATCTGATGTATGCGGTGGTGAAAACAGGTGGGAAGGAATACCGGGTCTCCAAAGGAGACCTCATCCGGGTAGAAAAGCTAGAAGGAAAAGTGGGCGATCAAGTGGAATTAAAAGATGTCCTCATGTTCTCCCAAGAAGGTGAGATACAGTTAGGAATCCCTCATCTGGCCAACGTCGTCATCAAAGGTGAGATCGTCCAAGAGGGAAAAGGAAAAAAAGTCCTGACCTACAAGTTGAAAAAGAGAAAGAATTACCGGCGATTCAAAGGACACCGCCAAACCTATACCTATTTGAAAGTAAATGATATTTTATTGAGTTAAATAAGCAAATTTCAGGCATGATCTCTTGAAGTTACTGCGTCTAGATTCATCATTATTTATTGAGTGAATTAATGACCAGTGACTTCGTGACTAAGCAGAATTTGGATTTGGTTATTGGATTTTTCGGAGGTGGTTTATGGCACACAAGAAAGCTGGGGGAAGTTCTCGAAACGGCAGAGATAGCGCCGGACAGCGATTGGGCGTCAAACGGTTTAGTGGGCAATGGGTCCATGCAGGAAACATCTTGGTCCGCCAGAAAGGAACCCGGATCCATCCCGGGGAAAATGTAGGGCTGGGGAAGGATTTCACCCTTTTTGCCACAATTGATGGAATCGTCAAGTACGAGAAGAAAGGAAGGGATAAAAAACAGGTAAGTGTTTACGCCCAGAGTCTTTAACCCAGCACCCTAGGGCGCAGGGTCAAAATCCTGACCCACCGCTAAAACGTTACCAAACCCTGAACCTCCGCCGGTTCAGGCCATCCATTCTGCCTGATGAGTGACCCCCCGTTAGAAAGGGCGTATTTAACAATGTCCTTTTGGAAGGTATCGGAATTCTAAATAGGATTTATCGTCGCTTCAAAAGCGGGGATTTCTAACGGGGTGAAGATGAAATTCGTGGATGAAGCAAGGATCCATGTGAAGGCAGGCGATGGTGGAAATGGTTGCATCAGTTTTCGGAGAGAAAAGTTTATCCCCAGAGGAGGCCCGGACGGCGGTGATGGAGGCAAGGGCGGGGACGTGATCCTTCAAGCCGACTCTCAACTCACCACCCTTCTTGATTTAACTTACCCAAGACAAATTCGCGCTCAAAAGGGAAGCCACGGTAAAGGAAAAGATCAAACCGGAAAGAACGGAGAGGATTTCTTGGTTCGAATTCCGGCCGGCACTCTTGTTCGCGATGATCGGACGCGGGAAGTGCTACAGGACCTTCTCTTCGAAGGCCAACGTTTTGTGGTGGCGGAAGGAGGCCGGGGGGGCCGGGGAAATGCCCGGTTTGCCACACCCACGCGGCGTGCTCCCCGCCGTGCCGAAAAGGGTGAGAAAGGACAGGAGTGTTGGTTTAGACTCGAACTGAAACTTCTCGCCGATGTCGGGCTCATCGGTTATCCCAATGTCGGGAAATCAACCCTTCTCTCCAGAATTTCTTCTGCCAGACCAAAAATCGCAGACTATCCATTCACCACGCTCGTGCCGAACCTGGGCGTGGTACAAAGAGAAGATCGCCGGCCTTTTATCGTCGCAGACATTCCGGGATTGATCCAAGGGGCATCCAAAGGAGCCGGGCTCGGGCTCTCTTTTCTTCGACATGTGGAGCGGACACGTCTTCTCATTCATCTCCTCGATATTTCGGAGGGACGCTCGCGCGATCCGATCCAGGACTTCCATGCTCTCAACCGTGAGCTCAGGGCCTATGATCCATCCCTTCAGAAAAAAAGACAGGTCGTTGCCCTGAACAAAATAGATCTTCCATCGGTGTGGGAGAGGGCCAGGACGACTGAAAATCAATTTCAGGAGATGGGACAGCGCCTTTATTTGATCTCCGGCCAAACAGGAGAAGGCGTGGAAGGATTGATGGAGGCAGTGTCTCGCACACTCGATTCCATCTCGGACGAGGCGAATGAGCGATAAAGACATCCGTCGAAGGATACTGGGAAGATCAAGAAGGATCGTGGTGAAGGTGGGCTCCAGTATCCTGGCTTCTGTCGAGAAAGGGCTTCTCTACGACGTCTTTTCTCATCTAACCAAAGAGATTTCGGAGCTGAAGCGCCAGGGCTTCGAGTTCGTGCTGGTCTCCTCGGGAGCGATTGCAGCAGGAATGGAAAAATTGGGCTACAAGACCCGTCCGCAGGCCATCACACAAAAACAGGCCACTGCCGCCGTGGGTCAGACCCGGTTGATGAAGATCTATGAAGATTACTTCTCGCGCTACCAGCAGATGGTCGCGCAAATTCTTTTGACTCACGATGACTTGAGCCATCGACGGAGGTTTCTCAATGCCCGCAATACCCTGCTGACCCTTCTCGGGCTCGGGATTATCCCGATCATCAACGAAAACGATACCGTGGTGGTAGACGAAATCAAATTCGGGGACAATGACAATCTTTCCGCACTGATCACCAATCTGATCGGGGCGGATCTTCTGATCATCTTGACAGACATTGATGGCCTCTGTGATTCAGACCCGAGAATTAACCCTCATGCTCGATGCATCCCCCTGGTGGAGGAAATTGATGCGGACCTGGACGGCATCGTTGGGGAGACGAAGAGCGAGATCAGTGTTGGAGGAATGATCAGCAAAATCCAAGCCGCCAGAAAGGCATCCCGGTTTGGAATTCCGACCGTGGTGGCACGGGGGAACAAGGAAGGAGTGCTCCGTCAGATTCTGAAAGGAAAGGAAATCGGGACGTTAATTCTTCCGAAAAAAGATGCCTTGAGCAGCCGGAAACATTGGATTGCTTTTAATCCAAAACCAAAGGGCGATGTCTTCGTCGACGATGGGGCGAAGAAAGCCGTTGTCCAGAAAGGAAAGAGCCTGCTCGCGTCGGGTGTAATTAAAATCAGGGGAAATTTCAATCGGGGAGATTTAGTCACCTGTCTGGGGACTCGTGGAAAAGAGTTCGCCAGGGGGTTAGTCAATTACAGTGCTGCGGAACTTGAGAAGATAAGAGGCCTTCGAAGTAATCAGATCGAATCGACCTTGGGCTATAAGTATTCCGACGAAGTCATCCATCGGGATGATCTGGTTGTCTTATGAAAAAGAAAAACCAATGCAGCCTCGGGGCAGAGGTAAGAGAGATGGCCAGAAAGGCAAAGGAAGCCTCTCACCGGCTGGCCCAACTTTCCACCCTCAAAAAGAATAAGGCTTTGCTCGAAATGGCGGAGGATCTTGTACGGCATCGGGATCAGCTGATGAAAGCCAATCGAGGAGACCTGATCGCAGGCGAAAAGGCATCTCTCTCGCCGTCCTTGATCGACCGCTTAAGATTGACTCCTTCGGTCATCGATGGGATGGCGGAAGGGCTTCGGGAGGTGGCTCGTCTTCCTGATCCGGTGGGCGAAGTCGTCAAGATGTGGAAAAGGCCAAATGGCTTGATGGTTGGAAGGATGAGGATCCCGCTCGGCGTCATCGGGATCATTTATGAGTCAAGGCCCAATGTCACTGCCGATGCTTCAGGCCTCTGCCTCAAGTCGGGAAATAGTGTCATCCTAAGGGGTGGATCGGAAGCCTTCCATTCCAATCATGCCATCGGACAGATTCTTCGCCAAGTCTTGACGAAGATGAGACTCCCCCAGGAGGCGATTCAAATCTTTCCTCATACGGAGAAAGAAGCGGTCCGTGAGATGCTCCAGTTGGAGGACGAGATTGATCTCATCATCCCCAGGGGAGGAGAGGAGCTCATCCGATTCGTGACGAATCATTCAAAGATTCCTGTCATCAAACATTATAAAGGGGTTTG